>OGKZ01000108.1_pt1 | contig 81181 bp, 66 predicted proteins | sample 1572571 | NCBI WGS metagenome assembly OGKZ01 (sample SAMEA2581906, study PRJEB24529) | metagenome | biome: Human gut stool | place: China | collected 2011 | reverse complement strand
TAGCTATGGAGCAGGGTCTTACATTCGCTATCCGTGAGGGTGGACGTACAGTAGGTTCTGGACGTGTTGCTACAGTTATCGAGTAATTTATAATTGCTTAAAATTAAGGGTTCCCAGTAATGGGAGCCCTTTTTTGATATTATTTTGAAACTATAATGTAATTTTAGTGAAAAAATGGTAAACTGTTATTTGTTATTTTAATAATTTGAAAAGAGGCAGAAGATGAACAACAAAACAACCAGAAACAGTTTACTACTATTAGTGACGGCAGCTGTCTGGGGGGCAGCTTTTGTGGCGCAGACAGTTGGCGGACAGGCGATCGGAGCGTATTCATTTAATTGTATCCGCAGCATTATCGGTGCATTGGTGTTGATTCCAGTTATGAAGTTTTTGGACAAAAAAAATTTATCACCGAAAAGACCAAAGACAAAGGAAGATTACAAACTTTTGATAAAAGGCGGAATCTGTTGTGGAGTGGCACTCTGCATTTCTACGAATTTACAGCAGGTTGGAATCCTGATGGGAGCCAGTGCTGGAAAAGCAGGTTTCCTGACAGCAGTTTATATTTTGCTCGTGCCGATCCTAGGTTTATTTTTACATAAAAAATGTGGTATAAATATATGGTTTGCAGTTGCGCTTGCACTGGTGGGACTGTATTTTTTGTGTATGCAGGATAAGAATGGATTTCACCCGGCAGATTTGTTACTTCTTTGCTGTGCGTTTGGGTTTTCTATTCAGATTTTATTTGTCGATTATTTTTCACCGAAGGTGGATGGGGTACGTCTTTCCATGATCCAATTTCTTGTAACCGGGGTGCTGACTTCAGTTCCAATGTTTGTGGTTGATATGCAGCATTCAATCCCAGGGATTGAGGTGTGGGCGCAAGCTTTTTTATCATGGTCGGCATGGGTTCCGATTTTATATGCAGGAATTATGTCCTGTGGGGTTGGATATACATTGCAGATCATTGGTCAGAATGGGCTGAATCCAACAGTGGCATCTCTTATCATGAGTCTGGAAGCCGTGTTTTCAGCCGTGTTTGGATGGCTGATTTTGGATCAGAAACTTAGTACGAAAGAGATATTTGGCTGTTGTCTGATTTTTGCAGCAATTATTCTGGCGCAGCTTCCGGTGAAAGGGAAAAATAGGAGAAAAATGAAAAAAACAAAATATTCTGGTAAACAGAATTTGGCATTAATATTATTGTTTGCCGTATTTCTAGGGTTATTTGCAGATCCATGTGCGATCAATGCAAAGGCGGATCAAAAGAAAAAAGACTATGGTGTATTTTTAAGCATTGATTCGTCTAAGATGCAGAAATTATACGCATACAAACTTGTGGTCATTGATGCACAGTATTTTTCGGCAAAAGAGATACGCGCCCTGCATAAGAAAGGTGTAAAAGTTTATACCTACTTAAATGTCGGGTCCATTGAAAAATTTCGTGATTATTATAAAAAATATGAACATCTTACGATTGGGAGTTATGAGAATTGGGAAGAGGAAAAGTGGGTAGATGTTTCCAATAAGAATTGGCAGAAGTTTATCGGAAATTTGTCAAAGAAGCTGTTGAAAAAAGGCGTGGATGGTTTCTTTATTGATAATTGTGACGTTTATGATTACGCAAAGACAAAGCAGAATTTTACAGGGCTTGCAAAGATACTGAAAAATGTTAAGCGCCTTGGAAAAGATGTCGTAATCAATGGTGGGGATGTTTTTGTCACGAAATACAGAAAAACATATGGTTCAGCAAAAGACATTATGACTGCAGTTAATCAGGAATGCGTGTGGAGCAGTATTCAATTTAAAACAGGTTCGTTTGGAAAACAGACCAAAGCAGCGCGCGGATATTTTACTGATTATGTTAAGAAATGTAAAAAGGATGGAATGAAAGTTTATCTGCTGGAATATACAAAAGATAAAAAGCTGATCAGACAGATCAAAGAGTATTGCAAAAAAAATAAATTTTATTATTATATCTCAGATTCGATCGAACTTGATTAGTGCATTTTGCAGCGTGTAAACGATGGATAGAGTCTGGTAAACAAGGCATCGGTTGATAATTCGGTGCCTTTTTGATATCTTTTGGGTAAAAAGGCTATGGATGTCAGACATGACAGGAAAGGAAAACTATGGAAGCAAAAGAATTAGGAGCATTTATCGCACAGATACGCAAGGAAAATCAAATGACACAGGCACAGCTAGCAGCCTGCCTGAAAGTCACAGACAAAGCTGTCAGCCGTTGGGAGAGGGGAATGGGATTTCCGGATATCCAGACACTAGAACCTTTGGCAGAGGCACTGGGCATTACTTTGACAGAGCTGATGAAATGTCAGAAGATGCAGCAGCAGGAGGTAAGTGTGCAGGATACTGATGCGGTGATCGAGGCGGGCATTAATATCGCAAAATATCAGCAGAAGATGCAGAGAAAAAAGATGATGCAGGGTTTTGGACTGATTGTAGCAGGTGCATTTGTAATTTTTAATGCAGTATATCTGCATGCCAGCGTAACATTCAGTGCGATATTGCCGAATAGCGCAGATGGACCGACTGCAGTATTTTATGCGGGAAAACTTGGTGATGTAAAACCATACATCTGGGGAATGGTCGGTGTAGCTGCGATCGCAGGAGGAATCATCCGAATCATCCGTGGACGGAGATAGAAACAGCAGTTACTGCAATTGACAGTGCAGAACAAAATCCTTATAATAAAAAGGTAACATTTATTGATTGTAAGGGGAGGAGTTTTGGAATGGAACAAAAAGAGATGGCAAAAAAGAGGTTAATTATTTATGTGCTTATTGCCTATGGTCTGACCTATCTCATGGGAATTCTGATGTGGTATGGCAGTACAAAAGGATATGATCTTACGGCATTTCCAACGGCGCAGATGATGTATCCGGCCACAGGCGTGATTATTGGACTTTTTCTGGCACACAAAGGAGAAAAGATTCTGCCGACAGGTTTTTTTATTACGGTTCTGGCAACAACTGGAGTCCTGATTGTACTTGCACTTTTATCCGTATTTTCTCCGGTAAATGATCTGAATATTGCAGGAATGACGATGTCCGTTTATAATCTGATCTCACAGTATGTACTTATCATTGGGAGTATCGTGGCATTCATTTTTCTTGCGGTTGCAGGAAATGAAAAGAGGGCAGCTGCGGGACTGACCAGACAAAACTGGAAAAGTGCTGTGTTTATTGTACTTTTATTTGTGGGTATTTATATTGTAAGAACTGTAGTGTCGATGGCAGGACAGGGCGTGTCTGACGGCAATGGAATGCAGTATGTAAAAGAATGGGCGGCAATGTTTAAAGATCCTGTGATGTGGCTGAATATCGTTGCACTTCCGATCAATTATTTTTTTGTATTTATTGCATTTTTCGGAGAAGAATATGGCTGGAGATATTATCTGCAGCCCATTTTACAGAAAAAGTTCGGTCTTCGTGCAGGTGTGATCGTGCTTGGTGTGGTATGGGGACTGTGGCATATTCCGGATGATCTGTTTTATTATACACAGACATCGGGAATCCAGATGATTTTTGCACAGCAGATCACCTGTATTGCACTTGGAATCTTTTTTGCATATGCTTATATGAAAACAAAAAATATCTGGGTGCCGGTCTGCCTGCATTATCTGAATAACAACCTGATACCGATCATTTCAGGTACATTTTCCGCAGATGTTCTGGAAAATCAGACTGTAAGCTGGAAAGAACTTCCGGCTGCGCTGGTGCTAAATGGATTGTGCTTTGGATTTTTCCTGCTTGCAGATGTGTTCAAAAAGAAAGAAGTTCAAAAAGAGGATTAATTTGAAGAAAAATTACCTGTAAAAAGCATATGGTGTCATATGAAAAAGCGCATGTACAGTAAAAAAGATTGTCAGAAAGATGATTTTACTGCATATGCGCTTTTGGTTCATGACAATAGAAAGCCTGCAAAACGTGAATTCTATTTTAAAAAATGATTTTTGATTTATTTTTTAACAGTCTGGCACCATTTACGATCAGAAGAATCCCGGCGGTGATTCCACCCGCAAGGACACAGATACCAACTGCCAGTGTACAAGCCCCGGCAGAACCCATTGTCTTATAAATTTTTTCGTCCATCTTATATGCCCCCTTTGTTTGGATTTCTCATATTCTTAATGTATATTATTCTATCATTATTCTCATGAATATACAAACCCAGATTAAAAAATATCTGATAAAAATTACAGTTCATCGGGTGTCCAGTCACCGAGAACCAGTTTTCTTGCAAAGTGTCTGGCCTGTTGTTCATCCAGATTTTGAACAAAATCAGCCTGGTCAGAAAGTGGACGGCAGTCAGAGGTTGCGGGGTAACTTGCGTATTCGGCATAACATACCGTTTCATGTGTATTTTTGCGGTTCCAGTCATGAAAACCGGCAGGATGGATATGCGCGCCAAGTTCACAGGAAATCAGGATCGTTTTTGCATAGTCGCGCCATGGTCTGCCAAGATAGACAGATCCGGCAGGGCAGTCTTTGGAGATGAACCGGCAGTCGGAAAAAACGTAGCCGTATGTCTGACCTTTTGGTGTGGAGGCGGCAGTTACATAGCCCTGGATAAGAGGAAATGCAGATGTATCGGAAAGCGCATCGGACAGGGCTGATGTTTTTGTGCGCAGCAGGGATTCTATGGTGCAATGTTCAAAATATGCTGTGGCACTGCCAAAAATAAAGTCAATATCGCCGCAGATATAGCAGTTTTTATAATAATGTCTGCCGTTGATACGCGGGGCAAACTGTTTTGGACCGATGAATCCTCCGGGCTGTCGTTCTGTTTCAGGAAGCGGTCCGGTAAAAAGTGTGTCCTGATGTCCGAGAAGGCGGCAGGAATCGATCGTAAGGCGGTCACCGTCAGCATAGAGAGCGATCGCCTGTCCATGTGTGGCAGAATCTCCCGAAGCGTTTTCAACGGTGAGATTTTGAAGCGTTACATCATGTGTATCTATAAACAGTGTATATGTGCGGAAGGTACCACGCTTACTTCCATCGGGCATCAGATCCAGGGCATAATCATCATAGGTGATGACAGTATCGGAATTGTTTTTACCCATACCACGCAGTGTAACATAGGGTTTATCTATAGTCAGTTTTTCATGATAAATGCCCGGTTCGATTTCAATGACAGTTGGTGTCTGATCAGCGGCAGGAATATGTGCTATTGCAGCACTGATAGTGGAAAAATGATCCGGATTGCTGGAAACATGGAGTATTTTTTGCATGGGAAAATCCTTTCTTTGTTTCTTAATATTTTCTGAGGATAGTATAACACAGATATTGTCTGGTTGAAATTGGGAAAGAGGATGTTTATAATAGAATATAAAATAGGAAAAAGGTACAGTGTTGAAAGGTGTGGAGATTATTATGGAACTAAGTTATAAGGAAATCAGGGCACAGATCTGTGATGTATGCCATAAGATGTGGCAGCTGGGATGGGTTGCGTCAAATGATGGAAATGTGTCGGTAAAACTTTCGGATGGTACATTTTTGGCAACACCGACAGGCGTGTCAAAAAGTATGGTAACCCCGGAAATGATCGTGCATATAGATAAAACAGGGGAGATTATTGAAGCCATGGACGGTTATCGTCCGTCGTCTGAAATGAGGATGCATTTCAGATGCTATGAGGAACGTGAGGATGTCGGCGCAGTTTTGCATGCACATCCTCCGGTTGCGACAGGGTTTGCCGTGGCAGATATCCCTCTTGATGAATATTCCATGATTGAGACTGTGCTCGCACTTGGTTCGGTGCCAGTTGCGCCTTATGCGACACCTTCCACGGATGAAGTGCCGGATGCCATTACTCCGTATCTGCCAGAGCATGATGCGATCCTGCTGAAAAATCACGGAGCTGTGACGGTAGGTGCTGATGTCTATACGGCATACTATAGGATGGAAACATTAGAGCAGTTTGCAAAGATCACGCTGACGGCACATCTGCTTGGTGGTGCAGAAGAGATCGACCGGGAAAATATCGACAGACTTGTGGACCTTAGAAATAATTATTATAAAATGAGTGGAAAACATCCGGGGTATAAGAAATATAGCAGGCATTTTGCTCCGCAAAACAAGGAGGAAAATACTCCCAAAAAGAAAGGAGGATTAAAATGAGTACAGGCAGACATAAACAGGAACGCGGCGTTGGGCTGCAGCCATTGGATGAGATCAATGGATATCAGGTACGTCCGGGTTTTTATAACAGGGATGGTGCGACAGCAACCACAAGAGGTGTCAGCTTTACGATCCATTCCTTTGGTGCGACAGCATGTTATCTTCTGTTGTTCCAGCCGCAGGAAAAAGAGCCATATGTGACCCTAAAATATCCGGAGGCTTATCATATTGGAAACACATATTCCATGTTCGTTTTTGGATTGAAAATCGAAGAGTTTGAATATGCATTTCAGTTGGACGGACCTTATGATGAGAAAAAAGGTTTATTGTTCAATAAAGAAAACATTTTGCTTGATCCGTATGCGAGGGCGGTGACAGGACAGCGGAACTGGGGAGAGCGTCCGGAAGGCGGAGCAGATTTTATTTATCATGCCAGAGTTGTGGAAAATAACTTTGACTGGGGAGATATCCGCCCGACTGAGCATCCGTTTGAAGATCTTGTCATCTACGAGATGCATGTAAGGGGATTTACAAAAGATGCATCGTCCGGTGTGACACCTGGAGCAGAAGGCACCTATGAGGGACTGCGGCAGAAAATCCCATATTTAAAAGATCTTGGGGTAAATGCAGTTGAACTGATGCCGATTTTTGAATTTGACGAGATGGAAAGCACCAGAGTAGTGGATGGAGAACGTCTGTATAATTACTGGGGGTACAATACTGTCTGCTTTTTTGCTCCGAATACCAGTTATACATCAGTTGTAGAGCATAATCATGAAGGTGATGAGTTAAAAGAACTGATCTATGAGTTAAAGGAAAACGGTATTGAGGTCATTTTGGATGTTGTGTTTAACCATACAGCGGAGGGAAATGAACAGGGACCGTGTTTTTCTTTTAAAGGAATTGATAATAATACTTATTATATTCTGACACCGGATGGCTACTATTATAATTTCAGCGGCTGCGGTAATGTCATGAACTGTAATCATCCGGCAGTAAGACGTTTTATCATTGACTGTCTGCGCTACTGGGTAACGGAGTATCGTGTGGATGGTTTCCGTTTTGATCTTGCATCTATTCTGACGCGTGATGAAAAAGGAGCACCGATGGCGGATCCACCATTACTCCAGGCTATCGCATGTGATGCGATCCTTGGAAAGGTTAAACTGATCGCAGAGGCATGGGATGCAGGCGGACTTTATCAGGTTGGAAGTTTTCCGTCATGGAACCGTTGGGCAGAATGGAATGGAAGATACCGTGATGATATAAGACAGTTTTTAAAAGGCACGGATGGAATGGCAGGAACAGCGATCACACGTATCACAGGCTCGAAAGACCTTTACCCGAAGCACCGTGGTGACAGTGCATCTGTCAATTTCATCACCTGTCATGATGGATTTACATTGTACGATCTATATGCCTATAATACAAAGCACAATGAAAAAAATGGCTGGAATAATTCTGACGGAGATAACAACGGAAATAGCTGGAACTGTGGAGCAGAGGGTGAGACGGATGATCCGCAGATCGAAGGCCTGCGCCTTAGAATGGTCAAAAATGCATTTGCGACACTGATGTGCAGCAGGGGACCTGCCATGTTTTATGCTGGAGACGAATTTTGTAACACACAGTTTGGCAATAATAACGCTTATTGTCAGGATAATATCATATCCTGGCTTGACTGGAGCAGGTTGGAAAAATATCGGGAGATCCATGATTTCTTCCGTTATATGATCGCTTTTCGTAAAAAATATCCGGTTCTGCGCCGCTCGACAAAAAAAGCGCTTTGCGGACTCCCGGAGATCAGCATTCACAATGGTTTTCCATGGAATGGAGGAACTGATTTTACCAGCAAACTGATTGGTATTATGTATGCCGGCAGGGATGATGCAAATACCAGAGATGATATTATTTTCTATGGAATGAATGCGTACTGGGAAACGCTTGTCATGCAGCTTCCGGAATTACCGAATAATCTGCAGTGGAAAATCTGTGTCAATACGAATGTAGAGTATGAGGACGGAAAAGATGTAGAATCACAGACGGAATTTTATTATAAAAAATCGTTAAAAATCCCGCCGAGAAGTGTGGTTATTTTAGTGGCAGAATAGATATATAACAAAATCAGCCAGTGACATGCGATCGTGCATGAAACTGGCTGATTTTGCAGAAACATCTATAGCCAGCCGCCATCAAGTGTGATGATCTGTCCAGTCAGATAGTCATTTCCATTAGCAAGCTGCACGGCAAGATGTGCAACTTCTTCCGGTGTTCCAAATCTTCCGGCAGGAATCTCATCGGCAAGTTCTTTACGTTCTTCTTCAGAAAAGCAGGCATTCATCTGTGTATCGATCACACCACATGCGATCGCATTGACCTGGATATTACTCGGAGCAAGTTCCTTTGCAAGTGCTTTTGTAAAAGAATTGATTCCGCCTTTGCATGCGGAGTATGCAACCTCGCAGGAGGCGCCGGCGATGCCCCAGACGGAAGAAATATTGATGATCTTACCTTTTTTTTCATGCACCATATGCGGGATGGCGAGCCGGCTGGTAGAAAAAACAGAGGTAAGATTTGTGGAAACGATATGATTCCAGTCATCAATTGACATATCTGTCAGCAGACCTATATAGGAAATTCCAGCATTATTGATCAGGATATCTATGCCACCAAAATGCTCTGTGATCTGGGTAAATAATTGCTCGACATATTCAAAGGAGGAAATATCGCCGATACTGGCGAGTACCTCGGTATGATAAGTATCTTCCAGTTCTGTTTTTAAACTCATAAGTTCCTGTGTGGATTTCGAACAGGTAATGATCAGGCGGTCGCCTTCTGCTGCAAATGCAGTTGCGATCGCGCGTCCGATCCCGCGGGAAGCTCCGGTGACTAATACAGTTCTATTCATAAAAATCTCCATTTCTTAATAATTTGTTGTTTTAGTATATTGTGTGTAAAATCAGCACATGATCCAATTCGTTGTCCGTCAATCATGCAAGCATGTTGACTCTCTTGCGCTCATTATATCATAAAAATCATGATTAATTGCTATGTCAACACTATGCCCTGTAGCAAGTTCAATTCCAGTTGATGCCCATCCGCCACCTGCGAAGTTATCAACTATCAGCTCACCATCAATCATTTCTCACAATCCTTTTGGATAACCTTGTCATGTTCATTATCGTGCATCATATGAGATTGGGACGCTGGTGTCAGACCCCCCTGTCCCACCGGGACAGAGGGGTCTGACACCAGCGTCCCAATCCATTATTTAATTTTAAGTGCACGCATGGCATTTAAAACTGCAAGCACCATCACTCCGACATCGGCGAAGATGGCAACCCACATATTGGCAATTCCTATTGCACCAAGCACAAGGCACACAAGCTTGACTGCAAGTGCAAATACGATATTCTGTCTTACAATTTTAAGAGTTCCTGTGGATATTCTCATGGCAATGGCAAGCTTAGCCGGGTCATCGTCCATGAGAACAACATCTGCTGCCTCAATAGCAGCATCCGAGCCTAGCGCTCCCATTGCGACACCGATGTCCGCTCTTGAAAGAACAGGTGCATCATTGATTCCATCGCCAACAAATGCGAGATTCTCCTTCACGCCCTTCTCACCAAGAAGTCTCTCAACCTGTGCAACCTTATCTGCCGGAAGAAGTTCACTGTGTATTTCGTCAATGCCAAGCGCTGTGCCTACACGCTGTGCTGTCTTAGCTGTGTCTCCTGTGAGCATAACGGTCTTTATGCCCCCAGCTTTAAGACCTGCTATAGCCTCCTTAGATGTAGGCTTAACTACATCCGATATAGTGATACAGCCGGCATACATACCATCAATCGCAACATATACCGCTGTTCCCTCATCATGCTCTGATGCAACAGATGCGCCGACCTTATTCATGAGCCTGACATTTCCTGCTGCAACCTTTTTTCCGTCAACGACAGCTTTTACACCATGACCTGCAACCTCCTCGATTCCATTCACACGATCAAGTTCAAGTCTGTCTGCAAAAGCTTTTTTAAGGCTGATGCTTATAGGATGGCTCGAACCGCTCTCGGCATATGCCGCATAGTATAAAAGCTCATCCTGCGAAAACCCATTCTCCGGATAATTTCCTGTAACCTCAAACACACCCTTAGTGAGTGTTCCTGTCTTATCGAATACGATATATTTAGTATCTGCAAGAGCCTCAAGATAATTCGAGCCCTTGACAAGGATACCATTTGTCGATGCACAGCCGATTCCACCAAAGAAACTAAGCGGAATAGAAATTACAAGCGCACATGGACAGCTTATAACAAGGAATGTGAGCGCTCTTATAATCCATGTCTGCCATGCTGCCGGATTGCCGGTTATCAGGTTAAAAATCGGTGGTATTAGCGCAAGCGCCAATGCACTGTAACATACGGCGGGCGTATAATACTTGGCAAACTTTGTTATAAAATTCTCAGACCTTGACTTCTTAAGGCTTGAATTCTCGACAAGGTCAAGTATCTTTGATACAGTAGAATCGCCGAATTCTTTTGTTGTGCGGATTTTTATTGTTCCTGTAAGATTGATACATCCGCTTATAACTTCATCGCCACACACTGCGTCTCTCGGAACGCTCTCGCCAGTGAGTGCGCTTGTGTTAAGTGATGTATTTCCTTCTATTATCACACCATCAATAGGAACCTTCTCACCCGGATTTACAACTATTGTTGTTCCAATCTCTACATCATCCGGGTCAACCTTCTCAATATGGTCATCGACAACGATGTTAGCATAATCTGGTCTGATATCCATAAGAGCCGCAATGTTCTTCCTGCTCTTTCCGACTGCAACGCTCTGGAAAAGCTCTCCTATCTGATAGAAAAGCATAACCGCAACTCCCTCGCGGAACTCTCCTAAAGCAATAGCACCTACTGTCGCAACAGCCATGAGGAAATTTTCATCAAATACCTGTCTCTTTAAAATTCCCTTCCACGCTTTCTTAAGTATATCGTAACCTATAACAAAGTATGGAATAAGGTAAAGCACCGCTGCAATCCACACGTTTAAATCAAGTATCTTCTCAAGTACCGTTACCGCTGTAACAAGTACTGCGGAAACTATAATTCTATATAAAATTGTTTTCTGTTTTTTATTCATAAAAACCTCTTTTCCGGACGGCTTGTCGCAAAATGGCGATGATAAATTTAAATGTAACCTTCAATCTGCAACCAACATAATCTGTATTCGTCCAAAATCAAATTATGTATATTAAAACAAATCTGCCAGATAATAAATCTGCTGCCGATGCAAGCACCGACAGCAGATATCCAAATCAATGCCTGCATTAATATACTTTAAATTATACTGCTGCAAGCAGTTGTGCATTCATAATACAGCAATAATCATATGCATATCTTTTAAAGCTCAATCACACAATCATCTTCAACCTTCCTGCAGTTAGCGTAAGCTTCCTTCATAACTGCATCAACATCTGCTCCATCCTCAAATTCAACCTTGAGCTTAAGTGTCATAAAGCTTAATGATGCATCCTTAACTCCATTAGTATTCTTAACTGCCTCCTCCATCTTAGCTGCACAATTAGGGCAGTCAACCTCTACATTGTATGTCTTCTTCATGATAAAATCCTCCTTATAATTTAATATTTTAGCAAACGTCCATTCAGGTCTTCTAAGACACTCTGCACCGGATCAGTGCTTATGTTCCATCTTATTCCTCTACATGTTCCATTCCCATGCTCAGAATATTTCTTACATGTTCATCATCAAGGGCATAAAAAATTATCTTTCCCTCCCTGCGGAACCTGACCAGCTTCGCATCCTTGAGAATTCTTAACTGGTGGCTTACCGCCGACTGCCCAAGATTCAATAACTGTGCAATGTCATTCACACAGAGCTCACTCTCAAACAGCGCATATAATATTCTTATTCTTGTCGAATCACCAAACACCTTAAAAAGCTCTGCAAGGTCATACAGATATTCATCATCCGGCTGCTGCTCTAAAACCCTCTTCACAACATCTTTATGCGCTGCCAAAAATTCATTCTGGTCTCCGGTATTATCCGCCATCTAATTCCTCCTCTCTTTGTACTAATATCTTTAACATATTAATATTTATTCATCTGTTCATGTTTTATTATATTCATATATATTCAGATGTCAATATGTTTTTATATTTTTCTTTATATATCAAAGCATAGCTGCTGCTAATATTAAATATGTACTCTTTAATGTAAGAAAAATCATGCACCTTAATAAAAAAATCAAAAAAAAGTTGCTTTTTTTTCCATGTTATGATAGTATACATATCAGCGGCGTGTGGCTCAGCTTGGTAGAGCGCTACGTTCGGGACGTAGAAGTCGCAGGTTCGAATCCTGTCACGCCGATTATTTATATTTTAAAATATTCATTCACCGAATCAATTTGCAGCATCCTATTTTCAGGATGCTGTCTTTTATTAAAAATAATATTTTATTTTTTAAAGGCAGCCGTAATACGGCTGCCTTAATTTAGCACAGATGTTTATTCAAACCTAAACCACTTGAGGTCAAAATTGCATCCTGGCAGGAACACAAGATTCACATCATATATTCCTTCTACATTATCAAGTTCAAAATGTCTGCAAACATATCCGCCATCATCTTCATTCCCATGAACATTACGATTTCTGCTGTCATTCATATTATCCATCCTGCTGTCATCAGCCATGACAAACTCCGCAATCCGGTTAATACCACCTTCACTATTTGCAAAGCGTATATGTATTGTATTCTTCTCTAAGACTGAGCGTCCGCAGATTGTTATCCCATGTATGCCCTGTGACAAATTCATGGCTTTGTAAGTCAGTGATACGTTGTTTCCTATCCCTGTTACCGCATCATTGCAAACAGTGTATGTATCTCCATAAATTCCATCATTATCCACTGCAAGATTCTTATCATAAGCTCTCTCATACTTTTTGAAGCTGAAGCCCTTGATATTTATGTCATGGTCAGCGATAAAGCTTACCGTACACAGACCTTTAAATCTCTTAGGGAGTTTGTAGGTCTTCTCCTGATAGGTTGCCCATATAGATGGCTTGTCATAGATTACTCTGTCCATCAGCTCGGCACCCTCAGTGCCAGGTATTCCCTTCCATATCTCTATAGGGAACGGCTTATTGTTAAGCTCATACACAGGAATCGTTATCTTGTCAGAACCATTTTTTCCAAAATTCACCTTCTCAAACGCAATATATGTGCCACCCTTAGGCACGATGCCTCTGTCCTGTCCAACCGAAGGAATCTTTTCTGCCGCAGTATACAGCGTTCCATATATAAATTCATACGGATTAAACTCTGCAAGCCCAAGTCCCTCTGCCGTAAAGCTTACCTGTGATATCAGGCTTATCTTACCTCTTCCATTCTTCACGCAGCAGCGTACATTGTGCTTTCCATCGCCAATCGCCTTTAATACTTTATGTATTCTAAAGCTGTCCTTACCTGTATCGGCATTATTAACAGGTGCTTTAACATCCGACAGCTCTGCGCCATTAGAATCAACTCCGGCATCATTTGTCACTCTCCATACAATGTCCCTATATGTGGCATTGTGCGGCAATATCTCTGCCTCTATCTCCACATGTCTGTTGTCCGGCCCAAGCTTACGGCTTCCTTTTACAATAAGGCGAATATTTCGCACAGGTATCTCGTCATTTGCATTATTTCTTTCATTATCTATAAACGATTCTTCATATTCTGCATTAAGTTTCTCTGTTTTGTCAACTACGATATAGTCTGAACGAGAATGATTCTCGGTACATGAAACACCCGTCATATCTACATCTGCTTCAACAGCGCTTAATGTCACCGCTTTAGTTTCCATTCCGGCAGAGCTTACTTCAACTCTTATCTCGCCCGGCTCAGTCTTAGCGCCAATCACAGCAAGAAGCTTTCCTGAAAACATTCTCCTGCTGTTGGTCTTGTACTGCTCAAAATCCGCACTGTTTCCATTGTCCATTCCAAGAAGCCTTCCTGCTCCGGTGACTTTCACGCTGACTCTGTTGTTGGCATTCTCGACAGGATTTCCGGCAATGTCAACCGCACTTATGTCAATGTATGCCAAATTGCGTCCATCTGCCATAATCTGCGTGTTCTCAGGTGCCACAACAAGCTGCACTGCATCCGAAAAGCTCTTTTTTGCTTCCCTTGCTATCACATTTCCCTCTTCATCATATGCCACCGCTTCTATAGTTCCCGGCTCATACTTTACTTTATAATGTGCCAGCAGCTGTTTTCCATGCTTATGGTCAATATCATATTTTCCATAGGAGCTGCCATTTACGAACAGTTCAACCTGTGGTGCGTTAGAAGCTATCCTGACATCAATCTCTTCACCGTCAGAGAAGTCCCAATATGGAAAAAGATGCACCATCGGAGCCTTCTTATAGTCCGTCCACTCGGCCTGATATATATAATATGTATCCTTCTCAAAACCCGCCGTGTCAATCTGTCCAAAATAGGAATTCTTTGTCTGGTAAGGTGTAGGCTCACCGATATAGTCAAAGCCGGTCCACAAAAACTGTCCCATCGAATACTCTGCATCTGCGTCCATCGTTATGCAATATTCACTGCTCCTTGCTCCCCAGTTGGTCGTGCAGTTTCCAAGCGCTGAACACTGCTCATCGTCATCACACAGAATCTGCTGCTCAAAAGGGAACTTGTATATACCGCGGCTTTGAAGTGTCGATGCTGTCTCACTGCCGTATATAACCCAGTCAGGATGCGCCTTATGATGCTCCTCATAGTATTTCTCCGCATAATTGTAGCCGGCAAGCTTTACTATATCAGCACATTTTTGTGCATTCTCCCAAGGCATATAGTTAGAGCCGATAGTCACAGGAGCATTGCACTCCGGGTCATGCTCCCTGACATAGCCTACAAGTCTTCTTGTTATCTCCTGACCATGTTCATCGCGGTGGGTATCATAGATTTCATTTCCTATGCTCCACATGATAACCGAGACATGGTTTCTGTCACGTCTTATCCAGCTTGCGACATCCTTACCTGCCCAGTCGACAAAAAAACGTGCATAATCGAACTCTGTCTTAGGCAGCTCCCACATGTCAAATGCTTCACAATCAACCAGAAATCCCATCTCGTCCGCAAGCTCTAATACTTCCTTTGCCGGCATGTTGTGCGATGTACGGATTGCATTTACACCCATCTTTCTTAGCTTATTAAGCTTGCGCCTGAAAGCATTCACATTAAACGCAGCTCCAAGGCAGCCATTGTCGTGATGTTCACATACACCATTTATTCTCACTTTGTGCCCATTAAGAATAAATCCATGCTCCGGTGAATACTCCTTCGTGCAGAAGCCTATCTTCTGTGTCAGCTCATGCACAATCTCATCTTTGATACTGACTGTCACTGTGCAGTCATACAGGTTCGGCTCCTCAATATCCCAGATAAGAGGTTTCGTAACATCAAGCTCCAATTCGACATTTTCCTTAGAACCTGTTTTGAACACACTGCCGCTTCCAGCCGCTGCATGCCCATAAGTAAATACACTGCCTCCGTCGTGGTCAATGCTTAGACAAACCTTGACATCCTCATATGCTATGTCCTGTCCGGAATTTTCAAGTTCAACCGTACATTTTACTTTCCATGTGCCATCTTCATCTCTATTCATGCTCATACCGCATGCATCATTTGTGATACTGTCACTAATGAACGGATTTGAAGCCTCGCTTTTAAGCTTTTTTACTCTGATATATGTACCGTCAGGCACTATATGAAGAGGCTCTAAGCTTAAAAAATATACATCTCTTATTATTCCTGCTCCCGAATACCAGCGTGTATTAGGCTCTTTATATACTGCTCTTACTACTATCTCATTTTTCCCTTCGTGCACATAAGCTGTAATATCAGCGTCAAAAGTAGAATATCCGTATTTCCACTCACAGACCTCACTGCCATTTACATACACTGTAGAATCCATGTAAACTGCACCAAACCGGACAATGAGCTTCCTTCCAAGCTGCTCCTGTGTTATATCGAAGTTTTTTCTGTACCAGCCTATACTGCTCTGATACAGATTGTCGGTATCATATATCAGCCAGTCATGTGGTATATCCACTTCCAAAAATTCACCTGCGAGCGCCTCCTCATACATAACCCCAAGCATAGTCTTTCTAAAGCTCCATCCATCATCCCATAAGATAGTTCCGTTCATAACCGCTCTCCATTTTTACATTTATAAAGTCATTGTAACCATTTCAAACCCTATAAGTAAAATTGCCTTTTCAGTTCTTTCCAACCCACACACATTCGTTCTCAAATACAGCATCAGCATATTCTGCACTCTTATAAAGAGGTATTTCATGTCCGTCTCTTATAAAGAATACAATCTCCTGTGCCGCAATCTCGACAAAGTAATGTCCGGAATCATATTTTTCAAGCTCATATTCATCTGATGACTTCATTCTCACCATAGTCATAGGCTCCGGCAGATATACATACCTTCCAATAGCATTCTGCGTATATACAGGACAAATCATGATATCGTCACCGACATACAGCTGGTCTTCAGTCGCAACCGCCACTTTGTCATCCGGATGCTCGAAGCCAAGCGGCTTATACATAAGCGTGTCATCCTCAACAGCTTTTTTATATGCATCCCACAGATATGGAATGAGTGCGTAGCGTATGCTGACTATATTTTTGAATGCATCCGTATCCGTAAATCTGTATAATTCCTGGTATCTTGTGCCTGCTGCCGCATGATTTCTCATCAGAGGAACGAACACGCCAAGTCCCATCCAGCGCATCAGAAGTTCCTCTGTTGCATTGTCGTTAAAGCCTCCGATATCTGAGCCAACATACATAAAACCGCACATATTGAGCGAAGGAAGCATCTTAAGACATAACAGAATGTGGCTCCACCATGAATGGTTATCTCCTGTCCATATTCCGCCGTACCTGTGCATTCCTATATATGACGCTCTTGAGAACATTAGAATATCTTTGTCCGGTGCAAGCTCCTTGAAGCTCTCCGATGCAGCTCTTGTCATATTATAACCGTAAAGATTATGTACATGGTCATGTCTTACAACAACTTCACCCTCAGGCTGTGTCGCTCTATGATAGAATCTCTCATAATCGCCAAGATTATTAGATACACCCTCCACAGTTCCTTTGAATTCAAAAAAGCTCTGTATATCAAGATTTCTTCCCTTATACTCATCAATCTTATCGAATACTTCCTTAAGATGTTTCTCCGAATAGAATATCGCAGGTTCATTCATATCATTCCAAAAACCGTCAATTCCGGCATCTAAGAGCACCTTATATCCATGTCCGAACCATTTTCTTGCATCTGCGTTAAGCACATCAGGGAAATGTACTCTGCCCGGCCATACGCCTGCCACAAAATCCCCGCCATCAGCTTCCTTGCAGAAATACCCATTCCTTTTGCCTTCTTCATATGTATCATAACCGTCCTCAATCTTGACTCCGGCATCAATTATAGGTACAAGATGAATATGCTTGTCATGCATTTCCTTCACAAAACCGGCAAATTCAGGAAATGTCTCATTATTTACAGTAAAATCCTTATACCTTTCCATATAATCTATATCAAGATACACTGCATCTATCGGTATATTCCTCTTTCTGTAATTATCAACAACATCGCTTACTTCATCAGCACTCATATAGCTCCAGCGGCACTGCTGATAACCGAATGCCCATCTCGGAGGAATATAGCTCTTTCCGATAATGTGCCTGAACTGTCTTACAATCGAATACAGATAATTCCTGCTCTCATCAGATTCGCTATCTTTCTCAGATGTTATCTCGTATGCTGTAAAATTCTCATTGCAAACTGTAATTACAAGCTCATTCTTATCAAGATAACCTATATCGAATATTACACGTCCCGGATAATCGATAAATAATCCCTTGGATTTTTCAGGGTGGTCTGTGTCAGCAATTATGATAAAATTATGTGCTCCGTAAAGTGATCGCTTAGACTCTGTGTGATTAGGGTCATCGCTGCACTTGCTCTCATATACCCATCCGCGCTTGTTGATGCCACGCACATTCTCTCCAAGTCCGTATACTACAATGCTGTCAGACATTTCCACTCTGTATTGCATGGCATTTCCTTCATCTGCGTCATCCGGTCTGTCCCATGTAATTCCGCCATAAGGCTCTAAAGCTATATCCATCACAGCTTTGTCAAAAAAATTCCGTCTCTCACTTTCGGAAGTCTCCAAAATATTCTCTTTGTTCACAACGGCATAAGTCTCAAAAGGCTTGCCAAATACATACTTTTTAACCATAATAAACCTCCATGTTGGTTTTCCTAAGAAAAATGCACTACATATGTTATTATTTTAACATACATAGTGCCTTTATTCAATGATATAAAATTGTGTTATTTATATATAATGATGTTGGGGTCAAAAGGTCAAAAATCCTCTTGCAAGCAAGCTTGCATCGGATTTCCGACCTTTTGACCCTGGCATCATATAATTACCATAACATTTTTGATTACTGCACATGATAATCAGCCGAATATTGCCTATATCATCTCTGATTATCAGTCCTGTCAATGTTACATATATTTTAATGATGGAAAAGACGGATTCCTGTAAATGACATAACCATATCATACTTATCTGCACACTCAATAACAGCATCATCCCTGACAGAACCGCCCGGCTGTGCAATATACTTGACACCGCTCTTATGTGCGCGCTCAATGTTGTCTGAGAATGGGAAAAATGCATCCGAACCGCAGATAACATCAGTATTCTTGTCAAGCCATGCTCTCTTTTCTTCCGCTGTGAATACTGGAGGTTTAACCTTGAATACCTTCTCCCATGCACCGTCAGCAAGAAGATCCATGTATTCATCTCCGATGTAAAGGTCTATGGCATTGTCTCTGTCAGGCCTTCCAAGCTTATCTACAAACTGAAGTCCGAGAACCTGTGGTGACTGGCGTAAAAACCAGTTGTCAGCCTTCTGTCCCGCAAGTCTTGTACAATGTATTCTTGACTGCTGTCCTGCACCAATACCGATAGCCTGTCCGCCCTTTACATAGCATACTGAGTTAGACTGTGTGTATTTAAGGACAATAAGTGCAATCTTCATGTCAGTCATCGCATTTGCAGGTATATTCTTATTCTTTGTCACAATATTTGAAAGGAGTTCATCATTGCAGTTAAGCTCATTTCTTCCCTGCTCGAATGTGATTCCGAATACCTGCTTCTTCTCAATAGGTGCCGGAACATATGAAGGGTCAATCTGAATAACGTTATATGTTCCCTTCTTCTTTGCTCGGAGCATCTCAAGTGCTTCCTCTGTATAACCAGGAGCAATTACACCATCAGATACTTCTCTCTTTATAAGTCTTGCCGTATCCTTGTCACATACATCTGAAAGAGCGATAAAATCACCAAATGATGACATTCTGTCAGCGCCTCTTGCTCTTGCATATGCGCATGCAAGCGGGCTTAATTCTCCAAGGTCATCAACCCAGTAAATCTTAGCAAGTGTCTCATCAAGCGGAAGTCCCACAGCCGCACCGGCAGGTGATACATGCTTGAAGGATGTCGCAGCAGGAAGTCCTGTTGCCTTCTTAAGCTCACTTACCAACTGCCATCCATTTAACGCATCAAGGAAATTGATATATCCCGGTCTGCCATTTAACACGGTAACAGGAAGCTCGCTCCCATCCTCCATGTATATTCTCGATGGCTTCTGATTAGGATTGCATCCGTACTTTAACTGAATCTCATTCATGTTCGTTCTCCTCACTTTTTATGATTGTCTAAACATTCTTATTGTATATCCTGCTCTCATACTTTCCGGTCTCAATATCGATATATCTTACAAAAAGTGACACCTTATTGTCAGCATTAAGACTATTCCAGATCATATCTCCGAATGTATCGATATCTCCTTCAATTTTAACCCACTTTGGCTCGCCTTCAAAGCTTGGAAGCGGATTGCCATCATGCATATATGTATGTATGAAGTGTCCCTCACCTGCAACAGGATTATTGTAAGCAAATGTATATCTGTTGCATGCGTCCGGATTTCCGTTGTTGCTCTTTAAAATAGACATTGCGTAATTGTAATTTCCACCCTCAATATGCATGATTCCGGATATTCTTGGTGTATAGTTAGGACCGTCCGGCTCGAACTGTCTGCTTCTGAGTGACTGCTCAAATGTGAGCTGCTTATCCATTCCATCATAGATTGTATCTGTCTGGTCGCCATTAGTTACGATAGTCTTGTTTCCAAGCACACGGACAGGTGCATAGATTATAAGGCTTGGGTCTTCAAGCTTAGATGGGTCAAATGCCTGTGTCCTTATGCCTTCCCCATCTTCAACAAATACACGGTTTCTGCTGTTGTTACTTCTTCCCATAATAAAGTAAGCTGTAACTGCACTCTTTCCATCCGGAGTCTTTCCGATAACAATTCCTCTTCCCGGATAAGCATTCTGGCTAAGCTCCTGCTTAAGTGATAACATTTCCATTGTGATTCCTCCTGTTTTTGCCCGACAGTATGTGTATGATACATCGTAATGCAACAAAAAGACCGCCTGAGCGTACTATAATAAGCATCGCCCAGGCGGTCGGCATATCTTAACCAATCACTCCCTGCAGGTAATCCTGCCACGAAAACCTCATACAAATATGAGCCTTCGCTTTCCGCCAGTCGTGATTCTATACTTATGTTACATGATTAAGATAAAAATATCAAGATGTAATTCAATTAAATTTTATTATGCATTATTTATTAGTAATTGTAATTCGGATGCCACAATATGCTCTACAGACTTAAATAAATATAAGCAAATAAAATAAGCTTGTTATAATTATTTCTTTTCATCATATTTAGCAGCTGTTTTTCTAAGCTCTTCATCCACAAGACTATCCATCGGAGTGTTGAGAATACGCTCAGTCTCCTCGGCTTCCTCCTTAGCCCGCTTGTGCTTAAGCTTCACAACCTTGACAACTCCGAATACCACTACACCTGCTGCAACTACAATGAGTGCATACTTGGCAACATCCTTCGATGTGGTTGATTTTGTCATTATGGTGTTAGCTGTGGAATTGAATGTCTTTACAAACATATCGTCTGTTGACAAATCACCATACCAATAATTATCGATGTAACCCCAGAATATATCAACCGCTTCTGCATCCATAACCGAGCCTGCCTGTATTCCATTTACATAACACATATATCCCGGCTCATCCGATTCACTCTCGTTCTGCTCAGCAAAATATACATAAAGAAATGTTGATTCGTTTGAAATGTTCTCTTCATATAACTGCTGTGCATAGTCTTCCTTCTGTGAATCTGTATCAATTCCAGGTATGTAATCAAGCAGCATTATATATGGCTGAACACCTGTTTCATCGTAAAAATCCTTGAGTCTGCTCTCAGTCCTGCTTACATTGTCAAACCAACCAAGCTCATCATATATACAGTCATTGATATAACCGTTTCCGGAATCTAACTTTTCACGGTTGTAGCTGCTCTGAATAACATTTCCGCCGCTTGTTCCTCCTATCGAAGAAAACATACCTATAAGTATACCTATAAAAATCAGCAAAACAACTATACTTGTAAGCCATGAAACACATCCGCCTCCGCTTCTTCCTCTGCGTCCATGCGGTGGTGGTGCTCCGTAATACCCTCCTCTTGGTGGCGGCGGTGCTCCGTAATGCCCTCCTCTTGGTGGTGGCGGTGCTCCGTAATGTCCTCCTCTTGGTGGTGGCGGTGCCCCATAATTGCCTCCTCTTGGCGGTGTGCTTGAAGGTCTGCCTCCTCCAAAACCTCCGGTAGGTCTTGATGCACCTCCCATCGGTCTTGATGTAGATGAACTTCCTACTCTATGTCCTCCGCTTGACCTTGATACTGAATGTCCTCCGCTGCTATGCCCTCCTCCGGCATGGCCGCCTCCGGTTCTTCCCATTTTAGAATCCTCCTCATAAAAAAATAGTAACTACATCAGATTATGCCGCTATTTTCTGATTATCCACGGTAAACCTGATAGTAGTTACATTTTATCACAACAAAGCATTACATGCAAAATATTTTTAGTCCGGCTCACACGCCTTCATACACATGTCCTATATGTGCATTCATCTTATGTATTATTCTGCCTGCTCCTCTTCACCGTCATGAACATCCTTCTTAGGTTCCTTAAGACCCGGAATCTCGATGTTATGCTTCTGGCAGTAATCCCACAGAGCAGCGTGAATTGACTCTTCTGCCAACAATGAACAGTGAATCTTCACAGGCGGAAGTCCATCAAGTGCCTCCATAACAGCCTTGTTCGTCACTTCCATAGCCTCATAGATTGTCTTTCCTATAACAAGCTCAGTTGCCATACTGCTTGTAGCAACGGCAGCGCCGCATCCGAAGGTCTTAAACTTGCAATCCTTTATAATCTTCGTATCTTCATCGATATCAAGATATATTCTCATGATATCTCCACACTTTGCATTGCCGACTGTGCCGACACCGCTCGCATTCTCTATCTCACCCATATTCCTCGGATGCTGAAAATGATCCATTACTTTTTCGCTGTACATATATATTCCTCCTGATAAAACCATATAAATCTGAATAAATCTTGTTTCTCTAAATGGATAATTCACCAAAAATACTATTTAAATAATGTGCGTAAACTGCTTAAGCTTCAGATGAATTATTAATTACTTCTTCTCACCATTCTTTACAAAATCTTCATAAAGCGGAGACATCTCACGAAGTCTTGCAACAATCTCCTTCAGTTTATCAACTGTGTAGTCAATCTGTTCCATCGTGATATCCTCTGAAAGAGTAAGTCTTAATGAACCGTGTGCTATCTCATGAGGAAGTCCTATCGCGAGAAGAACATGTGATGGGTCAAGTGAACCCGAAGTACATGCTGAACCGCTTGAACCGCACACGCCATTCATGTCGAGCATGATAAGCATTGACTCGCCTTCGATAAATCTGAAGCAGAAATGAGCATTGTTAGGAAGTCTGTCATATCTTGCTCCGTTTAGACGGCTGTAAGGAATCTCATTTAACACACGCTCGATAAGATGCTCGCGAAGTCCGTCAAGAATCTTCTTTCTCTCTTCCATCTTCTCGCCGGCAAGCTGTGCAGCTGCGCCGAATCCGACAATTCCGGGAGTATTAAGAGTTCCGGCTCTCTTTCCTCTCTCCTGTGCGCCGCCATGAATGAACGGTGCAAGCTTAACGCTCTTTCTCGCATACATGATTCCGATTCCTTTTGGTCCGTTAATCTTGTGTCCGCTTGAGCTTAACATGTCAATGTTCATCTCATCAACATTAATCGGGATATGACCGTAAGCCTGTACAGCATCGGTATGGAAAAGCACACCATGCTCATGTGCCACACGTCCGAGTTCCTTGATAGGCTCGATTGTTCCAATCTCGTTATTAGCTGTCATAATTGATACAAGAATTGTATCAGGTCTTATAGCTGCTTCAAGCTGTTCAGGTGTTATTCTTCCTTCAGAATCAACAGGAAGATATGTCACTTCATATCCATGCTTTTCAAGATACTGGCAAGTGTGCAAAACTGCATGATGCTCAATATTGCTTGTGATAATATGCTTGCCTTTGCTGCCATACACTTCTGCGGCATTCTTTATTGCCCAGTTGTCCGACTCACTTCCGCCTCCGGTAAAATAAATCTCCTCCGGCTTAGCACCTATAAGAGCCGCTGCCTGCGCACGCGCTGTCTCTATAGCTTCCTTGGCTGTCTGTCCGAACTGATATACACTTGAACCATTAGCATAAATCTCTGAAAAATACGGCATCATGGCATCAAGAACCTGTGGTGCAACCTTAGTTGTAGCCGCATTGTCCATATAAATAAAAGGTTTGCTCATAATATCCTCCATATAATCAAAAGTCAAAAACATATTATTTACAGTTAAATCTTATATATGTTCCGGCATTTTTATTTTCCTAGTACTTTACTAGGCTTTATTAAAGACACTATATACCCTGCCGGGCAATATGTCAATATTTTTTATACAGGAATTTTCGTTGAAATTCCCTATTAAGGTTCGGGTAGTCCTTAGAACATCTCGCTTCGTACAATGAAGAGAGATGCATAAATATAACCTGTCATACACTCGCAGACTGACTTGGCATGTTTTGACAGCCGAACCCTGTTAAAAATATAATTCACATGTCAAAACATGCTCTTGAATTAATCATCAGTATTCGCACTTCCAGTAGTGTGCCGAGTACGGTTCAATGAAGCTTCCGCCTCCGAAGTCATGTTCTTCACCGGTTATAAGGTCAACCGCCTTTCCGCAATGTGCATCAAAATGGGCTGTATATCCTTCCGAATCAGCATTTATTGCGACAAACACTCTCTCATGCTCACTCTTTCTCTCAAAAATACACTGCTTATTCGTCAGCACAGCTGAATAAAAGCCTCCGTAATTTAACGCCTCGCTGCCCTTCTTTGCCGCCTCAAGCTTACTTATAAACTCGGTCAGTTCATTCCACTCAGGCTTTTCATAGCTTTGTCTTAGTGCCGGGTCGCCGTCAGACTTGTTGCCCTGTGCGCCCCACTCGCTTCCATAGTACACACAAGGTATTCCCGGCATTCCGAACATGAGTGCATATATAAGCGGAAGATGATTTTTGTTCGTAAGAATGCTCGCAACTCTTGTCACATCATGATTGTCCACAAATGAGAGAAGATGTTTTCCTCTGTATATGCACCAGTTCTCATAGCCGAACTGCCTGTTCAGTGAATGATTAATCTCGAACATATTCATGCTGTTAAAGCTTGAATACAGTCCCTTGTAGCATTCATAATTGGTTGCCGAATGCAGCATTTCATCATTTACAAGCCTGTTATAGTCGCCGTGGAGCATCTCTCCTACAAGGAATATCTCCCTTCCCTGCTCTCTTCCAAGCTCGTCCGTGAATTTTCTTAACCTTCTTAAAAAATCCATATCAAGACAGTATGCAACGTCAAGTCTTATTCCGTCAATTCCAAAATACTCGATCCAGTATCTAACCGCATCAAATATGACATTTATGACATCCTCGTTTCTTAGATTCAGCTTTACAAGGTCATAGTTGCCTTCCCAGCCTTCATACCACAGACCGTCATTATAGTTCGAATTGCCGCCAAGGTTGATATTAAACCAGGAAATATAAGGTGAATTCTCCCTGTTCTTTATCACATCCTGGAACTGATAAAAGCCGCGTCCTACATGATTAAAAACGCCGTCTAAGACAACCTTGATTCCTTCAGAATGAAGCTTATCACATACCTCCTTAAAATCCTCATTAGTTCCAAGTCTTACATCTGTTTTCTTGTAATCTCTGGTATTATAACCATGAGTGTCCGATTCAAATATCGGAGAAAAATAGATTGCACTGCTTCCAAGCTTCTTAATATGAGGAATCCAGTCAATCACTTTCAGGATTCTATGTTCAAGCCGGCCGTCATTCTCAAATGGGGCACCGCAAAATCCTAACGGATATATCTGATAAAATGTACTTTCATAAGCCCACATACGCCTACCTCCTAGTAAAATATCTCATTTCCTGTCTATTATCCCTCCGAACATGCAAATCATTATATTATCTGCTGTTATTATTCTATCCAGATAGCGGAAATAAAATCATTTTTTACACTTTTACTTATTATGACTTGGGTGTCAAAACATGCCCTGTAAACTTAACTGTGTATAACAAGTTATACACGCATAGTCTTAATTGGCATGTATTGACATCCAAACCCTATTATATAATAAAAAATCAGGACTGTCCATCCATATACGGATAAACAGCCCCATACTTTTTAATGTTATATGCTTTATGTATCTCTTATTCCGAAAAATATCAAAGCCGTGACATTTACTTGAGATAGAATACTTCCGGCATGAACTTAATAGGCTCTTCCTCATTGAAATCAAAGGAGCCTTCAACCATCTTAGATGTGATTGCATTCCAACGGTTACATGCCTCGCTCTTAGCTATGTACTCATTGGCATACTTGATATCATCACATTCGAAGCAGTAAAAGAACTGGTTCCCATTCTGAAAAATTGAATAATTGCGGTATCCTGCCTTAGTATGCTCCTCCATAATCTCCGGCCATGGATTGTTGTGCATCTTAACATACTCATCAAGGCATTCCGGCTTAACCTTCCATGTCCATGCATATTTCTTACTATGTTCCATATCTGTCAACCTCTTTTCGTATTTTTAGACAAGGAATTTCACAAATTCCTTTTGATATTATACATATTACTTTCATATTTGTCCATTATCAATCTATTTTTGTACAAATTGCTTTTAAAAATGACCTTTTTTAACACTTTATTGATAATTGTTAACAAATTGTTCATTTTTGTTTCACACCAGCGACACATAGTACTTCTATACTATAATCAAAGTTAAGGAAGAGGCAAGAAACCTCATAAATATCGAACATAAAACAGCCTAACAGAATTCTTTTTCTTTTTCATAAAGCCCGGTACTTTCCCCGAAGTACCGGGCCCTCCTTTTTTTAAGCATAATACTTGTCATTGGCCTTTTTTATATCTCTGTCTTTTTCGAAAGCCTCACACGGAACAGCTTTCTTATAAGCTTTCTTCCATCAAACGGAATCACCGGATAGATATAGCTCTCTCCTGAGATTGTGTTATTAAATGCTATTGCAAGAAGAGTTATGATGACTCCTGCGAAAAACCCCCACCAATAAAACAGATATGTCAGTACCAGCGTTATAAGCCTGAAAAATTTGATTGCATAACCAAGCTCAAAATTAGCCTGTGCATACGTTCCAATTGCGACAAAAGCCATATATAACATGGTTTCCGGCGAAAACCACCCGGAGCTTACAGCATACTCACCCACCACGATACCCGCTACAACAGACAATGGTGTAGATAACATTGTCGGTGTATTTACTGCCGCAAGCCTCAATCCATCGATTGCAAACTCCAATATTATGAGCTGCCAGAATACATGGATATTTGCCTCATCCGCAAGATTTATAAATGCAAGCCAGTCGGGAAGCTTTTCAGGATATTCAATGAGTGCCATCCACATAGGTGTAAGTATCAGCGTAAGCACAGACATTATAAATCTTGATATCCTTATATAATTTCCTACAAGCGGCGGAAAATAAAAATCATCTGCCTCCTCCATCACATCGAATATACTTGCAGGCACAATAATAACAGCCGGCGAATTGTCAACCAAAAGCACAATATTTCCATCCAGTATAGCGGCAGCTGCCGTATCGGGTCTTTCCGTATATTTGAACTTAGGAAACGGATTGATATAAGGTCCTTCAAGTATAGCCTCCGCAAGACTTTCTATATTCATCGAGAGTGCATCCACATCTATGTCCGATATTTTATTTTTGATTTTTCTTACCAATTTCATATCCGCTACACCTTCTATATATGCCACTGATATATCCGTCCTAGACTTTAATCCCGCCTGCAGAATCTCAACACACATTCTTGGATCTCTTATTCTTCTCCTGATAAGCGCAACGTTTGAAACAACAGTCTCAACAAAGCCATCCCTTGAACCTCTTAACACTCTGTCCTTCCATGGCTCGTCAACACTTCTCATCGGGTATGTTCTGCAGTCTATAGCCATGCATTCCTTATAGCCGTCAACAAAATAGCAGGCAACACCGGATAAAATAGCGGTTGTGATATCCTCAACATCATCTAAAAGGTCAACCTCCACATAAGGAATATATTTATCCGAAAACTCTCTTGCACTTTCAGGCACATCTCCATCCTGAATATCGGAAAAAGATTTTAAAAGTCTCTCCATGATTGTATCTTTTATGAAGCCATCTATGAAAAAGAATCCCGCATCCTTCTGCCCTAGCTTCTGCTCCCTGTATATAAGGTCAAAATTCTTATCAACATGAAGTATTTTCTTTAGTTCCAGCGTGTTCTCCTTCAATGAAGCTGAAATTTTTTTCAATTTTATGTTCCTCTTATCTTCATAATTTCAGGTATTCCGCCGTGGTTTCCTATTACACAAAAATAAGACCGACGGTGCTACCATCGGTCTTATTGTGTACTTTAATTTATATAATTATACTAACTGGCTACTCTTTGCGTAAAGATTTGTGACAAGCTTTGTGTACTGAACACTGCTCTTCATAGCGTCCATATCATCAACAGCCTTACCATTATCGCTTATTCGGTCAAACTGTGCTTTCTCATCCTTTGCAAGCTTAAGTGTTGCAACAACAGCCTTAATCTTATCCTCCTTGGATGCCTTGCTGTAATCGCCCTTTACACCTACAATCTTCATAACTGACTCAAGCTCTGACTCTGACCAGTTGCCGAATCTGTTATCCATCATATACGCAATTCTTTCTTTACGAGTAATACACTTAATAAAACCTCTTAACATAAATAATCCCTTTCCTTTCCTGACAGCCCCATCTTTAAGTCTGCCTGCCATCACTATAAATGGCTCTGTGCTTTTTCCTTTTCCTTACAGATGCCATTATTACACACAAAGTCAATATATGCAAATAGAAAAAGAACCATTTTTTGGTAGTTTTATTGTAAAGAACAACCATATTTTTGTACAATCTGTATATGAAATCACTTTTTAATTGTGCAAAATTATGATTCCATGAAACAGATTTGTATCATTGTTAATTGTTTAGCACAATTTTTCACTTCAGACATTCCCTGAACACTCTGAGAGCATTTTTATAAAATATTTTTTCAATGTCATTTTCACTGAAGCCCGCACTTGAAAGTGCATCGCATAGACCCGGCAGATATGACGCATCCGCAAGCTCAAGCTTACCGCCTATGCCATCAAAATCCGAGCCTAATGCCATTATGTCAATTCCGCCCAGATTGGTAATATATTTTACATGACGAACCATGTCCTCTATCCTGCTCTCCTCATCAACGCCTGCTCTTCCTGCTTCATTTAAGAAAGCTCCGCAGTAATTTAACCCCATGACACAGCCTCTTTGTCCAAATGCCATTATCATGTCATCTGTCAGGTTTCTCACATGCGGATTCATCGCCCTTGCATTAGAATGGCTCGCAACAAACGGCTTGCTTGTATTATTATATATATCCCAAAAACCGGCATCCGACAAATGCGATACATCTATTATAATTCCAAGCTTCTCCATCTGCTCAATAAACTCAAAGCCCTTCTCCTTCAAGCCTTTAGATGCATCTGAGTTATATGTGCAGCTTCCGTCACTGTTGTAAACCACATAGTTAGGGTAGGCGAGTTCATTCTCATGGTTCCATGTAAGAGTCATCATTCTAAGTCCGAGCCTGTGATAATTTCGCAGCATCTGTATGCTTCCGGCACATATGTCTCCTTCCTCACCTGTAAGAAGAGCCGACATCTTCCCTGCCTTCATATTCGCTTCAATATCCTCATAGCTTTTGACCTGTGAAATTATATCCTTATTCTTCTCCATTTCACAATAAAAAATGTCTACAAGCTTCATTCCGTCTAAAAGCACATTCTCCGAATATTCCTTGTTGATGTATACCGCAAAGCACTGAAGCATATAATCACCTTTTTTCATCTTCATCAGGTCAAGGTGATGACTATTCTGCCTAAGCTCCGATTCCATATTATTCTTTCTGTCGTACATAAGCGCCGACAATGTATCACAATGCATATCTATAACCTTCATAAGTCTCTCCTTATCTCCACAGGCTGCCCACAGCATATATGCTCTGTGCCAAATCCTGCCTGTAATTTTCTTTATTGGGATTAAAACTATTTATCACAACTCCATCGCTCCCCGGTCTTGCTGTAGAATGAATATATTCGTCATCTCCTATGTACATTGCTATATGTCCGGGAAAATACAAAAGATCTCCCTTTTTCATATTTTCGTATGCTATCTGCCTAATAGGAAATCCCGGCATAAGCTTGGCATCGCGATAAATATAGATGCCATTTAACATATAAGACATAGATGTAAGCCCCGAACAATCAATGCCAAGAGGTGTCTTTCCTCCCCACCGGTACTGCGTTCCAAGATAGCTCTTTGCCGTACTAACAAGCCTTTCCCGCAGTTGCGTCTTCTGATAATCAGATAGTTCTGATATTCCTTTTGCATCAAGCGGCACCGGATATTTTTCTATGTATGGGCATTTGATATAGCCTGTTCTGCCATCATAAAGCCTGACACATACATATTCGCTTCCCACACATTCATATGTTCTGCTATTGTAGCCCCGGCAGTCCATTTCACAACAGCTGATAAGAACAGCTCCCCTTGTGACAGTCATAAGCCGCACTGATGAGACAGAAGGCTCTGCCATAATATCCGCAGTTGCTTTTGTTACCTGCACCAGACAGTTTTTCTCACACTCCGCAAAAGCCTTTCGTCCATCTATATCATTGTATATTATTACATCACAGCATTTCACATACCCTTCATAGCCGTAATCTGTCCTTACTCCGATAAAATCACCGGCTCTCCCGGCACAACCCTCAATGACATCGAACCTCTGTCCATACAGACCTTCATCCACTATTGCAGACTTCGCATTTCCCTTCTCGGCACATTTTTTCTCACATGGCATGCCATAAATATCCACATATGTCCTATTAAATATTCCCCTCATTACACCTCCTCATGGGACAGTGGGGTCTGGTCCCTGTGTCCCAACACATATTCTTCCAATCATGGATTTACTTAGTCCTGTTATCCTGCTAAGCTGCCTGACTGAAGCACCCTGCCTTTTAAGTTTTATTACACACTCCTGTTTTTTATCCATATTTACCTGCGAAAAATCAGAAAGGCTGCCACATCCACTTATTTTTCTTAACATTCCAATGCATTCTTCATCATCCAGCGCCAGACGTTTTGCGACAATATCATCATATTCAATTACTTTATCTTCATGATTAAATGACATAAAATTCTCAAATTGACTGTAATCTTCAAAGATATTTACAATTTCCTGAATATCTGTTTCAAATATTTTTATGCCGTCACGTTTTTTAATAGCAATTTTGTTTTGGAATGGAAAATTACACCAAGGATACTCAGCCGCTTTATTCACAATTCCCGCCTTAACAGGATTATTGAAAATATATCTTGCCGTAACCATAAACTGTCTATCACTAAGTACCGGCTCGCTTATAAATCTATTCTGGAACAAATGCCCTGCTCTGTCATATTTTCTATTATACCAATACACATATGCATTTTCTATCTTTTTCATTGTCATCGAAAGGTTTTCTGTTCCTTCCTGCATTAACATATGCACATGATTATCCATTAAGCATACCGAAAATAATTTGAACCTGGCAGTCTGCCTGCACTTTTTTAATATATTTTCAAAGTAAAAATAGTCCTCCTTTTCCTCAAAAATTATCTGCTTATTGACTCCGCGCAATATTACATGATAAATTCCCGACTCACATTTCTTTCTTGCTGTTCTCGACAAAATGTACCTCCTTTATTTAGTTTTAGTTAAAAATTGGGGAAATTGTGGGACACTAGGGGTCTGACCCCTGTCCCAAAGAATATTAGAATTGTTGATGCCTCATTATACATCTTATTTCAATTTTATACAAGGCTAAATTTATAAGCATTGCCGGGACAGTAGGACCTGACCCCTCTGTCCCAAAAAATGGTTTACTTTTTTGTTGTGCCGCGTTAAAATACAAGTAAAATATAATTTATGGAGGCTATAATTATGAAATTAGTTAATACACCTGATGCTCCGGCAGCAATCGGACCTTACTCACAGGGCTTTATAACCAATGGTTTCTTCTTTTCATCAGGACAGGTTCCTCTTGACCCTGCCACAGGTGCAGTTGTCGGGACAACAATAGAAGAACAGACAGAGCAGGTTATGAAGAATCTTGGCGCACTTCTTAAGGAAGCAGGAGTTTCCTATGAAAACGTTGTAAAAACAACATGTTTTCTTGCTGATATGGGCGATTTCGGAAAGTTCAATGAGATTTATGCCAGGTATTTTACAGGAAAGCCTGCTCGTTCATGCGTTGCTGTAAAGACATTGCCTAAGAATGTATTATGTGAGGTCGAAGTTATCGCTGAAGTATAGGCTATCTTCTAGGCTGCAAATATCACACTATATATTATAGTTCAGGTGTCAAAACATGACAATTTAGACTATGCGTGTATAACGAGTTATACACAGTTAAGTTCTCATGGCATGTTTTGACATCCGAATCCTATTATATAAAAAGGCTTCATACATAGTCACCATACCATGTATGAAGCCTTTTTAATGCACAAATATCACCTCTAACTAAAAAAACAGTGATATAGAAAATTAAAATCCCAAATCATTAGCTCCAAGCGTTTATAAGTACTTATAAGCTTAGCTTTCCTTCAAGCTGTGAAAAATCAACATTCTTTACAGAGCCATTCTTAAACTCAATTCTGACAGGACCAAAGCAGCCACACTGCTGTGCGTCAGTGTAGATTATATTCTTAATCGGGAACAGTTCATCCTCTGTAAAATCGTCATGGCTCTCCTTAGTGATTACCTGTGAAATCATCACATACCTCTCATGTCCGCCATACTGCTTGTCTCTCTTCGCTCCGGCATATACAACGATTGATTTTTCGGAGTCCGGATTGCTTTCACTGCTGTTAACATAATCGATGAAATCCCAGCCATCATAGATTGTCATGGCAAGCTGCTTTTCTTTTCCACATGCATCTTTGCCTTTTAATATGACTGCCTTCGCATGCTTTCCTAAAATCTCAGTACTGCTCTCCTTCTCAACAACCTGTGTGCCATTATCAGGAAATCCATATGCTCCGAGTGTAAGCTCAACCGGTCTTCTGTGAAGCTTTAATTTATCTACACGCATTATGCCATATTCGACAGGGAAATCTGCCAGATACATGCCCTGAATCCAATGCATCTCTGTGTCAAGACGATAGTTAAAGAACTGTCTCCTGTAGAGTACGCCATCCCTTAATCCGCTCCAGAAGGTTGCATTTGCAAGTGATATATCTCCATTAGTCACATCACGGAGTACATACTGCTGCGATTCAACCATGTTCTCAGATACGTTAAACAACTCACTTTTCCTATCTGCGAACTTCGGTGTCGCCTCCCAAGGATATTTGGTGTTAAATGAAAGCTTCGCATAATTCCAGAGTCCATGCTTGTCTCCCACATCCTTTACAATCTTTCCCGAACGAAGTATAGTCTCTCCATTTGACTTATGGTTAGTAAAGCACAATGCCGGCCCGTCAAGTGCCGTCTCCTTTACATCGCCTTTACTAAGCTTCTCCCAGCTTCCATTATTTTCTTTTGCAGTCCAGAAAGGATGCTCTGCCGGAAGATGAAGGCACATGAATGCCTTTCCAAGCCAGAAAGGTGACTCTGCACAGGAATATCCCTGCACAAGAGGTGCAAACTGTCCGTAAAAACCGAGTGTAGGTATTCCGTCCCACAAAAAATCTTCCCTTCCAAGAAACTGCATAAGCGAGCCTGACATAATTCGTCTTGATAATCCTGCATCCGCTGTCTGATGCTTAAGAAGCATATTTCCGTCAAATGAGCTTGTAGCAGCAAAACGATAAATGTTGCTCCTGCCCCACATATTGGTAAAACCATCCTCGTCAAAGAAATCCGCATAGCTTTCCATTAGCTTATTGGAATTTTTCTCAAACTGCTCTGCTATGTATGGCATATTTTCATAGCCATACCACTGATTCCACAGTGGCGCATAGAAATTAAATGCCCAGCAGGAATAATAATCAAAGCTCTGACCATCCCTATACCAGCCGTCACCTGCATAGTATTCAAGTATAGCCTGTGCATGGTCTGCCATTATCTCCTCGTCAATATCATAGCCGTTCATATTTAAAAATGCCATATCAAGCATATTGAACAAACGCCAGTTCTGAGGAACTGTGGCATGACGTGCATAACTGTCAAGAAATGCTGCTATCTTGTCTTTTTCCTCCTTGGTATATGTATCCCAAATCTCTTCCTTGCTTGCCCACAGGCAGATTACAAGCGCACATGTCTCAACCGTCTGCTGGAATGTCCTAAACTGGTCAGAATTGGTGCTCTCCTTAATTTCCTCATAAGTGCCTACATATGAAGGATGCCCCTTGGTGCATATATCAAGGATCTGCTGCTTATAGTAATCAGCAAGTCTGTAGCCGTTGAGCGTCAAATCAGGTATATTATGAATCATCGGCGCAGCGATGAACATTGAACGCGTAAGTCCCTCGAATATCTCTGCCTTAATCTCAGCCGCCTTAGTCTTATCATCTGAATAATAATGAGGATATGTTATCTGCGTCTCTTTTCTCGGCATCACAACAGGACTGTCAAACGTCTTTATGTGCTTAAAAATCCCTTCAAGCATATATATTCCTGCTTCAAGCCAGCTCTCTCTTGTAAGCCCTGTATATGGACTGAGTTCAAAATCTGTATGTTCTGGTACAAATTTTCCCATAAAAACTCCATTCCGCCATCTTATAACGGCACAATAATACAATCATAAAATTAATAATGCATATCTATCAACTCATCTTTACTCTTGTCACCTGTAAGCCTCACCATGATGCCAAATTTATTCACACCACCGCATTCAGAAGCTTATTAAATATCACAAGCATTCTCAGGCTTTGCTGCGAGTGGCAGCATATGCGCTCTCAAGTGTATGCTTCAAAAGTACGGATGTTGTGACTGTCCCTACTCCGCCGGGAACAGGTGTTATAGCTGCCACATGCTCTGCAACATCGTCATAATCGACATCACCGCACATAGCGCCATCAACAAAATTAATGCCGACATCAACCACAATCTGTTCCGGATTCGTATAATTCTTCTTTATCATCTTAGCACTTCCGGCACAGGCTACGAGAATATCCGCTCTCCGGCACTCATCCTCGATATTTTTGGTTCTCGTATGACATACTGTGACAGTAGCGTTCTTTGCTAACATAAGCATCGCTAATGGCTTGCCTACAACAAGGCTTCTTCCTACAATCACAACTCTCTTTCCGGTTAAATCGACATCATAATGTGCAAGCAGTTCCATAACAGCCTGCGCCGTACATGGTGCATATCCTGTCTTATCTCCGGCAAAAACCTTCGCCGCATTCACCATACTTATGCTGTCAACATCCTTATCAGGTCTGATTATCTCCTTCAGTCTGTCATCACTAAGCTGCTTTGGAAGCGGTCTGAAAACCAGTATCCCATGTACCTTCTCATCTTCATTGAGCTCTTTAATCGTCTCTTCAAATGAATTTTCATCAATATCAATAGGAAGCTCGATTACACTTACATCCGCACCGACTGCACCAAAACGCTTCATTATTCCTTTTTCATAGGCAATGTCATCCTCGCGCGCTCCAACTCTTACAACAGCAAGCTTAGGATATACGCCTTTATCTTTAAGCTCTGCCACACGGCTCTTAAAATCTTCTGCCATAGCTTTAACAGCAGGCATACCTCTGTATTCTGTCACGATAATTCCCTCTCTAAGCTGTCTTTGCTATATACGTATTCTTTATCTTTTGTAATACTGTATTACCAGGTGTCAATTTTAACACGATTAATAATTTTCTGCTTCCGCTTAAGCATCACAAGCCATCTGATTGTTAAAATATTCACTTATAATCCCATCTTTCCAAATACAACATCGTATACCTTATCGCATACATCCCTGCATTTTCTCTGATATGCCATAGCCTGCTCGTTAAATCCATCAGCAGCAACGCGGTTCTTCATGAGCTTGGTGTTGGCATACACATTCATTGCCGCTCCGTCTGCTGCCGCCCGGCATGCCGATGCTGCAACTCCAACATCGCTGACTACAAGCACAGAGCCTTTGACAGTCAGTTCGTCAAGAATTGCAAGAAGCTTGTCACATTCCTTTAAAATCTCAAGCGGTGTCTGTGCAGCCACAACAAGCGCCTGCTCTAAAATCTCTTCCCTTCCCGGTTCATCCTTTGGAATGGAATATGCTCTTGAAAGCGGAAAAAAACCTTCTGCGTCTTTATCAATCAGAGCAAGAAATACCTTCTTCTCAAAATCTGCATTCTTGATAATGCGTTCAATATCATCCTGATATACCGCATATTTCTTCTTGCCAGAAGTAAGAGCAGCCACCATCCGGCAAAGTGCCGATGCGAGCGCACCAAGCATAGCGCTTGCGCCGCCTCCGCCCGGTGTCGGCTCCTTTGTCGAAAGCCTTTCTATAAAATCGTATGTATTATCCATATTGTGTCCTTATCCGGTTTAGTTAATTTTTTCATAGATTAAAATATTCCATATGAAAATATACTATCTACTTTGCGAGAATGCTTTCAATCTTGGCAAGCTCTTCTTGGGTGAACGGTGCCGCATTCACAATCTGGCAGTTCTCTGTAATCTGTGACGGCTTTGACGCACCTATAAGTACACTTGTGACTTCACCATCACGCAGATCCCATGATAATGCCATCTGTGCAAGCGACTGTCCTCTGCCTTCTGCTATCTCATTGAGTGCAGAAATCTTCGCAAGCGTCTCCTCATTGACAGCGTTCTCCTTTAAAAACCTTCCATCCGTCCTTATTCTGCTGTCCTCCGGTATTCCATGAAGATATTTGTTGGTCAGAAGACCCTGTGCAAGTGGGCAGAATGCTATAATTCCGATTCCGTTAGCTGCCGCATATGATTTAAGTCCATCCTCCTCAATATCCCTTACAAACATCGAATATTTTCTCTGGTTGATTATAAAAGGTGTCTTAAGCTCTGTGAGAATCTTCACTGCCTGTTCAGTCTGAATCTTATTGTAGTTGGAAATTCCTACATAGAGTGCCTTGCCGCTCTTTACTATCGAGTCAAGTGCAAGCATAGTCTCCTCAAGCGGTGTCTCAGGGTCCGGTCTGTGATGATAATATATATCAACATAGTCAAGCCCCATTCTCTTAAGGCTCTGGTCAAGGCTTGCTATGAGGTACTTTCTTGAACCCCAGTTGCCATAAGGTCCTTCCCACATGTCATAGCCTGCCTTAGTTGATATCACAAGCTCATCTCTGTACCGGCCAAGTCCATCCCTTAATACTCTGCCAAAGTTTTCCTCAGCGCTTCCCGGAATAGGGCCATAGTTATTTGCAAGGTCAAAATGTGTGATACCATTGTCAAATGCTGTCTCACATAGAGCCTTCATATTATCAAAGGAGGCATTGCTTCCGAAATTATGCCATAATCCAAGAGAAACCATAGGAAGCTTAAGTCCGCTCTTACCACATCTGATATACTTCATCTTCTCATATCTGTCTGCTGCTGCAATATACATAAAACCCTCCAAAATTTGTTATATTTCACAAAAATAATATCACAATGACACAGAAAAATCAACAAAACAAACATAAATGTTCAAAAAACAAAAGACGGCACAGCTTACATATCCGTAAGCTATGCCGCACTGATTATTCCATATCAAGAATCTCCTGATAGAACTTCGAGTAGTCTGTTCTTCCTTCCTTGATGCACTTGATGGCTGAAGAAGGATGGCTGTTTAAGACACCTGTTAAAAGATAAGGCAGATCAAATCCCCATTTATCAGGGCCTTCCTTAAGCTTATTCATGTGCTTTTCAACAAAGTTCATTACCGGTATGAGATTATACTTAGGATTGCGAAGAAATGACAGAAGCTGTTCCATGTAGCAGTTACCTGCTCCTCTTCCCATTCCGCTCATAGTCGCATCAAGATAGCTTGCTCCGTTAATAGCTGCCTCGATAGTGTTAGCAAATGCAAGCTGCTGATTGTTATGTGCGTGAACACCAATCTTCTTGCCATACTTAGCTGCCGCAGCCATGTATCTTGCCGTAAGTCTCCTTACCTGCTCAGGATAGAAGGCTCCGAAGCTGTCTACAAGATATATACAGTCTGCATCCGACTGAGCCAAAAGCTCAAGTCCATTGTCAAGATTCTCGTCATCCACCTTAGAAACAGCCATAAGATTAACTGTAACTTCATATCCTTTTGCCTTGGCATCACTTATCATGTCAATGGCTGTAGGAATCTGGTGTATGTACGTTGCCACTCGAATCATGTCAATAACACTGTCTTCCTTATTGATTATATCTCTCTTATAATCAGTTCTTCCGACATCTGCCATAACACATATCTTAAGATCGGAATCATTATCTCCAACTATCTCACGGATATCATCCTCATTTGAGAACTTCCACTTTCCAAAATCCTTCGGGTCAAATATATCCTTCGAAGCCTTATATCCAAACTCCATATAGTCAACGCCTGCAGCAATGTTCGTCTTATATAAATCTTTTACAAACTCTGTTGTAAAACCAAAATTATTGACAAGTCCTCCGTCTCTTAATGTTGCATCGACAACCTTGATATCAGGTCTGTATGACACAATTGTTCCAAATGTATTATCCATCTTATTCCACTCCTGTATCCGAATAATTAAACTATATATCAAATATAGCCTGTGCCTCATCCTTATGATATCATTCCAATCATCCGCTTTAAAGCGTAACGCTTTAAACTAATAAAGCACTATCTAAATATACACAAACACTTCCGTTTTGTCAATACAAAATTTACAGACTCCTCATTCACTTCTCAGCAAACGATATTCTATTCACTCTTCATCGGGATAAAAACTCTGCTGTTATGGACATCATTATCCGCATTTACAGCCTTTGCCCTGTCCTGTGCCTCCTTGCAGAATACCATCTGTGCCTCCACTCTGGCATAGCTCCTGTCAGGCTTGCCGGCGTATTTTTTTTCTAACTGCTCTCTTACTTTTACATAGCTTCCGTCCGGCTGCATCATCTGTGCTTTTACATTATCTTCAAGCTGTACATCAAGTATGTGCCTGACTTCTCTTTTCAGCCTTGCATCTTCAACAGGGAACATTATCTCCACTCTCTTGTCAAGGTTTCTGGTCATCCAGTCGGCACTTGCCATATAGATTTCAGATTCTCCTCCATTTTCAAAGTAGAATATTCTGCTGTGCTCTAAGAATGTTCCCACGATTGAGCGGACTGTTATATTCTCGCTTATGCCTTCAAGCTGCGGTATCAGACAGCATATTCCACGGACAATAAGCTCTACCTTCACGCCTTCCTTAGATGCTTTGTACATTAGCTCTATTATATCTTTGTCGCACACCGAATTCATCTTGGCGATTATATGAGCCTCCTGACCTTCCCTGGCGTGTCTTATTTCTCTGTCGACAAGATAGTGAAAGCGGTCACGCAGCCACAGCGGTGCAAGTGACAGCTTGTTCCAGCCTACAGGCTCCGAATACCCTGACAGCATATTAAACACTGCTGCAGCATCCTCCCCTATTGCCGGAGAACATGTAAAAAGTCCCATATCACAATAAAGCTTAGCTGTCGAATCATTGTAATTTCCTGTTCCGAGATGGACATAACGCCTTATGCCATCCTCCTCTCGTCTTACGACTAGCGTAATCTTGCTGTGTGTCTTAAGCCCTACAAGACCGTATATAACATGGCAGCCTGCCTGTTCAAGCTTTTTTGCCCATATAATATTATTTTCCTCATCAAAACGCGCCTTAAGCTCCACAAGCACCGAAACCTGTTTTCCGTTTTCTGCCGCTTCGGCAAGTGCGGCAACGATAGGAGAATTTCCGCTGACACGGTAAAGTGTCTGCTTTATCGCAAGGACATCCTTATCTCTTGCTGCCTGCTTTACAAAATCCACAACCGGGTCAAAAGTCTGATATGGATGGTGCAGCAATATATCTCCTTCTCTTATGGCGTCAAAGACATTTCTGCCATTCATGAACTCCGGAACCGGAGCAGGAATATACTTAGGTGTTTTTAATTTTCCGTAGTCAAAGCTTCCATACAGCTTCATAAGGAATGTCAGGTCAAGCGGTCCATCTATTCTATATATATCACTGTCAGTAATATTAAGCTCACTCTTTAATCTTTTAAGCAGCTTCTTGTTGATATCTCCCTGTACTTCAAGTCTTATAGCCTGCCCCCACTGCCTTTTTCGCAGCTGCTTTTCTATCTCTTTTAAAAGGTCAGCTGCATCCTCCTCATCTATTGAAAAGTCGGCATTACGCATGATTCTATATGGATAAGCGCATAAAATATCATAATTCAAAAACAATTTATCAATATTTCTCTCTATAATCTCTTCAAGAAGAATTATAGTATCCTGTTCTCCCGGAAGCTTCACGAATCTTGGCAGGACAGACGGCACCTGAACAGTTGCAAATTCCGTCTCCTCATCGTCACTGTCCTTCTTCTTTAAAAGTGCCGCAATGTTGAGTGTCTTATTTCTTATCAGCGGAAATGGTCTTGAAGAATCCACAGCCATAGGTGTAAGAACAGGATACACATCCTCATGGAAATATTTATCCACGAAGCTTATCTGTTCCTGCGTCAGCTCTTCATGGCTTCCGATAATGTGAAAGCCTTCCCCTGCAAGTGACGGCACAAGCTCATCATTATAAATTTCATACTGCTTCTTCACAAAATCGTGTGTTCTTATATCTAATGCCTCAAGCTGTTCCTTAGCACTCATGCCTGCTATATCCTTCTTGGTATAGCCTGCATTTACCATATCTTTTAGCGATGCCACTCTTACCATAAAGAATTCATCAAGATTCGAGGCCGTTATGCTTAAAAATTTAAGTCTCTCGAAAAGCGGATTTGAAGCATCTTTTGCTTCCCCCAGAACTCTGGCATCAAATTCAAGCCAGCTCAATTCCCTGTTAATAAAAATTTTACCATTTCCCATAATTATTCCCCATTTCTGTACAAAATAAACTGCTTTTCAACCGCTTAGCGTTTTCTTCTTATAACAGGCTTAAGTCCATAAACCTCCTCAAAGAAATCTACTCTCTCCGCAAAATATGATTTCTCCAATGTAATATCTTCAAATGTATGCGCTGTTATAACGAGCTTGTTATTCTCAACATCAACATCGATATCCCTGAATTTCTGCCTATGTCCTTTATCAAGTGTATTGCTCACCCTAAGAATGGCTGTAAGCTTCGCAATAGTCAGATAATCCTTCTTGTCAAAGCTCCATAATGCATCATCCTCGTCGAAAACCATCGTATTATATTTGACAACATTTGCAATAATCGCCCTCTCCTTGTGGGAAAGCCCTATAATCTCTGTTGACATTATTATGCTGTACGAGCACTGCTCCGGATTAAGCATATTGATATACTGCCCACAGTCATGCAATATGCTTGCTATCTCTAAAAGAAATCTCTCACGATCGGAAAGTCCATGATATTTCTTTATGCTGTCAAATATAAGCAGTGAATTCTTTTCCACAAGATTGACATGCTCTCCTCTTATTGAATAACGCTGGGATATATTCTTAGCTGCTGCAAGAATATCTGCGTTAAAGTCATGCTTTAACTCGAATTTCTTGGTCTTTTGTGCATGCTCTACTGCCATTCCGTCACACAATGTCACCTGTGGCATCCATATAGCATCCGCCTGTGTAAAGTCAAGCATCCTTGTATACACCATTGCACTTGGAAGAATAAGCTTCGCCTGATTCTCCTGAAGCATCATAATATCTGCAATCTGTTCAATGCTCTTATGGTATATCTTGTCAAGAAAGGCTTTGAGCCTATCACGCGTTATATATTCACCGTCATCAAAATAATCCTTCATTCTGACATAATAAGGCACACAGTCACCGACAAATATGACATTACTTATTTTCTTGCTCCTTAAAAAAAGCTCATTCAAAGTAACCATATCATTGTCTATGTACTCCCTCATTATATCTACATAATTAGTGATATTTTGTGACAACGCAGACATCATATTGCTTATTCTCACTGCTCCAAGCTTCACATTCTGTGTAGTCACAAGTGTACCGTTATTAAACAGCGATACCTGTGTACTGCCTGCGCCTACATCGACAAGCGCTGTTGATTTTTCGATAATCTTATTGAACTTATCACTTCTTGCGGCAAGAGCTTTATAGATTATAAAGCGCTGCTCCGAATTGCTTAAAATCTCCACATCAATACCGGTTCTGACCTTTATTCTGTCAAGAACTCTCACTGCATTTCTAGCTTCCCTCAGAGCGCTTGTTGCAAATGCCCTGTAATCATCAATACAGTAATCCTTCATTATCTCCGAGAAGCCATAGAGTATGTCGCACATCTTCTCGACATCCTCAAAGTCAACCTCTCTTTTTTCATATGTACTCTTTCCAAGCTCAAAAATATGCCTTATATGATCGATTTCCTTTATTCCGTAATCGCGTGAAATCTCATATATCACCATCTCCATGCAGCTTGAACCTATATCTACCGCTGCAAAGGTAGAGTATGCCATACTTATCATCCTCCTCATTAAGCGCTGCTATAACCTCACAATTTTTATGAACATTGTATTTTCCGGCAAGGACAGACTATTCTCTTCCTTTATAGTTTCCAAGAAGCTTTATCGCTATTGATTCTTCCTCAATTCCTCTGAGGCAGTTCTTTACAGCCGCATCCGATATATGTCCGCCAAAATCCACATAGAACATGAATTCCCATTTTCTCTCGCTTATCGGTCTTGACTCAATCTTAGTCATATTAAGCCCATTGAACATTATATGACTGAGTATCGAATAAAGACTTCCCGCCTCATGCGGTATCTCAAAACAGATGCTCACCTTATCGGCATCCTCGGTCACTATTCTGTTCTTTGATACAATCACAAATCTGGTTGTATTCACACCGCTCGTATTTATATGCGGTGCAAGTATTTCAAGACCATAGAGCTTAGCTGCCGTCTCACTTGCTATAGCAACCTGAGTCATATCATTCTCATCGACAATCTTCTTGGCAGCTATCGCGGTATTAGGCGCACCTAACTGCTGCCAGCCTTTATCTTCGAGGAATTTTGCACATTGCATAAGCCCCTGCGGATGCGAATAGACTCTGGTAACCTTAGATAAATCTGTTCCCGGAATGCCTACAAGCGCATGCTCAATCCTGACAGTCTCTTCTGCGACAATATAGTTATCATATTCTCTTAAAAGGTCATAAGTATCATTCACTATTCCGGCAGTGGAATTATCAAGCGGAAGTACTGCATAATCGGCTCTGCCATTCTTGATTGCTTCCATCGCATCCCTGAATGTAGGAACACATGAACAGTCCGCAGCTTCACCGAAATATTTTAATGTGGCAGCATGGCTGTATGCCCCCGGAACTCCCTGATATACTATATGACAGCCCGTCTTTTTAAGCTCCCTGACAGCCTCATGCGGTGCAGCCTTAGAATGTCCTTCCGACTCAAGTATGCCATACTGAAGCTTGCGGCTTATTGCCATAATCTGCTTGAAAAGCTCATCCACACATTTCTTCCCGAAATCATCCTCAACATACGCACACAGAGTCTTTAATTTTTCTTCCTCACGCACCTTATCATAGACCGGCTTATTGTTGGCAATCTTATACTCTGCAACATCTCTGCTTATCTTAAGTCTCTGCTTCATCAACTCTACTATCTGCTTGTCTATAACATCTAATTTCTGTCTTGATTCTGATAAATCTATCACACTGCAATCCTCCGATATATATTTATGGCTTTTATCTATAACGCTGTACACGAATTATTTCATACCATATAATTGTAACATTGTGCATAAATTTTCGCAATACAACATTGCTAATTGTACCTGTAATGTGTTAGAATAATATGTAAATTTTTGAATATTAATGATATGAGGGTCAAAAGGTATTTTGCCCCTCATTTGATATCCTCGAATTGCTCCGCTGTAAAACAGCTCCCGCAATTCTAAAACATTCGGAATCCGCTGATTTACTGCGTAAATCGCTGCTTCCTCATGTTTTGCGGGTCCCAAGTTCAAAAGCCTAATCGTGCAAGCACGAACGGCTTTTTGACCTTTTGACCCTGATATCATATTAATCCGTGAAAGGGAGGTCCTAATATTATGAAAAAATTACCCGGTATAATAACATGTATTGTGATAGCTGCAATGTTTGCCGCAATCGGTATAGCCTCTTATCTTGGCAGTAAAATCTATTATAATGATGAAGGCTATATCGGTAATACATCCGGAAATCTTATGAATAAAGGGTTATTCGCTGAGCATAACGGCAGGATATATTTTGCCAACCCATATGACAGAAATCAGCTCTATTCCATGAACAGTGACTGTACCAACATCAAGAAGCTGTCTGATGATTCCGTATCCTATATCAATGTGACAGACAATTATATTTTCTATGTACGCAACAATTTTGACCCGGACAACGCAGGAATGTTATTTCGCGGACAGCTCTACGGTGTTATCCGTTCTAAGCTCAATGGAAAAAACGGCAAAGCGCTCACTACCGATGTAATCTCATCGATGATTCTTCTAGGCAACCGCGTGTACTACGAAAGCTACGATGACGGAAAAATCCAGACGATGTACACAACGATAGACAAAAAAGAAACAGCCACAATAAAGGGCACGCAGATTCCGCTCTATAACATCATCGACAACAAGACTTACTATTCAGGCACTGACACAGACCACAACATATACTCATTTGATTTGTCAAGCGGTCTTGCAGATACACTTCTTGAAGGCAATACATATCTCGCATCGATGAACGATGATATATTATACTACCTTGACATGTCAGACAATTATGTGCTCACTGCATATGACACATTGACAGGTACGACTAAGATTCTTTACGATGGCAGATGTGTCAACTACAATATCTACGATGATGTGATTTTTTTCCAGACCGAGGACGGCGACAATGCCCTGCACCGCATGAACCTTGATGGAAGCAATGACACTATTATCATGACAGGGAACTCTGATTCAATCAGCTGTACATCGCAGTATACTTTCTTTACACTTTTTGGTCAGAACACATTATACCGTGTACCTACACACGGTGGAACAGATGTAGAACTGTTCACATATACACCAAAAAAATAATTCATCCGGTTATACAAAAAGCAGCGATGCATAATGGTATAAACGCACCATTATGCATCACTGCTTTTATAATATCGTGAGCATAGCTCACTCAATAATTTCGCCGTTCGCCAATCATGTTAGCATATTGACTCGCTTGCGCTCATTATATTTTATTTTTCCCGATTAAGCTCTTCCATCCGCACCTGTGCATCACCAAGAGACTTATAGCCATACTGAAGCACTGTATTTTCCATAATCATCTCGTTTAAGTTCCTGCCGCTCTGATACAGCTCTATCACATACCTGCAATACAATATAAAAGTATCCTTTGAGTATGTGGAAAGTTCTCCTCTTAAGTAAGTCTCAGCCGATGTATCATAAGGCGTATCCTCTGCTGTGTGAATATATCGAATCTGTCCTGCAAGTGCCGGATATTTCTTTACAAATTCTTCAAGCCATCCAACCTGAATTGCGATAATCTGCTCTGCTATCGTCCTTCTCTCGTCATCAATCACAGGAAGCTTGTCCTTAAATTTTTCATATTCCGCATAAGCTGTGCTTTCCATCATTCTCGCATATTTTTCTGTCACAAGATTCCTGCCTGTCTGCCGGGCATCCATTAAATCAGCCAGATAGCTGCGGACAAGCTCATCACTCCATGCCAAAAACTGACTTCTTCTCATCAATGTAAAAGTATTGTAGTTATTCTGGCAGTCAGCTCTTCCGCCTTCATTATCTGTAGCCTGAAACATCTCCCACTCGATGTCTACTAGCTTCTCTATCATACTGCCTGTATCGCTGTTATATTCATGCGTTTTCATTGAGTTTTTCACGCTCTCATATCCCTGCATTATGGCATAACCCTGACTTTCCATATAGCTGTCTTGGCTTCCGGAAAGACTTTGCACATTAAGGAGCTTCACAAGCAATGCACAAATACCTTCAATATGCTCCGACACTTTATCATAATCGTGATAATCAAGCTGCACAAGCATTCTAAGCTGTTCGCATATTCTTTCCAAAAGAGGCTCCTGCCTGCGTTCTGCCATCTCCATAAGAGCTCTGTATGACCATTTATAATAAGGCATGTATTCTCTGTATACAAGAAAACACAGCTGTATTGTCTGCTCGATAAAGCCTGCATACGCAAGTGCTGCCGCTGCATAGTCCTCACGCCTTATACATCTTCCATAATTGTATTGACCATATTGCGCTATCTTTACAGCTGTCTCTGCCATCTTTGGATACCAAAGTTCATCAGGATAGTACTCCGTAAGCTGCTGCCGTGCCTTTGTGAATACGCCTTCATCATCCTTAAAAAGCTCACCGTTTACAGCTGCAGCTGCACCTTCCTGTGAAATTTTATCCCATGCCATGATATCATCTCTTGCCGGAACAGCCGCAAAGCCAATATGCTCTGTCAAAAAATCGCTGATTTTTAAGACTCCGACACGCCCGTGTCCGTTTTTAGTCTCAACTCTTGAAGCCACGCCTAAAAAGCTCTTCGGGAGCTTATCATATTCTTCTGCAAGCTGCTTTCCAAAAAGCTCGTAATCCTCATCAGTAAGCCACATACACACTGCCGGCCCAAAATCATGGTCCTTAGACAATTCATCATCAAAGCCAAAGCATTCAGAGCCACATCCTGCAAGTCCTACTGCTATCCTGTGCTCATATTCAGAAAACTGTGTATGTATCATTTCCCTTACATAAGTCTCATAATATTCCTTTGAAAGCTCAAGCCCCTTTAAGACAGCTCCATCGCAGCAGACTGTCGCAAGCTTGTTTCTTAGCTCGTTGATTCTTTTGGCATACTCTCTGTCTTTTATATCAAGCTTATTGTCAGCAGCCTTGTCAATACGCTCATCGCCCGGTGCAGCTTTCAGGCTGTTTTCACCGATAAGACCTTCGTATGCCGCTATGCAGTTCTCACATGTCGCCCTGTAAGCAGTGTTGCTGTAACCATAACTTCTTGCAATCTCTGTCAGAGCTTCCTCGTAGGACTCCACTGCCTTTTCATATTCACACTTTTTCAAATGAAGGTCTCCGTAAGCCGAGAGTGCCGCACCATAATGTGCATCCTTATACTTTCTGCCCTTATCTCTCCCAAAAATCCTAAGAGCCTTTAATATGTACTCCTCTGCATCGTCATACTCTTCCTGCCTGATATATAAAAGTGACAAATTGACATAGGTTGTGGCTTCCTCGACTTCACAGTCTGGCAGCTCCCTGATAATGTCCAATGCCTTTAAAAGCTCCTCTTTTGCGCGCTTGTCATCGCCTGTCTCGGAATAGAACAGGCTTATATTGTTATATAGCGAAGCATATCGATAAGCGTCCTGACACCCGGATTTTTTAAGCTCATCTGCGGCTATGCCGTACAGAGTCCCGGCCTTCTCATAATCGCCTGCCGCCCTGTATGCCGTGGCGGCATTTAACACGATAGTCGCATAATCCTGCGTACCGCAAAGACCAGCCCCCTGCGCTATCACCATAGCTTTATCCGCAAACATTTCAGATTTATCATGCTTTCCCGTGACTCGGTACAATCCTACAAGCTCACTCATAATCGTCAAAAGTGCCTGTGTGTCATCCCTCTTAACAGCCTGCTCTACATTATCAATCAGAAACTGTTCTGCCTCATCCATTCTTTTGTCCGATAAAAGCCCGTCAAGCTTCTGAAAAAACATATTATAATCCATATACTGCCTCCATACTATTTATATCATAAATAACCGTACAAGCCGGTATATCTGACGCTATACCATTTCCGTTGTCATATAGAGCGCAGTACATACACATACGCTCTACACTGCGGTCTGAAGCTTTACCATCTTAGCATATATTCCGTATTTATTTATAAGCTCCGATGGCTTTCCTGTCTCAGCTACATGACCGTCATATATCACGACAATCTTATCCGCACCTGACACTATACGCATACGATGTGCGATAATTATAACTGTCTTGTTCTTTATAAGCCTTGATATTACCTCCTGAATGAATGTCTCATTCTCTGCATCGAGTGATGCTAAAACCATTCTGTGTTCTGACATACATCTCCATAAGATGCTCTGTGCACTCAACTGTGTATAGCATGTTTTTGCATCTGAATTTTATTCTTCAAATATATTAAGGAGCTTATGCAGTATTTCGTATAATTCCTTAGCATCCTGCTCATCAAGTTTCACACAGCCTGCCATCTTATATGGGATTTCCACTGCCTTTTCCTTAAGTGCTTCCCCTTCCTGTGTGATAGAAACTATAAGCATGCGTTCATCCTTGTCATCTCGCTGTCTGCTTATAAGTCCCTTCTGTTCAAGCCTCTTAAGCACAGGTGTCAATGTGCCTGAATCTAAATAGAGCCTGCCGCCTAAATCCTTTACATTAATCTCCTTTTCTTCCCACAGCACCATCATTGCAATATACTGCGTATAAGTCAGGTCAATCTCATCAAGAAAAGGCTTATACCGTCTTACAATCTCCTTTGCACACGCATACAAGGGAAAGCATAATTGGTTGTCAAGCTTTAAAGCTTCATATTTTTCATTATCACTCATATCTGTTATACAGCTTCCGGTTCAAGAAGTCCGTCATAAGCTTGTCTTACCGCTATTGCGAGCTGACCTGAGCATGAAGTCTGCCGCCTGCCGCACTTGATATCTCCAAGCTTACTTTCTATATCTTCAACTGTCCAGCCGTCAAGAATCCTTTCCATGGATTGCAGATTTCCATCACATCCACCCATATATTTTATATTGGTCACAATATTTCCTGTCAAATCAAATGAAATAATCTGTGAACATGTATTTTCCGTCAGATAATTATATATCATAAAATCCACTCCTACAACAATTCTTTTATTCTCTCTTCCACAAGTGCCATATCAGCCGTCGGCTCAAAGCGTTCCACAACATTTCCATCCCTGTCAATCAAAAACTTGGTAAAATTCCACTTGATATCAGAGCTTGTCATAAAATCGGGCTGCAATCTTTCTAGTCTGCTCTGCAGCATCATCGCAAGCGGATTCTCCTTATCAAAACCTGCAAAGCCTTTCTGCTCCTTCAAAAACTTATAGAGCGGATGTTCATTCTCACCATTGACTTCTATCTTGGCATAATGCCTGAATGTAATGCCGAACTTCGCATCACAGAATGACACAATCTCCTCGTTGGTTCCGGGTGCCTGATTTCCGAACTGATTGCACGGAAAATCAAGTATCTCAAGCCCTGCTGACTGATATTTCTCATATATATCCTGCAAATCATCATACTGTGGTGTAAAACCACACTGCGTTGCCGTGTTCACAACAAGCACCACATTACCGCGGTACTCCTCCATCTTATGTGTAATTCCCATTACATCCTCTGCTTCAAAAGCATAAAATCTGCTCATCCTTCAATAACCTCCTGTACTCTTTCTCTCACAATCTTCATGCCCTGTGTAGGTTCAAAACGCTCAATCAGATTTCCGTTTCTGTCAATCGAGAAACCGGCACATATATTGTGTGCTATTTAATTGTGTGCAATCTTTATGAATATAAAATACAACCTATTGAGCAGTTTGTCAATAGGTTGTACGCAATTTATTTTATTGTTTCATTATCCTATGTTCATAACACTCATGGATACATCAACTTCTTGCATGATATTTAATTCTTGCTTATTTCTCTATGCAGGCATATATGAACATTCAATTAACACATCACTGTCATTTGGCAGGGCATGCTTACTTAATTTTCCATACAGACATATCTGAACACACATTCATCGGCATATTCATCATTGTCATCTGCAAGGTGTCCTACAGCTCTTATATTATTTTCGCCCTTTTTAAGCCTGATATTGTCAACAATGAACACTCCGTTGCCTCTGTTTTCCATGCTGCCGGCACTTATTCCATTTACAAACAGCTCAACATTGTCACAATTAGAATATACCTTCACATATGTATCCGCAATTTCTCTCTTAACATATCGTGAACTTGTGATATGTGTAAAAGCATCAGCCTTATTCCAGTTTGCCTTGTACAGATAAAAGCTGTCCTTTCGTATTTTTCTGTCCCCTGTTACAAGTCCTTTGTCATTTAATGCTGTCTGCCCGCCTTCATTTCTTGAATCGACAGCAAAGTCAAACAGCACCCACACAAATGTTGCCCACAGGCAGTCATGTGTATTGATATACTCAAGTGCCTGCTCATGCATAATGCTCTGATACTCCTCAGGATGCCACTGTCCCCATGCGAGCAGGCCATTCTTTTCAAGCTCAGGATACAGCTCATGCTGCTTCACATTCGAACCCCAGCCATACTCGGATATTCCCATAGGCCTGTCATCAAATGAAGCCTTTCTGTCCATAAGCTGTTTAAAGTTTCCGGCAAAATTCTTATCAGGATACCAGCCCGGATATATATTCCAAGCTGCAATATCGGATTTCCAGCCAATATTATTCGTAAAATCCGAATAGTCAGCCGTTCCCATCCGGTTCATGGCATAATCTCTGTTGATTGCCTGAGTTGTATATCTTCCCGAATTATCTTCGCTGTGTGCAAGCTCATCAAGCTCGTATACAAGCTGCTTTGCATTGATGAAGCTGCTCGCACAGTTTTCACCGTTGCCAATCTCATTTTGAAGTCCCCAGAAAATCACGGAAGGTCTGTTGTACTGCTGCCTTATAAGCTCGACAAGCTGTCTTTTTGTATTTTTTTGAAAATCAGCCGATTCGCCGAGCGCATTGACAAGCGGTATCTCCGTCCACAGAACAATACCATTCTCATCGCACAAGTCGTAAAAATAATCCGTGTGCGGATAGTGGCATAATCTGACCGCATTCGCTCCGAGTTCCTTTATTATACCGATATCTTCCTCATGCTGTACTTCTGTAACCGCATTGCCCATTCCCTTGTAAAATTGATGCCTGTTCACTCCTCTTAAAGGATGCGATTTTCCGTTGAGATAAAAGCCGGTTTCCTTATCGACATAGAAGTATCTGAAACCGGCTTTATCGCTCACTTTGTCAAGCACCTTTTGTCCATCCAGTATACTTAAACTGACTGAATACATGTAGCCGGTATCATTTGCGGCTGCGTCATGCATATTATTATCATTTACAGCACTCTCAGGCTTATTAACTATTTCAGCTCTCCTATATTCTATTCCATTCCAAAGATGCGGATTATCAACCTTTACTGTCCTCTCAAAATCCACTCTGCAGCCTGCAGATACAGTAATCTCCTCCGTAAACGGCTCCGGTGCATTATCACCGTCAATCTGTACCTTTACAGTGACATTTTTCGTCTCATCACCATCATTTACAATAGTCGTTCTGATGCTTAATGTACCAAGATTATCCGGCGCTGTCATGCTTCTAACATCCGGTGTCATGAGAAAAAGTCCCGATGAACCATTATTTTCAAGGTCAAAATGTATCTTATCTGCTATGACAAGATATACTCTCCTGTAGATTCCGCCGCACATGTTAAAATCAGCTGATATCGGTGCAATCGCCTCATCATGCGTATTGTCGACCTTCACTGCGAGGATGTTCTGCCCCTTCACAAGAAAATCCGTTATGTCAAACCTGAAAGCCGTGTAGCCGCCCTTGTGCGTGTAATCGTCCCCGCCATTATATGGTACATGTTTTCCGTTTACATATAAATCCGTCTTCTGGTTTACACCGTTAAATTCCAGATATATCTTCTTTCCCGAAAAACTCCGGCTGTAGTCAAGAATTTTTCTGTACCAGAAAGCTGTACGAAGATAGTCATTTCCGCCATCCTCCGCATCCTCAATATTCCATGTGTGAGGAATATCTACAAGCTTCCAGGCACTGTCATCATAAGAAATGTCTGTAACTATTGACGCATCTGACGCTTCGCCGCCAAAATGCCAGCCCTCACACATATCTCTCAAATACTCACTGCTGCGTCCGCTTGACGTGTATGCAGTATTTTCATTCATAATATTTTCTCCATTCTCTATAAAATCAGATGCAATATCAATTTAATCACCTCGAATTAATTGTCTTGTTACAATTTCTGCATATCTTTTTAATTCTGATAAACAATTAAATTAATATCCCCATACCAAACATTACACATAAAAAATACCGCAAACCACCATGTCATACAATGTAATATTCTACGAGATTATGCAAATTTTATGCTGTCTGTATTTTCCCATCGTCAGCGGCCTCTGTCACAATTTTGCAGCAGCTCAATCTGCCACTAACGCTTTTTCTTGTTAATCTGCCTTCTCTTTAAAGCCACTGCTTTTCTGTTAAAGTTTCTCTCACTCTCATTTTTCAGTCCTCTGTACAACTCATACCTCTGTACCGTCAGGCTTCCGGCCTCTATCGCTGCCTTTATGGCACAACCCGGCTCTGTATTATGCCGGCAGTCTCTGAACTTACAACGGCTCTCAAGTTCCACAATATCCGCAAATGTGTCGTCGATTCCTTCCTCTGCATCGCACATTCCAAGCTCTCTCATGCCCGGTGTATCGATTATCGTTACACCGTCAGGAAGTGTAAAAAGCTGTCTGGCAGTCGTAGTATGCCTTCCCATCGAATCGCTCTCCCTTACGGCACCTGTTTTCATGATATCACTGCCGGAAATGGCATTTATAAGCGTTGACTTGCCGACACCTGACGAACCCATAAGCGCTATAGTCGCTCCCGCTCTACAGTATTTTGAAAGCTCACTCATTCCGGCATGGCTTACCGCACTGACAGCATGTATCCTCACATCACCTGCTGCCTGTTTTACTTCACTTACATATTGCTCTGCATCTTCACACAAATCCGCCTTTGTGAGAACAACTACCGGAACAGCTTCCCCTGCTTTTGCAACCGCCGTATACCTCAATATTCTGTTCACATTAAAATTATCATTCAGCGAGCAGACTATAAAACAGTAATCTACATTCGCAACCATCCCCTGTTCAAGCGAATTTTTCATGCTGTGGTCACCCGGATACGGACGCTTCAGCATATTTTTTCTTTTGCACACCTTGACAATCCTGCTCTCACCCGATGTCTGGTATTCGAACTCGACATAATCGCCGACTATCGGATATTCAAGCTCGTCATAATAAAAGCTTCCCCTGCATTTTGCAGGAATCTCCCTTCCTTCAAAAAGAATTGTGAACATATTCTTCTGCACATTGCATATACGGCCTATGCATGTGCGGTTATTGTTTGTACTATCCAATCCATCGCTTCTGTTATCTCTGATATTTTTTGCAGCATTCTTATCATTTTTAATATTCTTACTGTTATAGCTATTATTCTTTGACATTTCTTAGTCCTCTCTTATAAAAATTAATTCTTTCAGGTACATGATTAATCTTTACGGACTACCTCGGTACACTCTCATGTACCTATCAAATATATTGTTCAACATATATTAGTTAAAAAACGCAAAGCAAGTTAAAAATATGGCATTCCATACAAAATGGCAAAAAAAGACCGCAGCAAAAATGCCACGGTCTATCAGCCTAAAACTATAATTATCCAGAATAACATTCACAAAATTGCCACTTAAATGCCTAGCTTCTGCTAATATAAATTTGCAATCCGCCCCTGCTCCATGTTCATAAGCAGCGATGATTGCACTAATCAAATTTCATCACAAATCAAAACCGAGGTAATCACACAATATTCACTTACAATCTCCAACTCTACATATCTCATAATGAATTACCTCGCTTTCTTAAAATCATTCTTTAGGTATTACCTAAACTGTTTTCCGGTTACATGGTGATTATATTGCTGTAATACTTGTCTTGTCAAGAAGTATTTATCACACTTTCTCCAATATCAACAAAAGAAAAACCTACACCTTCACTACTATTTTCAATACTCCGTCCTCATATTCCGCCAGGATGCTCCCACCAAGCTGCTCAACAAGACTTCTCGCAATCGACAATCCAAGCCCCGTTGACCCCCTCGCCTCCTGCACCGTATAAAATCGGTCAAAAAGTTTCTCAACTTGCAGCTTATCAAGACTACCTGCATGATTTTTGAATATAATCTGCCCATCGTCATGCAGCTCGACAGAGAAATCTCCATCGCTGTATTTTAACGCATTGCCAATTATATTGCCAAAGATGCGCGCCATCGCCATGCGGTTTGACTGCCTTATCACACTGCTTTGCGTTATGGAAAGCTCAGGGACAATCTCCGCCTCATTCATCGCTCCGTAAAAGCTCAGTATGCTCTCCTCAAGAACCTCCCGCAAATCTATCGGCTCCAGCGTCAGCTTATCCTGCGCAAGTATGACCGTGTACTGAAAAAGCTCCTGCGTAAGCTCTTTTAACGCCTGCGCTCTGTTCTCTATAACATCAAGGGATTTTTTCACACTTTCGCTCTTTTTCTCCTGCTCAAGAAGTTCGAGATAACCCAATATAGCTGTGAGCGGTGTACGTAGGTCGTGCGATATGTTCGTCACAGCCTCCTTAAGCTCCCTGTCACCGTTCTCATATTTTATTCTGTGCGCACGAAGTCCGCGAAGCTCTGTGTTAAGCCTCGCAGCAAGCCCCTTTATGTACCTGTCACCCGATGTCACCGTTATGACCGCATTTGTATCGCCATCTAGTATAGTGTCAAGTGAGTACTCTATTTCCCTCATTGATTTACGCATCAAGGCTATTTTTACAAGCAGCAGCACGACGACTATTGCAAACGCAATGCACACAATCAAAGATACCATTGACCTCTCCCTCATTTTCGTTGATATCAGGTAATTAGAAAAGCACTGTTATGTAATTACTTGTTAAATTCATTTTTTCAGTGCTTAGAAACAGCATTGGCTCAAGTATCAATATGGTGTGAATTTACTGCATTACCGCCTGATTGTTCTATCTTCACACAGCAGCGGTAAATTCACTTCAAATCCTTCCGCCTGAATGCCACCACTCCTGCTCCCGTCATCACAACCAATATCCCCACATCGCACAGAATGAACCTCACCGGTCTATTGATATTCCACTGCAAAACCTGGTAATACTGCGTTGACGGCAGAAAGTCCTCCATAAATTCATAGATTTTCCTTTTGACACCTGTCATGTACTTTGGATTTCTTACAGTTTTATCCTGTACAATCTCACCGGCTTCATTCAACTCATATACGTCCTGATAATACTCCTGCGTATCAAGCCTCGTAACTATAAGCATTGCCGAAAACCACAGCACAATCGCCATCGCTAACAGCGTAACCGAAGCTGCTGCCTTATTATTTATCAGCATTGCGAAAAATAATAGCAATGCAGTGAGGGCGGCAGACGTAATAATCATAAATCCCAGATTTACAAAAAAATACTCCGGTTTGATTGTAGTGTTTTTGTACAAAATTAAGCCAAACACCAATACAGTTACAATATATGTAAAATTAAATATCAACATCGCCGCATAACAGGTTATATAATTTGCAAGATAGATTGAGCCTCTCTTGTGTCCGACTATAATCTTATTTCTTATGGTGCCATCTGAATAGTCGGTTCCAACAAAAATTCCGATAAAAACGGCTACAACAAACATCATAAAAAAACAGCCTACAAATATTAAATCATCAACATTAACTGTCATGTATCCATACTCTTCATAAGTACTTGCATTAACCTTGAAGTCTATATATCTCACCATCACCATCACAACGGCAAAGCCAACCGAAAAAATCATTCCAAGCTTAAAAATAATGCTCTTAAATAACCTTGAAAAATCTGCCCGAAGAAGTCTACTCATTTCTGCCACCTCCTATCAGCTTTATAAAGTGGCTTTCAAGAGACTCCTCCAGCTCAGAAGCTGAGATAAGCTCACAGTTTTCTCTGTCAAGAGCTGCCGCCAGCTTGGTTATGCTTATTTTGTCATAAATGTCCGCCGTCATGTCATCGTTCACAACATATTTAAGCCCAAGCTTATCCATGACACGCGAAAAAGCTCGGATATCCGACACTGTGACCTTTATGCATCTGCGGCATTTGTCATTTAGCTCCTTTGCACTTATCTCCTCAACAATCCTGCCTCCGTCAATAAAACCATAATGTGTCGCAAGCTTTGACAGCTCATCCAGAATATGGCTTGATATGAGCACAGTTATCTTTTTTTCATGGTTTAACTTCAATATGAGTTCTCTCATTCTGATTATGCCCTGTGGGTCAAGACCGTTTACAGGCTCATCGAGCACAAGAAAATCCGGGTTTCCGCACAGCGCAATGGCAATACCAAGTCGCTGCCTCATACCAAGCGAAAAATTCTTCGCCTTCTTTTTTCCTGTATCTGACAGACCAACCAGCTCCAAAAGCTCATCTATTCCGTCAAATGACGGCATGCCGAGAACCCTGTACTGCTGCATAAGATTGTCCCTCGCCGTCATATCAAGATATATCGATGGTGTCTCGACAACCGCACCCATACGCCTTCTGGCATTTCCGATGTCCCCATCGTCACTTCTGCACCCATACAGTGTATAGCTGCCAGCTGTTGGCTCCTGCAAGCCAGATATAATTCTTATCAGCGTGGTCTTTCCCGCACCGTTTCTCCCGACAAAGCCGTATATCGAGCCCTTCGGAACATGCATGTTCAGACCTCCAAGCGCTTTAAAATTTCTGTAGGATTTTGACAGACCCCCCGTTTCCAGACAATATTCCATATAAACCTCTTTTCCGAGCAATTTACCACACAGTAGAACGTCATCAGGGCAATTTGCTTTCACCTGATACATCTTTTTGCGGTTCACCATCTCTAAATTTTTCATACACTGACTATACGAAATAAATGTCAAGAAACCGGTCAAGAAAATAGTAAAGATTTCGTAAAGATTTCCTCTTATTTTAATATAAACCCAATCCCCCACACAGACTCAATACACTCTTCCCCACATGCGTCCTTAAGCTTCCTTCTAAGATTACTTATATGCTGCTTCAATGATGCCTCTGTACAGTCGGGAGTATCCTCACTTATCCTGTCGAGTATCACGGATTTTGCCACCGCCTGCCCTGAATTTATCATAAGAAGCTTCAATATTGCGTACTCCGTCCTTGTAAGATGAACGTGTTTTCCACCTGCTGTCACTTCATGTGATGTGGAATTTATCGTAAGCACACCGCAGGTAAGTAAATCCTTCTCATTTTTTGCCCCGACAGTCCTGCCCGCTCTTCCGGCAAGCCTTAGTTGAACCTCAACTCTCGCAAGAAGCTCTCTCAGCTCAAATGGCTTGGTTATATAGTCCGCAGCTCCCTCGGTGAGCATAGCAACCTTGTCATCTATACCAACCTTTGCGCTCACGACAATTACAGGAATGCCCTTTATTCTCTTTATAAGCTCCTCACCGTTAAGTCCCGGAAGCATCAAATCCAGTAAAATCACGTCCGGCTTCATATTTTCAAGCACCAATAGCGCCTCCGTCCCCGAGTACGCCCTTACCGTCTCATAGCCCTGCTTTACCAGCGCTGATGCGACCATATCCCCGATATACACATCGTCATCGACAATGAGTATCTTTACGTCTGTGTTCATTTTTATACCCCTACATATTACAAGCATTACTTGCAGTCCTGCCAACAAAAAATAGTTTTAAAGTTTCACTTTTTAACTTTACTCCTGCCGGTTTTCTTAAGCCATTCACACATTTTAAGTCAACAAAATGTGATATAGCATCACATTTTTACTATTTAAAATGTGATATTCTTCCACCTTTCCGGTGCAATGTACTCACTTGTCACAATGCACTCCGGGTCAGGGGCAAGCACATGCCTTACAACCTCAAAAATTTTCCTCGCATCGCAAAGCAGACAGTCAGCATCACCGAATTTTACCTTTTTTGCGGCACCGCATTCTAAAAATGCCTGATTGAGCTTTACAAAGTCCTCTGATATATGCGGCTGTGATGCATTGTAATGCTTCCTGACATACACTTTCCTGCGCTCACCGTCAGGCATGATTATTATAAGCTCCATCGGCTTGTCCGACAGTCTGTTAGGGATATTTAACACTTCCTCAACACTGTGGATATATGTATTGCGCTCATGTCCCACACCGACAAGAAGTATCTTTCCGCTGCAGTCCTTCAGTCTGTCATAACAGCCGCCCGGTGTACAAGGTGTATTGCAAAATTCCTCACCCTTAAGATACTCCGCTGCGTTTTGACCAAGTCCTGCCATGCTGTGTGTAGGGTGAAGTGAGCGCACCACGCCCTCTCTTTTCATAAACATATTGGTGAGAAGTCCAACACATGACGGAGTACTTTCAGGGTCATATATCGGATTTTCATTGTTTACAATTTTCCATGTGTGTGTCGGCAGAAGCAAAAGACCTTCCTCAAAAAATTCACTCCACACATCAAGCACCGTGTCAGCGCCGCCATCTACCTGACCTATCGCTTTCATCGATGAATGTATCAGTATAGTCTCATTGCCGTGCAGACCCATCTGCCTTAATTGTTCAGTAAGTTCATTTTTATTATACATTTTATCCCCCTTCATACCTCAAGCATTGCTTACAGTACTGCCGCCAATAAATAGTTTGAAAATTTTACTTTCAAACTTATACTCCATTTCTAAGCACATTACTGCGAATATTCAAAATGCTGGTAATCCTTCGCTGTCTCCCAGTCGCCGCCCCACTCAAAGCCATGCTCCGTAAATAATTTGTAGCACAAATCATCATGGTCTATTTTATACAGGAAATCCACATCTCTGTCTGCATAGCTTATAGCATCCTCAGGGCTCACCTTAATGCCATTTCCTGTCTCTTTAACCTGTGGATTATAAAATGGATTTACATCTACTGCCAGTCCCATGCCATGCTTTGAAACAGTGTCTGTTCCTGCTATCGTTCTGAAATTGAACGCTGATGTATTATTATCGCTCATCGAAAGCTCATCATCCCCATCATACTCGTCTATAAGAGCTATCTTTTCAATAGGATATTCCGCCTCATAGAGCTGCCTGAATATATCAAGCACATCATCGGCAATCAGCTTATTCACGATTAATTCGCCATCACATGTTCTTCCCGCAAAATCCACATACAGCACATGCACATATCTCAAATCGTTTTTCTCCACAGGGCAGCCCTCTGTATAACTCTTTCCCTGCATATTTTTCCATATGCTGTCCGGAATATCGGATACATAAAAATCACTGTCATACTTATTACTAATGTTTCCGGCATCATCCTCTGTGCTGTCCGTAAGCCCATCAAATGTACCGTTTGACACATTCTGATAAGTCGGAGCAGTGCTCTCATATACTCCTGTGGCATTCCCCGAATCTAATGTTCCACCCGCTGGTGTATCTGCCTTGCTTCCAAAATACAGCATCGCTCCCAGCATACCAAGCGGCACAAGCGAAACTGCCATAACCCCAAGCAATATTTTTGTTATTTTACTCATTATTTTCTCCGATTAATTTCATGTCGAAACATATATATCCGCCGATAAACATCAATGCTCATCAACCACCTGAAAAATAAAAAACTTTAAATAGTACGACTCGTTCGCAGCCCACAGTATCGGATGATCCGGTCCCTGTGTACGAAACTCAACCTGTCTTAAACGCTTATGCACGCTCTGTGCAGCCTCCTTGATTGTCTTTGTGAAGAGCTCCTGCGTCATAAAGTGCGAGCATGAACAGGTTGCAAGATATCCACCGTCTTTTACCAGCTTAAGTCCCTTCATATTAATTTCTCTGTAGCCCTTTATCGCATTCTTTGTCGCTTCACGCGATTTTGTAAATGCAGGAGGGTCAAGTATCACAACATCATACTTCTCACCTTCCGATGCAAGGCGTGGAAGCTCATCAAGTACGTTCGCACACTTAAAATGCACAGTCTTGTCCAGTCCGTTAAGCTTCGCATTGGCTCTTGCCTGCTCTATCGCATACTCGGATATATCAAGTCCTGTCACATCTGCTGCTCCCGCAATTCCTGCATTTAACGCAAAGGTTCCCATATGTGTAAAGCAGTCAAGCACCCTCTTACCTTTACAGATTCTCTGTATTGCAAGCCTGTTGTATTTCTGGTCTAAAAAGAAGCCTGTCTTCTGTCCATTTACAACATCAACCATATAATGCACACCGTTCTCAACAATCTCGACATTGGTATCAAACTTGTCACCGATAAAACCTTTTACTGTCTTAAGTCCTTCCTTCTCGCGTTCTCTCGCATCACTTCTCTCATAGACACCTCGTATAACTATGCCATCTGCCTTCAGTATTTCCTTAAGGTCACTTACAATCTTCTCCTTGAAGCGCTCTATTCCAAGCGTCAGAGCCTGAACAACAAGAACATCCTCATACTTATCAACAACAATTCCCGGAAGGAAATCGGCCTCTCCGAATATAATTCGACATGATGATGTATCCACAGTGTCCTTTCTGTAATCCCATGCAGCCTTAACTCTGTTATATATAAATTCATCGTCAATAAACTGATTGGCATTTCTCGTCATCATTCGTATTCTTATCTTGGAATTCTGATTGATATAGCCTCTTCCAAGCATGTATCCGTTAAAAGCATGTACTGCAACTATATCTCCGTTTTTAAATGTTCCTGCTATAGTATCTATCTCATTGTCATATATCCACAGACCACCCTGTCCAAATTCTCTTCCTTCACCCTTTTTTAATGTCACTATTGATTCCGGCATATTTTTTCTCCATTTCTTTTTTTATTATTTGCTGTCAACTTTTCACATATCATTCATTATTTCCACTAAAATATATCTGGCATGTTCTCATTGGTTATTCTCTGTTCAAACACTTATTAAGCTGTTCTGCATAGTTTTTTCAATACAGTTAATAATATATCCGTCAAGACATAAAATCAAGCTTGAATAACTTTCCCTGTGAGGTAATCAAATGATTAGACAATTCATATTCTGCGGCAGCTTAGGCTGGTGTTTTGAAGTGTTCTGGACAGGAATGGGCTCGCTTTTTAAGCACGACAAGAAACTGATGGGACAGAGTTCTCTCCACATGTTTCCGATATATGGGAGTGCCATCATCATACCGCCAATTCACAGACTCATCAAAAAAGCCAATGTCTTTGTGCGCGGCACAATCTATGCACTATGCATTTTCCTGACCGAATTTATCAGCGGCAGCTTCCTGAAAAAGCACAACGCCTGCCCATGGGACTACTCGGACGCAGCACTCAACTACAAGGGTATAATAAGGCTCGACTATGCCCCTGTCTGGTTCGTTGTAGGGCTTATTTATGAGAAAATGCTGTGCGCCTCGAAAAACAGGCCTGCCTTTCCGGATGCGCTTAAGCTTCTTAAAACACCTGCCACATTAAAAACCGGGCATTAAAGGATGCCCGGTTTTGTATTTTTACTTGTTCTTCTTTTTAAAGGTTCTGTCTAAAAAGTTTCTGGCCCTTATTGGGTAATCTGACAGCACAAAAGGTCTTGTCGTTCTTCCGAATCCCATCATCGCTGCTGCTTTGTTAACGCTTGGAAATTCTCCATGCTTATTAAAATAATTAAAAAGCTTATAGATTCCGCGCTTCTTCTCAACAGGAAGATGCCACAGACACACTGAGTTGTATTTCCAGTTGTTACATATCAGGAAAAAGTCCTTGATCGTCCAATATCTGAACATATATGGCACAGCCTGTCTTACAGGGAGCGTGTGCGCTGCCATCGAAGAGATGTACTCGTCATTGAACTTATATATCTTCTTCTCAATCACAGCATCGTAAGTCTTGTTAAACACGTCCTCCCACTTGGCAATGAACTCAGTCAAGTTTTCCCTCGTTCCGCCGAGGCACTCGCCGCCAAAATGTACAATATCAACTCTCTCACCGAAATATAACGGTGTTGTGTCTATAATCTCCTGTCTGTCCTTGTGGCTGAGCCTGTGACCTATGTTATGCATCATTACACCGTATTTCATCTCTGCAAACATATCGCTCAGATCATCCACACAATATACATCCGTATCAAGTGCAAGGTAATAGTCATAGTCGAGATTATGAACTGCATAATCAAGGCAGCATATTCTGTAGTTAACTAATGCCCACTTAAACTCCTTCGGATGTACATATTTATCGAACGGGAGCTCAATAATCTTAAGTCCGTTCTCTTCATAAAGTCTACGGTATTTTTCGTCCACGTTAAAATTGACAAACAAAGCTGCATCAAGGTCAGGTGTATTGCTGATGCATGATTTGAGACATACAAATGCATTTTTAAGATAACACTCCATGACGCTCATATCACACTTTGCCGCAATCTGTGTGGATGTACTATATTCCGAATTATACGCAAGCACGTTGACTACCAACTTTCGCACTCTGCTTACCTCCAAAAACAAACATTAACTTAATCAAATCATTAATTAGTATAAAGGATACTTATCTGTAAGTCCCTTTACAAGTTTTACAGCTTCCTCCCTGTTAGCTTCAGGGTCTGCTACCGCAAGTGCTATGGCTTCAGCAACCGTATCCATATCTTCCGTTCTGAAACCTCTTGTCGTGACTGCCGGTGTACCGAGTCTTATACCACTTGTGACAAAAGGTGACGCAGGATCATTAGGGATAGCATTCTTGTTACATGTAATATTCACCGAATCAAGAAGCTTCTCTGTGGCTTTTCCTGTAACGCCTTTGCTTATGAGATTTACAAGCATAAGATGATTATCAGTACCACCCGATACAAGGTCAAAGCCTCTATCCATAAGTCCCTTTGCAAGAGCCTGTGCATTGTCCACTATGTTCTGTGCATATACCTTAAAGCTTGGGTCAAGTGCTTCCTTGAAGCATACGGCCTTAGCTGCAATCACATGCATCAATGGACCGCCCTGAATTCCCGGAAAAATTGCCTTGTTGAAATTAAACCTGTCAGCAGCCTCCTGATTGCAAAGAATCATACCGCCTCTAGGTCCCCTGAGTGTCTTATGGGTTGTTGTGGTAACTACATCTGCATAAGGTATCGGGCTCATATGAAGTCCTGCCGCAACAAGACCTGCAATATGCGCCATGTCTACCATGAGAACAGCTCCTACCTCATCTGCAATCTCACGGAATTTCTTAAAATCTATAGCTCTTGCATATGCACTGGCACCCGCTACAATAAGCTTCGGGCGGCACTCCTTGGCAATAGCTAATACATTATCGTAATCTATATATCCATCTGAATTTACACCGTAAGGAACAATGTTAAAGTACTTTCCTGACATATTGACAGGACTCCCGTGTGTGAGGTGCCCTCCATCTGCAAGGCTCATTCCCATAACCGTGTCACCCGGCTTAACAACGGCAAAAAACACTGCCATATTAGCCTGTGCTCCAGAATGCGGCTGTACGTTGACATAATCACATCCAAAAAGCTTCTTCGCTCTCTCTATGGCAAGATTCTCCACCACATCCACATACTGACATCCGCCATAATATCTCTTTCCCGGATATCCTTCCGCATACTTATTAGTCAAAGGACTCCCCATAGCCGCCATGACTGCCTTGCTGACAAAATTCTCAGAAGCGATAAGTTCAATATGGTCTCTCTGTCTTCCAAGCTCATCCGAAATCGCTGCTGCAATCTCAGGATCAAATTCTTTAACTTCTTCAAATGAATACATAATTCCTGCCTCCGTTAAATTGTAAATTTATTTATTGCCTCAACAAGATCCTCAGAATGGTTAATTAACTCTTCAGACTCATTATTAAGCTTCTTTACCGCCTCAAGCTGTTTTGTAGCAGCTTCGTTAACCGCAGTGACTGATGAAGCTGTCTCCTCAGAAACTGCGGAGATACTCTCTATCGCTGAGAGTGTATCTCTCTTAGCAATATCCATATCATCAATTCCGCTTGAAATCTCTGATAAGTTATCAGCAAGACCGGATACATGCTTATCGATATCTTTGAATACATCTATTGTATTTTTAAGTGCGTCCTCCTGTGAATTTACAATTACTTCCGCCTGCTTAGCAACCTCGACCGTATCGACTGTCTGCTTCTGAATTTTTCCCACTATTCCTTTTATCTCATTTACTGAATTAAGTGACTGTTCAGCGAGCTTTCTTATAGAATCGGCAACCACTGCAAAACCTCTTCCCGCATCACCTGCTCTTGCAGCCTCAATGGAAGCATTGAGTGACAGAAGGCTTGTCTCATCCGCAATGTCATTGATTGCACCGATAATTTTCGCTATTGACTGTGATGCCTCCTCAAGATCCTGAATATTAGAGATAACCTCTGCCGTAACCTTCGTTGTAGCTTTAGCTTTATCTTTGAGCTCCTGTATTGTCTCTAATCCATTCGATACAATCTGTTTTGTTGTATCGGCAACATTGGCTATCTTGCCGGCATTATCGGAAACAACACCTATCTTCTTTGATAAATCATCCATTCTTGTTAGACAGTTCTCTGCGTCCTGAGCCTGCGTCACAATTCCCTGTTCAATCTCAGCTATGGATGATGTGATCGACTTTGTCTCTTCAAGAAGTATTCCTGAATTGCCGCCTACGCTCTCTGATGACTTTCCTACAGCCTTAGATACCGTGTCAGCTTTATCAAGAAGTGCTCTGATATTTCCTATCATCTGGTTCGTGCTGTCACAGAGTATCATGAACTCATCCTTACGTCTTGTGTGGATATCTACAGTCAAATCACCTGTAGATGCTTTCTCAAGTCCATTCATAATCTTACGAATTGTAGTACCTATGCTTGTCGATAAAACAAATCCAATAATAATTACTATAAGTGCTGTTGCAGCAACAGTCACGGCAGTATAAACCGCTGTCTCATTCGCATCTGCTATTATATATGCCTCCGGCACAAGAGATACTATCATAAATCCGTCAACTTCAAGTCTGTGATAGAGCATAAGGTAACGCTCATTCTCGTACTCAATATATTCACTTCCATCACTCTCTTCAGATGCAAGTATCATATCATATAAATCTGTTCCTACAATATATGAAGTATCTAATGTATTATTCGCTGCTTCTTCATCGTTATCAGCAAGTCTTCTGTACGATATCTCTCTGCCATCAGGAGTAATAAGTGCAAGGACCGCATTCTCACCCATATTCACTGAGCTGATATTCTCTGCAATCTTATCATAATCTACATCGACAAGCAGATAACCTACCTGTCTGTATGAAGTATTATATGCCTTTCTGATTACACCGAATGCATACTTCGATGTCTCCATGTATTCATCGACTTCCGGATGATAACCTACCCATACAACATCTTCCTTATCTACTCTCTTTGCAATATCAAGCTCGCGAAAATCATTATATATTCCTTTCATACTGCTTGATAAAGCTGTTGTTACATCTTTGCCATAATTTGCTGTAAACACAATGGTTCTAAGATATGCATTTCCTATCTTTCGTGAATCAAGCTCATTCTTGAGTGTATTGTATATAGTGCTCTCTTTATATGGATCAGAAGAATATGCCCCACCATAATACTCTCTTGCTGTCGTTGAAACGGCTATATCATATGACATTGTACGTATCGTCTCAAGTACAAGGTTCATATAATCTGCTGTCGTGTCAATAGTTGATTTCGAGGCAGACTCATAATTTTCAGTGAGTGCCTTCGCTGAACGCTCATATGAAAATACACCCATTCCAATCATAAGCACAACCGGCACGATAAATGAGATTGTAATCTTAAAACGGATGCCGGAAAACATTCTTATCTTCTTTACATCCTGTTTTCTTCCCTTAAGCGCCTTAACGTCCTCACCGACTTCGGCTTTCGCTTTTTTCGCTTTCTTTTTTATGTTCTTTCCCACTTCATCTACAATGGCATCTGCTTTTACCTTTGCACCTTCATATAATTCCAAATTGTCCTTCATACTCATTAGCATCATCCTCTTTCCTGATGTAATCTTATCATTCAAATTTTACTATAGAAATTGAGATTTTGCAATTGTTTAATACTCTTTTTACATAAAATATACACAAAAAAATATGTAATTAGTACTATTTTTCAGTAGACATGCACTAATTACAGTTATTATGCACTAAGATTCTTTTCTATAGATATAATGATATCGGCATCATACAATATATTATCCTCAAAAATTGAGTTCTTCCATATCATAATCAATCGACATCTGATCCTGTCTTATCTTTTCAAGCATTCCATCCTCATGGATTACACCCATGAATGCAAGAAATACCTGCATATCATATTCCTTGACATCTTCTATCATAATAGATATTGCGCTGTCAAAATCATATGCCTCCCTGTATGGTCTTTCAGAGATAAGCGCAATGAATGCATCTGCCACTCTCATAATCCTCGCGCCAAGAGGTATTTTCTCAGCCTTGAGATTATCAGGATATCCCGAACCGTCATAGTTCTCATGGTGATATAACACTGCTTCACATATAGCATCATTATAGCTGTATTTTTTGAGAATTTCGTATCCTAATCTGGAATGTTTTCTCATATATTGAATTTCCTCTATAATCATGCCATTGGAATTTCTTCCGTACAGATATGATGAAAGCCTTAATTTGCCAATATCATGCACCATTCCCGCAACCGCAAGATTATTGCATTCCTCATCGGAGAGTCCAAGCTTTTTTGCTATAAGATATGTGAGATTGCTGACACATACTCCATGCCTTAAACCATCTATGAGGTCGATTTCCAATATCGTTTTAGCCCAGTCGTCAACCATAAAAAAATCGTCTCTTTCTATCTATCATTTCATCAATATTCTCAATATATGTTCTGACATCCTTGACATTTTCAACGCGCTCTATGCGGTTTTCATCCGGAAATACAACCTTTGTCGATGCTCCGGCACCAACTGCCATTATAGTCTGCTTCTCCTCCATTATGAGAATATTATAAATTCCTTCCTTGCCAGACTTTGAATAGCCTACATTCTCAAAATTTCCTGCCATATTCTTCTGTCTGTACAGATAATATGGCTCCATTCCCATATCTGCTGCACATTTCGCTGTCAGATTAATGATATCATCAGTGTTAATCATGTCATAATTTTTATATTTTTCCCAGAATATATTAAGCTTTGCAGCGCGCTTGATAGCTAACGAATGCACTGTAAGACTGTCCGGTGCAAGCTTAGCCACCTCAGACATTGTCTTTTCGATATGTTCCTTAGTCTCACCCGGAAGGCCTATAATCAAATCCATATTAATGTTGTCAAATCCGCATTCTCTGGCAAGTATAAATGCTTCCTTCACCTGTTCAACCGTGTGATGCCTGCCTATAAGCTTTAATGTCTCATCGTTCATAGTCTGCGGATTAATTGAAATACGGCCAACTCCATGCTTTTTCATAACCATAAGCTTATCTCTTGTTATGCTGTCAGGTCTTCCCGCCTCAATCGTATATTCCTTTAACAATGATGTATCAAAATGCTCCTCGAAAAAGCTAAGAACTCTGTCAAGCTGTTCAGGTTCAAGCGTTGTAGGTGTTCCTCCACCCATATAAAAAGTATCAAGCTTCCTGCCATGCATAAGTCTTGAAGTAAACTCCATCTCTTTTAGCATAGCATCAACATACGAGTCAACATTTTCCTTCCACACAGCAAGCGGATAAGAAGTAAATGAACAATACAGGCACGTTGTAGGGCAGAAAGGTATTCCTGCATAGAGACTATATCCTTTATTATAATCAAGCTTTTCAAGAAGCCTCTTCTCATTTGATGCAACCTTTATTGCAAGCCTGCCCTTCCTGTCGCTCACATAATACTCTCTTCTTAGATAGTCAATAATATCCTGCTCAGACTTTCCCTCTTCAAGAAGGGTATATACTATCTTCGTTGGTCTTACTCCTGTGAGAGTTCCCCATGGAAGTTCCCTGCCTGTAAGCTTCTTTAACATATCGTACATCATTCTCTTAAAGGTATTTCTTGCCTGCTTCTTTCCCTCTGCTGTCTGCTGCATCTCGTCTTCGTATTCTTCCTGACCATCCTTGGCATCCTTGTGCAGATATATTCTTATAAATCTTTCACAGTCAGCCTTGTCAAGCCTTGTCATCTCCTGTCTTATAACTCTGACCTGTACAAACAGCTCCGGCTTGTCATGGCTAGCCTCCGGGATATTAGTAACTATCTTTGCATCAGGAAAAAAAGCCTTCAACATAACTCTCGAATCATTTTCCTGCTCAGTATCATTAAATTCAAGCAAAATCATATATAATACAACCTCTGTTTTTATTTTTACACTTAAAGGAATGGATTGTGTTCCCGCTCATATCCTATGCTCGTGCTCTCTCCATGTCCCGGAAATACTTTTATATCATCGTCAAGGCTCATAAGCTCTTCCTCTATGGCTCTTTTTAACTGTCCCGCATTTCCTGTCGGGAAATCACTGCGTCCCACAGAACAGGAAAACAGTGTATCTCCCGAAAAAAGAATTCCCTCTTTTTCAAAATAATAACACACACTGCCTATTGTATGCCCCGGCACCGAAACTGTTCTTATCTCAAACCCTCCAAGGCAAAGCACAGTTCCGGGCTTAAAATACTCATCTGCATCAAAAGTCATGCCCTCTCCGGTAAAAGGCAGTGACAGATTATTAGATTCATTTGTCATAATCTGCTTTTCATCCGCACCGGCATAGACCTTTATTTTGTACCTTTTTCTTATATCATCGGCAGCGAGCATATGGTCAAAATGACCATGTGTCAGCAATACAGCCACAGGATTCAAATTATAATGTGAAATCATTGCCTCGATTCTCGCTGCGTCCGCAGCCGGGTCAATAATCAGAGCATCCTTAAGCTGTCCGTCATCTATAAAACCACCCGGTGTTCTTGCTCCTCCGTCAAATACAGCATAACAGTTGGTAGCACACATTCCGAGTACTATATTCTCAACTCTTATCATGAATTAGTCCTTTCAATATCAAGCACTCCTTCGACATTTCTCAGCTTCTCAACAAGATGTCTTAACTGTTCAAGTCCCTTTATATCAAATGACATTGATATTGTCGCCGTTCCCTGCTTGCTTGTACGGCAGTTCATGCTGGTGACATCAATCTTATTTTCTGTAAGAATCCTCGAAATATCTACAAGCATACCTGTTCTGTTATTTGCAAATATCTTAATCTCTGTGGAATAGCTCTCTCCTGTCTCCTTATAAGCCATCTCCTGCCACTCGGCATCGATTATTCTTGCCCTGTCAGCTTCTGGAAGATTAATGATATTCGTACAATCCGTCCTGTGGATTGACACACCTCTTCCTCTTGTGACAAAGCCCACAATCTCATCTCCCGGAACAGGTGAACAGCACTTAGAAAAGCGCACTGCAACATCATGTATGCCCTTTACAATAATTCCGCTCTTGGACTTTTCGATAACTGCCGGCTTGTCTTTGTTATCCGGCTGCGACTGTGCTAGTACCTGTTCGTCCGTAATCTCCTTGCGGTGCTTCTTTTCGTATTCCTCCTGAAGCTTATTTACGACCTGACCTTCCTTAAGCGCGCCATGTCCTACAGCCGCTACAACGGAATCCCAGTCACGAAAGCCGTACTTAGAAAGTACTTTCTCAACAAACTCAGGCTTATATATCTCAGCAAACTGGATATTCTTTGTCTTACAGTATGTGGCAATAAGATCCTTGCCTTTCTGGATATTGTCCTCTTTAAGCTCTGCCTTAAACCACTGATTAATCTTAGTCTTAGCCTGTGCGCTCTTTACAATATTCAGCCAGTCACGGCTTGGTCCCTTAGAGTTCTGTGATGTTATAATCTCAACTCTGTCTCCGTTCTTTAAGACATAGTCAATAGTCACAAGCTTGCCATTGACTCTTGCTCCAACCATCTTATTGCCGACTGCACTGTGAATACTGTAAGCGAAATCAACAGGCGTTGAACCTGCCGGAAGGTTCTTTACATCTCCTGACGGTGTAAAGCAGTATACATTGTCCGAAAACAGGTTCATATCGTTCTTGATAAGGCTTAAGAACTCCTTATTGTCCGATGTATCGCGCTGCCATTCAAGTATCTGTCTAAGCCATGCAAGCTTAGCTTCCTCGTTGTCACCACTCTTAGTTCCGTCAATGTTCTCCTTATATTTCCAGTGTGCCGCAATACCATACTCCGCTGTTCTGTGCATCTCATAGGTTCTAATCTGAATCTCAAACGGCTGGCCGTTAGGTGCAATGAGCGTTGTATGAAGTGACTGGTACATATTTGGCTTAGGCATTGCGATATAATCCTTAAATCTTCCCGGAATAGGCTTGTATATCTCATGGATTACTCCGAGTGCCGCATAACAGTCCTTGACTGTCTCTACCAGTATTCTCACGGCAAACAAATCATATATCTGGTCAAGAGTCTTATCCTGATTGACCATCTTTCTGTATATGCTGAAGAAATGCTTGACACGTCCGTCTATCTCACAGTCGATACCTGCTGCCTCTACATGCTCCTTAACCTCCGCTATGATATCTCTTACGAACGCTTCTCTTGCGTCCTTGCTCAGAGCTATCTCATCGGCAAGCTGCTTATACACCTCAGGCTGGAGATACTTAAGCGACAAATCATCAAGCTCTATCTTAATCTTAGAAATACCAAGTCTCTGTGCGATAGGAGCATATATATCCATCGTCTCCCTCGCCTTCTCCTTCTGCTTCTCAGGCTTCTGATACTGTAAGGTCCTCATATTATGAAGTCTATCCGCAAGCTTTACAAGGATTACTCTGATATCCTTCGCCATCGCAAGGAACATCTTCCTTAAGTTCTCAGCCTGCAGTTCTATCTTGTCTGCAGAATAATTAAGCTGTGTAAGCTTCGTTACACCATCTACAAGAAGTGCTATCTCTTCGCCAAATTCCTTTACTATATCATCATATGTCATCGCAGTATCTTCAACAACATCGTGTAAAAGTCCTGCAACAATAGTCTCTTTATCAAGTTCTAACTGCGCTAAAATGATTGCAACACAAATAGGATGTATAATATAAGGTTCCCCCGACTTACGCATCTGACCTTCATGCGCCTTCTTTGCTACCTGATACGCCTTGTCAATCAATGACAGGTCCGTAGAAGGATGATATTTTAAAACTTCCTTTCTCAGCTCATCATAAAGCTCGTCTGGACTTGTAAAATCCGGAGGACATGACAATGGCTCCTCATCTATTTTTCTCTTGGTTCGTAAAATAACTTCATCCGGCATGCAATCACCTCAATCTATAAGCTTATTTTTTCATTATAAAATTATTCATGTAAAAATGCAAATATTTTGTTAAGGAAATGATAATTAAAAAGAGGGCTCGATACCGCAAATGGCACCGATGCCCCCTTTTACTATGTTTCAGATAGTCCATTCAATACGATGACTATTATTACACACTTATAATATTATATCTGCCATAATGTACTTATCGCAATAAACTTACTTGCCTTCGTAGCAGATAACCGAATCCACATCATACTTAGCAAGCTTCTTGCGTCCTTCAAGGCCTGCAAGCTCCATGAGGAATACAATCTTTACTACTTCACCGCCAAGCTGCTCCACAAGCTTGGTTATAGCTTCGATTGTACCACCTGTAGCAATTAAGTCATCAATGATTACAACCTTCTGACCAGGCTTTATGGAATCTTTGTGCATCTCTATTACTGCGCTGCCATATTCAAGGTCATACTCCATTGAAACTGTCTCACATGGAAGCTTTCCCTTCTTGCGGACAGGAACGAATGCCTTCTTCATATTGTAAGCAACAGGCACACCAAAGATGAAGCCTCTTGACTCAGGTCCTACAACCACATCAAAATCAACATCCTTTAACTTGTCCATAATTCCGTTGATTGAAAGCTGAAGTCCGTCAGCCTCCTGAAGTACGCTTGTAACATCGCGGAAAATAATTCCCGGCTCAGGAAAATCAGGTATACTTCTTACATATTCTTCAAGTTTCTTCATAACTTAATATATCCTCCAAAATTCTGTTCATTGTCTAAAACTGACCGATATATCTTATCAGCACCTAACTGTATAGTCAACAATTTTAGTAACCATTAGGATTATTCTTTTGGAATCTCCATGAATCCTCACACATCTTCTTTAAGTCTCTCTCTGCCTTCCAATGAAGTTCCTTCTCTGCAAGTGATGCATCTGCATAGCAGGTAGCTATGTCTCCGGCGCGTCTTGCCTTAATGACATAAGGAATCTTGATTCCGTTGGCAGCCTCGAAAGCCTTGACGATATCAAGGACAGAGCTTCCTTTACCTGTTCCAAGGTTGTATATCTTAAGTCCCGGATTCTCCTTAATCTTCTCCATTGCCCTTACATGGCCCACTGCAAGGTCTACAACATGGATATAATCTCTCACTCCCGTTCCGTCCGGTGTGTCATAGTCATTGCCAAATACGGACAACTCTTTGAGTCTTCCGACTGCAACCTGTGTGATATATGGCATAAGATTGTTAGGGATACCATTAGGATTCTCACCGATAAGCCCGCTCTCATGCGCACCGATAGGATTAAAATAGCGGAGCAGAATTACATTCCAATCATTATCTGCTCTGTAAAGGTCGGACAATATCTGCTCAAGCATCGACTTGGTCCAGCCATAAGGGTTGGTACACTGTCCTTTAGGACATTCCTCAGTGATAGGTATAAATGCAGGATTTCCATATACTGTAGCTGATGATGAAAATACTATATTCTTTACATTATGCTTTCTCATAACATCGAGAAGCACAAGTGTACCGGAAATATTGTTGGTATAATATTCAAGAGGCTTGACAACCGACTCACCTACAGCCTTAAGCCCTGCAAAATGTATGCAGGAGTCAATCTGCTCTTTGTCAAATACTTCATTAAGTCCATCTCTATCGGCAATATCAACCTTATAGAACTTAACCTTCTTTCCGACAATCTGCTCTACTCTCTCGATTGATTTCTCACTGGCATTGACAAGATTGTCCACAACCACTACATCATAGCCGTTATTCATAAGCTCAACAACCGTATGGCTTCCGATAAAGCCCGCTCCACCCGTAACAAGAATCGACATAACTAATTCCTCCTCAACTGTTCAATATTAAAAAGTATGTTATTTTTATAACGAATTACTTTTCTGACTATCAGTATACCAATGTAATAAAATTCCTGCAATCCATTTTGGCCAAAATTTACAATACATTTGATAATCTTCTTCCGTTCTGCCATTATCAGCTATAATTTCCGTGGTTGTAGACTCCTGATGAATGCGATGATAGCACAACGGCTTTTTCTCATACAAGAACCCACCTCTAAGCCTTGAAAGCTTCTCCCATGCCTCCCAATCAACATTACTCTTCATTCCGACCGTGAAAATTTTATCAGGCATCAGTGACATGTTAAATGTGACAGAAGGACAGCATATCGGATTTCCCATAGCAAGTATCCTTCTTCTAACAAACCTTGAATGTGAAAATAACCTGCAGCTTTTTGTTCCGATTCCAAGCGGAAAAAGCATGAGCCGCTTAACTGACAAAAGCTTGTTGCTGTGACACGGCTCGCCATTTCTTAATTCCTCATAATTTGTAAAAAATATGAGAGGCTTTTTATCGTTCTCCATAGCATGCATGCATTCAACAGTATAATTCCTACGGTATACATCATCCTGATGTGCCACAGTTACATACTGCGTCTTAGCTTTGCTTATTCCAAAGTTCCAGTCCGCACTTATGCCCTTCTCTCCTTCATTTACAAACAGCTCAATATTATGCTTCCTTGCGATATCCTCTATATAGCTGTTCGGTGTCGATGTCGCCATGATAATCGTGCTTTTAACAGTCTGATTTTCCAATGATTCTATGCACTCCTCAAGAAAGCTGCTCTCTTTATAGGCACATATCACAAAGGTATGTTTATCAGAATAATCTTTTTTCATAAAAATCCCCATTCTACATATACTCTTTTGCCATGAGGCGAGTGTTTTAGTGCTTATTTATGCTTAATTTCAAGAATTCCTATGAAGAAGCTCCCGAACAACACCTGAACACCTGTGACCATGAATGTCACAGCCGGAATTGTGAGCCTCATCATCTGCTGTGGGTCAAGCTGCCCGAAATTCTTGCTGTTCCAGCCTACAAGAGCCATTATTGTGAGCACCAGACCCACAACAAAAAGCACTGCACCGATAAAAATACCCTTGTCAACCGTAAAGAATTTTTTCTTCTGCGTGTCAGGAACAGGAATAAAGCCTGTCATTCTTGCATATGTTCTCGTAAATGCATTGAATAATATAAGATTTACTCCTATCATAAGCATCGCAGACGTATACAAAAGCGTATTGATATCAAAACCGACCGCACCGATTGTTATGGTATTAGCGGCAAGAATGCACATCAAAACTGCACCAAGCGCCGTAAAAAATATGCCCGGATAGAGGAAAAGCCAGCTTGGACTATGCATAAGCAGGAATTTCAAGTGTCTCCAGCCATCATGGAAGCTTCTAAGATGCGGTGCCCTGCTTCTTCCGTCAGGTGAGAGCGTCGTAGGCACCTCTGTTATCTTAAGCTTGTACAATGTAGCTTTTACGACCATCTCACTCGCATACTCCATACCGATTGTCTGAAGTCCAAGCTTCATAATGGAATCTCTCTTGTACCCTCTGAGTCCGCAATGGAAATCCCTTATATCACTCTTATAGAAAAGCCTTCCGATAAATGAAAGCACCGGATTGCCGATGTATCTGTGAAGCGGCGGCATCGCGCCTTTTGCAATACCTCCCTTGAAGCGGTTTCCCATTACAAGGTCATAGCCTTCACGGAGCTTGCTAAGAAACGGCATAAGATTAAGGAAATCGTAACTGTCATCTGCATCTCCCATAATGACATACTCACCCTTTGCAGCTTCACATCCACCGATAAGTGCCGCTCCATAGCCTCTTTGTTCTATAGGGACAACTCTCGCTCCTGCCTTAACCGCTATCTCACGCGAACCGTCTGTGCTTCCGTTATCAGCAATAAGCACCTCACCGTTTACGTTATTTTCTCTCAAAAAGTTCTGCGCCTTTTTTATACATGTTTCCAATGTCTCTGCCTCATTAAGACAAGGCATGAGAATTGTAAGTTCATACTCATAGGACATAACAATGTCTCCAATCTGTTTCTTATTACTTAGATATCAATAAAACAGCCACTATCAATCATGTGTCGGTTTTACCATTATCTTTTTTAGTTTCTGACAACTCTTATTTGTCTGTTTTCCACATTTGCAATTATTACTTATCATCCTGTGCATACGGACCGAAATCAAGCTCATAAGGGAAATGTGTCTTTCTCTTCTCAACAGGCGGCGGTGTCATATAGTCACCGTACATCTTAGTCAGAAGCTCCTCCAAATGATTAGGAAACGGCAATGTCGTATCCTCATAAGGAAGTTCCCTGAGAGGATATATGTCATCTACCGAAAAAGTGTTAGTATAAGGAAGCGGATCACAAAAATATGCAATCCTCTTTGTCTGCACATTCTCATAGCGTCTGTTCGCCTTCTCACGCTTCATGTACAGCCATTCCTTTGATATTCCGAGCCATTTCATCACATGATGTCCGGCTATACATGCCGCTGTCACAAGCTTGGCTGTAGTTCCATGCACATACAGATACGGTCTTTCAATGCTCCTTAAAATAAGAAGCTTTCCCCAGAACCATGCTGTCCACATCTGCCACCAATATGCAAGCCTGCCGTCAGCCGCATTGTCAAGTGCATACAAATCAAGAAAAATTCCCCAGTTGCAGTCCACATCCTTCATTGAGTATTCCCTGAATTTCGTACCTTTAAGCACCAGTCTTGTAGTCGCGAGCGGATAATTGATATCCGTCTCTGTATTGAGCACTTCATATTTGTTACCCATCTGCTCTGTCACAAGCTCCATAAAGCGCTCATAATCTTTTCGTGGCATTGAGATATCTATATCGTCATCCCATGGTATATATCCCTTATGGCGCAATGCACCTATTCCTGTTCCGGCATAGCCAAAATATGTCAGATTGTTCTCATCGCATATTCTCTTGAAATCCGTAAGAATCTCCATCTCAAGCTTTTGCAGATGCTTTAGCTGCTCCGGCTCATAAAACTTAGGCATAATATGCTCCCTTCATTTTTATTTCAATAATATTCGCAATCCACTTTCGCTTCCTGCCGCACATGATTAAGACACTCCGATGCTCCGGCGCCCGTTTAATTTAAAAGCTGTGCCTTCTCATACTGCTCCTCGACAAATTTTCTAGCCTCGGCAGCGTTCTCCGGCTTGGTATCTTCAAGCAGGCAATGCACGAATGGCTTATAAGTCTTGACAAAGCTCATAAGAAGCGGATAGTTTAACATTCCTCTTCCTGATATAACCGACTTGACTTCACCGTTCTCGACTACAAAATCCTTAAGATGCATACAGCATATATCATCGCCGCAAAGCTCAAATGCTGTTCGGATAATCTCATCCTGCTTCTCGTAGTTGCCTGCATAGATTACATTCACAGGGTCAAATATGAGCTGAAGGTTAGGCGAATCGATTGTATCAAGCACCTTTCTTGCACGCTCGAAATTGCATACGATATGCTTGTACACAGGCTCGATAGATATAATCACGCCCATCTTCTCTGCGTACTCTACAACAGGACGAAGCCCGTCTATGAATACATCAAGAGCCGCATCTGTGTGATTGTCAGGTGTGAATGAGTACTCTTCATTGACAGCACCTGTCTCAGTTCCAACCATTCCTGCACCTACAAGGCTTGCAAAGCGTATATGTGCCTTGTATGTATCCTGTGTTTTCTTAAGACTCTCCTTGTTAGGATTTGCAAGATTGAGATAACAGCCAAGCACTGACACATCGACATTGTTCTTGGCACAAAGCTCTCTTATATAGAAAGCAAGTCCCGGTGTCATAACTCCATTGTTGACCTTAAACTCCTTTACAGCCTTTGAAAGTGCAAGCTGTGTGCAGCAAAATCCCTGCTTATGAATATTCTCAAAAAGATTCTCAAGACTGCTATGCTCAACATCATGTCCTCTTACGCCTATTCTCATAATCATATACCTCTCTTCGACTTATCTTCTAAGGCAGAAACTGCCCTGATTTCTCTTCCCATGCAGCAATTATATCGCACCAGTAAATATACACATACATGGATATATTTGCCGACAATACACATATGTACATTCATGCATGTGTTATTGCATACGTGACATATCAGCATACAGGATATATTGTACCATCAATATATTTATATTTCAATCGGCAAATAAGGTGTTTATTCTGTCAAAGCACAGGTTTCACTGAATTTATTACAATCTGAAGCTTTCTTCTTCCATTATACTCATTGATTGAAGGATAGTAGAGTACATTCACATATGTGCCATCGGCATATGCCTTCTCAAGCACATCGTCTATCGAGAACATTATCGCATCCATTACAATCTCTGAGACAATCTGCCTTCCTGTGTTGTCCATAAACTGCGCCTGTTTTGTAAATACAAGCTTGGTAAACTGTGATTCTTTCCCGATATGTGAAAGGCTCTTTATCTTTAACATTCTGTCGGCAAATACCGGTTTTTCATTGCCTTTTCCGAACGGCTCAAGCACCGACAAATCGCCAATCACCTTCTCCGATATATATTCGAGGGGCATAGGCACGTCTATCCATATCTTCAGCGTCAAATCTTCCTGCGTCAAGCCACAATTTTCATTGAGTCTTCTTCTAAACTCATCCAGTTTTTCAGGCTCAATCGACATTCCTGCTGCCATCGGATGACCGCCAAACTTGCTAAGGAGCTCCTTGCACTGTGACAGCTTTTCGAACATGTTGTAGCCTTCTATCGAACGCCCTGACCCCTTAAGACAGCCCTCACCATCAGCAAAGACTATCACTGGCTTGTTATACCGCTCTCTTATCCTGCCTGCAATTATTCCTACAATACTCTCATGGCATTCCGGAAGATATACGACAAGGACATTGTCATCCTTAAGCCGGCTGTTCTCTATCATATCAAATGCCTTATCAACACCCTGTCTTGTAAGCTCCTTGCGCTCCTCGTTGAGTGCTGACAGCTCTCCCGCAAGATGCTCCGCCTCGCCTTTTTGTGTTGCAAGAAGCATCTTTATTGCAAGAACCGCCGACTCTAATCTTCCGCTCGCATTAAGACACGGTCCAATCACAAAGCCTATATGATATGAGTTTATATGCGCTCTGTCAAGCTTGTTCAAATCTATCAACGCATTAAGTCCAAGATTGTCCGTTCTCTTTAATTTGTCAAGTCCAAGCCTTACAATAGTCCTGTTCTCTCCCTGAAGGTCAACCACATCACCCACCGTTGCAACAGCGGCAAATTCAAGGAAATCATAAATTTCATCCTCAGGTCTTTTATAAAGCTCAAAAAGAGCCTGTATAAGCTTCATCGCAACAACAGCACCGCATATTTTCTTCCATGGATATGTACAGTCTGAACGTGCCGGATCAACAACAGCATCCGCAGGCGGAAGTATTTCCCTTTTTCCTTCCTGCACCTCTTCAAATGGTACTCCATGATGGTCAGTGACCACCACTGTCATCCCAAGTGACTTTGCATATTCTATCTGGTTATATGCAGCAATTCCATTGTCACAGGTTATTATAACCTGTCTTCCCTCCTCATAAGCTTCATCTATAAGTCTCTCATTTATGCCATATCCGTCTGTTACCCTGTGTGGTACAACATAGTCCACGTCAGCGTCAAGCCGTTTCAAGCCGCTGTACAGAATATATATTGAATTTATTCCATCTATATCATAGTCTCCAACTACTCTTATAGTCTTATTATTATCCACAGCATCCTTTACAATGCCCGCCGCCCTGTCCATATCCTTTAACAGCCATGGCGAATGAAGACTTGACAAATCTCCGTTCAGGTATTCATCATACTGCTCTAGTGTAACTATATCGCGGTTTCTTATCACACGCGCTACAACCTGGTCTATATTATACTTCTCACCTATCGCCTTAAAATCGGCTTGTTTTGCATATACACGCCACTCTTCTTTCAAATCTTTTACCTCTTCACTTCATCATTCAATCAGCTCTCTTTTTCATTACAAAAGCAATCTCGATATTACTCATTTTTTTGCCATACGCTCTGCATTGTAATTCCTTTCGTCAACTTTCCTTAAAGCTGATTGTCCGGTACGCTTGCGCGTCCTTTTATCGGCAATGTACATATTAACATAACGCATCACCTTCATCAACATATTAATCCTTCATATTTTTACGCAAAGAACCCCACCGCAATATGCGGCAGGGTTCAAAACAAAACACATTATGGAAATTGAGAAAAAGCTTATTAATTTATGCAATCTTCTTATCAACCTTTAATGCCATGCTCTTCTTGTAAGGTCTTACAAGGAGATATACGAAACCGGCGATAACAAGGAATGCAACTACTGTCCAGAATGAGAATGGTGTCTCACCTGTGAACAGACCTACTACATTGTTGATTACAAGTGATACAAGGTATGCAAGACCACACTGATAACCAACAGCAATCCAGAACCATTTTGGAGAGTTCATCTCTCTCTTGATGGCACCCATAGCTGCGAAGCAAGGTGCACACAGAAGGTTGAACGCAAGGAATGCATAACCGCTTGCAAGAGTGAATGTAGCTGCCATGTTAGCATATACAGAACCCTCACCAACACTGTAGAGGATACCCATTGTACCAACAATATTCTCCTTTGCAACAAGTCCTGTGATGGAAGCGACTGTTGCCTGCCAGTTGCCAAAGCCCTGTGGAACGAAAATCCAAGCGATTGCCTGACCAATCTTTCCAAGGATACTCATGTCAATCTCATCCTCAGAAAGCATTCTAAAGCCGTCCTCCGTGAATCCGAAGTAAGTTGTAAACCATACAATAATTGTTGAAAGAAGGATGATTGTTCCTGCCTTCTTGATGAATGACCAGCCACGTTCCCACATGCTTCTGAGTACAGTTCCGACTGTAGGCATATGGTATGCAGGAAGCTCCATAACGAAAGGAGCCGGGTCGCCTTCAAAAATCTTAGTCTTCTTTAAAATAATGCCCGAACAAATTATTGCAAATATTCCAAGGAAGTAGGCTGATGGAGCTACCCAAGGAGCACCACCGAAGATTGCACCTGCAACCATTGCGATGAACGGAAGCTTAGCTCCGCAAGGAATGAATGTTGTTGTCATAATTGTCATCTTACGGTCCCTGTCATTCTCGATTGTACGTGAAGCCATGATGCCGGGAACACCACAGCCTGAACCGATAAGCATAGGAATAAATGACTTACCTGAAAGACCGAACTTACGGAAAATTCTATCCATGATGAATGCGATACGTGCCATGTATCCACAAGACTCAAGGAATGCAAGGAATATAAAGAGTACAAGCATCTGAGGTACGAAACCAAGTACTGCACCGACACCGGCTACAATACCGTCAAGGATAAGTCCCTTTAACCAGTCTGCACAGCCGATTGCGTCAAGTCCCGACTCTAAAAGTGCCGGAATACCAGGAACCCATACACCGTAATCTGCCGGATCCGGCTCCTCATAACCTGCTGCCGCAAGAACCTGTGCTGCTTCCTTTACATCTGCGCCTGTAGCATCGAACTCTTCAACATTGAGTGTCTCATCATCCTCGACACCGTATGTAAATGTGTATGAATCATCAAGTGAAGCAAGTGCCTCATCAACTGCTGCCCAAGCTGCTGCTGCATCATAGTCATCAGCTTCGCTGTCAAGAGCATCAAGTACATCATCTGCGCCTACGCTCTCAAGATAACCGGATACAACATTCATAGCGTCAACATAAGGCTCATCGTCATCAGCAAATGCTGAAGAACCGATTGTGAACAAATGCCAGCCATCGCCGAACACACCATCGTTTGCCCAGTCTGTAGCCCAAGTTCCGACTGTTGTTACAGATACATAATATACAATGAACATAACAACCGCAAATATCGGAAGTGCAAGCCATCTGTTAGTTACAACCTTATCAATCTTATCTGATGTTGTGAGCTTCTTATTCTTGTTCTTTGTAAGACATTCACCTATGATTGATGATATGTATACGTATCTCTCGTTTGTAATAATACTCTCTGTATCGTCATCAAGTTCATTCTCAAGAGCTGTAACCTCTGCTGATA
>OGKZ01000095.1_pt1 | contig 83530 bp, 105 predicted proteins | sample 1572571 | NCBI WGS metagenome assembly OGKZ01 (sample SAMEA2581906, study PRJEB24529) | metagenome | biome: Human gut stool | place: China | collected 2011 | reverse complement strand
TTATTTTGCACAGTAATTGGGTAAAGTAGTAAGGCAGTGGTGCCTCAAATTCCATATATTCACCGCTGCGAGGATGATTGAAGCCTAATATCCTCGCATGAAGCGTCTGTCCCTGAAGCTTGAATGGTGATTTGTACGGGCAGTACAGCTCATCACCTAAAAGAGGATGACCTATGCTTGCCATATGCACTCTTATCTGGTGGGTTCTGCCTGTTTCTAATGTACAGCGGATATATGAAAATTTTTCATAGCTTTCTAATACCTCATAGTGAGTTACCGCACGCTTTCCATCCTTAACGACAGCCATCTTTTTTCTGTCAGCACTGCTTCTTCCAAGCGGAGCATCGACAGTGCCTGTGAGGTCATCAAAATGACCATAGCATATCGCCTCGTAGTGTCTTGTAATAGAGTGAATCTTTAGCTGCTCCGAGAGCGACTGATGTGCAAAATCATTCTTACAAACAACGAGCGCACCTGTTGTGTCCATATCTATCCGGTGTACAATTCCCGGTCTTAATATTCCGTTTATCCCCGAAAGATTATCCTTGCAATGGTATAATAATGCATTGACAAGTGTTCCCGTATAATGTCCCGGAGCCGGATGCACGACCATTCCCTTTGGTTTATTCACAACAATCAAATCATCATCCTCATATAAAATATCAAGCGGAATATCCTCCGGTTCTATATTAAGCTCCTCCGGTTCCGGGATGACAAGCGATATAATATCTCCATTATCAAGCTTATAATTAGCTTTTACAGGCTTTAACTGTTCTGCATCCTTTCCGCATTGTACTTTTCCGTCCTTAATCAGCTTTTGCAGCTGGCTTCGTGAAAAAGACGAAAGCATGTCGGCAAGATACTTGTCGACACGCTCCCCGGCATTTTCACTATCAACTTCCATATAGAACGGCTCATTATATTCAAAAATAAAGTCATTCATATTTAATCTCCGTTTTTCTTTTTAAAGGAAAAGACTCTGCTCATCTCGTCCTCATCCTTATAATAAAATATAAATAAAAATATAGCAGCGATACAGGATATTACAATATAGCAGTCTGCAATATTGAATATAGGAAAATCAATCAATTCAAAATACAGAAAATCCTGAACGCAGCCGTAAACGCTTCTGTCAATACGATTGCCTACGGCACCGGAAAATAACATTATTGAAATTATATTGAGCGGAAGCATGCGCTTTGACACCGGTATTCTCTGATACATAACCGCTACTATAACAGCAATGACAATCGGAAGCCAATTAAGAATAACATTTCCTCCAAGCATTCCCCAGGCTGCACCGTCATTCTGTGTCCATGTAAGGGAAAACACTCCGTTTATCACTTGAATAGGACCATTTACACGCAGACTAGAATATGCCAAGTACTTTGTAACATGGTCTATGGCAAGCAAGACACCTACAATAGGAATAGTCATAAGCATTTGTATGAATGATTTATGTTTTATATTATCCATGATAGCCTCTCAATATTATAAAATTTCTTTTAGCGACTGTGTCATCTCATCATAAGTCACTGTCTTATCAATAATGGCATCACCTAACTGCTTTAATAGGATAAATTTGACTACACCATTCTCCATCTTTTTATCTGATTTTGATACTTCAAGAATGGAAAAAATGTCAAGTCCTTCAACCTTCGTTGGAAAACCATATTTCCTAAGCATTTTTCTTATAGCTGCATAGTCATCTTCGCTGATATATCCACGCTCCTTTGAAATGTATGAAGCGCATATCATTCCAAGAGCAACACATTCACCGTGATACAGCGAAAAATTCATCAGTTTTTCAACAGCATGTCCGAGCGTGTGTCCAAAGTTGAGCAGAGCACGTTCACCCTTCTCTGTCGGGTCATTATTAACAACGTCAGCCTTAATAAGGCAGCTTCCGTATACCGTCTCCATGATATATTCAGGCTCTAAAGTCTTTATATGCTCATAGTTGGTATCAAGATAATCAAAATACTCTCTGTTTTTAATAAGACCATGTTTTATAATTTCGCCAAAGCCTGAGTTGAATAATCTGGATGAAAGCGTTGATAAGGTATCTATATTTATATATACTAATCTTGGCATATGAAATGCACCGACCATATTCTTATATTTAGCGAAATCTACTCCGGTCTTTCCGCCTATACTTGAATCAACCTGTGCAAGCAGTGATGTAGGCACCTGAATAAAATCGATACCTCTTAAATAAGTAGCAGCTGTGAAGCCGGCAAGATCACCGACAACACCTCCTCCAAGTGCCACTATCATATCTCTGCGTTCAAAATGCTCTTCTATAAGATATGTATAGACAGTCTGCACAACATCAAGATTTTTATTGGTCTCTCCGGCAGGTATCGTGAATATATATACCCTATTTCCGGTTCTTTCAAGCACTTCCTTTAATTGTTCTGCATATATAGGACCTACATTAGAATCGGTAACTATACAGAGCTTAATGCCTTTAATTCCAAGCTTATCAAATTCTTCTGTTATGGAATCAAAACCCTGATTAATCACGATGTCATAACAATGTTCATTATTTTTTTTAACATCTACTCTTCGGTTCATAATATATCCTCCGTCAAACATATAGGTTAAGTACAACCATATATCGTCCTTTTTTAGTCTCGCTCTTTGTGTACATATATTTAAAACGACCTCTGCTGCGGACTGAGATTATCTCTCCCTCCTTAAGATTATATGCATTCGTTGTGATAAGCCTGCCATTTACAAAAACCATACCATCCTCTATATATGATACACTATGGCTTCTCGGCTCATTGAAAGCAAGGCTTATCACTGCATCAAGCCTCAATGAAGCAACTGAGCCGACAATTTCTTTGAACGATGGCGTAAAATCCTTGTCCAGTGTGCAGTTTCTTGTGCATCTTACATAGTCATTTTTGACTCTTGTCAAATTGTCAGCTATAAACTCGGCTATTTTTTCAAGACAGAACACATAAGCGGAGCCTTCAGAAATAATTATATCTCCAATAAGCGAACGCTCAATTCCAAGGTTCATAAGTGCACCGAGGAAATCCCTGTGGGTAAGCTCTCCTGCAAATCTCTTATCCGCTTCTATCCTTATTATTTCGATTGGAAGCTGGTAATCATAACCACTATATGGCAGAAAAACGGCGATTTTCCGCTCAGCATACTCATACCCACCATCTGTCAGAAAACAGACATTTGAAAATACTCCTTTTGAAGAACCGTGAGCATTTTGTTCCAGAATATTCTGTTCATTCAGGTTAAGAAAACCGGAAAAAACCGGAATATTCCGATTATAGCATATATTTGCTAAATCAGACAATCTTCCGGCTAAAAGCTGTTCTTCCTTATTCCTGTTACCAGAGACATCACGATTAATTTTTGAATACATACTTAGAACTTCCTGTCAAATCTACCGAACCGTCTAGCATCTCATCAAAATTACCGGATATATCTACGTTACTTGGAGTGATCACAAATATGTAATTAGTAACCTTCTGAAGATTTCCATTCATGGCATACACTGAGCCGGAAGTAAAATCGAGTATTCTCTGAGCAAGATCAGCATTGAGTCCCTCAAGATTGAGCACAACAGGCATTGCACCGGACAATGTATCACATATTTCTCTTGAATCTTCATATGTCTTAGGTCTAATTACTCGAAGTTCCATCTTACCGGCACCTCCCTGAATTGATTTCATATGAACTACTTTCCCATAATTCTTTTTAGACTGTCTAACCTGCTTCTGTTCTGATTCGTCATCATCATTGAATAAATCACTATCATCATCTTTCTTACCGAAAAGCTTCCTCTTAGGAGTCTCATCCTCATCTTCATCATCATTGTCGGAAGCTTCTACAACACGTCTTCCCCTCTTTGATGTCTTTTCTTCCCAATCATATCCGTCATCTTCAAAATCATCTTCATCTTCGCTAAGATTCAATCCATTTAAAATATTCTTAATAATATTAGCCACTGTAATATCACTCCTGTAACAAATTATAGTTGCGGGCTCCAAAAATACCTGTTCCCACTCTCACAATAGTCGCTCCTTCTTCAATAGCAACCTGATAATCTCCCGTCATACCCATAGACAAGATATCCATATCTGTATTATCAATGTTTTTAGCTTTCAAGTCAACACATAATTTCTTCAATTTCTTAAAATATTGTCGATTTTCCTCGGAATTTGTAACAAATGGTGCTATAGTCATAAGACCGCACACATGAACATTCAAAAGCTTAGAACATTCCCTGACAAGATTTTCCACTTCATCACATGCAATCCCGAACTTGCTCTCTTCACCAGCCACATTTACTTCGATAAGAATATCCATCCTGGATCCTATCCTTGCAGCTTCCCTGTCTATCACCTGTGCAAGATGCAGTGAGTCAACAGAGTGTATCATAGCAACTTTATCAATCACTTGTCTTACTTTGTTAGTCTGAAGATGCCCTATCATGTGAAAAACGGCACCGGGCATCTCATTTATGCGTTCATATTTTTCACAGATTTCCTGTACCTTATTCTCTCCGAATATTCTCTCTCCGGCATTGTACGCAGCAAGCAGTTCCTCAAACGGCTTAGTCTTGCTTACAGCTATGAGTTTAACTGATTCCGGACTTCTTCCGGACTTATTGCACGCTTCTTCCATATTAATGTGGACATCTGATAGATTATGGACAATATATTCATATCCTTCATCATTTTTTGAATGTTTAACATTTTCTTCCACGTCTTTTACCTCCGTAAAATAATCAATGTCTTAACTTTAAGTCAATGATTTTTATAAAATATCAATACATAATCTGATTCTCTGTAACCATATCCGCATTCAGAATGATATGATCATATATTGACAATCCATACTTGGTTCCGAGCTTCACTATATAATACTCATCATTTCTGTCAAGGATTTCAACTTGTCTGAACTGGCAATAGCCCTTGTTGACACAGTAGGCTCCCTTTAATATTGAAACAGTACCTATGATATATTTTTCATCTGTAACTGAGACCTCATCCTCTGAAGGCGGCATTACAATACAGTCACCAACATTGAATAAATCCTTATTGACATAATAATACCCGTCTATCTCCGCATAATATGTTGCATCCACGAACTGTCTTGTCTGATTGCCCTGTGTATCATATGTAAGTAATATGAAGCCTGAATTCATATCATCTCCTCCGACACAGCCATATTCAGTAGGTATCGTGTAGAATTCCTTTTCACATACAGAGCTTACAGGAATCTTAAGTCCGGATGATATGTCCTGTGATATCTCAAAATCCACAAATCTGCTATCAAGAAAATTAACAACATAGTTATCAAGCGAGAGCAGCCCATAGCTTCCATCAGCTGTATATATAATAGAAAATCCTGCTGTTGTAGTTATATTCTGTGAAATGAACCTGACTTTTACAGATGACATATCCGAATATAAATTCACTTGATTTTCTGTCAGAGGAAATACTATTTCCCAGTTATCAGAATTAATTTTCCTGTATAAAACATCACCTGAAGCAATCAGATCCCTGTTTTGCAGATTGTTCTGCACATATTCATCAGTATTAAATGCCAATGAAGTTATAGCGTCCTTCGTGATTCCAAAAAGAGAATCAGTTGTATAAGAAACTAACGTAGACTTATCAGGTTTGATTATATGAACCAGATTATTATTTTCACCTGTAAGTTTCTCAAGATTTGACACTTTATATGCAGCATTGAATCCACTGACTGCGCTGTTGACACTGTCAAGAAGGTTGTAAGTCTGATAATAGCCGAGGGAATCATAGGTTTTCGCATAGTTTACAAGCTTATGCCCTATATTATTGATTGCTGATAAGCTCATGCTGTTATCTATTGCATCCGCTGTAAGTGCAGCAGATACACTGCCTGTCTCATCTACAATACAAATAATAGTCTCTGCTCCTGCTCTCTCATCCTCACTCAAAAAATAGTTAATATGTCCTGAGACAGTTGAATTCTCCAATGTCTCATCAAATATAATAATTCCTGAAAAAGTGTTATCAGATACAAGCTGTCCTGCACTTACTTCATAAGTGAGTACCTTATCCTTTGTAATGTACAAATATAAGCTGATAAGAAGATATATGAAAATAACAGTCAAAAATAATATGCCGACATTAAAACGAGGCATATAGTGAAGCTTAACAACATTATTATTTTTTTTATATTTATTTTGAACAGCCATTTTCCAACTCCAACCATTAATGTATATATATAACTGTATAAAAACATCTTAATTTTCAAATTATAATTTTGTAACAAAATAATCTTTTAAACACGGCGTTCTGGCACAGCGCTCTATAAAAGAAGCGCACTATAAGCGCAGAAAAGAGGTAATCATGAATAACAGAGGATTTGATTATTTTGCCCTGACCATCGCCATTATCGGCGCAATCAACTGGGGACTTATCGGATTCTTCAAGTTCGACCTTGTAGCATTTCTTTTTGGTGATTTAACTGTTCTTTCAAGAATAGTCTATGCTATAGTCGGCATTTGTGGTCTCTACCTTATAAGTGTATATGGCAGAATCACAAGCTTCAACGAAGCGTAACAATTATACACTTCAAGCCGCGGGATTATCCTGCGGCTTGTTATTATGACTCTGCCTGAATGCCTATTGATATGAAGCTTTTTCAAGCAGGTAACTCATCTGATTGTATAACTTATCTCTTGATTGTGCATTAAGTATTATCGAAATGAATCTATGTCCTGTTGTCTGTGATTCGCTTAAAATTACAAGACAATAGCCAGCCGCCTCTGTATAGCCTGTCTTTCCACAGATAACACTCATTCCGTTCGGCGCAGCAACACTTCCATTGATAAACTGATTACCATTTGTCCATGTCGGAACAATAGTATACTTTCCACGCGTGAATGAAGTCGTATATTTCACTGTAGATGCTATCTTGACGAACTCAGCATTCTTTATTGCTTCGTTAAAAATCAGATACAAATCATATGCAGTAGTATAATGCTGCTCATTTGTAAGACCGTGTGGGTTAACAAAGTGTGAATTGGTTGCACCCAGTTCAAGTGCACGCTCATTCATCATGTCAGCAAATGAGCTTATAGAACCTGCTACTGTTGTCGCAACTATAATTGCAGCATCATTTCCTGAATTAACAATAGCTCCGTAGAGGGCCTGCTCTAATGTAACCACATCACCAACTCTGAAATCGCATATCCATACATTGTCCTCATCGATTCTTATGCTCTCATCAATAGTAGCAACCTGACTTATATCCGCATTTTCAAGTGCAACAAGTCCTGTAAGTATCTTTGTCGTACTTGCCGGATACAATTTTAAATGAGGATTTTTCTGGTATACTATTTTACCATCAGTTATGTCAACTAATAGTGCCGCTGAAGCAGAGACAGCTCCATCATCTGTATTTGACGAACCACTCTCACTTACTGCAAGGTCTGCTGCAAATCCTTTCGCAGTTGATAATGACGAGCTTAGAACATAATCATAAGCAATATTATTTTCAATGGACAGCCCATTCATTGCGGCGCTTGTCTCATCCTTACACCCTGAAAGTGTAAGCATTGCAATAAGCATCAACGCAAGAGCACGCAAAAAACCTGTCTTTCTTTTTTTCATTACATTTAATTCCTTCCAGTTGTTACTTATACATTTCACGCCAGTCAAGGTCTCCCCGCTCAAGAGCCTTAATCATGAGCTCGGCGGTTGCGAGATTGGTTGCAAAAGGTATATTATGCATATCACAAGCCCTAAATATATTAGATGCTTCTCTTTCATCCTCATGTGAGCAGTTATCAGGATCTCTAAGATAGATAATCATATCTATCTGATTCATTTCAATCATAGAACTTAATTGCTGCCCTCCGCCAAGGCGACCTGAAAGAAACTTGTGTACACTCAAATTTGTGACTTCTTCAACCAATCGTCCTGTTGTTTCCGTGGCGTATAACTCGTTACGGTTCAAAATCCCCCTGTAAGCAATACAAAAATTCTGCATAAGCTTCTTTTTTGAATCATGTGCTATTAAACCGATATTCATGTCTACCTCCAAAGTTATTGTATGGCTTCGTTCACCGATTCAAACATCGGATGCTATTGTCTTGTCCTTTGCAGACTTACATTGAGGACAAAACCCATTCCGCCAAACAAAGATATAAGTGAGCTAAGACCGGAACTGATAAACGGAAGTGGAATTCCCGTGTTAGGAAGAAGTTCCGTTGCCACTCCAACATTAATAAATACCTGTAATGTCAATAAAACTGCCATACCTGTACAGACCATGCGCCCCGTCATATCCGGGGCAAATATGGCAGCCAGAAAACATTCTACAATTATAAGAAACAACACTCCCAGAACTATGCAGCTTCCTACAAAGCCCATCTCTTCACCAATTATCGCAAATATAAAATCATTTACCATCTCTCTTGAAAGGTAATTAGCATTCTTCAAAGACTCTGTGCTGTCATTGTAAAGACCTTTTCCATATAATCTTCCTGAGCCTATCGCCAGCACGGAATTATCCTGCTGATAACGCTCATCGTCATATTCTGCCGGATAGAGAAATGCATTAATTCTGTTCATCTGATAATCATCTAAAAGCTTCTGTTCGGGCTGCTGGATATAAATTAACGCAGCCGCTGCAACCGGAATAAATATCGCAAGCATTATGCCTATCTTCTTGTAACTTATACCAGCTGCAAAAATTAATATTATTGTAATACCTGTAACAAGTATTGTTGTCGATAAATCGGGCTCCTTTTCTATAAGAAGCAACGGAATACCTGCTAACACAGCTGTCACTAGGATAAACCACCATTTTGAAATTCTTTCTTTATTTACAGTTAAAAACTTTGCCAAAAATAAAATTGTGAATATTTTAGCAAACTCTGACGGCTGTATAGTCAGTGAAGAACCTATGTCTATCCATCTCTTAGCGCCATGGTGAGTATCACCTATCAACAAAACAGCTGTAAGCAGTCCTACATTAAATACATATATAAGCCAGTAAAACTTAAGCACCCAGCTATAGTCAATAAGCGAAATTAATATCATCCCAGAAAAACCGATAATCATACCAACCGCTTGTTTTATAACTGCCTTGCTGTCAGAACCGGCATTGGCACTGCCGATTATGGCAATGCCAAGACCGCATATTACTAAAATAAGTAATAAAAGACGAAAATTATAATTCTTTAGTCTGTACGTCTTTAATTTTGCTAATGGTAAAAATTCATTGCGTTTAATGGTTCGGTTTCTGTCCATTCTTCATATCCTTAATAGGAATATTGGCATACAGTGCCGGGACACTTCCATTGCCCCCCTCTGATTCCGTCTGGGTAATCTGAATATCCAGACCACTTGCATCAATTTCCATATATTTTGAAATCACCGCGATAATATCGTTCTTAATTGCCTCCATAATGTCCGGCGAACAGTTGGCTCGATCTGAGACAAGTAAAAGCTTGAGACGATCCTTCGCTACATCACCGGATGATTTCTTTTTGAACATATCAAATAAGCTCATCAATACGTCCCCCTCTTTTTATTATTTTGATGAAAAAATAGCTTTGAGTTTATTCCAGAATCCTGACTTTTCTGAAAGATCAAGAAGTGGTATATCATCGCCCATAACCCTCTTACAAATATTCATATATGCCTGTCCGGCAAGTGTATCATTGCCGACTAAAGGCTCACCATTGTTGGTGGAAATGACAATGTTCTCATCATCCGGTACAGCACCTATAAGATTGATTGAAAGGATGTCTACAACATCATCTATAGACATCATATCACCCTTCTTAACCATATCCATACGGATACGGTTTACAATCAGGTCGCTTCTCTTGAGATCATTTGCCTCAAGAAGACCAATGATCCTATCAGCGTCTCTTATCGCTGAAACTTCGGGTGTAGTTACAACAAGCGCTCTATCAGCTCCTGCTATCGCATTCTTAAAGCCCTGCTCAATTCCGGCAGGACAATCAAGAATTATGTAGTCAAATTCTTCCCTGAGTTCATCTGTAAGAGCTTTCATCTGCTCAGGTGAAACGCTTGTCTTATCTCTTGTCTGAGCCGATGGCAGAAGATAAAGGTTAGGATATCTCTTATCCTTGATAAGAGCCTGCTTATATCTGCAATTCCCTTCTATTACATCAACGAGGTTATAAACTATTCTATTTTCGAGTCCCATAACAACATCAAGGTTACGGAGTCCTATATCTGTATCAATTAAAACAACCTTCTTATTAAGTTTTGCAAGACCAGTGCCTACATTAGCTGTCGTAGTTGTCTTACCAACGCCACCCTTACCACTGGTGACAACGATAACTTCACTCATACATTTCTCCAATCTGTCGACTAGCGACTCATTTTTTCTCTCCTCTGTTCAGGAAAAAATCATAATAATATTATTATGATTGTTTTTTCTAATAATTGCAATATTTTTTTGAAAATATTTACAATCTTATGTCTGAAAGTACATTTTTATCAAGCTTTTCAATATATATATTATTATCGTCAACAAATGCTATCTTAGGATCAACCGTTTTGCTCGGCTTAATCGATACAGTTTCATTGCTTCTGGCAATTACATCGCCTATGCGAATCTGCATAGGTGACATCTCAAGAGCGACAACAAATGAGTCATGATTTCCTCCTGCACCTGCAAACACAAGACCTTTCAGGCATCCGAGCACAACTACATTTCCTTTTGATATAACTCTTGCGCCTGGATTCACGTCCCCAAGAATAATAATGCTGCTCTCAGATTCTAAGACCTGGCCGCTTCTTAAAGTCCCTTTATAGAACTGTCCTGTATGGCTTGACAGCTCCTCAAGCTTGTCCTCAACAGCTTTTTTGTAATAATCATCTCTAAGTTTATCATTGTCGATAACACATATTATATTCAGGCTTGAATTTTCTGCTATAATATTGAGAACCTCTTTTTCTTCTTCCGGCGTAAGTTTACGTCCCTCAAATGTAACTGCCATATTCGCTTTGTCGAAGAATTTAGAAGCGGAACGGAATTTCTCAGCTAATGCTTCCTTTAATTCTTCAAAAGGTATGCCTTCATCCATTACTACAACTATTCCATGTTTATTGCCTTTAATTATTACTGAATTATCCATAATATCTTCACAACCTGCCTTTCGGGATTTTCTACTCTACAATAGTCAAAGCTCCGTTCACATCCGAATACACATGTGAAGGAATATATGAATCATAATAGGATGATAAGGTATAAAATGACATAATGCCCGCATTAACGGCGGCATATCCGTTAGGTATCATAACTGAGACTGCAACTTCGGCATTGTTGTAAGGAGCCCATGTGATATAGTTGGCATGGGAACCTCTGTTTTTATTTTCCTCAGCCGTACCGGATTTTCCTCCAACCGCAACCGGAAGATATTTGTCAAATAATTCTGTACCAACAGCACTTCCGAGAATAACATTACGTCCGCCTTCGTATACAGAATCCCACACTACACTGTCAAGTTCAACCTGATTTGCAATAACCGGTTCAACCAGCTCTAACACATCCCCATTGCTGTCAACAACCTTGCTTATAACACTTGAATTATAGACTGTACCGCCATTTCCTATAGTTGCCGTATATCTTGCAAGGTTAAGTGCGGTATATGCATGATTGCCCTGCCCGATTGTAGATGCTATGACAGACACATTTGACGGATTAGGTACCGCCTCCGAAATCTGTATTCCTGTCTTGGTTGCAAGTCCTAGATCTTCAGCATACTTTCTTAATATGGAAAGACCTTTATCAGCGTTAAGGCTTCCGTCCGTCTCAGTCGCAAGCCTATAACCGACTTCGCAGAAGAAATAATTACACGAAACACCTATAGCCTGCTTAACATTAATTGAACCATGATTTTTCGGATAAATCCAACAGCGAAGATTAGGTTTAACTTTATCAAATATTCCTGTATCTGTTATGGTCTCATTAGGAGTAATTACTCCTTCCATAAGTCCTGCTATTGCTGTCGCAATCTTAAATGTAGAACCAGGCGCAATCCTTGTCTGTGTCGCACGGTTAACCAACGGCGTAGACTTATCCGCAAGCAGTGAAGCATAATAGTCTGAATCTATCGAACCGGAAAAATTATTAATATCATAGCTAGGATATGTTACCATGGCAATTATATTTCCGTTCTGTGAATTTTCAAGGACTACGGCACCGGAACATGGGTCAAGTGCCAGCATAGCCGGCGTTATATTAAGCTCATTTATCTGGTTTATAATATAATCATAAGGAGATGCACCATTTGCTATTGCATTATAGTCATCCTGTGTAAAAGGCACACAGCCCTGTTCCATGAGCAGAAGGCATGTCTCTCTTCCCGAAACCTGCCCACGCTGTACAAGATATTTCATCACAAGCTTATCAAACGCATCATCATTATCAAGCTCTTCCATAGCATATGATAACATACTATCAAGTACCTCATCCATTGTAGGATACTCATCATTAATATCTAAATTATATATATTAACCCAGTCATTTGCAATAGCTTTATACAGATAATCAGTAAGGCTTATCGCTCCATTTGTCCATGCTGTTGAAAGCTCATCTGTTGAACTTATCATATCGCTGTTAAGTATAGAGCCATTTAAAAGTATTGTCCTTACATTCTTTATGTACTCCTGCATCTCATCGGAAAGTGCAGAATATACAGTTGAATTATTGTAGAGCTCATCCTCTATAGCTGATAGAACTTGTTCTCTTCTGTCAATAAATGTAGCATATATTGATGCTGCCGCACCAGCTTCATGTTTTTCCCTAAGCTGATCTATGGATAGAGTATTATTGTCAAACAATGCAAAATACACATCCTTTATGGGTATAACAACGGCATCTCCCTCCTCGGAGCCTACACGGTCGGATTCAGAATTTACTATACGCGCAACGAGAATTTCAGAAAGCCTTCTTTCAAGTAGATCGTATATTTTCTGTGTAAGCTTTACATCTATTGTAAGATAAATATCTGAACCGGTGACAGGTTCTTTTTCGTCAACAACTTCCAAAACTCGACCGTAACTGTCAACAAGTACCTTTCTGCTTCCCTTTGTTCCATTGAGAACCTGCTCATAACTTCTCTCAACACCTGATTTTCCTACTACATCACTCGCCTGATATGTAGGGTCAATCTTTTGCAGCTCGGTAAGCTCATCTGATGACACTTTTCCTGTGTATCCTATAAGATGCGCAATATATTTTCCGTAATTGTAGCACCTTACATATTCATCCTTCACAGTTACACCTACAAGCTTGTCTGAATTTTCAAGTATTGCAGCCATCGTCTCCGCAGATATATTATTTGCAACAGTGAAGGATATATATCTTTGATATGCATGAGCGGCAAGATTGGATCTTACATATATTATCTCTAATACTTCTTCATTACTGTATTTATCATCAATATTGTAATATTTCTTGCTTTTAAGAACGTCGATTACATCTGATGCCGTGGCATTTCTTTCCTCATCGGTAAGCTGGCTTATGTATTTGTGTCCATATATATCCCTAAGATATCTTAAAAGTGTATTTCCCGACTTTGTAAACTCATACTTTCCATACTTGTTAAGCCTTATTGAGTAATCTATTGTATAGCTGTCGCCATGTTCCTCAATAATATCATACATTTCTACAATAATCTCATTGAGCTCTGTATTTTTGATAGCTGTCGAACTGTCCTCGATAATAACAGAATATGCAAGCTGATTGTATGCCAGAAGTTCGCCGTTTACATCATATATATTTCCTCTTGTGCTATCAAGCACAAGAGTCTTCTCTGTCTTCTGTGCGTAATTCACCTGATAGTCCTCACCATGGACAATCTGTAAATTGAAAAGCTTGTATATGAGAATACCAAAAAGTACTATAGACATGACAATAAGCGGCAGAAGCCTTGAACACAGAATGTTTTTTACATAATCCCATATTATCTTTAAATCCTCTTTAAGCACTGGTTACAGTCCTCCTCTTTTTCGACTGTTCTACCTTCCGGGCTATAAAATAAATAAAAACATATGCCAAAAGGGTTATCAACACAGTATATATAACCTCAGGTATTATGATTCTGGTAAGATAATATGACAGCCTGAGTTTATTCTGCAGTAGGAAATAGAAAACATAATATAAAAATTCGTACACAAAAGTGCTAAGTGCCACAAGACCCATTGGAAGGAAAAGCTCTTCTTTTACATAATCCTTATAAAAGAAACCGTTTAACACTCCTGCATACATATAGACTAACGCTGTAAATCCTACTCTTCCGCCAGCCATCAGGTCTAACAGAAGCCCTGCAAAAAATCCCTCTGCAAGCCCCATGCGCTCTCCCATCGTAAATCCGGTAATGCATGTCAACATAAGCAGCAGATTAGGCTTAATTCCTGCAATCTCAAGATACGCAAAAGCACTAACCTGCAAAACATATGTAATTAAAATTGAAAAGATACAATATAATACTTTTTTTAAGCCAATCTTCATTTCTTTACAAATTCACCCTTTGAATTTATTTTTCTTTCAACTGCATTATCACAAGAACCTCTGAGAGCCTCTCAAAATCGACTGCCGGAACTAAATACCCTGACTGTGTAAGGCTGTTAGCATCTTCAGTGATGTTCTTCACATATCCGATAAGTATACCTTGTATATATTTTTCACTTATATTGGATGTGACAATCATATCGCCATCAGATACTTCCACATCCTTACGCAGATATTCAAGGTGTACATAACCGCTGTCCATAAGCTCTAAATCGCCTCTTATATTACATGTGTCAGATGATGTGACAAGCATTCCTGTAACATTGCTGCTTCCATCTATAATACTTCTTACTATCGCAGTATTATCCGTTACTCCGGTCACTATACCGACAAGCCCATTTCCACATATGACATTCATATCGACAAGTATTCCATCTTTACTGCCCTTATCTATGGTGAAGGTGGAGAACCAGTTTCCTGAACTTTTACCTATGACTCGTGCAGCAAGCTTTTCATATCCCGGTATCTTATTATCAAGTGCGTATAGCTCTCTAAGATTATTCAGTTCTATCTGATCCTGTACAAGAACCAGATTTTTTTCCTTGATATCATCAAGCTCTGCTCTTAACTCCTCATTCTGGGTTCTCAGCTCATCAATGGTTGCAAAGTAGTCTGCCCTGTCGGTAAGCCAGAGTCCCATTCCGTTAATTCCCTTCTGAAGCGGTCCAATCACATATGATAAAGCATTCTGCACCGGCGAGGTGAGCTTATCCGTAAAAAAGGATACTGCAATCAGGGCAAGACATAACACGGTAAGTACTGTAAGCATAAATTTTTGTGAAACATGTAATTGCGGTTTCTTATCCATAATACTCCTCTTTTTTATTCATATACCTTTTCTTTAGGGATAGACGCAATCTCCGTATATGCCGGATCCTCAATTATTGCCTTTATACCCCTTACTACACTCTCGGCAGGGTCATCCGAAATTACTACGTTCAAATCAGTTTCACTATTGATAAGATCCGCAAGATGTCTTATGCCTGACGAACCTCCTGTGAGATGTATGCCTGTATCGATAATGTCGGAAGCAAGCTCTGGCGGAGTTCTCTCAAGTATCATCTTGATTGAATCAACTATAGAATGTATAAAGTCAATCAGGCATTCATAGATAACAGTTGATGAAATTCTTTTTGCCATAGGCAGTCCTGTGACAAGGTCTCTTCCGTACACACTTACAAACTGCTCATCAACAGGTGTTGCACTTCCAAGCTGAATCTTGATATATTCGGCAGTCTTTGCTCCTATTACAAGATTGTATTTCTTCCTTACTGCACCGATAATCTGCTCATCAAGCTTGTTTCCGCCAAACTTTACGGCACGGCTTATTACTATTCCGCCAAGACTCATGACGGAAATTTCAGTTGTGTCAGCACCGATATTGACAACCATAACTCCCTTAGCACCGTTTACATCGACACCTGAGCCTACAGCATCGGCAACAGGCTTATTGATGACCATAACCTTTCTTGCCTTTATCTTAGAATCTCTTATAAGCTCTAAAAATGCTCTCTTCTCAACCTCTGTTATCTCTGTAGGTATTGCAATATAATAATCAGCCGGCATAATCTTGCCGCCCTTGCTAAGCTTCTTTATAAACTCCGTCACAAGTATCTGCATATTGGCAAAGTCAGCAATAACTCCGTATTTTACAGGAAAAGTAACCTGAATTGATGCCGGAGCCTTCTCATGCATATCATATGCCTCATCGCCAACTGCAAATACTTCCTTTTTATTTGCTATGGCAATTATATTTTTCTCGTTGAGAATCTCATCTCTCTCACTGCAATAAATTTTAATGTTGCTGGTACCTATATCAAGGCCAAAAATGCTTCTAGCCATACCTGTCCTCCATTTTCTGCGCATGTGCGCCTTTTTATATCAGCCTGCTGTCATTCATACTGATATATGTATTATCACCAATAATTATGTGGTCAATCAGTGAAATTCCAATTAAATCGGCTGCATTCTTTATTCTCTTTGTCGATACAATGTCGTCACGGCTTGGTGTCGGATCCCCTGTCGGATGGTTATGTACCAGAATAAATCCTGTGCAGTCCTTTAAAAGTGCCTCCCTGCATATCTCTCTCGGAGACATGATTGTACTATTTGCAGTACCTATGCTCATAATCTTTTCATGAACGAGCAGACATTTAGTGTCAAGCAGCAGAAGTCTTAGCTGTTCCTGCTCTAAATGACGCATATCTTCCATGAGATAATCGACAACATTTACTGCCGAATCAAAACATGGTCTTTGTGCTCTGCGCCTGCTTGCCATCCGCCTCGAAAGTTCACATATAGACTTTAACTGCACTGCTTTCACTTTACCTATTCCAGGCAGTTTAGAAAGCTCTTTTACTGAAAGCTTCTGTAATCCGACAATCCCCTGACCATTCATATGTCTGACAAGAGCCGCTGCCGTATCCATACAACTGTAATTTTTAGTGCCGCTTCTTATGATTATCGCAAGCAATTCTTCATCGCTCAGGCTCTCAAAGCCATATGTCGCACTCTTTTCATAAGGAAGCATGATTTCATAGTTCTCATTTAGCTGCTTATCTGATTCCATATTTACCTCCAAGCGGTAAAATGGTATCCCCACATGACAAATTTAGCACAAATCGGAAATTTTTACAATTCCTTTATCGACAAGCTGCTGAAGGCTCTTCAATATTCCAAAGCGGGCGTGATTCCATGTAAGACCTCCCTGAAAGAAAGCGGTATAAGGCTCACGAAGCGGTCCATCGGCACTAAGCTCTATCGAAGCTCCTGAGATAAATGCTCCCGCTGCCATGATTACCTGCGAGTCATATCCCGGCATATCCCAAGGCTCAGGTACTGCAAAGCTGTCGACAGGTGCTGCTGCCTGGATTCCCTCACAGAAAGCGATAAGTCCCTCCGCTGTTCCCATCTCGACAGCCTGAATTATATCAAAACGTTCTTCCTTTCCGTCAGGAATGACCTTATAACCGAGATTTTCATAGAGATTCGCAGCGTATATAGCACCCTTTAGCGCACCTGCCGTGACAGTCGGAGCAAGGAAAAATCCCTGATAAAATGCCTGATTTACACCAAGCGTTGCACCTAATTCTTTTCCAAGTCCTGGAGCTGTAAGGCGGTATGCAGCCTGATTTACATATTCTTCCTTGCCTGCAATATATCCGCCTATAGGTGCAAGTCCGCCGCCAGGATTTTTAATAAGGGAACCTACGACCATATCGGCACCTACATCTGACGGCTCAATAGTCTCAACAAATTCTCCGTAGCAGTTATCTACCATACAGATAACCTCAGGCTTTATGCTCTTTATAAAGCTTATGAGCTGTCCTATTCTCTCGACAGAAAGAGTCGGCCTGCTGTCATAGCCCTTAGAACGCTGTATTGTGACAAGCTTTGTCTTTTCATTTATTGCAGCCTTAATTCCATCAAAATCAAAGCTTCCGTCAGGCAGAAGATCAACCTGTCTGTAGCTTATTCCATACTCTGCAAGAGAACCCGGACATTCTCTCATGCCTATTATTCCCTGAAGAGTATCGTATGGCTTGCCTACAGGTGATAATAACTCGTCTCCCGGTCTTAAATTACCGGCAAGTGCGATTGTAAGCGCATGTGTTCCGCATGTAATCTGTGGGCGCACAAGTGCTGTCTGCGTATGGAATACATCCGCATAAACCTGTTCAAGTGTATCTCTTCCCATATCCGTATAGCCATATCCTGTGCTTGAACCAAAATGAGCCTCACTCACATGGTTTTTCTGCATTGCCTTTAACACCTTAAGCTGGTTATACTCAGCTACTCTGTCTATCTTCTCAAAACGCTCCGTAAGCTTTTTCTCTGCACGCATTCCATAATCTAATACTTCGCTGCATATTCCCATCTCACGGTACATATCATAAATTTCATCTGTAATATTCATTTTTCTCCTCCTGCAGTACTGTAAGCAATGTTTACAGTACTGCCATCAATACGCAGTTTGAAAGTTTTACTTTCAAACTTATACCTCATTCTACTAAATAATCTGCTTATCCTTCAGTGCATTAAGCATATACTCAAAAGCTGCATCCCGGCTTCCTAGTTTATCAAGCTCCACAAAATTGACATCCTTCTCACGCCTGAACCATGTAAGCTGGCGTTTTGCAAAATGTCTTGTGTCACGCTTAAGAATATATACCGCATTCTCAAAGCTTATCTCACCTGCAAGATATGCTGCTATCTCCTTATATCCAAGCCCCTGCATTGAGACACTGTTTCTATCGACACCTTCCTTAAGAAGAGCCTTAACTTCATCTATAAGTCCATCTTCTATCATCTTATCTATCCGCTTATCAATGCGTTTATAGAGCACTGCCCTGTCATCATTCAGGACAAAGTACTCGAAGTTATACGGCGATGTGCGCTCGCGCTGTTTTGCATTGTGTTCTGACATCTTTTTTCCGGTCTGCCTAAAGAATTCTATCGCACGGATTACCTTTTTAACATTATTTTCATGAACTTCCATGGCATAAGCCGGGTCAATCTCTTCAAGCATATCATGCATGTAGGATGCACCCTTCTCTTCGTACAGCCTGTTCAGCTCATCCCTGATGCCATCATTCTCATCACTTTCTGCAAACTCAATATCATACAGAAGTGTCTGGATATAAAATCCTGTTCCTCCGACAATAATCGGTATATTGCCACGCTGCCATATCTCATTTGCAGCCTCAAGCGCATACTCTTTAAAAAGGAATGCATTAAAGCTTTCTGTCGGTTCTAATATATCTATAAGATGATGCCTTACACCACACATCTCATCCGGTCTTATCTTTGCTGTACCGATATCCATACGCCTGTAAACCTGCATTGAATCAGCGCTTATTATCTCTCCGTTGACAGCCTTAGCAAGTCTTATAGACAAATCTGTCTTGCCTACAGCAGTAGGTCCTGTCAGAATTATCATTTTATTCTTCATAAATTATACCTTTCAGCATTTGGCTCATACAATTCTTTTAAACTTCTTCTCAAGCTCATATTTTGATATTGATATCATCGTAGGTCTTCCGTGTGGACAGTTGTATGGATTATCAAGAGTCATAAGCTCACTTACAAGTTCTCTCACCTCTGCAGGCTGCAGGCGGTTATTTCCTTTCACTGCTGCCTTACATGCCATGGTTGCAATCCGTCCCTTTATTGTCTCGTTAGAAACCTTTCCCGGATTTTCCATAAGATCATCAATAACCTCCATAATCATATCCTTGCCGGATGCACCATAAAGCTCTATCGGAACGGCACGAACCGCATATTCATTGCCGCCAAAGCTCTCTATCTCAAATCCCATGTTGACTATTGTATCAAGATTATCTTTTAATACCTGCCCTGCCGCAAGTGTCAGAGTGATTATCTGCGGCGGCATAAGCTGCTGTGACGCAGGCTTTCCTTCATTGACACGCTTCATAAAACGCTCATACAAAACCTTCTCATGAGCTGCGTGCTGGTCCATTATGAACAGCTTCTGATCAAATTCGATAAGCCAGTATGTATCAAAAAGCTGGCCTATTACCTTATGGTCAGCAAGATTTTTCTCATCGAGAAGCTTCTTGTCCTCTTCGAAAATGCTAAGCTGCGTTGGAACGGCTGCCGGAACCGGCTCCATATTTCTCACCTCATTGTTTCCTGATGCAGAATATGGCTGTGTCTTATATTCTGTCCTGTGTTCCTTTAAAATTGCTCCGCTCGCAGGAGGGATGCTATTATATTTATTTTCTGCTGCAAAAGCCATTCTCCTTGTCTCAAATGGTTCGGGAATCTTATTTTCTTTTACTTTTGCCGGCTGGTTCTCATGTACAGGAATACTCGGTTCAGCAGGTGATTGCTGCATGACATTTTTTATTTCGGGCTTGTTATCACGTTCAGTCTTGTTATCGCTTTCAGATATGACAGGCGGTTTTTGCGTTTCTTCAACTGCATTTTTCCTGTCATCAAGCTTCACCTGTGGGATGACATCCCTGTGCATTATGGCTTCATGCACCGCCCTATAAAGCTCCTTGTATACTTTCTCACCATCCGAAAAGCGCAGTTCCATCTTAGTCGGGTGGACATTTATGTCTATGGTATCGGAATCAATGTGAAAATGGAGGGAAGTAAAAGGATATTTCTTAGGCATTGAATAGCCGGCATATGCATCCTCAATAGCCTTTGAAATAATACTGCTCTTAATATACCGTCCATTTATATAATAATTCTCAAGCGCCCTGTTTCCTCTGTTCATGGCAGGCTTGCCTATAAATCCATCGACCTTAAACAAATCACATTCATATTCAAGCGGTATAAGTCCGGCTGTGATATCACGTCCGTAAACTCCATATATGACATCCTTAAGCATTCCGTTTCCCGAAGTGTAAAGCTTGTTCTGCCCACCGCTTATAAATCTAAAGGATATTTCCGGGTGTGACAATGCAAGCTTTTCTACAAGATCACTGATATAATTTCCTTCTGTCACTCCGGTCTTTAAAAATTTTCTGCGCGCAGGAGTATTATAAAAAAGATTTCTGACAAGAAAAGTTGTTCCATTAGGAGCACCTATCTCCTCAATGCTCTTTTCCCTGCCTCCGTCTATCAGATACCTGCTTCCTGTAAGTCCATCGGACGTTTTAGTTATCAGCTCCACCTGTGAGACAGCCGCGATACTTGACAGAGCTTCACCTCTGAATCCAAGTGAGGAAATTGTAAGCAGATCCTCAACCGACTTAATCTTACTTGTGGAATGACGCAAAAATGCGAGCTGTATCTGGTCCTTAGGAATTCCGCTCCCATTGTCGGTTATTCTGATAAATGAACATCCACCGTCCTTTATTTCGATTGTAACAGCTGATGCACCTGCATCAATGGCATTTTCAACAAGCTCCTTGACTACCGAGGAAGGTCTTTCTATCACTTCTCCAGCCGCTATTTTATTGATTGTACTCTGGTCTAATACCCTTATCTGCGCCATATTCTTCCTTTCTGTCAAGCTAAGCAAAAGCTCTTATCATCTTAATCCATACAAAATTAACAGCTCCACCTGTTCTTCACCTTATTCTGAAGCTTATACAATGTGTTAAGAGCCTCTATAGGTGTCAGATTGCCAAGGTCAATATTTTTTAACTCTTCTATGATATCGTCATCCTTTACGGCATCAAACAATGTCATCTGCTCAAGGTCAACATCGTCCGGCTTTTGCAGCTTCTTCTTTGCCTTTGCACTGCCGGCTCCAAGCTTTGCGATTTCCTTCGCTTTTGCAGATATATCTGCATCAACGAGGTCTGCTAAAATTTCTTTTGCACGGTTTATGACGCTGTCCGGCACACCTGCAAGCTTCGCAACCTGAATACCATAGCTCTTATCCGCTCCACCGGCAACAATTTTTCTGAGAAAAACAATGTCATCGCCCTGCTCCTTGACAGCTATGCAGTAATTGTTGACTGAATCAATAGTGCCTTCAAGCTCAGTGAGCTCATGATAATGCGTTGCAAACAAAGTCTTAGCTCCGAGAAGCTTAGGATTGCTTATATGCTCAACTACCGACCATGCAATGCTAAGCCCATCAAAGGTGCTTGTTCCACGTCCTATCTCGTCTAATACTAAGAGACTGTTAGATGTCGCATTCCTCAATATATTGGCAACTTCATTCATCTCAACCATAAATGTACTCTGTCCGCTCGCAAGGTCATCCGATGCTCCAACTCGCGTAAATATCCTGTCTACAAGTCCTATATCGGCTGATTTTGCGGGAACAAACGAACCAATCTGAGCCATCAGCACGATAAGAGCCGCCTGCCTCATATAGGTGGACTTACCTGCCATATTCGGTCCTGTTATTATTGACACTCTCTTTTTGTTGTTATCTAGATATGTATCATTCGGGATGAACATATTGTTGGATATCATTCTCTCTACAACAGGGTGTCTTCCGTCCTTGATATCGATAACTCCCTTGCTGTTAATCTTCGGACACACATAGTCATTCTGATCAGCAACAGCTGCAAGGGATGCAAAAACGTCAAGCTGTGCAACAGCACCCGCAGTCTTCTGTATCCTTACAACCTCACCTGATATCTTCTCTCTCACATCCGCAAACACATCATATTCAAGTGAGAAAAGCTTGTCCTCGGCATTTAATATGATATCCTCTAATTCCTTAAGCTTAGGCATGGAATATCTTTCCGCATTTGTGAGTGTCTGCTTTCTTATATAGTCTTCCGGAACACTTCCCTTGAAGGAATTCGGTACCTCTATATAATAACCGAAAACTTTGTTATACTTGATTCTTAGGTTCTTTATTCCTGTCCGTTCACGCTCATCCGCTTCAAGCTGTGCAAGCCAGCTCTTTCCCTCCGTCTTGGCAGTCCTTAACTTGTCTATCTCTTCATTGAAGCCTTCCTTTATAAGTCCGCCATCCTTTATTGCAATCGGAGGCTCATCCACTATTGCCCTTTCAATTAGTAAGCACACATCTTCAAGCTCATCAATCTCGTCATGTAATTCATGTAAAAGAGGCACATTGCACTCTCTTATAAGATATTTTATATGAGGAAGCATGGAGAGTGAACTTTTAAGGGCAATCATATCTCTCGGATTTGCAGACTTAGTGCTTATTCTTCCTATAAGTCGTTCAAGGTCATACACAGGATTTAGATATTCTCTTAACTCTTCCCTTGTTATGACATCATTCTTAAGATATGCTACTACCTCCTGACGGCGCACAATATCCTCTGCCACTACAAGCGGCTGCTCTATCATCTGTCTTAGTTTTCTTGCTCCCATCGCTGTCTTGGTCTTATCAAGCACCCATAAGAGTGAACCCTTTTTCTGCTTTTCGCGCAGTGTCTCCGTAAGCTCAAGGTTGCGTCTTGTGGAACTGTCAACAATCATATACTTTCCTACAGCATACGGAATAATATGTGTAAGATGCGGAAGTGAGCTTTTCTGTGTCTCATAAAGATATTGCAGAAGGGCTCCTGCTGCTACAGAGCCTATGGAATAATCCGAAAGCCCAAGACCTGTCATGTCTGCTGCCTTAAAATGTTCAAGCAGCAGGCGTTTTGAAAGCTCATCATCAAAGTAATACGGCTCTAAGGCTGAAACTGTAATGTTAAGTCTGTCTTTCACTGCATCAAGCGATATTCCGCTCATCATAAATGCTTCATTGCATATTATCTCCGATGGCGAGAACTTATTAATCTCATCAAAAAGCTCCCTTGATGAGCGAACCTCTGTTACCAGGTATTCCCCTGTTGTGATATCCGAGACGGAGATTCCAAGCATGTTGCTCATATATACAATACACATTATATAGTTATTTTTTCCTTCCTCTAACGCTGAAGGATTAAAATTAGTACCCGGTGTCACAATGCGGATAACTTCTCTTTTTACAAGACCTTTTGCAAGCTTCGGGTCTTCAACCTGTTCACAGATTGCGACCTTATGTCCGTTAGATACAAGCCTGTTTATATAATTTTCTGCTGCATGGTACGGAATGCCGCACATAGGAGCGCGTTCCTCCTGTCCGCAATCCTTGCCTGTAAGCGTAAGTTCAAGTTCTTTTGACACCATAATGGCATCTTCAAAGAACATCTCATAAAAATCTCCTAATCTGTAAAAAAGTACACAGTCCTTATACTGCTCCTTGGTTTCTAAGTACTTCTGCATCATAGGTGAATATGTTGGCATTTTTAACTCCATTCCGTAGAAAAAGCGTATAGCTTATTTCATACTCGTTTCCTGTTTCTCTTTTTTATTAAAATATCTCTGAAAATCCGACTTTTTTAAAGCATCGTTCCCATATAATAAAAACCCTTGGATTTGTCTAAATGAACCTTCACAATCTGTCCGATTAAGGATCCATCTCCCGGAAAATGAACAAGCATATTATTGCCCATTCTTCCTGTCAAAAGTGTGCTGTCATGGTCATTTACGCCTTCAACAAGCACATCCATATCCTTGCCTTCGAACCTGTATGAAAGCTCATGTGATATCTCATTCACTGTCGCAAGCAGCCTGTCAAATCTGTCCTTTACAACCGCTTCATCAATCTGGTCATCCATCGAGGCAGCAGGCGTACCTGTTCTCTTAGAATATATGAATGTGTATGCACTGTCATATCCCGACTTACGAACTACATCGAGAGTCTCAAGGAAATCTTCCTCCGTTTCACCCGGAAATCCAACTATAATATCCGTTGTGATAGAAATATCAGGCATAGCAGTCTTAAGCTTGTCAACAAGTGACAGGTAGCGCTCCTTAGTATAATGGCGGTTCATGACTTTTAAGATCCTGTCGCTTCCTGACTGCAACGGAAGGTGGAAATGTCTGCAAATCTTAGTAGAATGTGCCATAACGTCAATAAGCTCATCCGACAAATCCTTCGGATGTGATGTCATAAAACGAATGCGCTCTAAACCGTCAATTCCCTCAATCATCTTAAGAAGCTCGGCAAACGATACCGGAGTTTCAAGGTTCTTTCCATATGAATTGACATTCTGGCCAAGAAGCATAACCTCCTTCACTCCGTCAGCCACAAGCTTCTCAATCTCACACACAATATCCTTCGGCTCTCTGCTCTTTTCTCTTCCTCTCACATAAGGAACTATGCAGTAGCTACAGAAATTGTTACATCCGAACATAATATTGACACCGGACTTGAATGAATACTTTCTGTCAACAGGAAGCTCCTCGACAATCTCTGAGCTGTCCTTTAATACCTCGACAACCATCTTCCCGCTTTCAATGCGGTTATAGATAAGCTCCGCGAGTCTGTAAAGGTTATGTGTTCCGAATATAATATCTATAAATCTGTATGACTCCTTGAGTTTCTCAACCACCTGTGGCTCCTGCATCATACAGCCGCAGAGAGCTATCATCATATTAGGGTTCTTCTTTTTATAATTTCCAAGTACTCCAAGATGGCCATATACCTTATTATTAGCATTCTCTCGGACAGTGCATGTATTATATATGACAAAATCGGCATTCTCAGAATCCGTCTCGACAAATCCGATATCTTTTAGGATACCGGAAAGTTTTTCAGAATCCCTGGCATTCATCTGACACCCGAATGTAATTGTAGCACAGAAAAGCGGACGCCCTAACTTCTCTGACAACGCTTTAAAATATTCACGGCACTTTCCCATAAAATAATACTGACGTGCAACAAGGTAGTTTGGCTCACTCTTCATCTTCTCTAATAATTCATAATCTATATCTGACATTCTTATCTCCTTTATATCTGCAATCATTTTAATATACACCCTTTTTATAAGGCTTGTCAAACGTACCTTATAAGATTATTTCAACATATGATACCTTGTCAACTGCTTTTTAAGCAAAAAAATAAGGGAGAACACCAAACTGATGTTTCTCCCTTATCCTTGAAGTATATATGATAATTGAATTATTATTGCTTTATGAACTTATAGAAGTTTATTGACCTCTACCCAAAAGCTCACCTGCCACGGCACTCCAACTCTTGCCGGGCTGTTTGTCATGCGGATGCGTCCGTTGCGTACTGTAGCATCCCATGTGTAATATATTCCGCTTCGCTTCCCTATGCTCGGACCCTTTTCGGTGCCATAGACAGGAGTGTTGTTAAGCGTGTACTTTGTACCTGCTATCGGTGTGGCTGAGGTATTGCCGGCAGTATCTTCCATATTGGCATTTCCTGTATTCGTGCCATCAGTATTCTTACTTTCACCATCAGCATTTTTATCTGTGTTTCCGGTATCCGCAAGACCGATTTCACTAATCGTCACCCAGAAGCTCACCTGTCCCGGCACTCCGACTTTATTAATGGAATTGGTCAGTCTGACTCGTCCATTGCGCACTGTGCCGTCCCACAGGTAGTATATGCCGCTTCTGGTACCATAAGCACTCAATGCCGACTCTGATGAATAAGCATGTACGTTTCTTAATTCCACCTTCAAGCCTGCCTTAATGCCGGATGAAGTCTCTTCCTTCCTGTCATTTTCCATGTCATTCTCAAATTCAATGCCACAGTAGATAAACCCGACAAGCTGTCTGTCAGGTGAATATGTATATCCTGATGCTTTCGTCAATGTTGAAAGATAGAACTCTTTGCCTCCGTAAGCGCTCTGAGACACAATAATATCTCCATTCGCCTTAATCTCTTCAACTACAGCGACATGCCCTGCTCCGTCTGCACTGTTATGCGTGCTTCCTGCACGCCAGCAGACCACTGCGCCAAGCTTGGGTGTATTTCCAACCTGCAGTCCATGTGTCTTTGCTGTATCAGACCAGTCTTCCGCATTGCATGCCGGAAGCTTCCAGTCTGCCTTGTTCTCACCCCTGATTTCAAGGAGACGGCCCTGTGCATAGCCTACGCAGTTTGGCAGAACATAACCTGACTGCCTGTCAACCATGACGCAGGTGTTGTATCCGCCTTTTAGGTAATTTATAAATCTTCTGTCCGTCCTTGACGGTGCGGTCAATCTTGGTGTGTATCTCATTTTTCTTCCTCCCTGTTATCGTTATTTTCTGCACCCGGCAGTTCCACTTTTGCTTCCGCATATGACTTGATATTTTTTACCAATGGAATTAAAAATGCCGGAATTGCTATTCCGACATCAATTAAATTCTCCAATATGCTTATCAGCTCGTTACACACTATCCATATTGCAACGATGCACGCCACAAGAAACGTGAACGGAAGCTGATATCCCAATGTGCTCACTGCATACTTTATAAGGCAGTCAATCATTGCGCCCACAACAACAAGAATCCACATTGCAACTTTCTTGGTTATGCCTCGTATGCTCTTGTATGAGCTTATTGTTCCATCCGCCCTGTGCGATGCTGCCATAAGCCCTGTTATGTAATCAGTGATATTGCATGCCACCATAAGCAGCACAGGCACATATAGAATTCCTAACATTGATGACAGCACACTTCCAATCGTGGTAATTAAGACCTTTAAAAAATTTTCCTTCATTTTACTGATTCCTTTCATCTTTTATTTTGTAATGTTACATGTAAATTAATAAACCTGTTATTCACCCTCTTTCTGATGTAAATAATAATTTATATTTTAACCATCCCCTTTCATAATTTTTCAACTCCCTTCCCTGTATTTTTATGCTTTACCTCTGTACCAACTTCTTAAGTTCATCAATCTCCTGCTGCTGTATCTGAATCATTTTTATTAATTTTGGTACAAATTTACTGTAATCCAGTCCTTCTATCGTCCCATCGGCTGTTCTATATATAGGATATTCATCAATCTCAGCCACCTCCTCAGCAATTAGACCGTTACAGCCTATCCCATCCATTTCATTAATATAATCATAATTCACAACCCTATATTTAAGCAATTTTCTGGCGTCCTCATCTGACATGTTGGTAATGTTCTTCTTATATCTCTTAGATGATTGCGTATTAAAAGACATTGCATTAATTGGTCTCCAAGCAGAATTATCCAAATTCCTCACTTGAAAAGCCGATACAACACGAGCATTCACATATCCTGCACTTGAACTCTTACCAGCGGAAATTATATTTACATCCTGGTCATTTGCCTCAATACACTGCGCATTAGAATATAAAAATATTTTATTTCCATTCATGTAAATATTACCTTTCATTGTTCCACCAGATAAAGGTAGTACATGGTATGAATAATTATTAGCCCACAATAATTCATATAAGGAATTATCAATTTTTATACATAACGCATTATTATTATCAATATTAAATCCTATACCTTTTGTGCGATCGCTCAACTTTTCCAAGGCACCTACTTCAGAAGCAACATAAGAAGGTTTACTAGAAGCCTTTGCCCATGAATAGACATCTGATGCTGGTAATGAGCTAGGTCTTCCACTAACATCCCCCCATGCTACAGAACCAGCACTATTCGCATAATTAACTGACTGAGAACCGATGTTAGCAGAATGTATGACTTCAGCGTATTTTTTGTCATCATCAGTATACAATGCAATTCCAGGTGCCCCATTATTCCCTTTAATGCATAAGTGCCCTGCAGTATTATGGTCTCCAATATAACAGTCATCACCTACGCTATACCATGTATTGTTCTTGAAATACGGTTCAAGACTGGCAGGTTTATTGGTTAAGTCATTATATGACCCTGAAAACGCGACTGTTTTCAAGTCCGCCAGCCACTTAACAATTTTTCCCACAATCGTCGAAAGCTTCTCCTCCGACTTAGGCTTTTCGCGCGTAGATTCCGTAAACGTCACCGTTGTATTTGACGCATCGCCGGTCTTCGATACTGAGCCGTTCCACTTCTCACGTTCCTGTGAGGTGATATGTATTGTGCTGTTATCTACATGTGTATCAAGCTCTGACTGGTTTGCTTTCTTACCCACTGCCGCATCAAGTGCATCCATAACAGACTCATTCTCTTTTATAGCGTCCGCCACCTCTTTGAGTGTGTCCAGCGATTCAGGAGCACCACCTATAAGGTCTGCCACCTTTTTATCAGCATAAGCAGTCGCCTGACGGTACATTCCGTCTGTATAGGTCTTTGACGCCCCTAGTGAATTGTCCCATGACTCTATCTTGTCATCCGTGACAAACCGATGGTTCGCATCCGATGTTATCATTCCGGCCGGGTGCGTATCCGGATGAACATAGTTGTTCGCATGCTCCTCTATTCCGGCAAGCTTGTCCTTATCAGCCTTCGTTGTGTGAATCACTGTATCTGTTTTATGATTGAAGAACTGCCTGATAACCTTATGTATTTTACTTAAGATTGTTCTAAGGCTTTCCCCGCTTGCGATATTATCAGCTGCATCACCGACAGTCTCATCAAGCGTGGCTACCGTATCTGATATATCTCCTCCGGATATATTGACTTTCTTTTGCTCCAGCTCATCAAGCTTCTGATCATGCGCAAGTATAGCTTCATCCATGTGGTTCAAATTATCAGCATTAATAGGTGTTCCAGGTTCATCGACCTCTCCCGGAGCGGGGGTGAGATACACAAGACCTGCCGACTCAGCCTGTGACATCTCATACCTGTGTTTATGTTCGACAGCGCGGTTTTTCCAATTTATAGGATTATACACAATCATAACCTCCTTTTATTTAACTGTTTGCGAAAATGAAATTATGTAGCGGTATAATACATCGCCGCCAGACGCTTCTTTATCAATTGTCTCGTTACCGGCGGCAAATATTTCATTTTGCTGGTTATAAAACTCTATCCTGTCAATATGCTCCGGTGTGCTGCTGTCAAACAAAATATAAATAGCAATGCGCCCATCAGGGAGTATATTGATTTTATCTATGTTGATTTCTGTCCATACTCCGTCGGCATAATACCTAGCGTGAGCAACCCTATTACATAAGTATGTTTTTAAATTATCTATTTCATTCTGGCTTATCTGCATCGAATCCTCCTAACTCCTAATTCACATAGTCTGGATAAGTTCCACAAATACTATCACCGCACGCCTCGTATGCAATCTGAAAAAGCTTGCTGCTATTTTCTATGCTAATTACATCATCACTCTGCAATACAAGGTAGTCCATTATAGAGCGTGCATTCTTGACCTCGTTAATATATTTTAAGAACTCAGCAAGCTCCACCGTTGTTACCTTTGATGAAGCTCCAATTCTAAAATGAAATGGACTTCCTGCGTATGTGTACCACTCTTCAACTGTAGTATCATTATAAGAGAAAACAATATTAATCATCTCTTCCATAGCTGCTGAAGTACCCAGATGCATATACCAATATTGACTATTAGCAATAAGCTTTCTTTTAACATCTGCGCTAAGTGACGAGTTATAAAATAATGCTCTGCAGTCCGCCGCCAGATAGTCAAGATACTTTTCATCAACTCTTTCTATTGCACACCATACCATTGTCTTTTTAGACCGCTCTAGTAACTTAGCAACCTGCTTGTCACATGCATACATGAATGATTTTGTCCTTGCGTCCCTATAATTAGTAGGTGTAGATTGATATAAACCGCCAATTTCAGATAAACTAATCATTCTCCAATCCTCCATATAACACTGTAATATTACCTGCAACGGCAACTTGTGTATCAGTTATTGCTTTGTATCCTGGAGAACGTATCACAACACGCTTGACTCCGGCAGTGCGTAGATATTCAATCAGCATATCTGTATTAATGTCTGCTCCAATATGTGTTTTTTGCCATCTGACCCACTCATTAGCAGCCTCCTGTGCTGATATCTGAATTGCTTCAACATTTTCCTTGTTGCTGCGTCCAATGTAATATGTTAAATCAAGGCTATATTCAACAACATCCGGAGCTGAGATAACAATCTTATCTGTAAGCGGTTTAATCCCGGATGATGTCAGGTATGCTGTTATACCGTCAATAAATGTCTTGCTTGGAAGTTCTCCATCCGCAAGAACAATCCTTATATCAACAGTAGCATCTTCCTCTGTTCTCACCTTTACATCTTCTATAGCAGCCGAATTATACTGTCTAACCCAATAAATATATGCATCCTCTGTTCCTGCTGTAGAATATGCTGATGGTGCAAGATATATCCTCTCACGAAAATCAGAATCACTTTCTTCATCACTCCCTCCGGAGGATTCACTCACATTTGTAACTCCGGATACATATGGTATTTTATCTGCAAGAGCATTAATCTGTCCTATAATATATTTGTTACCCACAATACCTGACTGAGTGCATGTTGCAGCAACATCGACATATAATTCACCTGCCTGAATTTCCGCATAATCATCAGTCGAGAAGAATATGTTATCTCCGGCCGTAGCCCTTTTACCTTTGGGAATAGCAGTCACTTGTGTGCGTGCCTCCTGAAGATTGAAACGCAGTACAGTAACTGCCGGCTTTGCTTCCTGCTTATATATTTTTTTATTTGCCCCAAGCTGCTTAAGATAATCTCCATAAGCATATCTAAGGAAATTCATCCTAAAGCCATTATCAATACACTGATATGCCTGATATATTTTATTTGCTACAATATTAAGTTTTAACCGATCTTTATCTGCCGGATATAAGGTAAATGCCTCGCCTGTTTCTTCCTTATAAGCGGCTTCATAATCCCTCACCATTTCATCTTTCATATCCTCAATGCTAATATCACCAATAACAGATATGTTCGGCAAATTATATAAATTTTGAATATCAGCTGACATATGTTAGCACCACCTTTGGTATAATTTTACTGTCAGATACCTCGAAAGATATTTCAGAGACAGACAATCTTGGTTCATATTTTTCAATCTGTTCGATTGCCTGAATTGAGTAGGCACATTTAGCTCTGTTGGCATTCTGGCCAAGAATATCTCCTGAGACAAACCCCATAGCTCTATCCTGAGGGTTAGTTCCCTGCAATGTTGTCAAAATCACCATTGCATTATTTATAAGTTCTTCTCTTAAAGAAACATCTGAAATATCTGACTTAATCTCTAAACCAACATCTTTGATTGATATCATTTTTCCTCCTATGAATACTCTTCAAGCGTTACCGATGCAGACGCTTTAATCAGTCTGCCATCTGCCATGACCTGATTCCATGACGAAGACACTTTTGTCAAGCGCCACCTGTCGCCTATCTTTTTATTACCAATGACAAGTGGACTAACAAGCCCATTCTCAGCATATCCGGTTAAAATATCCAGCATATCATCAGGATTAACACCATAAGATGCATCAAGTTCAATATTAAAAGAGACCGTCTTTGCAGACGGTCCTAAAAATTCATACTCAGATTTTTTCCCATTTCGCTTATGCTCGCCCCAGCTTCCAGATGCATTCATTTTAAAATCACTAAAACTCAGTATCTTCTGGTCAGACACACTAAAAATAACCACACCAAAATATCCTATCATGTATCCTCCTTACTGTCCTCATTCTTAAAATCACCTGTCGCAGTACCTGTTACATTAAGATTTACAATCTCCGCTGTGTCTGTAACAAGCTTTTTTGTTCTTAATACTTTTGTTTCGATTTCATCTGCGACAAGCTCATCCTTAACCTTCACCTTCTCAGCAGATATTGATTTTAGCATGACATTAGGTGCTGATATCTCCATTGTCTTGCTTTTTGAATCGTACTTCACATAGCTGCCATCAGAGAATTCTTTATAAAAAACACCCATACCACTTACGGACGGTCTTTTACCGCCCCATGGGACACCTAGAATAAACCCTTTTGAGGTTGAATTTGGCAATAGAATGACAACAACAGTATCATTGACTTTAGGCATATCATAAGCAAAGCTGAAAAAAGGAAATTGTGGTGATGGCTGATTGTTCCTGTCATTATATATAACACTCGCTGTACCATTTGCATAATTAATGATATGTATTTTTCCTATTCTTATAATATCAAACATTTCTCTCCTTACTCCGCCGGAATCTTGAGCACCTGACCTGGATATATAAGGCTTGGATCCTTAATGATATCCTGATTAGCGGAAAAAATAAGTGTATACTTAGCACCATTTCCATAGAATTCTCTTGCAATGCTCCAAAGGCAATCTCCTGCCTTGACAGTGTATGTCGTCCCTGTAAAGACTTCCTGCGTACTCTCGGTGCCAGTCTCCGAAAATGTTATATGTGTCACACATAAATGCAGTTCAAGTCTGCATGTGTATACCCCCTTCGCATTTTTCTGGTGCGTAACACTGTCAATGAAATAAGTTCCATCAAGCTTACCAAGCCCTGTAATATTAACATTTTGTGCTGCAATATACTTTGTGTCTCCTTTTACAGTGACAGACAAAGATATTGCTCCTCGTATATTCTCTAACAGCCTTGATTTTGCCTTAATTTCCGCTTCTTTATATGTTTCTACCTGTTCATTGATAAAAAGTGTTCTCCTGCCATCTGCTCCGGGAATACAGTAATAATATGTCAATGTATCATCACTATCCGGATTGGTGTATTGTATCTGTACGCTGTCATATAATTTTGTCTTTATCCTGCTATATGAATATTTTTGCATAGCAGAAAAATCAATCGTATATGCTGCATCCTTTTTTTCATAATCTGTCTGATCATATATGACCAATTTATTATTATAAATCTTCATCGCCAGATTATGATCCGAACATAAATCAAATGCAAAAGCCATATCGGTGCTGCCTGACTGTTCTGTCTCCTCAATACTGTAATCAGAAGCCTCATATACAAGCTCAATTCCTGCGTCAGCACAAATTTCTGCCAAAATACTCTTAACTGTTGTACTGCTATAATTTTTATTTTTTGCTGTGACATTGAAATCACTTTGTATTGGTATAGAAATACCTGAAAGATTTACTACAGAAGGAAAACCTGTTGCTTTAAAGCTGTCAATATCAAACTGGCCACACGCAACACTGCGATTATCTCCGTCATAATTCCAGTTTTCAGTGCAGATTTGAGCATTTATATAATCACCATCCTGTGGCATAAAGCCATTAGTCCATTTCCCTGTCTGGTTATTTACGGTGAGCGATATAGTATCCGCTTCACCGGATGCAAAGTCCATGTATTCAAAAGCTTCAGAATAAAACTCATCTGTAGCATCAACACCATTATATGTCAAATTTAAATAAGATTTTCTTGGTAAAGCAAATTCACCCATATTCATCTCCATGCCGGCTTGTCGATCTCTTCTTCGATGCTTAACTCTGGTACTGAGAGTAACGTACCGGCGCTAAATATAAAAATATCAAGAAGCTGTGGATTGCTCTTCATAAGCAATCCCATATACTTCTCGTTCCCATATACTTTATATGCAATGGAATCCCACATGTCCCCCTGTATTGTTGTATATGTTCTCATAATCACCTCGCTGAAAAGGCTCTTCTATTCTGCTCAGACAGACACTGCTCCAACATGTCTTTAAATTGCTCCATAGACATTGATATCGCATTGTCAATATCCCCGCGGTCTGCATTCCCTTCTATAGTAATCTTAGGAGCAAACACAAACTGTTTTGAATCAGAAGATGCATCAGTATTATTGTTAATCGTTGCATTGCCTGCAATACTCTCTGAAAGCATCTCGCCTCTGCTCTTTGTTATGCCGCCATCAAGAACCCCCAACAACATTCCAACTCTGTTCCATAGAGAGATTGCATTAGCACTTCCATCAAGCGGAATCGCCGCCTCAGGACCATTCTCTGCAAACCATGCCACATGCGGCTGAGTGAATATACCTCCATCTGCATGACCTAAAAGTTTCACTCCTAAGCCATCATTTTTCATACTATTCTTTAAATTCTGAAACTCAATCTCATGATGCTTATCTGCTAAATCAGCATTGAACTGATTCATCTGCAAAGAACCCATAAGTCCCGAATACACAGGTTTTAGGTTAATATTAACATCTGTTGAAATATCAATGCCATTTGAAAATGCATCATCAAGGCAGTCTCCACAATAAGAATAAAAATCCTTAAAAGCCTCTGGCATATAATCTTTCGACCCTTCAACTATGCTATCCGGCAGAGTCATTCCGCCTTCCCTAAGTGCCGCAACAATATCCGAATAATCTGCATCATCTACCATGCTTTGTAATAGAGAATTATATAATGCAGGTTTATCACCGCCATCACTAAACATACTAGAGTAAACAGTCATTGCTCCATATGAATCTGTTCTGGCTACAGCCCTCATCAATGCATCAGGAATCTCCTCTCCTGCTTCTTTCCACTGTGCTTCAAGGTTTCTAAGCTCCTCTGTAGATGGCTCCATCGATGACAGTAAAGATTCAATAGCCTGCTTAGTTGCCTTAGATGTACCATCATTATATATATCCTGTGTCATAGCATCTAATACTTTTTGCGGTGTCTGTTCCCATTGTTTGGAGTAATCTTCACTGCTATACTCCTTCATTACTTCATCTCTATGCTTATTGAATGCTTCTATTTCATCGCTGTAAGCTTTCCCGATAGTGTCAAGCTGAAAATTGTGGGCTTTAAGTTCTGTATTGGTTACATTATTCAGATAATCCTTATAGAATTCATCTGCCATAGTATCATACTCATCCTGAGTGATTGAGCCATAATCCAAAGCTGATTTTGCTACAGACAGGTTATGGATCCATGCCTCTTCATATCCTGATTTTGCAGACTCAACCTGCGCTTCTAACTCATCCTGAATTGCCTGAAATGATTCAGCATCAAGATTCTCAGCTGAAAATTTATGGTTAAGCACTTCCAGCTTCGCATCAAACTCACTTGATGTCAGACTATTCATGATCTTCGCCATAGATTCCTGCGCCTGTGCAATAGCCTTTGATTCATCAATATCAAGCAGATTATCTTCAAATGCAGCGTTAACAATATCACTCAGTCTGTTTCCTGCTCCCTGCAACTCGGTATAAACATCAGCATAGAAAGAATCCAGCTGACTTACCATATTCTTTCGCTCAATATTCCCATCTGCAAAAGCTGACAGGCTGATGTTGGCAGCATATCGCTCCTGCACTAAGTATTCATTAGCATCGCTTATATAGTTCTTAACATCACTAATATAAGCATCCTTATCCGACTGTGTCAGTTCCATGCCGATTGATACTTTCCAATTAGATTTATTTATAGCTTTAAGGCTCTTCTCCATACTCTCACGCATGCCATCAAGCTCACTGAATGCTGATAGTGACTCCTGTACTTTCGATAGACTATCATTCATCACAATATAATCAGCAACCTGTGACACTTCATCAAGCGATAAAGCTATATTTCCAAAGTGCTGTTCAAGATTGCTCTGTGCTGCCTGTTCATCTGCTTTCTTCATGGCTGCTGTAATGCCTGCAATCGCTGTTGCTCCTACAGTTAATGTAAAGAGCACCGGATTAGCCACGGCTATCATTTTGATTGCATTAGCAAAGCTTAGCGCTGCACTTGCACCTTTTATAAACAGGCTTATTATTTTATAACTAATGAAAGCCGTACCGATTCCAGCCACAACAACCTCGATTGTATCAAAATTTTCAATAAAGCTGCTTCCAAGTCCTGACATGAACTCCCAAGCTTTTTCCGCATCCTTCTGAACAGTATTGAATACTCTTGAAATCTTAAGCTGTGACTTGTCTGCAAATTTGATAAAATTATCTGTCACAGTCGGAATAAATGCAGCGAGATTCAAAATCACATCCTTTAGATTATCTCCAAACGCATCGACAAGATGTATCTGTGCATCTTCCGTTGCCGAATTAAGAATCTGAAACGACACACTAAGCGTATCTGTAACCGTGGCAGCCATTTTTTCAAGTGCTCCATCTGAATTTTCAAGCGATGTCGAAAGAGTATCCCATGCCGATGCTGAGCCGTCCGCTGATTTTTTTACCGAATCAAGAAGATAACTCATTTCCGTATAATAGTGAGTACCTGCTATATCAGACATATACGCCGTCTGCTGCTCAGTCGTAAGACCAGACATTGCATCACTAAGCTGTACCAAAACTTCATTAAGACCTATAAATTCACCGGATGCATCAAAAGCTGACACACCAAGTTCATGCATGGCTTTTATTGCCGTGTCCTTGCTCGATATACGTACAAGCATTGCATTCAACGCCGTTCCGGCTTCCGAACCCTTGGTACCATTATTTGCAAGCACACCCAAGGCAGTAGCCATGTCTGTTAAATCAGCGCCGACCGTCTTAGCAGCACCACCACATCCAATGAAAGCCTCCATAAGTGCTTCAGCCGTTGTATTCGCATTATTATTGGCGGCTGTACATATATCAAGGTACTCCCCAAGACTGTCAACCGACAGTCCCAGAGCTGACATTGAATCTGTAGTAAGATCGGAGCACCTTGCCAAATCCATCTGCGTAGCTTCCGACAGCCTGAGAACAGGTTCAAGTGCTTCTAGAGAATCATCTACACTCCATCCGGCAAGTGCCATATAGCCAAGCGCCTCAGCAGATTCCGTTGCCGTCTTGGTGGTTGCCTTACCCATGGCAAGTGCAGCCTGTTCAAGGCGCTCATAATCAGCCTGCGAAGCATTAGCAGTAGCCGCTGTTGTCGCCATTGCCTGCTCAAAAGAGGAATATGTATTCACAGCATCGCCCATGAACTGTCCAACCTTTACAGCAGCAAACGCAGATGTAATTGCGGCTGCTGCTGTGTGTGCCATATTATTGAGCGAATCTATCCCCTGTTCTGCATTTTTCATGCTCTTGTTAAATGAAGCTTGGACTTTACCGCCTACGAGAAGTGCTATTTCGTATTCTGTTTTCTTTGCCATATTCTGCTATATCCTCCACGATATTTAAGAATTCCTCAATAGGAAGTCCAAGATAGAAATCCAAACCCGTGTTGGTTGTCAACGAAAGACGGACAGCCATCTTTCTAAGGTTCGGCCCGTCATCCGCTCTTATGCCTAAGCGTACAAAAAATTTATGACATGGCTCTTAATCTTATACATCTCCTTGATTGGAAGCTGCTGAAAGAATTCAATCGGAAGTCCTGTCGCCTCCTGTGCTACCACCTGAGCATATGCTACAGTGTTCTCCGGATTGAAGCTGGCAATACCAAGCTTGTAGAATCTCTTCTCGATATTGTTAAGATTACGTCCGGTCAAATTACTAAGCCCTGACAAATCAACTCCCTCATACACATCATCCTCAAACGTATATGGCTTGCTGAACTTTACATACGTCCCCATATCCTTATCGGTAATATTATCTTCTTCCTGTGTATCTGTCATTGTCTTTAACTCATCATCTCTACTCATAACAAACCTCCTTAAATCTGGCTTCTAATCTTGGCAAACTGGTCAACACCGCCCATGTTGAATACAGAATTCAGCTTGTCAAGTTCAATCTGTGTCTCATTATTGATGGCAATTTTTATATATGTGATTTCCTTGGTTATCTTTGGCTCTCCCTTGCCGCCTTTCTTAAATGAGCCAGGATTAATGTTCATGGTGTGTCCTTTGACCGTAATAGTTATAGGTACACTATCTTTTGCCTGTGATTTGGTATTGAATATCTCCATGGAGCCTCGAAGCACAACCGGATTAGTACTAGCAGCGAATGCGAAGAAGTCAGCACACAAGTTCACGAATGGAATCTCAAGCTTCATAGAGCCGAATGAACCAATTACCTCACTCTCAATCTCACCTGCCATTCCGGCTACATTAAGTGTATCTGTCAAAGGGTCAAAAGACGGCAATGTAATCTCTGATGAGACTCCAATAAGCTTGTACTTTCCGTCATACACATTAAAATTGTTTATCTTGTCAGGTAATTCATAAGTTTTACTTCTGCTCATTAGTTACTCCCTCCTTCCATTGCAGCCTCTAAGAGTGTCGGATCAAACTCAAACTCGTTCTCGATATCCTCCATAGGTGGATACAGAGCAAGACGTTCTTTAAAAATAATCTTACCTGCGAGAATCTGTGACGTAGGATTGTCATCTTTGCTAAAAGATATCTCGCCGCCTGCAATATCACCGCGCCCTTTCAGACCGTTAAGCGTGATATTCTCAGAAAGTACCATTGATTCAATCTCACGATAATCAGCCTTATTAGAAATCTCGCTAAAGAAGCTACGCTTAAAATTGTTCTCGATGTAGTCGAACATCATAACAGATGTCACCCACCTGTCAATGACATCTGTTGACTGAGGATATATGGATGTATTATTACCCCATGCAAGAAAACCATCAATGTTAACCGCTGTAATGACCCCATTGGCATTGCAATAATCATTAGCCTCATCCATATCAAAATTGATTTCGGAACCATCTTCAAGAACAAGTCCGCTTATCTTGAGGCTCTTGTTATCACATGATTCTGAAGGCACGCCGTCATTGTCAGCAGCAAGCCTTTGTAAAAGTGCTGCAAGCTGAGCTGAAAAATAATACTCATAATCATTCACTTTCACTTTTGGCCACACGGCAAAAGTTCTTCGATCTGAGTAAGCATTGTTGTTCTTCCATTCCTTAACCTTGTCAATCGCATTGGCTCCGGAGCTGGAACAATCTATATCGCTGATAACCTTACATGAGAACATACTGTAAATCAGATTTGCTTTGGCTGTCATTGCTGTATTAACAGCCGGATTTTGTGAAAATCCCGGTGCAATAATTGTTCCAGGGACAAGACCAAGCTTCGGATATATATCCGCAATGACTTCAAGTCCCTTCTTCGTTCTGGTTGATACATTGTACCCGCCTATGATGTCCTCAAAAGTTACTCCCTCAGGCTTAAGCTTGGTGTATGCAACTTTAACACTAACTCCGGCTTTGACTGCTCCCTCATCGGTGAATCCGATTATCACTGTTCCATCATCGGCAAACGATGCAACATAGTCTTCATCTTTATTAAGAGTTGAACCATCTGTAGTGGTGATTTCAATTGTATCAAGCAGGATGCCTTCCACATTTACTAAAGCTTTCTTATTAGCCACATCATAGGATGTTGCGATTACCGCTGTGACATGCTTCTCATTGCCAGGATCAAGCACATTAATCATTACTAACGGTGCAACCGCAAACACGTCAAAAGCCGCATAGATGCTTTGGCATATTGTATATCCCTTAAAATTATCACTCCATCCCATCTTCTTTATCGCATCCGACTTTGTATATGCCGCAACAGGTACATTGACGGCCTTATATGGGTCATCACACATATTAATCGGCGCAGCGCCAACCACAACAGTAATATTTGCTGATCCTGTCACCGGAGCTGTCATGGCAGTCGCTTTTCGGCTTGTGCTTATTCCATGTTTATAAATTGACATCAGTTCTTCTCTCCCTTTCCATAATTCAAAATATTATTGTAGGAAACATTCTCAACGCTTCCCTGCTCAAATAATGCCTGTTTTGCTTTAGTGAGCTTATCAATAGGAACAATTAAGTTCTTAATGCAGGGAAGCTCCTCGGTAAGCTTATTAAGCCTATCCGGGAGCTCCCCTATAAAAATTGTGCTGTTCTTTACTATACCCGGTATAGTCGGTCCTATATACATTGACTGCTTCAAATAAGTTTATCCTCCTCTTCTATAACATGCAGCTCCCATACACTCTCGATACCTCCGATATAATACGGATGTATATCATCCTGCTGCAACATAATCTTAAATGGATACGATGGTCTGAAAGCTTTGGCTATAATTCCTTTTCTAAAAATATGCTGATAGATAAGATTGGCTATCTGCAACACATCCCTATAGCCTTGCTTATCTTCTTCCTTATCGATGATTCCAATCACAAAATATACATTTACGCTCATCGGTGACGTTTTCGCTTCCATATGTTCTTCATCAAAACATATAAGAACATATGGAAACTGACGTTCATCACCTCGCTCCTTCTTAAGCGGAAGATTCTGTGTATAGACATTAATTGGAATGAGATTCTCTTTAGAGGAACGCAGCCGGAAATCTCTAAGAGCATATCTTACTTCATCTGTCAATCCATCAATCAGGTCTATCTCAGTCACTTAGTTACCTCCCTGAAGAATATGATTAATTTCTGCATTTATACGCTTGTGCAGTGTGCTCTCTGCTTTATTCTGTATAATGCTTATTACCTCTTTATTTTTAATCATTTGAGGAACAGATGGACCAAAACGCTGTGCAATTATCTCTTTTCCGTTTTTGCTTTTCTTTCCAGTACGCTCAAATACTCCACCATGTCCATTAGGCATAATAGCCACAAACGCTTTAGGGTCACGAATTAAAGGTTTTAAACCACCTCTCTTGAAAACCGCTGCCGAATAATGTGAAGGATTAGGTTCTCCGGAATCTTTATATGTCACCGTTCTCATCGGTGACACACCAAATTTAAGAAGTGGAATTACTGCTCCTGTAGACTTCACATATCCCTGCAGCTCCTTCGGAGTTGCTTTTCTATCTACCAAGGTATTACTCACATCTCTTTGGGTTACTCTATATTGCTTGGCCGCTTCACGTTTGAGCTCTGTCTTAATCGATGTTACAGTTCGATTAATGGCTCTTGATAGTACATTTGGTGTTTTGCTCCCAAATTGCCCCAAACGCTCTCTTATATTTTTGATATCCGATTCATCAATCTTAATATCTGCCTCAATCATGCATCATTTACCCCCAGAACAATGGTATAGCTCTCGTCATCTGTCTTGACGTCTGTTATCTGATACCTATGCCCATCATAGTCTATGTACTGCCACGGCACAGGTTCAAACCCCAAGTCACGCTTTCTTACATAGAACATAATGGAGTCAGTGAATATCTGTTCTGTATGCGTCTGTCTCTGTATGAAGAGCTCAGCAAGTGCATCATTATCCACAACAATATCCACATTTTCCCCATTAATCGAATGTTTCTCAGCAAATTCATCCGGATTGAAAAAAACGGCATCCAAGTCTTCCCTAAGCTGTTCCTTGAATCCCATAGCATCACCTACTCGGCTGCATGTTCCTCAACATGATTGAGGATTGCATTTATAAGTTCGCCTTTAAGCATTGATTCATCCAGCTCAAGACCAAGTTTTACAGCATACTCGACAAGCTCATCCTTCTTAAGCTTCTGAAGTGCAGCCTCGTCCATATACTCAATGCCATTCTCCGGCTGTACATCTTCGTCATATCCGAACCCGGCAAAAACATCTTCACTATCCAGTGTCTCATCCGCATTTATCACTTTCTCACCCTCTACTGTAATAAATTTACGTTTCTTAAGGTATGCCATATCAGCAGGGCTAAGCTTCTCTCCAATTATATCTCCGGGCTTATACTCTGCCTTGGATGTAATTACATTCACTTTTGCTTTTATCATAACGCCTCCTATTATTCTCCCTGACCATTAGGATATATTACTGACCAGCTTGCGATATCATCCGGCTTAGGCAGAGGTCTTGATGTAAGACGTATGGTCTTTACATCGGACTTTTCAGCACAATATATCTTAGGCACCTGCTTAGCTTCGTAAGACTGGAACTTCTTGTCCTCAATCTGCGTAATAAGACCGAACTCAAGACTACCAATTCCCTTAGAGCTTGCCATAAGACATGCTCCTGATGGTACAATATCCTCTTCCTCGCCATCGTCATTAATAAAGCTCTCATTGTATGAGTATATATCAAGTCCCAGAGATGCTATTCTGCCATAGAATGTAAGTGCATCATCTACAATTCTTGGCTTAATCTCGATATTCTGCATATTGCGGATGTTCATAGCCTCTTTGATGAACGGATTATCAATAAATATATCTATTGTATCCTCAGCAAACAGCAGCATATCAGGAGCACTTCCCGACTCCTTGATGATTCTTCTTCGCTCCTTCTTCAAAAGCGGCATCGGATTAACCGTTGACAGGCTCCAATACTTATCCGATGTAAGTACTGTTATGTTCTTGAATCCATAATCAACCTGAAGGTCAACACCTGCCTCTTTATCAATCACATCAAGTTTTCCCTCAAAAATAACCTGACGGCTCATCCATTCTATTCTGCGCTGAATAGCATCATCCAGCTCTCTTATATCATCAGCGAGAAGCTCATCTTCTCTCTCGGAAGGTGTTTTCTTGCTATAAATGTTCTCGCCAAGTGTTCTCTTAGAAATATCATCAACCGTCAGTACACGCTCAGGTGCAATTCTCGGTGTTGTGAACTCATTAGTCTGGAATCCCTGCCTTGTGATTACCTTGCCGCCTATTCTAGGTGACACAAAAGGTGCCATTATACGCTTGCCCTTCTTTACATCAACCTCTATCTTCTCAGCAGTATGTGTACGCTCTCTCGGAAAGAACGTCCTTGTCAAAAAATTTCTGACCGGTGGTATAAGCTCAAGCGCTTCCACCATCTCTCTTGTAGTATATTCTGCCATTTTTTACTCCTCCTTCTAATGTTCCTGCACCTGCTTGATATATAGCCCAAGTTTGCGAAGCTCTTTAGCATGTGCATCAATATTCTTCTCTTCCGGAAGAATAACGGCATCTGCATTAAATTCACCTGTCTCATATCCTGCTGTAACAACATCACTATCCGTTGCATCAATATCTTCACACAGAATACAATCAGCTCCGATTGTATCTGTCTGTGAACCGCTTGAACCTTCATAAGTCTCCGTTGTATCCGTTTTCTTATGCGTTTTATCATGAGCAATGCCAAGAAGTGTTCCTCTTTTTAATACACCCTGCCCTTTAGCCACTGTAATTCCTTTTGCAGTAATCGGAATCGCATTCCCGGCAATAAGTTTGTCCGGTATGTATTCCCCTACCTTTTTATAAAGATTTTCTCCCATCTGATTCACCTCTACTTTCTCTTTAAAATGTTAGCAAGATTATTAATTTTGCTCTGGCTGTCCAAATTCGAAGTATCATCTGCCATACCTGAGTTAGCTGTAGAGCTGACTGCTGCTGTTCCTGAATCCTTAACATCCAGTTTCAGATTATCGAATGCAGCATCTGCCATAACAGCATTGCGTCTGAATGCGTTTAATGCAAGTGTTTCCACAGTCATTCTGTTACTGCCATACTTAGCCTCATTGACCATCTCAGCAGAAATCTGAGCCGCAATGTCATCTATCGCTTTTAAACGCTCGTTCTCTGCATTTGCTGCATTAACAGCCGCCTCAGCTCTTATCTGCTGAACAAGCTCAGGATAACTGGCTGTAAGTTCCTCGACTGTAGAAATGCTATTCTGTACTCCATCCATTTCTTCTTTTTCCTCTGCTTTCTTTGTATTTATTAAAACACTATCCGAAACCTTTTCCGGTGTGGTGTTCTTAACCTTATCCAAGGGCTTTAACATCTCCCTTGTTTTCTCGATCGTTTCACGGTCAAGAATCTGTGTGCTGTTATATATTGCAATGGGATTTTTTCCATTAAAAAAACCAATCGACTGATTGGCTGTCTTATTTTCCTGATTTTCAATTATGGCATCTACAAAGCCATAAGCAACAGCTTCATCTGCTGTAAGCCATGTCTCCTTGTCCATAAGTTCAAGAATTTTTTCCTGACTCATAGATGTCTTTTCAACATATGCTGCTGTTATTGCCTTGTTAACTGTCTGTAAAATCTCTGACCCTTTGTCAAGTGCATGGTAATCACCGGATGCACTTCCGGATGCATTATGTATCATATATAGCCCTACAGGTGTCATAACACACTTACGCGCTGTTGCAATGTATGATGCGGCTGACGCTGCCATCCCGACAATCATACAAGTAACATTTCCTTTGTACATTCTGAGCGCCGTATATATTTCATTACCGGCTATTACATCACCACCGCCAGAACTAATTTCAACATCAAGGTCTTCTCCTGCCGCTTCACTTATCGCCGCATGTATATCAGCCGGACATGTGGCATTAATACCAAAGTAATCATATATCCATTTATCCTCATCTGCGATAATAGCACCCTTTATATTAACTTTCGCCATTCCCATCCTCCGTCTGCTGTGAATCACTTGTATTGCCTAATAGGCTATTAATTTCTCCCATATGCACTGCTTCGTGTTTTAACTGAGCCGCATTATCATCAAAATTGCCGCCGCTCATCTCCATTGTCTCAATTTCTCTTGTAGATACTCCAAGAGCTACACGCCCATTGGCTGCCTTTATCTCTTTTAGCGGGTCTAACATTCCCTGTGCCGGACCATTCCATGCACACTTACACCATGCCTCTCTTATAGATGCATCAAGGTAAAACCCCGGAGCACTAATACGTCCCTTAGCGATTGCTTCGGTAAGCCAAATCTCATATACCGGTCTGCAAAAATCATCAACAAGCCAGGCTCTTCTCATCTTGAAAGCTTTCCAGGCCTCTTCAAGCGCCGCTTTCGAAGCTGAATAGCTCGCACCGAACTGCTTGAGCAAAAGCTCTGACGGAATTTCAAGTGCTGCACCTATATACTTTGCATAAGCCGTTGTAAACGCATCAAAGTTAGAATTAGGATGTGAAGGGTCAGCCATTCTGATATCTTCACCCGGCTCAAGTATGTTAATCATTCCCGGTCCCAGACCATAACTATTCCCGGTATCATATTCATCATCTGCATCATCTGCAATCCCGGTAAAAGGCATTTCTGACACACTTTTATTTGATGTTATGAACACCGTAAAGAAACCATTTATAACTGCTGCCATTATCTCAGCTTCACTGTACCGTGTAAGCTGCTTCAATGCTTCTATAACCGGAGCAAGATAAGGAACACCTCTATATTGCTCCGCACGCTCACTTTCAAAAATCATAAGGACGTTCGGCATCCCTGTCCTCTCTCCAAAAGCCTTTATACGCTTCCACTCTTTCTTCGCTGAAAGCGTAGAATTAGGATAGGTATTACATATATGGTATGCGACAACTCCACCCTTGGAATCAATTTCCACACCGTTATATATCCTGTTACCATTTTCAGGATTGGTCTCCCACAGATTCACATAAGCTCCTGTAGATTGTGGATTACAGACCTTGTCAGACTCAATAAGGTGGATTCTCAGCTCATACGGCATAAAAGCCTTTTCTTCATCACAATACTCAATAAGTCCAACCGCATCTCCATTAGTGAGCCATGACATACACACAATCTGCTGCATCTCATAAAAATTATTAACCTTAGTTGCATCACACTGTTTTGACTTCGCCCAAAGCTCAAATTCTCTCTGTGTCTTTTTCTCCCACTTTTTGGCTTCCTCAGCCGACAGTCCTAATACCTCTCGGTCTATAGTCGGTCTAAGCCTTAGACCCATTCCGACTATGTTAGTCCTATTAGTTTTAATTGCTGACACAGCTATTGGTGCAGACATCATAAGACTCCTGCTTCGCTGCCTGAGCGTGTCAAGATTGCGGTCAATATCCTCCTGTGGTGACTTGCTTGATGCTCTCCATCCGCGCATTGAATTTTTGTCATGCGATGCCCCACCCTCATCATAACCGCTATTCGCAAATTTCTGGATTATTTTCAAATTGCATCTGGCTTTTTCACGTTCCAGCGCCTTTTGCGGATTGATAACAGCCACTACTTTATCAATTAAATTCATTTTAACCTCCTAGATATCAAGCGGTACCGCACGAACTGCTCTATTCTTTCCACCGCCTTCTAGCAACTTTATGTCTTTCTCAAGCTTGGAAATCATCGACTGAACATCAGATAAGTCCGCTCGTCTAAGCTTTTTGGACCCGATTGTGTATTCCTGGCCGGTAAGAATCGCCTCCTCGGCCTTGTAGTACAATTCCAGTCTTTTTCTAGCTCTTTCAACTGCCTCATTTGCCACCATTCTCACCGCCTTTCACACTTGTACTCCAGTATTCATAACACTTTTTTTCCGTTTCTGGCGTTCCTTAGGCTGTTTTTTCATGTAATTTATTCCCTGACGTACTTTCTTTTCGAGCACATCCCAATCCGGTCTTAATATCTCAGCCGCTGCTGTTGCATAATTTCTAAGATCCAACGGCTCATTTCTGGTTCCGGATTTCTTAACCCACTTAAGTGATGCACGTCCATCCTTGACGTGCACAACTCTTTGCTCACTTGTCAATCCTTTGATGTATGTCTCATCGTAACCTCTATCCGCATTTATCGGGAAATGGCAATATCCAGGACCTTCATCAACCGTTTTCAAACGTGTCATAAGGATTTCCTTACCAGAATCTACACCAAGCATAAAGATTTTAACCTTTTCCACATTGTTAGTTGAGATTTTATTTATTAGCGGAATGCCTTCACCACCCATACCCTTGATACCAAAAATTCTCTTCTGTTTCCGCTCCATCCGCTTAAGGAACTTATAAACCTCAGTAGTAAAATGACCACCTGTGTCAATACATGTAGCCGCAATAAGCAGCGAATTTCCATTTGCAAAGTATAATTCCGTATCAAGGAACTGCTCCAGCTTGTCCCATGTCTCATCAAGCTCCGGACTTCCTTTCATTTTCTTATACAGAATTCCCCAGCTCTCATATCCCTTTCCCCATCCGGTAATCTCAATCTCAAGTCTGTCATCCTGAACGTCAACTCCGGCAGTTACAAGCAGCACTCCATCCGGCAAGTCTGCATTGTACCTTTCTCGTCTGGACAAAAGTACGTTGTCATCAGCAGCTTCGCCTCGCTCTTCCCAAGGCTCACCTAATGCCGTATTGATAAATGTCTTAAGTTTCTCAATATCTCCCTGCTTTCTATCCCTCTCAGCAGCCCTGAAATCATCAATGATATCTTCCCAATGCTTCCATGGTGAAGCAAGCTCATTAAGATGAAAGCCTCTTTTCTTATGATTCTCCTTTACAGCAATCCATTTACCCGGATTACTCTTCCAATCTCTCTCGCTTATATGCTCCCTACAGAACTTACACTCCATAGTCGCATCGGAAAAATGTATTCTTCCCCACTCATAAGGCTGATATTTACCACAACATGGACAAGGCACATTCCATTCTTCCATTGATGAAGTCAAAAATTCTTTCTCTATGGGGGAGCGCCCTTTAATAGTCGGTGTAGATACCTTTATTTTTTTGCGATTCCAGAAAGTTGTTGTTCTCTTCTCCGCAAGTTTAATCGGGTCGCCTTCTGTTCCTGCTGATGCCGGATAACGGTCAACCTCATCCATAAGCACAACTTTAATCGGTCTTGAAGCAAGTCCGGCCGGAGAGTTGGCACCAACCATTGTTATATGTCCGCCGGGAAATGTCTTGTGAAGAATTGTATTTCCTGAATCGCGCGACCTGGCATCTTTAACCTTACCCTTAAGCGCCGGAGTATCACGAAGCATTGGCGATAACCTGTCCTTTGAAAATGTCTGTGCCATCTCAAGTGTTGGCTGCAATACCAATATGGGTGACGGATCATAATCTATGTAATAGCCTATGATATTCAATATAAGCTCAGTCTTTCCCACCTGTGCGGAAGACATTATTATAATGTCTTCACACCTGGCATCATTAACCGCATCCATAATATCCCTCTGATATGGTGCTCTGTCAGTATTCCAGCGTCCCGGCTCTGCTGATGCTTCCGGTGATAATCGTCTGTATTCGTCTGCCCATTGACTGACTGTCAGTTCAGGCGGCGGCGACAGGATTGCTGCTATTTTCTTAAACAGGCGAACCGTTTTCCTGTCAACCTTCTTCATCGATGTCCTCATCATCGTCTCCCTTATCTATATACTCATCATCATAAAAATCTTTAGGATTGTATTCTTTAAGCTCATTGAGTACTTCAAGCACTTCTGAATTGATAGTCCTTTTCACAAAATCTATATCATTTCTTGATACCAGAATAGGTGCAAGCTTCGATGGCATTGAAAGCAGCTTCGTCTTAATCGACATAAGCATATCTGTCATAACACGCTCAACATCCTCCGACTTATGCAGCTCGCCCTGCATGGTGAGAAGTTTAAGCTCTGATATCTGCCTCTTGACACGCTCATGCATCGCTTTCTCTTCTTCAAGGTCAATCTCCCCATCTGATATCTGGCTGTTGCCTGCCTCTATCGACACCTTAAGCGTAAGAATATAATTGCTTATGCTCTCCATAAGCTTATAACGCCCCTTGGCAGCTCTGATTATGATGTTCTCCTCGGCAAGCTGTCTTATCCTTCGATCTGATAGCTGAAGAATCTTCTCAAGTGTTGCGGAGTTTACCGTGATGGCACTGATATCCGTTGTCTTAAAGCTGTCTATTACAACCTCTGAATTATCGTTTGTTTTATACGCCATATCAAATCACCTCCTCCAACGGAAATGGCAGTCTCAAATAAAAATTTTCTGTGCCTAGAAAGATTTCGGGCTCGCCGAACCCGCAACTCTATTTCCGGCGCAGAAGAACCTATGTTCTTTCCGGGGATTTTTCTCGAACATTCGTTCTTATAATGTGTCTACAATCGTCATAAAAAGGTGTTGACATATCTAGTATTCTGTCAAGTGCTCCTTATTTCATTTTCTACCTATAGGATGTCACGAAAAAATCGTACCCACCATTTGACAAGTGCTAAATATGTCAAGTCATAGGCAAAATAAAAAAGACCTGCCGTTTTCCAGTCTCATTTTGGCATAAAAAATAGCCTATCTCTTAAAAGACAGACCATTATAAGCCTTGTTCTTACAGTCCTGATTGACGCCTATGTATCTTAATGTATAATGAATATCACAGTGATTAAGAATGTCCATTATGAGAGCTGCGTCACCTGTCTGCTTATACATGTGATAGCCAAACGTCTTGCGGAGTGTGTGTGTTCCGATGCTGTCAAGTCCGAACTGCTTCCCGGCAGAGCTTAATATATTATATGCCTGCTGTCTGGTTATTGGCTGGTTGGGTCTGCCGGGTGACTTAAAGAGAAACTCAAAGTCTCTCTTATCGTTGACGTAGTCAGCAATGATTGATTTTAACTCTTTGTTAATCGGGAATCGCTTTTCCTTTTTGGTCTTCTTTTCCCTCTGGCATATAAAATCCTTGTCCCTCACATCCCTGACACGGAACTGTAATATGTCTGATATCCTCAGTCCCGAATATATTCCGAACATGAACATCACATAATCTCTTTTATTCCTGACCTTAAGATAATCAGCAATGTCCAACACTGTCTCAAGGTCACGGATAGGCTCAACTGTATTCATCCTTCACCTCTCTGTCCAAAAGAAAAAAGCAATCCCATATCAGGATTGCTTCACACACTTTTGACTATACTTATTATATCACAGCAAACACGACAATAACACGACATATTTTACGACATAAAACACGACATGTTTTTCAAAAATCGAATTACTCTCTAAGCCTTGATTTTATTGAGTTTCTGCTTAATTCATATTATCATATAAGCTATCAGATTTTTGAACCAAAACATGAATCAAAATTTTGCACTTTTAACATCACAATGAGAACACATTCGAGCTTGCTTTCATCTCCTTTTCGACACGTTGTAACTGCCTTGTAGATACACCGATTCTTTCTGCGGCTGCTTCCTGTGTCATAGCATATAGAACGCGATACACAAAAATCTGCTGTTCAATCCCATCAAGAAACTGTACCGCTTTAATTAAGTTACGCCGCCTTTTCTGCAATGACCTTATATGCTCCTTTTCACGCTCTATATGGATGCGATAATTTGCGATTGCTTCCAGTGCATCAGGAAAAGCCATTCCATGCATATTGTCACCACCCGGTTGACCCGAATAGTTCATAGTTCCCACGCCTGAAGGTCCATTCAGCCCTGCCATTTTCTTAATCTTGACTATGGACTTCTCATGATTTCGTATCTTCTCCCTGCTCATAAGAATCTGAAAATCAATCTCCTTAAGCAGCCTTCCCTCCTGTAAATCCGGTATTCTTGGTGCTGACATAGACAGCCCCCTTGATTTATAACAGATATCTGTTATAATTATTAAAGAGTTTCTTGCACATGAATTGGAACGGTTGGCAGACCGTTCCTTTTTTGTGCTTTAATTCCAGAAATTAGATTCATGGCTTTTATTATATACCTTTTAATTATACTACAGAATATCTGTTCTGTCTATTATGAATATTTTTATACGCATTATGTGTATTTAAGTATTGACATTATGTGTATAATGTGTATAATATAATTATAGGAGGTAATCAATGAGAGCACTAGAAGTTGAAAAAATTATTCTTAAAGATGGATGGTATTTTGTGAAGCAAGTTGGCTCACATAGACAATACAAACATCCGACAAAACCCGGAAAAGTTACCATTCCTTTTCACACTGGAGACCTTGACAAAGGCACAGTAAATTCAATACTTAAACAGGCAGGGCTTAAATAAGCCCTTGCCACTGTTTTTTATATATGAAAGGAGTTTTTATGAAACTTGTTTATCCTGCTATTTTTACACCTTGTGAAGAAAAAGAAGGTTACACTGTTGTTGTACCCGATCTTCCCGGATGCGTATCCGAAGGTAATGATTTAATTGATGCAATCGATATGGGGACAGATGCAGCCAGTGGCTGGATTCTTGGAGAACTTGAAGATGGAAATGATATTCCATCTGCTTCTCGGTATGAAGATATTTCTGTTGAACCAGGAAGTTTTATTAATTATTTAGTTCTTGATATGACAGCATATTCTGAAAAATATGGCAGTGCATCACTACGCAAAAATATTACTATTCCAGCATGGCTTAATACTTATGGTGAGAAAAATAATATTAACTTTTCTCGTGTTCTTCAGGATGCACTTCTTAAAATGGCTCAAAAATAGAATATTCCAATAAATTGTTTAGGGCTGTTTCATCAGCCCTAAGCAGTTTATTCAATCAAAGCTATGTAAAATCCTGCCTCTGTTAATTAAAGGGTAAACCCTCATCATCTACACTCATATTCATAAAGCCATCCGATGACACTTGCTTATTTGAACGGTTATTCTGGATAGCATTCTTGCTTTCCACAAATTCATGTCCCTCTACTATAACATCTGTTGTGTACACCTTCTTCCCATCACGATTAGTATAACTTCCAGTCTGCATTCTCCCGGTCACAAGCACCTTTATTCCCTGATGCAGATACTTCTGAGCAAATTCTGCCGCTTTTCCGAAAGCAACACAGCTTATGAAATCAGCAGTCTGCTCATTGTCATTCTGCTTTGTGTACCTATCCACTGCCAGCGTATAGCGTGCTATAAGCGTTGCTCCTTCTCCTACCCCCATTCTTATGTCCGGGTCGTGTGTCAATCGTCCCATTAAAATTGCTTTGTTCATTAGTGATATTCCTTTCCGGTGATTTTATTTTTCAAAGTAACTCGTCCGACCATTTCATATCCTGCAATATTTATTACCTGCTTTAGCACATTAACAAGATTGCTTACTTCTGGATTATATTCTGTTTTCTTGATTTTTGGCTCCGATTCACGGATTGCAATTCCGGCTGTCGGGTCATGATATCCTTCGCTGTTCTTATATGTCATTCTATCCTCCTATTATTTTTTGCTCTCCAGTAATCTTTAGAATTTCTTGCACACTTAGCACAAGGCATTTCCCATGGCTCAGTTTCTTCAAAGGCACAGCTTACACATCCGTCTGCATCAAGTTTCATTCTCATAGCGTCAGCCTTACCTTTTTCATAAGCTTTTTTCGTTTCGAATTCTATCTCTGTTTTAGTCATCTTTGGCTTTCTAGCTCCTCTTTTTTATGTTTACTTGACATTATGAATTTACACTCCATTAACCGCCCTGTGAACGCTCCACGCCTTAACCAAGCGTCCTTTAGGTTCAAAGCAGAGCCAGTACCCTCTCCGTATTCCTCCTTCTTCATTAGCTCCAAATCCATAATATACATAGGCTTCTTCAATGGTTAAATCAGATACTTCACAGCCATATTCCTTTGCACCTGCTTCCAGTGCTTCTTTCTTACTGTATATGCCGGCATTAAATCCAATGCAGTTATATTCTCCGTGAAAATACTCGTAATCGAAACTGCTCATGCTCCCTCCTTCACTCTACAATTCCTGTTTATCTTCTTTCAATCCTCTTCCACCTCCGGTTCTCCAATCAGTGCCGTTGGCGGTTTTCTCTTGTCCATAAATTCTGAATACCACGCAGCCTTTTTCAACATTCGTTTTTCTTCGTCTGTCCTCTCCGGCGCTTCTGCGTCGTTTTCTTTATAGCAACGTGCCGTTTCGTCCGGGAATAGGTCATTGCCACACTTAAACGCCACCAAGAACGCTTCCAGTTCTCTTTTCAATTCCTCTTTGTAAAAATTGTAAAGCAGTGTAATTTCTGCCGCTTCAATCTCCGTGCAGTCACAACCACGCTTCTTCCTGCGGCTGTATTTCCCGGTGTATATGTGGTAACTTGCGTCGCCCGTCACCTTGTAGAAAATCCAGCACAGCACCCTTTCTTCCAGTTCGTCTGCATATCCGAACCAGTGAAGCGTCACTGCGTCCAGCATTATTTCTTCGTCTTCCAGTTCGTATCTGGCTTTTAAGTCCTCATACATTCGCATTGCAGTTTCTTTTTCACCGCCCACACCACGTTCTGCAAGAGCTTTTATTTTCTTTAGCTTTGCAGCTATCTTTTCACGTCGTATCTGGTCCATGTCTTTTTTCCCTCTTTTCTGGTATCTGTCTTCTGTATGCTTCCCAGCCTATACAGTCAAATTCCAGTTGATGCCCCTCCGCCGCCAGCGAAGTTATCAACTATCAGCTCACCTTTAATCATTTCTCACAATCCTTTTTCCTTTCGGATAATCTGCCAGTAACTTCTTCATGTCCATGTCAGACATATTTAAAAACTGATATAAATCGTACAATGAAACATAACATTTACGACCATAAGCACAAAAACATTGATGACCAACTACTTTAAGTAGACCGAACTTCTCGAACCGTTTAATATCTCCGTTTGATAGAAAATCAAATGCATCTGTATAAGCCTTCACATTCACACCGATTTTAAATTCTTTAGCAATAAACTGCCAATCATAAGAATTTTCCAACAAAATATTAAGCAAATCGTTTCTTGTGTCATTTTTTGAATAGGGCAGTGACAGCTTATCAAGCAGATTGTGCATGTCACTAACCCTAACATATGTCCTCACTCCGTCATTTGACAAAATCATATTTCTTATGTAAAATTGCGGCGAAACCTTTTCGCCAAAATAATATAATTCAGCCATACCTATCTCCTCTCCGCTTCATTTATACAATTGCCATTCTGGTATCAGGAAACCGCCTTCTTTTTTACGACTTTTAGTGTTTTCCTTTTCTTTTTACTTACTGTGTATCTGCTGCCACCTACTGACTTGCCGTAGATAAAAGAGTTCATGCTACCATTTTTCGATTTCATTTTATATTCGCCTCCATCACTTTACTGATTCTATAAGAAATTGTTTCTCAGACAAGCGTTCATAAATTGTTTGTCCACTTTGGATTTCGATATATGGTAAAAAAATTTCTTCAAATTGAACCATTCTAATATCCAATAATGCCATCTGTGCTTCTACCCAGTCCTTTAGTATTCTCCATGCTAATCTCTCTGCCTGTTCTCTAGTTGCCTTAATATTGCTTCGTGGACTATTTTTCTTTTCCATCTTTAATATCTCAAAGCATTCATCAATTTTAACCGGCAATCTAACCGGAATCTGCTGCATACCTGTGTCAATTAAAAACGATAATCCTGTAATGCTCTTATTATCATAATTCTTCATGATACTTTTCGCTCCATGCTTCATTAAGATATACTCGATTTCAGACACCGTCTTAAAACTATCCACAGTTGTAGTATAGTTTAATATAGCCATTTTAATTGTCCTATGCCTCCCTCAATGCATAATCCCTGAATCTTTTTTCACACAATTCAATTGATGCAGACTCTGGGCATCCTCCATATTCTTGCTTACATCTGTTACACGTCAGCACGACTGAATAATCAACCGACTCATCCAGTTCATCATAGTTTTCTACAACAAACTCAACTAACTGTTCAAACTGATTTACGTCCATTTTTTCTATCTGAGAAATCACCTCTTTTTTCATTCGTTCTAAATTATTCATCTGTTCCACCTGCCTTTACAATGATTAGTCTCACTGTTCGCCCTCCTGTTCCAGAATATATCTTCCAACCTCATTTGTGCCATTTCAGCATCTAATCTTTTCTTCGATATCTCGTAGTAGTGCTTATCAAGTTCAAAACCTACAAACTTATGATTAGTATTGTGACAAGCAATGAGGCTGCTTGCACTTCCAACATGGGTATCAAGGATAATATCACCCGGCATGGCATATCGATTTAAAATCCACTCGTATAATGCAATCGGCTTTTGTGTAGGATGTATTCTGATTTCTTTATTTTTCATGTTCTGCTGGAGCATTCCGTTCCAACGGTATCTGTATATTCTTACTGCAGTGCTGAAGGATGTCCAGGCAAGCTCACAATCTGCAAAATCGCTTTGACCATTTTCCTTGTCCCATACGATCCATCAACTACTGTCATAAGGGATTTTACTGATAAAATGATTTGCTCCAAAAATAATTTGATTTTTAGAAACCCGAAAAAGTTCATTGAAATAATCACTATCAGGTGCTTTCAAATCATTACCAGCAAAAGGCTTATAATCTTTTGCTGGCGCCAGGCGTGACCTTGAATGATTTTTATCTCCATTTTCTCCAATGCCATAAGGCACGTCAACAATTGCAAGGTCGAAGTATTTGTCAGGAAATTGCTTCATTCCATCCATGCAATTCATATTGTAATAGCCAAATTCCAGCATGTTTAACCTCCTAAATCCTATGCAAAAGCTAACTGTCCTGTCTTTTCCTGCACAACACACATATTCGGTGTTCGCTCTGCAACACACAGCTCCGGCAGGTTAGCTCTGACAAGCGCTGCCGGAATTGGCGGACATACGGCATTGCCGCATCTTCGAACTTGCTCGCTTCTCGGGTATGACTTGCCATCGCAGTCACGGTCTATAATGTAATCATCTGGAAAGCCTTGACATCCGTACAGCTCCTTTGGCTCCAGCATTCGTAGCCCTATATCAATAATTTGATAATCAATGCCTTTTATAGTGACAAGCCCAAACCTATCTCTTGCCGTTACAGTCTCCAATGGCTCTTCTATGTTCTGACCTGTTCCGGAGCCATAATATTTCACAAGAAATGCTCTGACCTCAGCAAAATGACCATCACCTGCCGTTATCGTCGGAATAGGCTTGGTGATATCACGGCCATCGCAATGATTATTCAGCTGTATCAGATTCGCTGTCACTATGCTGTTGTGGTCCTGCGCTGTTATTGTCGGCAGTGGATTGTCGAGCTTGTCTCCTGCGCCTTTATAAAATCCATTAAAATATTTACTCAAGAAAGTGACCGCAAGACCGTAACGGTTAGAACTATCGACAGTCATAATCGGAGCATCAACAGCCTGACCTCTCACATTTCCTGCAGTCTCTGAATGATATTGTATCAGCGCCGCGCTTATGACACATTGCTGGTTTCCAGTTGTAATCGTATGTATTGGATTTTTACAATTTCCACCTGAGTGATTCGTTGTATTAACTCTGAGATATGGTGCAAGCACTGGTTCAACAACTCCAAAACCATGCTTGCCTGTTATTGTCGGCATCGGTTCAGTCATCTCCAGCGGTCTGCGTTCGCCGCCGTGATTCACCTGAATGATAAATGGCTTTGGATTGTCAAGCACGAACTTTTTCAGCCCTCGGGCAATTCTCTCCATTGTCCTAGGTGCTAAAGGACGCACCGCCCGGATGCCGTACTTTTCTTTTATTTCCTCTGCTGTATCGAAGATGCTCGGACATGGCAAACTGAAATCTATCTGCATATATGCTCCTACATATGGTTTAAGCAGTCCTGCCTTGACCGCCTTGCTATCTGCCGGAGCATGTGTCGGCAGTGGCCACACAATCGGCTTGCCATCGCACCGTGCAATTATAAAAAATCGCTTCCGCATTGTGGGCGCCCCATAATCAGCAGCTATGAGTTCTCTGAACTGTACCGCATAGCCAAGACCTTCCAGCTGTTCTACGAACTTTCTGAAGGTCTCCCCTATCTTGGCTTTAATCGGATGGTGCCCTCTGTTAAGTGGACCCCACGTCTTAAATTCTTCGACATTCTCCAGCATTATTACCCTTGGGCGTACCTTCGCCGCCCATCGCAGTGCCACCCATGCAAGCCCTCTTATTTTCTTGTCCTTCGGCTTACCGCCTTTAGCCTTGGAGAAATGTTTACAGTCCGGCGAAAACCACGCAAGTGCGACCGAATGTCCATTGCATACCTTGACCGGGTCGATGTCCCATACACTCTCGCAGTAATGCCGGGTGCCTGGGTGATTTACTTTATGCATCCTGATAGCTTCAGGATCATGGTTGATTGCAATGTCAACACTGTGGCCTGTTGCAATTTCAATGCCTGTCGATGTTCCTCCTCCGCCGGCGAAGTTGTCAACAATCAGCTCACCATTAATCATTTATTACTCACCTCATTCATTATTCACTTTATCCAGCCCATCAACGGCATAGCAGCCGTTAACTCCTTCAAGCCATACACTTAATGTTCCACACACCATCTGCGGTTCTGTTCGCACGGTAAACTTTTTACCCTTGTTTCTAGCCGAAACATAATATTTATTATTCATTATAACAGTATCGCCTATATGAAGTTGTTTTTCTTTGTTCATTAATGATACTCCTTTCCTATAATTTACCTTTCGCTTGATAAGTTATCCATTCCTCCCATCTGCCTTATAAACAAACACTCTTTTCCCTTGCGAATGCTTGAGCAGGCGCTCTCTTGTCCGCTCCGCCTGGCCTTCGCTTGCTCGTATAATAGCTCTGTCACTACCCTCAACAATAATAAAATATTTGTCTTTTATTTTTGAAAATGTCATATTCACCTCCTCAAAAGGCTATTATAAAAACTCTTATTCTCAGCTGATGCGAGCACCGAACGCACCGACTCATCCGGAAATGGTACCGGCAAAGCCATCTTCTGTATACGGTTAATTATCCTCTCATCAAAAGCCAGCTGCTCAATCACGCAGTTGCTTGTGAATATAGTTATCTGTTTCTGAATCATGCGACCATTGAGGATACTGTAAAACTTCTCATTTACCCATGGGTTCATCTTCTCAACACCGATATCATCAAGCACCAACACCGGAACATCTATTATCTCTTGAAGAAGATTTTGTTCTGAGCAATCTTCCTGCTTATCGCTCCAGGTTCTTTTTATTTCATCAATAATCTGTAGCGTTGTTGCAAATTTAGCTGATATCCGATACTTGGTAATAATGTCATTAGCGATAGATACCGCCATTCGTGTCTTGCCGCTTCCCTTGACCTGCGAATACATATACAGACCCTTGCCGGTTTCCCTGATGTTCATAAAATCTTTCACATAGTTCCCACAAAGCACCTTTGCCATCTCTGCTTTTTCTCTCGCCCCAGCAGACTTATACAGTGCCAAGTCAAATGAATCCACCGTATAGCCACTGAACTCCTTAGGTATGCTTGCCATCTGAAGCTTGCTTTCCATGAGTTTCAATGCTCTGCATTCGCAAGGTGTGTAGAACTCATTTCCCCATTCATCAACACGCAAGAACACAAAACCGGTATCACCACACTTAGGACAAACTATTGTTTTTTCCTGCTCGGAATGCTGCGAGAGCTTCATTTTCCGATTCGCTTGTATATGCTCCAACTGAACCTGAAGCATCTGTCTGATTGATTGCTCCGCCATGTCTTACTGCTCCTCCTTTATTCCTGTAATTTCCCTCTATGACCTTAAGCGTATTTTTAGACTGTATGAGCCAGTCAAAGCCACACCAGCCATTAGGCGCATCTCTACCTGACAGAAAATCACTCTCATCAGCAAGCCGGAATATGTACTGTAACTTCTCATAGTCATCAAGTTCCGATAATAGCTTTGCCTTTTTTAAATTTCCAAGCAAAGTTTTAATCTTGCGTCTCCGCTCATCAGACAAGCCTCTTACCTTGGGCAGGTCTTTGCATGTTGAATTATACATGTCAACTATCCGTTCATAATCCAGACGCACTTGTCCTGTTGGCTGCTCCTCAAAATTCTCCGATTTTGGGGTAATATTATTATTAATATTAATATAATTCATATCAGTATTATTATTATTAATATAATTAGTGTTTGATTTTCCAATCTCTTGAAATTTGATTTTCAGATTTCTTGATGTTTGATTTTCATACTTCTTGATATCTGATGTTTCAATTTCTTGATGTTTGATTTCCATACTTCCTGAAACCTGATTTTCCAAACACTGCTCATTTGCTTCTTTTACATCGTTAAGACTGTTATCGATGCTTTCACTATTCTCTTCTACACTAGAAAATTTCTTGACATATATGATATCCGGCTTTCCAAGACCTCTACGCACTCTCTCTATTAAGCCGATTCCCTTGTTAGAATCTAATTCAGCAAGAACATTGACAGCTTTTGTATAACAACACGCCAAATCTTCCATAACAGCATCCAAAGGATAAATTATGTACGCCTTATTTTCTTCATCCAGCCATTCGTTTTTCATGGACAATGACATTCTATCAAGCATCAGCCCATAGAGGAGCTTAGCATCGTTGCTAAGCCCTTTAAACCTTGCGTCCTTAATCAATAGCCGCGGAATGCGATAGAAAGCAAACTGCTCCGCTTCAACTCCGTAAAAATAGCCAAAATCACTCATAAGTTATCACCTATCCCATGTATTTTTTCATCAGATCCCGCCTTGATGTCTTAGCCTTTGACTGCTCTGTAGCAGGCTTTTTCATGGCGGCAAGGAAGTTCACATCTCTGTGCATCTCATTTTCCGATGTTGCCTGAAGATTCTTAATAATCTGCTCCTGGTGTGCCATTGCCAACTGATAGACACGGTCAAGGCGCGCTTTTGGATAATTAAGACCACTCAGACAGCATATCGTACAGTTATCGTTGTAGGTCTGAAATACGTCTATCGGAATTCCGACTTCCTTCTCAATCGCTTCAAGATCAACTTCTCCTGTACTCGTCATTGTTATGTACTTGATAACACGATCAGGTTCAATCGGAGCAAATATGCTGTTCTTAAATGAATCAATAACGGCTGCTGTACTGCTTTCCTTAGCGGAAAGCTTCGTCACCATAAGCATTCCTTTAGCAGCAAGAGTCTCTTTAATCTCTGCCCTGTCAATGTTACCTCGCTCGTCATTGTCTCTGGATGGAATCTCTATGAGATTGTAAAAAGCATTAACCATATTGCGGTTGAGCTGCAGCTTGTCTCCTTTTGAATTATCAATCACGATAGTACTTGCTATGTTCTCTATGCCTGTCAGTTCCTCGAAGCACTCATAACAATTTATCTGTGCCTTAACGCTCTCATTCTCAGCCGGAATGATAGTAATGGCTCCTACAGTCTGTACGGTACTTACTCCTGATGCAATGTCATCAAGCAGCAAATCTATGAGCATCGGTCCGCACCCGCTTCCGGTGCCGCCTCCGGCTGAGAACACAACATAGATAATTGACACGTCAAGCTTCTCATAAATCTCTTTACTGATGTTATCGAAATCATCAATAACAAGCTGCTTTGCCTTGCTCCTGTCCTTATTACAGCCCTCGCCTCCTGTAATGTGATACACATACTTGACACCTTTAAGTGTCTCTAAGTCTTCTCTGGAAGTATTCAGATAGAGCACCTTGAAGCCCTTCGCCTCGAATAACTTTCCTATGTTGCCGCCTGCCTGACCGACAGCGACGAATCCTATCCTGTTTCTCATTACCTTGACCTCTCTTCCCTTAATAGATTTCTACCCTTTTCAGTTATGAAAAAGGTCTTTTGCTTTCCATCCTTGTAGCCGGTGCCAGCATAACCGCTGACCACCAGCTCACTCACCTTTTTAAAAATGGTATTGTCCTTATAGCCAATATCTTCAACGTCAGCAATCTCTCTCACACTCATAGCTGATGTCCTGTCATATGCCTCACCTTTCTCCAAGAATGATAAAATCAGAAATCCCAATCTGTTCAATATAGCACCGCCTTTCTCTGATTTCCTCGGACATTCTCGGATAAACTCTGATTTACTCTGATTTTCTCGGATTTCCTCGGATAAACTCTGATTTACTCTGATTTTCTCGGATATTCTCTGATTTACTCTGACGCAAATGTTCAAATTCCTCATTCGCCTTATCATCGTTAAAATCATAAAATACGTCCGTGCTCCCGCAATTTGAACATACAACGTCTACTGTCACGCTCCAGAACTTGTGGAGACAATTGCGGCATACACATTTATAAAACGGATCCGTGTACCTTGTGACACCATCGGGATAGTAACCCGGTTTTACAGCCATCTTTAACCTTTCTCTTGCAAAATATGTATTTTCAAGATATAATTATTAAAGAGTATGTACCCACCGGTACTATTCCGAATGGCTTGTGTATGAGCGCCAACTCATAACTTACACAAGCCTTATTTTTTTATGAAGCACTGCGCTTAGTCGCAGTCTCATTCTCTGCCACGCTTCCGGCAGCCATCACGCCAAGGCTGAATGTGGACTTCTTCAATGCCGCGTCCAGCTCCTTCTCATTGGTAATTCCGTATTTCTTAAGTTCTTCCTTCACAAGAGCCATATCCATAACCTCACCCCCTGTAATATTCTCTATAAATCATGCACTGATACATAATCAAGCGTCTGGCATCAGGTGTCATTCTACGCTCGTACATATAAAAGAACTCCGGCATATCATTCTCCGGAAGCACATTGCCGCACATAAGTGCCTCCAGCTCCTCCAAGGAGCTTATCTGACCAATCCAACCCATGAATAAATAACCTCGCAGATGTTATTTAATTGACTTTTCGTACTTAAACTCATACAATTTCATTATCAGCCATAGCTGCTGATCTAATAAATCTTATAGGAGCTGTTTATGAGTGACAGAATACCTATGCCGCAGGTAAAAAATGTAATTATATCAGGCAAGTTCACGCTTAATGTCTATGCCTATCGCAGTTTGACTCGAAATGAACTGCTTATGGCTGTTGCAATGTACAAGCGTGAAAAGCATATTAAGAAATTACCTGCATCCGGTTCTGCCAAATATGTCACTTTGATTGGCTACAACCCATCAAACGACATATAAAGAACCACAATTCATCTGCTCCATGAATAGATACATAATTACTGTTCATGGACGGATGAATCTGTATCTCATCCCCATCTACCATTTCCATGCTCCATAGAACCTGATGTTCCAATTCCTGTATATCCGTATCCTTAATTTCAAACTCCGATGCCTCATTATCGTCAAGGTGTATCTCTGTACCACTCTTAACAGATGTCTCATAGACTGTCTTAATCTCATTGAGTACATCAAATATTGGACGCAATGTTCCATCCGGCTTAGTTAATATGATATTCTTCGTTGACATCTTCCTATTTTCCTTCCGCCCCGAACAGCTCGCAGTTCCGTCCGAAGCAACCCTTCTGCTACATCTCTCTTATCCCTATTGTCTGAGTCGGGATATCCGATAAACCGCCCTAAGCTGACCTCTTTTCTCTACGTGACTGCTGGATGCCGATCATGTAGCCTAATATAAAGCTCTTGCATTCAGCCGGGAGCTTCATTATGCCGGATTTTAACTTCTACGATGAAAACAATCATGCTCTACAGCAATGTTCAGTTGTTACTCGTGATAGTTTAGGCTCTCTTGCAGTTGCCATCCTTGCTTCAAAGGTTGACCTCTCCAAAGAAACTGACTATGCCAAAGTAATAACAGAACTGAATGAAATCGTTAAAGAACTTCATCATTCTTATGAGAAGGTATATCCTTATTTAACCTAGCCTCAAGCCAAGTTCTATAACGATTGGGAGTTTCAAGAACTTCCTTGGCATCTGCATTGTCACGGAAGTTCGTTGAACTCTCCTGCATAATTAAATCAACTTCCTGAAGTACAGCTTTAGCCTGCTTGAATGTCATATCATTAGATGTAAGCATATTTATAATGGCATAAGCTATTTCATCTTCTTTAGTTGCTGTATTTTCCAATACCTCACCTCCTGCTTCCTAAACTTATCCTTTGAGCCCATAACCAGCACCACATTCATCACCTCAAAAGACTTGCCTTTATTAAAGTGAACTCATATACTTTATTTATCAGTCTGGCGAGACTGATAAAAATATATAAGGAGGTATAAGATGAAGCACTATATTGTAAATCTCAGCTCATTTACTAACGAAAAAGCTACTGAACTTTATAAAGCACTTAGTGCATATGCTTATGATGTGTATACAATAGCCAATCAGCCTAATGTATATGAAGTATTCTGGGAAAACTCTAATGATACAATACAAGAGCTATGCCATATTCCTTCACAGTTTATAAAGACCATAAACTGATACATCATTCTTTAGTTTCATCCGGAGCATATAAAAAGAAATCTGTCTTTAGAGCTTCCTTTTCGTGCACAATTACAAACTGGAAGCTCTTATGTTCCTTCATTGCATCTATAATCCTTTTTGACAAAGAATTTATTAAGTAAAATGCCTTAACAAAACCCTCACTGTCTGCACTTCCAAAATTAATAAGCTTATTTTCAGATGGAATTACAACATTGTCATCCCTTATGTGCTCGGACAAAGGAATATTTCTTAAAAATGTACGATGTGAAGTTGAAAATTTAGCAATGATATCATCATATTCTTCCTGCGTCATTTTCAGAGCGTCGGTAATCTCACCTTCCAAATTACGGCTTCGGATTGTAGCGTGTACTTTCTCATTTTCCATCTGTATCACCTCCTCCCTAACTTCTCTCCAGACGGCTCGCAGTTCCGCCCGGAATAATCTCTTACTATTCCTCATCATTTCCCTATGTCTGAGTTGGGAATAATCCAATAAACCGTCCTATGCTGTTTTTATTTTCGATGTATCATTAATAATATCATCAATGGTACATCCTAAAGCCTTCGCTATGTCCACGCCCAACGGCAAAGACAACGACTTTGTGCCTCTCTCAATCTGGCAAAGCATTGCCTGTGACACTCCTATCTTCTCAGCCAATTCTACCTGTGACACTCCCTTGCTTTTTCTTATCTGTCTGACTGCCGCTCCTATATTCACTTTTTCCACCTCCTTACGATGTAAATAATCACTGCCAGATAAAACACGACCTCGATAGCCTTGAATATCCAGTAAATAACTTCCATAATGGTCTCCTTTCTTTTAAAATATATTGACAACGAGCCTCGAAAAAGTTATCCTCTAAAGGAGGTCAGGGGCTTTCGCCCCCTTCCCCTACTCAATGAGGATTTTAATGATTTCCATTATCACCTCAATGAGTTGGAGTACAGCGGTCATAAGAAGTATGATTTCTATGGTGGAAATCTTCTTATGACCGCTTTTTTTCTTTTTCTTGCTCATTGATTCAACCTCCTTAATGTGATATATTTGAGTTAATTTCTTAACTCTGGTTATATTATATCCCTAGTACTTGGGATTTTCAAGTATTTTTCCTAATTTCTTGGGATTTTTATGTTTTGCACAAAAAAGGAGAGGCCTAATTATGCACAATTCACAAGAAGTTGCTACTACAATAAAGAACTTTGCAAAAAGTAAAAAAATCGCTATAGGAACTATGCTCACCGATTGCTGCTTAAGTAAAAACACATTATCTTCTATGCAATCTGGTGGCTACTTGCCACGCACCGAAACATTAGGCAAAATCGCCGATTATCTAGACTGTTCTGTTGATTACCTCCTCGGAAGAACCAACAACCCTGAAATTAATAGAGATACTACTACCACTTCCCCGATTGAGAATGATGGTCTGCTTACTAATGAAAAAATGACTGAAATTTTTAGAAAAATTCCATCAACACCAAAAGAATTGGAAAAACAATTTACGCCTGTTGAGCCGCCTTATAAAATGCCGCATAAAAACACAACCGGATAACCCCCTCTGGGGGGTACACCCGGTTTATCATCGTTGTATGTCCTTTCCCAAGCCAGGCACAACGCATCATTATAGACAATAATAGTAAAAAATTAAAAAACGAAACAAGAGATTAGGCAGGTGACAAAATGAACAAATTACTTCTTAACGAACATCCTCTGCAACTTCTGCCAACTCTAGCCACACTAATCGGACTTAATGAAGCTATTGTTCTTCAACAAGTTCATTACTGGCTAACACATAAACAAAATACCAAGCAGTCCTTTATTGATGGGCATTATTGGGTTTATAATACTTATGAACAATGGCATGAGCAATTTCCATTTTGGTCGATTATGACTATCAGACGAATATTTACATCTTTAGAAAAGAAAAATCTCCTAATTGCAGGAAATTATAACCGAAAAGGATTTGACAAAACCAAATGGTATACAATCAACTACGAAACTCTTAAAAAAATTGCGTCTATTCAAAATGAACATGCTGTCTGTTCAAATTGCTCAGATAAAACAGTTCAAAGTGAACAGACCAATACCATAGAATACATGACAGAGACTACTTCTACCACAACATTAAATGTATTTAATGGAAAACTTAATAGTACAGTGCTAGAAACTAGCAATGCACTTCAACCCATTAACAATAGCACACCATTTGATTTTTCAATATTGGAGAAACAGATAGTTAAAGCTTGTAAAAAACAAGAAATAGACAATGATTCGGATATCATAGATATTATAGAAATAATTACTTTCTATTACGAATCATATATGAAAAGATTTCACAAGGAACATCCTCGGCTTTCTGCCAAGTCAATGGAAAATGTTGTGTCTGCCCTATATTTTGGCTCCGATGTGATTGACTATTTAGATACAAAAACATATAAAAATATGATTGAACGGCATTTTCAAACAGAATATAACAATTGCGATTATAATATCTGCCATTTTGTTACAGAAGGAATAAGAAATAACCGTTTTTATGAAACATACTATTGAATTTTGTCTACTTTGCAAACTTTTTTTATTGATATTCTCATTTGAAATGTTTATTATAAGAATGAAAGGAGGCGAAATTAATGAAGATAAAAAAATTAATCCTTGACATTATTACAATCATACTGAATATTGTGATAATTGCACTTCTCGCTATTCAGTTAAAAACAGAGGATGAAGAGGTGAATTAATAATTGAATGAGAGAATTAGGGAATTAAGAAAGACTCTTGGACTCACTCTTGATAAGTTTGGTGAAAGATTAGGTGTTAAAAAAGCTGCTCTTTCAGCAATTGAAAATGGACATCGTAATCTTACAGACCAGATGTTCAAGTCAATCTGTCGTGAGTTCAATGTGAACGAGAACTGGCTAAGGACCGGTGAGGGTGAGATGTTCAACTCGTCAGACGACGAGTGCATAGCAATGATTGACCGCGTTATGGCAGGCGAAAGCGAATTTGCAAAAAACGTCTTCAAAATGTTTTCAAAGCTCGATAGTGCTGACTGGGAGGCTCTAAATAAAATAATAAAAAAGCTTAATTCCGTTGAATCCATTGAATCCATTGAAAACGAAACATCTTTATTTAATGACGTTCCAAAAACAGCGGAGGAGCTTGAGAAGCAATTTCCGCCAATCGAAGAACCGAAGAACAACAAAAACAGTGCCGGATAATCTCCGAAGGGACACCCGGCAGACCTCATTAACCAATCAAATGAGAAAAAGGAAAATCTATGGCTAATTTCTTAAGTTATATTGTAATTTTATTTGCTGAATGGCTGTTTATGATTTTTTTTATTAAAGATGCAGCTATAGCCGCTATTGTTGTATGCATTATAAGTGTAGTTATTGCAATTGCGATATCTATTTCAAAAGCAAAGAATAGACCGCACAAATACAAAAATGATAGTAATGATTCTTACTATATGTCCACACGCAAAAACGATACCAGCATCTCATATAACTGGTCAACCAACAAAAAAGTCACTTCCACTACCACACAAAAAAAATCTCTATCGTCTTCATCCATGAAACAGTATGAAGTTCATCATCGTATCAGAGACGAATTTTGCGATAATATGAATTACAAGCACTACAAATGTAAAGCCATATATAGCAAAACTAATAGAAAACGTACTGTGACAATTGACGCCTTTGGTATTGAAGATGTAAATAGTCAACTCACACAACAGGGATTCTTAGAGCCATTTGAAATCGAACGAATAGAATTTCCTGTTGTCACTGCTGCTCAACGCGATGTTCTAGGTAGAATAAGTTACACTGATGTTTGCCAATATGATGCATCTGCACTCATAGATAAGAAGTTCAAACATGACTCAATTCCGAACCCTGAACTACTTGATTACGCCACAAGTCAGAAAATCAAGTTATCATACTACATTGGCAAGAAAGCTCTTTATGACCTTCTCTTTAATAGATTAGAGTTAAGAGAAAAAATTGCTTTTTTCATTTTCTGTATTTACAGATACACTACCGATGATAGACAGGGAAATCTCTCAAAGTGTTCTCATCGTGATTTGTTCTATAAATTTGCAGATGAAAATATATCAAACGCACAATTTATAAAATCTATGAACACTTATAATGGAACTGAACTGAGATTCTTCGGAACCATGACCGTAGATGGAGTTGGACTAACCGGCGGCAGCAAAAGAACTATTGCTTATAAAACTGCTACAGAATTTTTAAAGAATTATTTCACGCTTAGACATTGATATAAGAAAAGTACTTTGATTATGTAATATGTATTAGTTTCCAGCACACAGAACCTTTTATTGAATGAACTGAATAATAGGTGCCAAGCTATCGTTCCTTTTATAATTTTCATTATAATATAAAGTCCTATTGCTAATGCTAAAAAAGGCGTAAATATTAACTTTTTCATAAGATATACGTTTTTTTTCGAATTGTACTTTTTTTGATTTCACATTCATGGTTAATAATTCCTTTCATTTTTGTAACTAATTGATACTTCTTATATCACCAACCTGTCAATAGTTTATTTACAAAAAGTTTTTAATAAATTATAACCATTTAGTATGTGCTATCTATATGCTTTGGAATAGGTAAAATAGGAACTTTCTACAGTAACATCAATGTCACTGGAAATGTTACAAAACATTCATCCAAATAAACAGGCTTAAAATGCTATACTAACATCAATGTTTCCGCAAAATAACATGAACATTAGTAGGTTTATCGCATTGACAACAACACCATCAAATGGTATCATGATTTCAAGACAAATGGTCGTTTTTGAGATGACTAGCAGAAATCCTCTTACCATATGGTAGAGGATTTTTTTCTTTAAAGAAAAGGAATGTTGGAAAATCCAACATTTAATGTTGCGAAATCCGTCTGTGTATGTTATATTCATTACGCAGGCATGCAATATTTTAAGGAGGATAACTATGCTAACATTATATGAAAGAATTAAAAAAATCCGCACTGATTTACATTTGCCACAAGACTATGTAGCAAAATTTTTAGGAATCAGCCGTACTGCTGTAGTTGAAATAGAATCCAATAAAAGAAAAGTTTCTGCTGAGGAACTTGGTAAATTTAGTGAACTGTTCCAGATTCCTACGGATGAACTTTTGTACGGCAGGAATGTTGAAGCTCCTGTGCAGATGTTCGCACGAAATTTTGGCTCACTTGATGAAGCAGATCAGCAAGAAATCTTAAATCTTATAGAATTTAAGCGGATGATGAAGAAAGGTGATACACATTGACAATAAATTTTGAACAACTAGCAAAAGGCGGCATGCCAGCAGAAAAACTAGCCCTTTCATTTCTTCGTGAATATTCCAAAATGAAAGGGCAAAAGTTATCATTCCCTTTTAATCCGTTTCAAATGCTAAAGGATTTGGGGGTTCTATTTAATTTTAGACCTTTTAAAAACTATGATGGTATATATGTACCTGCTTCTGATGAAGATGATGTTCCTGTTGTCGGTATTAATCTTAAAAGACCTATTACAAGACAACGCTTCAGTGCCGCACATGAATTATGCCACCATCTGAAAGATGCTAATAATGTATTTGTATGTACACCTAATCCTCAATCTAAAATAGAAAAATATGCAGAGGATTTTGCAGCAGAATTATTAATGCCAAGCAGTGTGCTTAGAAAAAAAGTCGAAGAACGTGAAGTAAATGGATATGTAGAATTTGACGATGTGCTATATATTGCTGATTTCTTTGGAGTCAGCTTTTCAGCCTGTCTATATAGGATAGCATATCGTCTTCATAAGATTAAGGGAGACACATCTTCAAAGTCTTTGACCAAAAGAATGCAAAAATACAAGCCTATGAGTAGAAGAAAAGAATTAGGTATGTATGATACAGTCCTATATGAACACCTTTTTGATGCAATCGGTGATTCTTTTAAGATTACCCCTACTCCATACACTTGTCAAAAATTCAAATCCGAGTATGTATACCATGATAGCAGACTTGAAGGAATTGATATAGATGAAGAAACAGCAGCTGAAATTGTTCATGATTTAAGATTGTATAAACAAGATAGTCAATACTGCAAGGAAACAAATAAAAATATAATTGAAGTTGCCGGACTTACTTTGGCATACGATTATGCATTTGAGGAAGCTAAAAATGAAATTACTATATATGATGCCAAACATCTGAATGAAAAACTGTTTTCAACATCAGAGTTTCCTGAATACGGTGGACGATATAGAGAATCTAACACGTTGGTTTTAGGTGCCAAGTTTGAGACGATTGATTATCAAAGAATACCTGAAGAAATGTTTTACCTTGATAAAGAAATAAAACAATTTATGGATCAATATACCCAGCTTTCTCTCAGTGCTTTTGTGGAACAAGTTATTCGTATTCATCACAGATTAACTGTTATTCATGCCTTCAGGGATGGAAACGGCAGAACATCAAGAGCATTTGCAAATATGATGTTACTTAAAAGAGATATTCCACCAGTTTTCTTTAAGAAAGCAGAAAAAGACGAATATAAAGATGCATTAGGAATTGTAGATAAAAATAACCAATTTGATGCATTGTATGAAAGATTTTTTAAATCTATATTGAATTCCTATTCCGCTTTAACAGATTTTAATGTTTAAAAATTCTGGAAATCTTTTTATACTTAACCACTAATAATTAAAACCGCCCTTGCTGCGAACAAGGACGGCTTATCGGATATACCGTTGACAGGAAATCCTGTGATACGATACGACCCAGACAACTGTATTGTATCACAAGAACCTGAAAAAATCAAAGGGTTCTTTTTTTGTACCCTTTTTCAGAAAGGATTGTGATTAATATGGCTTACAGAAGTACCATTACTCCCCCATCTGCAGCTTCATATAAAGTGAAAGCTGCTCTCTACATTAGAGTCTCAACACTCTATCAGATTGACAAGGATAGTCTTCCCTTCCAGCGTCAGGAGCTGATTAACCTTGCCAAATATATGCTTGGCACAGACAGTTATGAAGTATTTGAGGATGCCGGCTATTCAGGCAAGAACACCGACCGCCCTGCTTTCCAGCAGATGATGACACGCATCCGCAAAAGAGAGTTCACACATCTCTGTGTCTGGAAGATTGATAGAATATCTCGAAACCTGCTCGACTTTGCGGCAATGTATGATGAATTGAAAAAATACAATGTGACATTTGTTTCCAAGAATGAGCAGTTTGACACCAGCTCCGCCATGGGTGAAGCGATGCTCAAGATTATTCTCGTATTCGCGGAGCTGGAGCGTAAGCTCACATCCGAGCGTGTTATGGGTGTCATGCTTGATCGTGCAAGCAAAGGATTGTGGAACGGAGCCAGGATGCCGCTTGGTTATAAATGGGATGACGAAGCCAAAATGCCAATGATTGATGAGGAGGAAGCCGTCACTATTCATTTTATTTTCGATAAATATGAGGAGGCAGGCTCTACGTTACAGTTATCACGCATACTCAACCGAAATCACATTAAGACAAAGCGCGGCGGTGAATGGGTATCAAAGACAGTAAATGACATTATAAGAAATCCTTTTTATAAGGGTACATACAGATACAATTACAGGGAATCAGCACGCGGAGCTGTTAAGGATGAAAAGGAATGGGTTGTTGTTCCGAATGCCCTGCCCGCCATAATCAGTGAAGAACAATGGGCTCGTTGTAATAGCGTAATGGATTCTCACCGCGAAACGAAGGACACTTCGAGCTTTCGTGTAAGCCACACACACATCTTTGCGGGCATTTTGAGATGCTGCGACTGTGGCGGCGGTTTTTCATCCAACCGGGATAGAGCACGTTTATCCGGATGGCGTCCTTCGACATATCGTTGCACCCGCTCTGCAAGGATGCAGGACTGCCCTACATTCGGTTTGTCAGATGTAGTCTTAGGACCGTTTATTTTCAACTATATAGCCAATTTTGTTCGCTTACAGCGAAAAGGCAGTAATTATAGTGTAGAATCCATCGAAAAGGCATTACTATGCGGCAAGCCGTTTGAAAGCATAGCCGGTATAGACACTAAGAGCCTTGAAGAAACGTTATTGGCTCTCAGACAATACAACATTTCAAGTAATGATACAAAGTACTCTCCTGACCTCTTGGCGGCATCCAAGGAGCACACAGATATTGACAACATAGATATAGAACTGCTGCGTCAGGAGGAGAACAAGTACAAGACTGCTCTGCAGCGTCTCCTTGACCTATATCTATTCAATCCAGCGGCCATGCCACAGAAGGACTACCTCCTCCGCAAGGAAGAACTGGAAGGAAAACTGCAGGAAGTTCAGGAATCAATCAAAAGGAACTCAGTTTTAACTCCGGAGCCGACCGGAGCATCGGATATCTCCTTCATCAAGAAGGCATCCGCTTTCATCATCTCGCAGAGGATCCTCAGTAAACAGGATATCGATTTTGAAGATTTAGTTCTGAAGTGTGCTCCTGAGCTCCTTAAGGATTTGGTTAATTCTACGATTCGCGAAATAGGGATTAGAGGCAAACGTGTGGAATATATTGAGTTTCAGAGTGGGTTGAGACATACTTTTATATATAAAGATTGAGAATACAAAACAGCACCAGCCGGAGAATTGCTTCCCCGGCTGGTGCTTTATCCATACACTTATGTGATAAGGATTGCTCACATGCTTCTAAATGTGAGGTATTAAAACTTTAATAACAGAATCTTACCTAACCAAAATAAGATTTAAATCATCCGACATGGATTTTTTTACTATGTTTTCTTTTGCTCTTGCATAAAATTTTTTATCTTGCCAATTTATATAATACTAACTGATTAAGGCTTACACCCTCATTATTTGCTTCTATTGCCAATCTCTGATGTAATGTTTTCGGTACTCTCACATTAAATTTTCCGCTGAAATCTTCCGTTCTCTCAGGTAGCGGAATCGGAATATTGTTTTCTAGTTTAACCTCAATATATCCTTCCAAAGCCTCATTTAAGCCCTCATATAGTTCATCAATAGTATCACCTGTACTCTGGCAACCATCAAGCTCTAATATTCTTCCATAGAAATAATGTCCACTTTCATCATCCATTTCAGTTACAAGCCGTGTATACGGTAACTTTAAATAATCCTTAACCTCCATGTAATTTTTCGCTCCTTTCAATTCTGCTTTTGGTTTTGTTCTCCCTTTGATTTTTGCTCTTATTTATATTATACACAGGCCAGGGGTTTTTAAGCCCCTATCCTGTTAAGAATATCTACTACATACGCCTTCTTTAGTGGGTTCTCTTGCTTGATTGTTATTACATCGCCTGTGGCTTTATTCAAGTACTGCTTATGACTACCTTTCTGTCTTGCTGGCTCATAACCATAAGCTCCGAGAACTTTTTCAGCCTCTTCAGGGCGTATTCCGTTCGGCTGTCGCTTCATCTTTTCGATGATTTTCTCTACCTGTGCCATTTACATTCCTCCTTTCCTTGAATATATAGTACTATATTTGGTACTATATGTCAATACCTAATTAAATTATTTTATTAAATTATGCTTCCAATACTTATGTATTTTACTCCCTAAGAATAATACATAAAAGCCAGAGAAAACTAATCTCCGGCTTTCTAATATATTACTTATCATTTTTTCACAAAATATATATTCTGATTCAACCCTTTAAAATAAGGGCTTCCGCTAAATCAGTGTTACACGAACCATAGGACACCCGAAGGTAACCGTACACATAGTCAATTCTCTGCCAAGCTTCTCCGACAACGCCTTAACATGCTCACGGCACTTTCCTATGAAGTAATACTGGCGTGCTACTTCGTAGTTCGGCTCATTTTTCATCTTCTCTAATAATTCATAATCTATATCTGACATTCTTATCTCCTTTATATCTGCAATCATTTTAATATACACCTTTTTTATAAGGCTTGTCAAACGTACCTTATAAGATTATTTCAATATATGATACCTTGTCAACTGCTTTTTAAGCAGAATAAAGGGGAAATATCCGCAGATGTTTCCCCTAAACTGATTTTACTTACTCTCGTATTTGTCCGTCACCATATATAATGTATTTTGTTGTTGTAAGTTCATTTATTCCCATAGGCCCTCTTGCGTGAAGCTTCTGTGTGCTTATCCCTATCTCGGCACCGAAGCCGAACTCATTTCCGTCAGTAAACCTTGTCGACGCATTGACATATACACACGCTGCATCAATCTCATCTAAAAATCTCTGTGAATTTTCATAATTGTTAGTGATTATTGACTCAGAATGACCTGTATTGTTGGCATTGATATGATTTATCGCCTCATCAAGCGTATCTACAGTCTTGAGAGATATTATATAGTCAAGGTATTCTGTGGCATAATCCTGTGCTTCCGCCGGAACTATATATGTGTCAATGCCACACGAATACTCATCACCTCTTATCTCGACATTGTGTTCTTTTAACATTTCCACAAGCCTTGGAATGAATGCTTTAGCTATATTTTTATGTACAACAAGTGACTCACATGCATTGCACACACCGACCCTCTGAGTCTTGGCATTCTCGATAATCCTAAGTGCCATGTCAAAATCTGCACTCTCATCCACATATATATGGCAGTTGCCGGTTCCTGTCTCAATCACAGGCACAGTAGCATTCTTTACAACGAACTGTATAAGTCCTCTTCCGCCTCTTGGAATAACTACATCCACATACTCGTTCATCGTAAGAAGCTCTTTTACGCATTCTCTGTCGGTTGAAGCAATAAGCTGCAATGCATTCTCATCTATTCCGCATGAACTCAATGCGCTTCTTATAACTTTGGCTATAGCGACATTGGAATTGATTGCATCACTTCCGCCTTTTAATATGACTGCATTTCCTGTCTTAAAGCATAAGCCGAATGTATCAAGTGTCACATTCGGTCTGGATTCATAGATAACAGCTATAACGCCGAACGGAACACGTTTTTTGCCGATAAGCAAGCCATTCGGACGCTTTTTCATGGAAAGAACTTCACCGATAGGGTCGTCTAATCCTGCCACCTGACGCACACCATCTGCCATGCCATCAATCCTTGTTTTGGTTAGCGTGAGTCTGTCTAATAACCCACTCTTCATTCCATCAGCTCTTCCCTGCTCTACATCCTTTTGGTTCTCTTCTAAAATGTAGTCAGCATTAGCTCTTATTGCACCGGCAACCGCCATCAGCACTTCATTTTTCTTATTTGTTCCAAGTTTTCCAAGACTTCTTGACGCTGTACGGGCGTTCTTTCCCATTGTTAATATATCTGTCATCATATCAACCCTTAATCTCCATTCTGCCGCTTGCCGGCTGTTAATAATATTAATTAGCAATATAAATCACAGTATCTTTTACTCTATTTAATAATCCAGATTTCTATATATGCTTTCCTCTGTCACAATCATGTCGGTTTTTACATCATTATCTTCTGCCGGTATATGCTCTAAAACCTGACTTTCATATGCAAGAGCAGCCTTATAGAGCTTGTTTTTTTGGGACAGATACCTGTCATAGAAACCACCGCCATAGCCTATGCGGTTAAAGCTCTTGTCAAATGCAAGTCCCGGCATGCACATGAAACCCGTTCTTGAAAAATCCGGCTCTTTGCCATTGACATCCGGCTCATATATTCCCATATAGCCCGGACTCAGCTCTGATATGTCGCTTATCTCATAAAATTCCATATCTTTGCCTGTCACTTTTGGAACAAATACACGCTTATCAAGGCTTAAGCTGTAATCTATAAGCATTATGGTATCAATCTCGTTGTCCATGCTTACATAAGTATATACCTTGTCAGCACGTTTGAATTCTGGAACAGTTATAAGCTGCTCAAAGATCTTCATTGACTTGTCAAACCTGTCCTCGCGTGTCATTCCTATGCGCCGCAGCTTCATCTGCTTCCTTACCGCATTCTTCTCATCTTTTTTTTCAAATGCCTCATCCGTCATGTAAACATCTCCCTCTAAAATTCTACGGCATTGACAACCACTGGCTTCCTTCATAAAACCGCATACCATTAATAGCCGAAATCCCCTGTAAGACTGTCATCCTCATCAATCCAGTCCTTAGTATCGATAACTCTGAAATTCTCGCTGTCATCGCGGATTATAACCGTTGCAATACCTGCATTTAAAATCATTCTCTTGCACATGGAACAGCAGTTTCCGTTCTCCACATAGCCGCCCTTTTCCATGTCAATCCCTACAAGATATATGGTACTTCCAAGCATTGATTCTCTTGATGCACTTATAATGGCATTCGCCTCCGCATGCACACTCCTGCACATCTCATAGCGCTCCCCACGCGGTATATCAAGCTTCTGTCTGATGCAGTAATTAAGGTCGGAGCAGTTCTTTCGTCCTCTTGGGGCTCCGACATATCCCGTTGAGATAATCTCATCATTCTTTACAATAACCGCACCATAATGTTTTCTAAGGCAGGTTCCTCTCTGCGAAACAGCCTCTGCAATATCCAGATAATAGTTATTCTTATCTCTTCTGTCCATGTCTTCACTCCTTATACTCAAATTAATTTGTCATAAATTTAACATATCTATTTATCTGATAAATTTACTATCCACACAAATCTGTAAATTCAGATATTTTGCAAATTATAACATATTTCTTCTAATAAATTCAGCTTGTTTATGCCACAAGTTCATCTGTTAACTTCTGCCTGCAACGGCACAAGTTATTCCTCATAACTCCGTCACACATTAGCTGCTATAGCTTCATACACTTTTATTCCATCCACTGCTGCGGATGTGATGCCGCCCGCATAGCCAGCTCCTTCTCCACACGGATAGATGCCTTTTATTCCCAATGCCTGCAGTTTATCATCTCTGTTTATGCGCACAGGTGACGAAGTTCTTGACTCAACCCCGGCAAAAACCGCATCCGGGTCTGCATATCCGGGTATCTGCCTGTCGAAGCTTAAAACACCCTCTATAAGCGCATCACATAGGCTGTCAGGCAGAAGCTCCCTCAGATTGGCGGACTTATATCCACCCTTGATACATGGCTTGATTGAATTATTAATCAAAGCATTTTCTGTAGTGATTTTATTCTCCCTGAAATCTCCAAAACGCTGAACAGGAACTTTTCTGCTGCCAAGCTCATAGGCCTTTTTCTCAAGCTTTCTCTGGTATTCTATTCCGGCAAGCACATCGTCAGAGCCAAAATCGTCACGATTAACGGTAACAATAAGTGCGCAATTGGCATTTTCACTGTCACGCTTTGAGTAACTCATGCCATTGACCGCAAGCATTCCTTCCTCCGAGGAAGCATTCACAACATATCCTCCCGGACACATGCAGAATGAATACACACCACGTCCGTTAGAAGCCTTGTGCGTCAGCTTATAGCTTGCAGGCATATAGTTCTTATATTTTCCATTGCCGAACTCATGAATATTTATCAGCTCCTGCTTATGCTCTATTCTTAAACCTACTGCAAACGCTTTCTGTTCCATATTAAGCTTATCCTTAAGCATATAAAAAGTGTCTCTTGCACTGTGTCCTATCGCTAACACAAGACAGTCACATGGAATAAATTCTCTGTTTCCGAGGCTTTCAAGCATAATTCCTTTAATTCTCTTATCTGCTCCATTCTCCTTTGTAAGCCCACCGGATGCAAGCTCTTCCACATCCATATCAACAAACTTCGTGTTAAAGCGGACTTCTCCGCCAAGGCTCTCAATTTCTTTTCTTATGCTTCGCACGATATCTACAAGGCGGTCCGTGCCTATATGCGGCTTTGCATCATATGTTATGCTTTCATCGGCTCCATGCTCCACAAAAATTTCAAGGACCTTGCTGATACGCCCATACACCTCCTTGACCTGCGTGTTCAGCTTTCCATCGGAAAAGGTTCCCGCGCCTCCTTCTCCGAACTGTGCGTTAGATTCCGGATTAAGCTTTCCTCCATTCCAGAATGAATCAACCGACTTCATTCTGTCCTCGACTGCTTCACCGCGCTCAACAACAACCGGTCTGTAGCCGGCGCGCGCAAGCATTAGCGCACAGAACATTCCGGCAGGCCCGAATCCGACTATGACAGGTCTGCTGCCATTCTTGTCTCTCATCGACTCCGGCTCTTGGTATTTAATCGTTTTACTTAACATAATATTATTATTGTTAACTTTCCTGACTGTTTTTTCTTCATACGCTGAATCGACTGCTTTTTTGTTTGCGCCGTATATAGCGACATCAACCGAATACACAATAAAAATATCAGGTTTATGCCTTGAATCAATAGACTTCTTGACTATTTTATATGAAAAACTGTCACCCTTAAGCCTCAATGCTTTGGAAATCTTTCCCTTAAGCGCTGCATCAAGCTGCTTTGCATTTAATGAAACCTCCGGTGTAATTTTTAACTGGTTTATTCTTATCACAGGTCTATCCTTCCATTATTTATTATCCAGGTTAATTTATAATATCCATAACACTTTTATGACATGATCATGCTTCTTTTCCGATATTCTTATAGACATATCGGTACAATATTCTTATAGACATATTGGCACAATATTCTTATGGACATATTTTGTACAAATATGTCATACTGACATTCTAAATTTCTTTTATCTCCATAAAAGGCCGGAAATCTTCCGTATCCGAACCGATTTTACCACCGAAATCAGAAATAAATGTCTCCATAATCTTATGAAGGAGACTCTTGTCTCCCAGATAATAGTCAGCTGCATACACCTTCTTAAATCCCAGGCCATCAAGCATCCTAACATCCTCTTCATTCAGGCTTTCCCTCATATCTTCAAATGTGATTGTTCCTTCATCAGCTGTCACTTCAAGAAGATTAAGCTCCGTCCAGACTTCAAGCTGCTTTGCATTCAAAAAGCCAAGTGCATCGTGAAGTTTTTTTGCACTTATATCTTCCGGAAGCAGATATAGGAAGCTTCCCTCCTTTGGTTTTGATGCTGCCTGCTTCTTTTTTTCTTCTGGTTTTCCTTTGTCTGAAGCTGCTTTAGCCAAAACAGGATTATTTTTATTATTCTTATTTCCGGACTTATATATATTCTTGGAATCGTATTTGCCTTTCTTTGCCAGATTCTTTGCTTTTGATGGATTGTTAGTTATTTTTTTCATAGTCTTCTCCAAAATAGATATTTCTATAATTTTTCTTGTTTTTATCTCTGTATATAAGGAACCATCACGATTCATTTACAAGCTTACCTGTCATATACTCCACACTTAACGCAAGGCAGCACACTCTGCTGCCGGAGCGTTTTATCTCCTGCTCTATGTATTCCTTATCATCCGTGAATTTAAGGCACAGCTTCGTGCATATCTCCAGAATCTTGTCCCTGTCATCCACAACAGCCATTCTGCCAAATGCGATGACACTGCTGATATTTAACGCCCATTCGCCGTCTTTTGCGTAGCCTTCATCATATACACAGAAGGATGCTTTATCACAGTTTTTGATTGCATCCATCTTATGCCCTTCACCGGCACCGTGGAAATATAATTTATTATCCTCTTCACTGTACCAATAATCAATAGGGATACCGTATGGATAACCATCATCTCCCAAAAGTGACAGCACTCCTCTTTTTTGTTCCTTCAAAATTCTTACACATTCTTCATGGCTTAATTCCTGCTTGAATCTTCTCATTTTTCTAAACATATTTTTCTCCATTACTAATAAACATATTTGTATACTCTGGCTTCATAAGGACGCATTTTTGTTATCTTATCAGCACATTCATAATTTGCAATAATAAGCTGTGCATCGTCAGGTATCTGTTCTACAACACTTCTGTCAATACATACATCCCTGTCAGTAAAATTGCATATAACCATCAGTCTCTCATCTCCAAGTGTTCTCGTATATACAAAAAGCTCATCGCTTTCTGGTAAAAGAAGGTTGTATGTTCCATACACTATGATATCATTTTCATGTCGAAGCTGTATAAGTTTTTTATAGTAAGAAAACACTGAATCAGGATTCTTAATCTGACTGGCAGCATTAACATATCTGTAATTTTCATTAACTTTAATCCACGCAGTTCCTTCTGTAAAACCTGCATTTTTACTGTCATCCCACTGCATTGGTGTCCTTGCATTGTCTCTGCTCACTCTTTTTAAATAACCAATCATCTCATCATGTGACACACCACACTTGCCAGTGAGCTCATTATATGCATTTATACTCTCGATATCGCGATAATCAGATAATTTGTCAAAATATGCATTGCACATTCCAAGCTCCTCACCTTGATACACATAAGGTGTACCCTGCATCATATGAAGACAGGTTGCTAAAAGCTTGGCTGATATTTCACGATACTCATCACTGTCATTTCCGAACTTAGAAACCGAACGCGGCTGATCATGGTTAGAAAGATACAGACTATTCCAAGCCTTGCCTTCAAGTGCTGTCTGCCACTTCGATAAAGTTTCCTTCCACTCTGGAAGAGGCATCTTATGCCCATCCCACTTGCCAAAGCGATGTGTATCATTCTTTCCTTCACCTACATGCTCAAACTGGAATACCATGTTAAGTTCACTATCATCCGAATTGGCATATTTTTTTGCTTCCTCAACAGTCACACCTGCCGCCTCGCCAACTGTGATAAGGTCATATTTTGATAAAACCTTCTTATTCATTTCTCTGAGATATTCATGTACATGAGGTCCATTGGCACATCCGCTGTCACCATAACCATTCTCTCCAACCGGTCCATCCGGAAGCCCCTCACGCTTCGATATGAGACTTATGACATCCATTCTAAAGCCGTCTATACCCTTTTTACACCACCAATTCATCATGTCAAATACATGCTCGCGCACATCCGGATTGTCCCAGTTTAAATCCGGCTGCTTTGTAGAAAACAAATGAAGAAAATACATATCTGTCTGCTTATCATACTTCCATGCAGAGCCGCCAAAACATGAGCCCCAGTTATTAGGTTCCTCTCCATTATCTTTTCCTTTACGCCAGATATAAAAATTCCTGTAAGGATTGTCGAGGCTCTTACGGCTCTCAATAAACCATACATGCTCGTCAGATGTGTGATTTACAACCAAATCCATCATAATCTTGATTCCAAGTTCATGAGCTCTCGCAAGCATTCTGTCAAAATCTTCCATCGTTCCGAACTCATCCATTATATCCTGATAATCACTGATATCATAACCATTGTCATCATTTGGCGACTTATATACAGGCGAGAGCCATATAACATCTATTCCAAGCTCACTAAGATATTCAAGCCTGCTTGTAATACCATTGATGTCACCAACTCCATCACCGTTTGAATCCATAAAACTTCTAGGATATATCTGATATACGACCGCTTCTTTCCACCATGCTTTTTTCATACTTACTTTTCCTCATTTCCATTGCTTGTCAATTTTATATAATTAACCTATCACAATCACATATATAAAGTAAAGAATAATTACATTCTGTCCTGTCAGTTTTCCTCTTTTTTTATAAAAAAACCATACAATAAAATCAGTAATTAATAAAAGTACGGCTATCGGAATCACAGCCATTAATATCAGCAATCCCCACAGACCTGCAAACCAGCCTGTGTCCGTATTCATATCGTATACCGCATAGATAGCCGCCGCCACTCCTATAACTATATCCGTAATGGCAAATATTCTATACAGTGATACTCTCTTATTTATAACTCTTATAGCACAACATGAAATAAGGCATATCGTCGTAAAAGAACATGTCACTGCCGCTTCTATAAGTATTAACTCTAAATTCGATGGATTTATGAATATTTCCGTAAACCACAGCACCGCCGATAATATTATAAAAACTATAGTTATACTTAAAATTCGCGGAATCTTAGTCATATCAGGCATACACACCTTTCTTTCTAAATTATATCTGCAATGCATACATTATAACTTAAAAACGAATCCATATCCATAATATTATCATATTTTATATAATACGAATTTTCAACAAAATTTTCTATTATAACAAAAGCAGGTATCCGGCTTTTACACCGGATACCTGCTCTCTAAGCGTATATTTTATTAATCTTCAATAGCTATATACTTATTGTTCTCAACCTTCTTTACTTCCTTCTTAGGAATATCAAGCCTTAAGATACCATGTCTGAAGCTTGCCTTAATCTCATCCTGTGTCACAGCTTCTCCTACATAAAAGCTTCTCTCACATGAGCCGGCATAGCGCTCCTTGCGGATATACTTGCCTTCCTTGTTCTGCTCATCCTTATCAAGACCTTTAGCAGCCCTGATTGTAATATAGCCATTGTCAAGCTCTACTGTAACTTCATCCTTCTTAAATCCAGGAAGATCCATCTCAAGCTCATAGCCATCATCGGTTTCCTTTATATCTGTATTCATCACATTTTTAGCTCTGTGACCGTACAGCTTTTTCTGTGCTCTGTCAAGCTCTCTTTCTCCGAAGAAATCACCATCAAACAAATCATCAAACATATTGTTAGCTCCAAAAATACTAGGCATCAACATAAGTCATCATCCTTTCTTCTCTCTAAAGCTTTGATGTCATATTGTTTTCAATCACTTTGACAAGTGGAAGATTTTCTTTTTCTCTTCCCTTGTTCTGAATACGTTATACATCTGTTGTTAGCACTTGTCAATAGAGAGTGCTAATGTTTAATAATTTCTTTATAATCATAATATTTCATTCATATTTTTTATATTTTTATTATTTTCTGGCGTAATATTATGCATTTAATCCGGCGGTAAAACCGCTGCTCCATGCCCATTGCAGGTTGTATCCTCCGCAGCAGCCATCGACATCCAACACTTCACCGCAAAAATACAGTCCCTCGCATAGCTTAGACTCCATAGTGTCAATATTCACTTCGTCAAGACGAACACCGCCACTGCACACTTGGGCAAAGGCAACACCTTTAGATTGTACTATCTTTACTGTAAAGTGCTTTAACATTTTCACAAGCTCCGTAGTCTTTCCGGATGACTGCTTAATAATCAGATTCATCAGCTTTTTATTTACCAGCCCTGTAAGAAAATCGACCAACATGCTCAAGTCATGCTGCTGCACTGCTTCTCGTTTACGCATGGACTTTTGCATATCGGATTTAATCTTATCTATGTAGGATGTAAGCTCCGCTTCGGAATATTCCGGCATAAAATCAAGCTCTGCCGTAACCTTCCTTCCCACTTCAAGCGCCGCCACCGCATAGCGGCTCACCTGAAATACAGGTATTCCAGATATGCCGTTGTCTGTAAGCTGAATCTCACCTTGGTCAGAAGCAGCGTACTTATTGTCAATAAAAAGCTTTACACTGCCCTTTGCGCGCACACCGGAAATCTCTTTAAAGAACCTCTCCTCGCAGCCTAATGCAACAAGTGCCGGAAGAGGCTTCACAATGTGATGTCCGAAGCTGCGTGCTATATTATAGCCTAACTCGCAATTATATTCATGAGTTCCTGCATTTTTACCGCCTGATATTCCCTGATTGCATACGCATCCTGCTGCCGAGCCTGTTGCAACGATAACCTTTTCGCATATGCATGATAATTTTCCTTCTGGAAATAGACCTTCAATGTCAGCAGCAGAATTTGTTTTTTTATTATTGTTTTTTTCTTTATCGGAACCGCTGCTATTTTTATTACCGCCCTTGCTCTTTTTAGCATCCGCTCTTGAATTCTCTGCCTGAGTATCTCTTATAGTCCCAGAAATAATGAATTCATTGTCTTTCTTTTTCACAGAAGCTGTCTCACAGCCGCATATCAGGTCAATCCCATATTTTGCAAGGCATTGCCTTAAACAGTCTAGCACTGATGAAGCCTGCTCACTGTAGGGATATACATATCCGTCCCTGTTCCGCACAAGCATTCCTTCTTCACGGAAAAAATCAGTGACAGCCTTAGAATCAAAGCGGTCTATCACACTTATGATATCTTCTGTACTTCCGCTGTCAGTATGATAACAGCTCTCATCAAGTCTATAGTTAGTGAGATTGCATTTGCCGTTTCCTGTAGCTAAAATCTTCTTTCCCGGTCTTGGCAGTACTTCAAGAAGAGCAACTCTTTTATACCTGCCATAGTACGCACGTCCACCATTTCTTTCTTCACTGCCGCTTTTTTTTGTTGCCTGTATAGCTGCCATCATGCCGGATGCTCCGGCTCCAATCACAACAACATCATATTTCATGAAGTGTGGTCCTCCAAAAA
>OGKZ01000081.1_pt1 | contig 86984 bp, 75 predicted proteins | sample 1572571 | NCBI WGS metagenome assembly OGKZ01 (sample SAMEA2581906, study PRJEB24529) | metagenome | biome: Human gut stool | place: China | collected 2011 | reverse complement strand
AGGGAGTATGACGACCGCCCTCTTCCTTGGTCAGTACATACACCTGACCGGTGAACTCAGTGTGGGGATGAATGGAACCGGGCTTAGCCAGAACCTGACCACGCTCGATGTCGGATCTCTGAACACCACGCAGCAGGCAGCCGATGTTGTCGCCGGCCTCAGCATAGTCCAGAATCTTACGGAACATCTCAATACCGGTGCAAACGGTCTTGGAGCTCTCGTCCTTCAGACCAACGATCTCAACTTCCTCGCCGGTCTTCAGCTGGCCTCTCTCCACACGGCCGGTAGCAACGGTACCACGACCGGTGATGGTGAACACATCCTCTACGGGCATCAGGAAAGGCAGGTCAGCCTTACGGTCCGGAGTGGGGATATACTCGTCAACAGCGTCCATCAGCTCTTTGATGCACTCGCAAGCAGGATCGTCGTTGGAAGATGCTTCCAGAGCCTTCAGTGCGGAACCCTTGATGATGGGGCAATCCTCATCAAAGCCATACTCAGCCAGGGTCTCACGAACTTCCATCTCAACCAGCTCAAGCAGCTCAGGATCGTCCACTTGGTCGGTCTTGTTCAGGAAAACGATGATTGCGGGCACGCCTACCTGACGAGCCAGCAACAGATGCTCCTTGGTCTGCGCCATGGGGCCATCGGTAGCAGCGATAACCAGGATAGCGCCATCCATCTGCGCAGCACCGGTGATCATGTTCTTAACGTAGTCAGCATGGCCCGGGCAGTCAACGTGTGCATAGTGTCTCTTCTCGGTCTGGTACTCGATGTGAGCGGTAGAAATGGTGATACCACGCTCTCTCTCTTCGGGAGCCTTATCGATGTTATCGAAGTCAACCTTCTCGTTACCGGGTACTCTCTCGGAAAGAACCTTGGAGATTGCAGCGGTCAGAGTGGTTTTACCATGGTCAACGTGACCGATGGTACCAATGTTACAATGGGGCTTTGTTCTGTCAAATTTAGCTTTAGCCATTATTTAAGTCCTCCTTAAAATAATTAAACTGTTTATATTTTTCTACTCGCCGAAGTGGCGAACGCGCACTCGGCGCTTTTTAACTCGGCTACCTCTGATTATATTAAATAATCAGAGGTTTTTCAAGTTATTTTTATTGTTTTAATGCTTATTTCGCCTTTGCAGCAAGAACCTTTTCCTGAACGTTCTTAGGAACGGGCTCATACTTTTCGAAGAACATGGAGTAGTTACCACGACCCTGGGTCTTGGAACGCAGGTCTGTGGAGTAACCGAACATCTCAGCAAGGGGAACGAAAGCCTTAACCATCTTACCACCGCCGATGTCTTCCATACCTTCTACACGACCACGACGGGAGTTCAGGTCACCGATTACATCGCCCATGTATTCCTCGGGCATGGTAACCTCAACCTTCATGATCGGCTCAAGCAGTACAGGAGCTGCCTTCTGCATTGCTTCCTTGAATGCCATGGAACCTGCAATGTGGAATGCCATCTCGGAGGAATCGACCTCATGATAGGATCCATCATATACGTTCGCATGAACACCCAATACAGGGAATCCACCCAAGATACCAGCCTGAGCTGCTTCCTGGATACCTTCACCTACTGCGGGGATGTATTCCTTAGGAATGGAACCACCAACTACAGTAGATTCGAATAACAGGGTAGGAGGATCGTTGATCAGAATGTTTGCCTTAGGATCAAATTCAAACTTCTCACAGTTAGCCTCCAGGGGCTCAAACTTAACTTTACAATGTCCATACTGTCCACGACCACCGGACTGCTTAGCATACTTGGAATCCACTTCGACAGCCTTGGTAAACGCTTCCTTATAAGCAACCTGAGGAGCACCTACGTTAGCTTCTACATGGAACTCACGAAGCAGACGGTCAACGATGATCTCCAGATGCAGCTCACCCATACCGGCGATGATAGTCTGACCGGTCTCCTGATTGGTATGAGCACGGAAAGTAGGATCTTCTTCTGCCAGTTTTGCAAGAGCTTCACCCATCTTGCCCTGACCGGCTTTGGTCTTAGGCTCGATAGCCAGCTCGATAACGGGCTCAGGGAACTCCATGGACTCAAGGATTACAGGATGCTGCTCATCACAGATGGTATCACCGGTAGTGGTGAACTTGAAACCAACTGCTGCTGCGATATCACCGGAGTAAACCTTTTCCAGCTCTGCACGCTTGTTCGCATGCATCTGCAGGATACGTCCTACACGTTCCTTCTTGTCCTTAGTAGCATTGAGTACATAAGAACCGGAATTCAGAGTACCGGAATATACACGGAAGTAAGCAAGCTTACCTACGAACGGGTCAGTCATGATCTTGAATGCAAGTGCAGCGAAAGGCTCTTCATCGGAAGACTTTCTCTCTACTTCATTACCGTCAAGGTCAACACCCTTAATAGCCGGTACATCCAGAGGAGAAGGCATATACTCGATAATAGCATCCAGAAGCTTCTGAACACCCTTATTTCTGTAAGCAGTACCGCAGCATACGGGAACGGCTCTGCACTCACAGGTAGCTTTTCTCAAAGCAGCCTTCATCTCTTCAACGGAAGGAATTTCACCTTCCAGATACATCATTGTCAGATCATCATCCAGCTCACAAACCTTTTCAATGAGCTCGTCATGATATAAAGCAGCCTCATCAGCCATATCTCCAAGGTCATCGGTAACAGTGATGTCATCACCCTTCTCGTCGTTGTAGATATAAGCCTTCATCTCGAACAGATCGATGATTCCCTTGAATTCATCTTCCTTACCAATAGGCAACTGAAGGCAGATAGCATTCTTACCAAGTCTGGTACGGATCTGATCTACTGCTGCGTAGAAGTTAGCACCCAGGATATCCATCTTGTTGATGAATGCCATACGAGGTACGTTGTAGGTGTCAGCCTGACGCCATACGTTCTCGGACTGAGGCTCTACACCGCCCTTTGCACAGAAGACACCGACAGCGCCATCCAGTACACGAAGGGAACGCTCAACCTCAACGGTGAAGTCTACGTGACCCGGGGTATCAATGATGTTGATACGATGCTCCAGAGCACCGGGCATGGGCTTGGTCTCTTTTTCAAGAGTCCAGTGACAGGTAGTAGCTGCAGATGTAATGGTAATACCTCTCTCCTGCTCCTGAGCCATCCAGTCCATGGTAGCAGTACCTTCGTGAGTATCACCGATCTTATAGTTAACACCTGTGTAATACAGGATACGCTCGGTAGTAGTGGTCTTACCGGCATCGATATGAGCCATAATTCCGATATTTCTAGTTCTCTCTAACGGATATTCTCTTCCAGCCAAGTTTTTTCCCTCCTACTAGAATCTGTAATGAGCAAAAGCCTTGTTTGCCTCTGCCATCTTGTGCATGTCTTCTTTTCTCTTAACTGCAGATCCGGTATTGTTGGCTGCGTCAAGAATTTCGTTAGCAAGTCTGTCTTCCATGGTCTTCTCACTTCTCTTACGAGAGAACATGGTCAGCCAACGAAGGCCCAGAGCCTGACGTCTCTCAGGTCTGACTTCGATAGGCACCTGATAGGTAGCACCACCGATACGTCTTGCTTTTACTTCCAGAACAGGCATGATGTTGTTCATAGCCTCTTCGAATACTTCCAGAGCAGGCTTGCCGCTCTTCTCTTCAACCTTAGCAAATGCTCCGTATACGATCTTCTGGGCTACACCCTTCTTGCCATCCAGCATGATGTTGTTGACAAGCTTGGTAACCACTTTGTTGTTGTATAAAGGATCTGCTAATACATCTCTTTTCTGAATATGTCCTTTACGTGGCACGGTTCTTCCCTCCTTAACAAATTGTTCTCGTGAGATACGTTATCTCGGTTTTCTGCGAAAACCTCGATGTCGGCTGTTCGCCGACCAATCCCTGCATAAAAAGTTCGCTCGTAAGCAAGCTTACGCTCTCTTTTCATGTCGGTCTTGCCTTCTCACTAGTTACGTTAAATCATCGGTACTCACATGTGTTTCCCCAAGTGTTCGCGCTGTTATATCTGTATCACAGAATTCCAACACTTTTCTTAGTTTCGTTTTTGTGGTACAAAGATGTCTCTCTGACATCTCCAAAAATCCTTGCGGATTTTCATCGGACTCTCGGTCCGACGTTCAAAACGCCCCGGATACTACTTATTTCTTAGCATCCTTAGGTCTCTTAGCGCCGTACTTGGAACGAGCCTGTTTTCTGTTAGCGACACCGGCAGTATCAAGGGTACCACGGATGATGTGGTATCTGGTACCGGGCAGGTCCTTAACACGACCACCACGGATCAAAACAACGCTGTGCTCCTGCAGATTGTGACCTTCACCGGGAATGTAGCTGGTAACTTCGATTCCGTTGGAAAGACGTACTCTGGCGATCTTTCTAAGAGCAGAGTTAGGCTTTTTAGGAGTTGCTGTCTTAACAGCGGTACATACACCACGCTTCTGGGGAGCAGAAACGTCTGTTGCTTTCTTGTGAAGAGAGTTGTAACCCTTCTGGAGAGCAGGTGCAGTAGACTTCTTAACAGAAGTCTGACGTCCTTTTCTTACTAACTGGTTAAATGTTGGCATTCTGTTTCACCTCTTTCTTAATAGTATAATAGACGCACCTTTTCTGGCACGCTTTAACAGTATACTTGTTCCGACTTCCGTTGTCAACAGGTTTTTCGTGAAATTTACAGGGTTTTTCATGACTTTTTCATATATTATAAGTCGAGCAGGCTGGCTCCTACTCGATTTGTATACTTTGTACACCATCTCGCTTAAAAGCTCGATGATGTACATTCGCCAAAATGGGAGCCGTACCGTTTCCGATACCGCTCCCTGAAGTATTTCCCGTTATTTTCCTGCTTACACAAAGTCTGTTTACAGGATTTCTTTCAGATATCTCTCTAACGCATTCTGCCAGGAAGGAAGCCTTACGAATCCGTTCTCTGTCAGCTTGGCTTTGCTCATGCGGCTGTTCTCCGGTCGCTTGGCTTTCGTCGGATACTCGGAAGCCGGTACAGGAGCCACATCCACTTTCATGCCCGCCTGACGGAATATCTCACAGGCAAATTCATACCAGTTACAGATACCTTCGTTGGTAGCATGGTAGATACCGTATTTATCCGTCAGGACCATATCCACCAGAAGTCTTGCCAGATCATAAGTATAGGTAGGAGATCCGAACTGGTCATTCACCACTGTGAGATGATCATGGGTCTTGCCCAGATTCAGCATGGTCTTGATGAAGTTCTTGCCGTTGACTCCGAATACCCAGGAGATTCTTACGATAAAATATTTCTCCAGTGTATTCTGTACTGCCAGTTCTCCTTCGTATTTGGTCTGTCCGTATACATTCAGCGGATGACGCTCGTCCTCTGGCTCCCAGGGTCTGGTGCCCTCGCCGTCAAACACATAATCGGTACTGATATAGACCATCTTGCAGTCCAGCTTCTTGCAGACATTCGCAATGTTCTGTGTGCCGTCCGCATTGACCTTACGGCAGATTTCCACGTTATCCTCCGCTGCATCCACTGCGGTATAGGCTGCACAGTGTACCACAGCGTCCGGTGCCGCCTCTCCGATCACCTTTTCCACGCTGGCCGCATCTGTGATATCCATCTCCTGAATATCCACGCCGACAGCCTCAATTCCGCGCTTTGTCAACTCATTTACCACATCATATCCCAACTGGCCTTTTACGCCTGTTACCAAGACTTTCATAGATTGCCTTCCTTTTCTTTCCTATGCTTGTGGCGCAGGTCTCTGAACCGGCCACATACATGATTATAACATTCCCGGCAGACATCAGCAACGAAATACTTCACTTTTATAAATCTGGTGTAAAAAATCCGGGGATGATCCCCGGATCTTTCTGATTAAATTTAAACAGTCATATAGCTTTGCGCTGCCCGCCGGATATCCTCGACAATTCCTTCTGCCTTTTTATCCTCCAGTTCGGTTACCTGCTTTCTAAGTTTCCACCAGTTCCAGCCGGGATGTGCATTTTCCTGCAATTCTATGATTCTTTTCTGGTATTTTCTGCATAATATAAAATAAATCACCAAGAGTAATAAAACACCAATGCCCAGCATTCCGGCTACTGTGTCACCGTAATATCCACTCTTTGCTGCCTGTGCAAGCGGTGTCGCTTCATCTTCAATTTGTACGATTCGATAACCTGTCAAAATCACAGGTATGGAATATAACATGCCGCTCATCTCGACCGCCTCCGTTATTTCTTAGTCTCTATCTATAAAGACTACTTATCCATGAAAAACGGCTCACATTTTTCGATATTTTTTTCAGGAATTCCTACCGGTCTGCTTCCGGAAATTTTTATCGCATAAATTTACTTTTTATGGGAAATCCGATATAATGGTGATATAGATTTTCACACGGCTATTTGTGCTGCAGGCGTCACAAAGCAGCCCTTATCGCAGAATCAAATTTGAAATTTGATTCGCGATTTCTCCGACGGAAGGAATCGTCTGCAGAATGGAGATTATTATGAAAAAAAGTTTCATACGACATATTTTTGCTGTAAGTATATTGTCCTGTTGTCTGTTATTCGGAGGATGCAGTCAGAATTCTGACGGAGAGGAAACATCCTCCGCCACGACTGCTTCCACCTCCCCGTCTGAGACTGTTGCCGCCCTGCCTGCCGATGTTTCCCCGGATTCCGAGTCGTCTGCCATAGAATCCACTTCGGAGGATACCAGGGCACTCACCCTGTCGGTAGTCAATATGTGTGGCATCGAAGTCGGTATGGTAGCGGTCATTGATCCCGTGACCGGGGAACAGGTAAATCTGGATTCCCTGTCGGATCAGGAATCGATCTCTATGGAAGCAGACTGGCCCTCCTCTGTCAATGAGTTCCAATGGGCTCTCTACAATACTGACGGTGAATTATGCGTTGAGGGGACAACCGATATCAGCAGTGCCCAGGCCACAGTGACTCTTCTTCTGACCGGAGACGGTGATCTGGAAAAAGTTGAAGAGCTCTTCGAGTAATCCGCTTTCCAAGGTCTAAAAAACGACATCCACCGGGAAAATCCCGATGGATGTCGTTTTTGTTATCTTTTATTCTTCGATATCTCCTGCATTTTCTGCCTGAGCCTTCAGCTTCTTCTCATTGTGCTTCTTGTACATTTCATATCCGGTTGCACCGAGGATCAGAATGATCAGCCACCACCACCAGGACATCTTTGCCTGTTCGCTTTCCACAGCTACATCTGCCAGGGGAACAGCCTCTTCTTCGATATTTACGGCTTCCTTGGTCTCTTCCTTATCGGAACCTGCCTGAACGGTTTCCTGTGTATTTGCAGGAGCTGCTTCTGCAAGAGGTGCTGCTTCGTCAGCGATCTGTACAACGGGTGCTGCTGCCTGGTTCTGTGCCACTACGGTTGCCTGTGCTGCGGGTGCTGCTGCCAGTGCAACAGGTGTAACAACTGTTGCTGCCTCTCCGGCGCCGCCTTCCTCTGTATCACCGGCACCTCTGGTCTCACCTTCTCCACCTGCAGGTGTTCCGGGTGTAGGTGCAGGAGTCAGACGCTCGATCACCTTATCCAGCTCTCCGCCTGCCTCATCCAGGCTGCCCAGAATCTCCTTCAGAGTATCTTCTGCATCCTTTTTGTTCTGTTCAGCCACGGCCAGCTTTCCTTCCAGTTCCTTCAGAGCTCCAAGGTTACTGGTTCTGTTACTCTTCAGAGCTTCGATCTCTGCCTTCAGATCATTGACCTTAGCCTGCGCTGTTTCCACGTCTTTCTGTGCGTCCTGTGCATCCTGTAACAGCTTCTGATACTTTTGGGTCAGAGCCTTGGCATCATCTACGAACTTACGATATTCAGTATCCTTCTGGGTCAGTTTGATGTTGCCCTGAATGTAATTCAGGTTCTGGATGATCTGACCGGTCAGCACCTCTGCATTTGCATAAGTCTCAGTTCTGACAGCAGTATTGGTTGTGGTCTCTCCGGTTTTCTCCAGATAATCAATCTCATAGGAATAGCTGGTATGAGCAATAGTATCGGGCTCTGTAGTCTTCACATTGTACACACCGGTTGCGCCACTTGCTTTTGCCTGTGCCAGTGCTGCATCCTGTACCGCATTCTGTGCCTCCGCTACGGTAGTCTTCTCATCGGTATTGACACTGACACCTGCCACATAGCGGATGGTTGCCTTGCCGAACTTCCAGTCATCCCAGTTGGCACTTACAAAAATACCGCCATCTGCCTCGACTGCCTTTCTGGCTGCATCTTCCAGTTTCTTGTTCGTAGTTTCTCCATTACCAAACAGAGCCTTGATGTCATTCCAGAGGGAGCCGAAGGTACTCTGGTCTACTGTCTTCTTAGTGACCTTTGCATAAGTTGCGGATACAGTGCCGGATACGAGGAAGTCGGAATCATCATACCAGTGATCTTCTGTATAGCCGGTTACCTTAAGATCACTGCTTACACCGATCAGGTATAAGTCGTCATCATCGTTAATCTTATTGCTTAATGCCTTCTCCTGCTCTTTCGTAACCTTTGCTACTGCTTCTTCCTCTGTTCTTACACCATAATCCGTCTTTTTATCTGTATGCTTCCATTCAACCTCTTCATCCTTCACATTCACAGTCTTCGTAAAGGTAGGAATGTAGGTTCCGTTACCGGTATAAGTATAATCCGTTTTTTCTGTTCCTGTAACGGTTACATCCTTGCCGGCAGCGTCCTTCAAATCCTTTTCCTTTGCAGCAGCTGCAGCATCTCTCTCTGCCTCTGTCTGATACTGTTCGGTAGAAGTGAATTTTGCATCGGTATAGGTGATGGTGGTCACATCAGCGGTCACGGTCTTGATCAGGTTGCCGTTCTCATCCAGTTTCCAGGATTCCTTCTCGGTAGCCTCATTTACATCAGTATCAACCTCGCCGTTTTCGGTCTTCTGGTTATTGTCAGAAATAATGATACTCTCGGTTCCGTCGTTCTTGATCACTTTCTTTCCATCTACTGCAATAATGGTTCCGTCTTTCAGACCTTTTTCCACTTCGGAAACAGTGATAGTATCCCCATTTTCCTTCACATACTGATCCGGATTGGTCTCCTGCGCCGTCTTCCAGTTTACTTCCTCAATTCGCTTCTCAAAGATCACGATATTGTCCTTGGAAGTCTGTTTGTCATCCATCACATAGTTGTAAAACTTTGTCTGCTTATTACCATTCTCATCGGTATAGGTTACTTCAAAATAATTCTTGGTATTATTGTCTTCACCCTGTCTGCGGACAACCTTAATATCATCGGCAGTGATCTTCTGTACCTCGGGCAGATAGTAGTTCTGCATAATGGAAATGAAAAGCTTATCCTCATTTTTCCAGTTAAGTCCCTGATCTCCCTGTGTCAGAGCTTCCTTATCTGCAATATCCATGGCACCTGCTGCGGAGGTATCCACTGCGCTCTTGGCAGCTTCCAGAGCCTTTGCCAGTGCTTCTGCATTTTTCTGTGCTGCCGCAAGTTCCTCTGCTGCTGCCACAGCGTTAGCATCCGCACTGTTTATAGCATCCTCATATGCCTTTTCATAATCCGCCAGTTTCTTTGCGGCTTCTTCATAAGCTGCCTTGGCGGTATTGTACTCCCCGAGCTTTGCGTCAAAATCTGCCTGTGCCTGATCCACGGTAGTCTTTACTTCTTCATAGGCAGCATTGGCATCGGTGATAGAAGCAGCATCCTTGATATTCTCGATCTGTCCATTTACCTTATCCTGGGAAGCCTGCATGGCATCTTTTGCTTCTGCCGCAGTCTGTCCTGCATTTGCCGCAGCATCAGCTGCCTTATTCAGTTCTGCGTCGGACAGCTTGTCATTGGCTTCCGCAACCCCTAGCGCAGTATCTGCATTCTCTACGGCAGACTCTGCGTCCTTCAGGGATGAACCGTCTTTAACAGTCTTATCCTCTACTTTGGCATTGGCATCCAGAATGTCCTGAGACAGATCCTTTCCCTCGGCATCCTTCACATCTTCGGCTGCCACCTTGTCAACCACTTCCGCCTTCACATCAGCGGCACTCTTTTCGGCGTCCTCTACAGCCTTGTCAGCATCTTTTGCGACTGCTTCCGCCTGATCGCATACACCGGCTTCCGGTGTCACTGTAATGTTCTTATCCTCGTTTCCTTCGGAAGAATTCCCCTCTCCTTCTGCTGCCAGTGCAGTCAACGGTGAAGATGCCATCAGCATTGCGGAAATGCCGATCGCCATAGCACGAATCACTTTTTCGTTCTTACTGTTTTTTCTCATATGATTTTTCCTCTCCATTCTATTTTTCAACAATATGTTCAAATAAATACTGCAGCACCTCCGGCGTGAACTTCTTTGCCGAAATAGCTACTTTGAAGCTTCCGTCTTCCAGTGCTTCCTGCCTGGTGACATCCGCATACATGATCATCGTATCCGCTACGATTATGATGTCTTTACCCTTAAGATCAGGAGATCCGGCCGGCATCGTAAAAGCTATGCCCAGTGGGCTGACATTGCATGTTTCGACAAAAATGCTCTCTCCCGAATCACATACTACGATAACGCTCTTAGCCTGATAGCCAACACGGTCGATCCGTCTTCGTTCTTCCATGTCCCCTTTTGCTCCTTTCTTCCAGAGATGCCTGTTAAAACGCCCCTTTTATTCTGTCTTATCTATTAAGACTCTCCGTCTCAGAAAAAAGGTTCAGAAAAACAGAAATATTTTTCTTTTTTTTTACATTTTTTTCAAAACATTGTATTCTTAGCATTTTTCCCATCCCTTTTCCTTACACTCACCTCCATGGCCAGCAGATCCGCAAGCAGGATCATCCCTCCCAGCACCGCCGCCAACGGTTCTCTCCACCATCCATATCCAAACAATACCACGGCACCGGTCATTCCTACCCAGTTCACCCGGGTTCCATGCATCTTCATTCCACCTCTTCTGCCTCTCTTTCTAATACGCATCCGCATGCTTTAACAACACTGTCACCGTCTTGCACAAAATCCGGATATCCTCCATCAGTGACCAGTTATCAATATATTCCACATCCAGCTCCACGATCTTTTCGAAATCCGTCACCAGACTCCTGCCGTTCACCTGCCACATGCCCGTCAGGCCCGGCTTGATACTGATCCGCCGCCACTGCCTTGTGCCGTATTTCTCCACCTCGTCCGGGGTCGGCGGTCTCGTTCCCACCAGACTCATGGAACCTCCCAACACATTAAAAAACTGTGGCAGCTCATCAATGCTTAAATTCCGCAGGATCCTGCCCACCCGGGTGATCCGGGGATCCTCCCGGATCTTGAACATTACGCCCCCGGCGATCTCATTTTGCGACAGCAGCTCTGACTTTCTCTCTTCCGCATCCACATACATGCTGCGGAATTTATAGATCTGAAATGTCCTGCCGTTTTTCCCGACCCGGATCTGCCGGAAGATCACAGGACCGGGGGAATCCAGCTTAATGGCCAGCGCCGCCAATAACATCACCGGAGAAAACAAAACGATCCCTGCCAGGCCTCCTGCCACATCCATGATCCGTTTTATCACCTGTTCTCCGGTATTTAACGTCACCGTATGGTAGGTGATGACCGGATAGGTTCCCACACAGCTTACATAGCTGTCGGCTCTGCGCCTCTTATAGAAATCCACCACCATCCGTACCGTCACCCCCATATCAATGCACAGATCCACATATTTCTGCATGGAAAAAAGCTGTTCCTCGCGCTTTTGCAGAATATAGATCTGATCCAGATGGTACCGGCGGATCAGCATTTCCAGATCTTCCAGACTTCCCAGATATTCTCCTGCATCTCCTTCTGAAATCTGTGCCAGTTCCTGTGCCGATGCCGCAATATACCCCACAAGCTCCATGGGGATGCTGGTCTTCTTCAAAAAATACCGAAACTTGTTGTACTGCGCCCTTCTTCCCACAAATGCGGTACGCGGCACTTCCCCGCGATTTCTTTCCATGTCTCTGCAGCATCTGCCGTGTCGCAGCAACGGTACGCTTTCCAGACTGTACGCCAGGATCAGAAACAGAAAATATCCCCTCTGATCCTCTGTAATGTATGGCAGCAGGACCACGGTTGCCGCTGTTGCCACCAGAAACGATCCTGTTCTGCGCCGCTGTATCCTGTCCGGATAACCGAACAGGGTCACATTATACAGATATTGCTCTTCCTTTCCCAATACATAAAGCAGCACGAATATCGCTGCCAGTCCTGTCATACCCCCAAGTGTCCGAAGGCTCCATGCTCTTCCCATAAATAACACAGCCACTCCATAAGCCACCAGAAGCCGCAGCATATCCTTTACTATGTGTCCGATATCCTTATTTGCACTCGTATTTGACCGATTCATTTTTCTCCCCCTTCTCGTGTCACTTTTTCATCCGGTCTGTCGTTTTCCGCTGTCCTTTGTCTCTCTCTGTCGACCTTCCTTTGGTGACAATCGTTTTTCCCCCATGCTAAAATAGCACCAGCAAAGGAGGTAAGATAATACTATGTTCAAGCTTGTGCTGATCGATGATGATGCCGAAGTGCTGGCGATCAATCAGAAATATCTCACCGGTGCGGGATTCACCGTGTATACTGCCATCTCCCCCCGGGAAGGCGTCTTATCCATTCGAAAGAATCTTCCGGATTGTATCTTACTGGATGTTATGCTGCCCGAAGCCGACGGTTACCGGGTGTGCCGTTACATCCGCTCTTTTTCCTCTGTGCCGATCCTGTTTCTCACTGCCAGAAGTTCCGAGGAAGATGTGATCCGGGGACTTACCTGCGGCGGGGACGATTATCTGGTCAAACCCTACAGTCTCCGGGAGCTGAAAGCCCGGGTGGACCTCCTGATCCGCAGACGCAGACAACTGGCGCAAGCTTCCTCCGATCTGGTACTGACGATCGGAAATCTTTCCATCGACAGGGTAGCCCACAAGGCCTTCTACCGGGAACAGGATCTGTGTCTCGCCAACCGGGAATATGAAGTCCTGCTGTATCTGGCAGAACACCCGGACCGGGACATCACCTTTGAGGAACTGGGCACGGCTCTCTTCGGTGTCTACCGGGAAAGTGACAGACGCAGCGTTATGGTCAATGTCAGCCGTCTCCGCAAACGTTTTGAGGGCAATTACGAATTGGAGAACCGCATCGAAACCGTCTGGTCCAAAGGGTATCGTTTTCTGAAAGGAGGTATCTGACCATGGCACAAAATTCCCGCCCCGCTTTCCGTTCTCCCTCTCTCGAACAGGAGACCGTGGAAGAACTGTCCCGCAGGCTGCTGGAAATCACCGCGCAGCTAAATGCCAGCAATCGCTCCCTGCAGCACCTGCAACAGGAACGTACGGAAATGCTGGCCAATCTCTCCCATGATCTGCGGGCTCCCCTCACTGCCATCCGCAGTGCCGTGGATTATCTTACTTCCGGACAGTCTCTGTCTGCACAGGATATCGAAGGTGCCCTCACCCTGATCGATCACCGGACTGGGACACTGGAACATCTGATCCGGGATATGTACGAGTTGTTCACTCTGGAGGATCCTTCCCACGCCTTTTCCTTTCAGGAACTGGATGCCCCGGCCTTTCTGGAAGAATATTTCTATACCGCACTTCCGGACAGCCACTATGCCGGTCATCTTCTCTGTTTATCTGTATCGCAGGATCTCCATGCCACCCTTTTTGCAGATCCCGGAAAACTGATACGGATTCTGGACAATCTACTCGGCAATGCCGCAAAATATGCTCCCGCCGGAACGAAAATCACTCTGTCTGCCGCACCTTCCGCTGACCTTACTTCTCTCCGGATCTCCGTGACCGATGAGGGGCCCGGCATTCCGCCGGAGGACCTCGAGCGGATCTTTAACCGCACCTACACCGTCTCCTCCGCCAGAACCCCCGGTTCTGCCACCGGCAGTGGTCTGGGCCTGGCCATTGTAAAGACGATCACAGAACGTCACGGCGGAACCGTGTCCTGCGAAAATGCCCCCGGTGCAGGCAGTATCTTTTCTGTGACACTTCCTGCAAAATTCTTACAATCATGATACATTTCTTTACTTCCGCCCCTGTGTTCCCTATGCTGTAGTCACACAGGGACTTTCCCCGTGTACATCTCTGCATAAGGCAGACGGAAAGGAGAATTCTTATGAAGCATTGGACACAACCTGAACTGATGGAACTGAAGGTATCCGAGACCGCCTGTGGATGGTTTCCCTGGTACCCCGGATATCCCGGCGGAGGAGGACATCATCCCGGACACCATCCCGGTGGCGGCGACTGTCAGCCCCCGCAGCCTTCTGAGGAACCGGAAGAGTTCTTAAGCTGACACGACGTTTCGCAGTGCGTGTACTTCCGCTGCCACCTCGGCAGTGGAATCACCTGCTGCCGGTCTCCTTATCCAAAAGACCGGTATCTGCTCCGCTATTTTCAGGCAGTTCTGCCAGATTTCCATTCCCGGATCCTGTTTTTTCCACAGATGTCTTAAGAACAGATTGTCTTTATACACGATCATGCTGTCGGGGCCTGTGATTTTTTCTGCTTTTATCTTCCCGGACTTATCTTCCGCCTCTTTTTTCCATCGGATTCCCAGAAAAACAAATCGTTCCAGTCTGGCCTTTTCCCTTTGAAATACCCCGGTACAGGGCACCAGAAATTTGTCCTTTTTTTCATCAATATACAAAAGTTCTTCCGGGGGATATCCCTGCCTCAGCACCACATCCCTGCACAGCTTCATATAAGGAAAAGCCGGATACACCCACACCCCTTCTTTTCCGGAAATGTCCACCACTGCCATATCGTCTGCCAGAAAACGATACCCCCGTTTCAGCAGTTCTGCCGTCAGTGTGGACTTGCCCGCGCCACTCTCTCCGGCGATCAGGATCGCACCACCTTCCGGAGTTGCCAGCGCACTGCAATGTATGGGAAGTTTTCCCTGCTGAAGGCTGAGCATTGCTATTCCAAAGCCCAGCAGATAGGTTCGTACCGCTCCGGGATCTCCTCCCTTCCGGATGTGATACCGGATCACCTGTCCCCGCTCCACACTCATGGCCAGCGTACGATTACACAACCAGCCTTTTTCTGTACCCAAAAAACTTCCGCAGACGCAGTCTCCGTGTTCTTTCCGAAACTGTGCTTCCTCCTCTTCGTCCATCGCCCGGATCCGGACCTTTTCCCGTCCGAAGTCCCTGTCATCCTCCGGTAAACGCACCGGATCCAGCTGTACAAAGTCCAGATCCGCTGTTACCCTCATGCCGTACAGATAGTAGTGGTACTGCATTCTTCCGTCACACTCCCTTCCCTGATGCAAAGTTCTCTGTCACAATATTTTAAAACACCCTTCCTGTGGGTGATCAGCAGGCAGGTGGGTCTCGGTTCTAATGCCCGGAGCCCCTGCAATACAGCGACCTCCGTAGCTTCATCCAGCGCCGAGGTGGCCTCATCCAGGATCAGAAACGGTGCTCTCCGCAAAAAGGCTCTGGCAATGGCGATCCGCTGCGCCTGTCCTTCCGACAGGCCATGCCCTCTTTCCCCGATGACGGTATCCAGCCCCTCCGGCAGTGACCGGACAAAATTTTCTCCGGAAGCCAGTTTCAGGGCCGCCCACAATTCTTCCTCCGAAGCATCTTCTCTGCCCATCTGCAGATTTTCTCTCACGGTTCCGCTGAACAGAGTATTCCCCTGGGGGACATAGGCAATAAACTTCCGGACGAAAGCTCCGGTCTCCTGCCTCTGTCCGCTGCCATTGTAGAAATCCACCGTTCCCGCTCCCGTTTCCAGAAAGGCCATCAGAATGCGGATCAGTGTTGTCTTGCCGATACCGGACTCTCCTACAATGGCGACAAATTCTCCCGGACAGATCTTCAGATTCACCCGTTTCAGCACCGGTTCCCTGGTATATCCGAAGCATACATTTCGAAGCTCCACTCCGATCTCCCCTCCACGGATCTCTCCGGCTGCCCTTTGCTCCCCGGGAATTCTCTGTAACTCCATGATCCTCCCGGCGGAAGTCAACAGGGCAATGATCCGGGGAATCTGCTGGGCCAGTCCCAGGATCGGCGCCTGTACCCGGTTCACCAGTGTCAGAAATACCGACATAGTACCGTAGGTGATCTGTTGTCTCGACAGCTGCCATGCCCCGTAGGAAAATGCTATCAGATATCCTCCCTGAAAAGCCAGTGACATCACCGTGGAACTGGCGGTTCCCAGTCCGGTCTTGCGGTATACCCAGTAGAACCGTTCCTCCCGCAGCTTTGTCAGGCGCTCCACCGCCCGGTCCTCTCCGGTAAAAGCCTTTACGATCAGAAGGTTGGCCAGACTTTCCTGCAAAAAGGAACGGTATTCCGACTCACTCTCCTGCACTTTCCGCTGTAACCGTTTCAGGCGTTTTCCCAGCCACCAGGAGCACAGGGCTGCCACCGGTGCCACCATCAGGGCAAACACCGCAAGGAGCGGGGAATAATAAAACAACATACAAAACACCAGTACCAACTCGATCCCCAGCTGTAAGATATTGGGGATTGTCCCCACAATACCGTCCGCCACATTTCCCGCATCGCTGGTCAGTCTTGTCATGAGATCACCGGTATGATAGGCCGTCACTTCCCGCCAGCCAGAATGCAGGATCTTCTCATAGATCTGCCGTCGGATCCCGAAAGAAAACCGCTCCGTTACCAGTGCAGTAAGCAGTGTCGACAACACCGAGATTCCCTGCATTCCCAATAACAGCAGCACATAACCCGTAAGCAGCCGTCCGAAACCGCTTCCCACTGTGGCATGATCAATGATCTCCTTGGTGATCTGCACCATGGCCAGCGAGGCAAAAGTCTCCAACAGCCCAAACAATAACAGCAGACCAATCCTGCCCGCATAGGGAGCGGTATATTGCCACAACCAGGAAATATAATCTCTTCCTCTTATTTTTCCCATATGTGTCTACACCTCTTCCAGGATCCCCGCCTGTTCCAGTTTGTCCAGAAATGCCAGCACCTCTTTTTCACACACCTCTTCCATCACTTCATATTCTTCCATCAGTTTATGCAAGATAGCCTCCACCGTTATGCCGTCTTCGCCTTCCTGCCCGTCCAGCATATCCCAGATGTCGTTTCCCACACCTTTGATGCAGAAATATTTCCCCTGTTCGAAATCCACCATGACCTTTTCTCCCGCCAGGTCCGTCACATTCCTTTTCGCTTTCATTCGGATTTTTGCCGTTTTGTCCATTTTCCGTTCTCCCTTCTTTTACACGCTCTGTCTCCGTCTGTTAATCGAGCAGGCGGACTCATCGTATACACCAAAAAAGCCCATGTAACCATGAGCTTCCCTGATCCATTCTGGCATTTTCCTCTCATACAGTCCAAAAACTACTGTACGTCTACGGTAGGTTCTCCGGAATTGCCGGAAGAAGGACCGTAAGTGGAGATAGTATACTTACCGTCATCGGACTGGTAAACGCCGTCCTCGATCAGACCTCCCTTAGGGCTGTAAGCCGTTGCTCTTACGTTCAGTTCCTCCATTTCGGGCTGACTCCATGCTTTCATTTTCCATTCCTCCTTATTACATTTTTATGATTTCTTACATTTCTGATTATAATAATTTCCCTGTAAAAATACCCTCTTTCTAACAAAACTGTAAGATTTTCGTTACGACCTCGTGGAGTGTATCCTTGTCCGACTGCCTGATCACTTCATAGATTCCGGCCTGCCCTGCGATCCGGACCAACTGTTCCATCAAAGGATACGGAATCCCGGTACTGTACCGGTAGGTATCCGCCAGATACAACTGGCTGCTCAAAGTCTCCAGTGCTTTCTGCCCGGTGAGCTTTTGGATACTCACTGCCTCTTCCCCGGTATTCTGCACCGCATCCTGCCACCCGGCCACAGCATCCTTTCGCAGCAAAAAAATCTTCCCGAGGAGCGCCGCCTCTTTCCGATAGCAATCCTGTCTGCGCCAGGCATATTTGTCCCTCTCTTCGTCAATATAGATCAGTTCTTCCAGCGGCTTCCCGCATTTCAGTGCCATATCACGACAAAGCTTCTGCTGCGGGTAGGAAGGCTCCGCCAGCATCCCCATAGTTCCCGGATGCACCCTCACTGTGTCATCCGCCAGAAATCCAAGCTTTCTTTGCAACAATTCCATGGCCACCGTAGACTTCCCGGCCCCGCTCTCCCCACAGAGTAAAATGGCCTGTTCCCCGGTATACAATGCACTTCCGTGAAAAAAGGGTTCCCCCCTCTGCAGACAGACCAGTGCCATCCCGGCACTGAGCAACAGGGAAGTGATCACAAGCAGTTGCGGTTCCTCCGAAAGCTCAACGGTGATCCTGCTGCCCCCTTCCACATAGACCTGTGTTCCGTCCCGGATGCGGAACCAGGCCGATACAAAGCCGTTTGTCCAGGTCCCGTAGCCCTTCTGTCCCGCTTCCAGCAGGAAATCCGGCATCCTTCCGAATACAATTTTTACCTCTGCCTCTCCCGCCGTCTCCGGTACTGCCTCCGAAAAGGGGATCTGCGACTGCACCCGCAGTCCGTAGATTCTGTAAAAATATTCCATCATACCTCAAACCTTCTCCGATATTCCTGTGCCAGGCCCACATAAAAGCCACGCACCATGTCTGCTTTTGAGTGCCCGTTTTCCCCGGACATCGTCTCACCCGGAATCCCCGACAGTTCCTCACAGATCCGTTCCCACTGCAAGGCGAGCAGTTCCTCACTTCCCACGCCCTGTCTTCCCTTGTGGAATTCATCCGCCAGGATCTCTTCCGGGATCTTCCCCTGTAAATACTGCCGAACCAGGCGTCTCTCCTGCCCGGCATGGGTGAACTGTTCCGCCGGGAGACTTAGCACCAGTGCGATCAGCCGCTTGTCTCTGGTGGGATCTCTGGGCACCACTCCGGTGGCCAGAGACAGCTTTACTTCATATTCTCCGATCTGCCGCAAGGCACTTTTGTCATACATATACCGGGACACCGCTTCATGATCCCCACCGGCTTCCGCCGTGAGAAGATCCCACCAGATCCACTTGCGGCTCCTGCGGTATTTTCTGCTGTAGACATTGATCTCCCGCACCAGTTCTTTGATTCTTCCCTGATGTAACAGTGTCAGGAACAGGCTTCGAAAATCCCCATAGGATATGGTAATATTTCCGTACTGTCCCGACAGCAGGATCCCACAGTCTTTCTGAGCTGCCAGACGATAACTTTCATACATCCAGGGCAGATTCAGTACCGCTTTACAGGGAACTTCCAGAACTTCCCACAGCCTCCGGTTCTCCGCCAGCAGATCTCCCCGGTTGGTCACCAGATACTCCGGTTCCAGATTCCCGTGAAATCTCCGCACCAGTTCCACACTGCTTCTCTCATCCTCCACAGCGTATTGTCCCGGGATCCGTGCTCTTTCCTTCTCCTCCGGCACCGCAGTAAAGGAATACAGTTTCTTTCCTCTGGCAGCAAGGTAAGGTGCTGCATAAGCTGCCACCGCATTGGAGTCCAGCCCGCCGCTTAACAGAATTCCTGTTTCTTTTCCACCCCGGCCTTCCCGGATCACATCCTCCACGCAGTGCCGGAACACCGTGGTCACCAGCTCCCGGTACCCTGCTTCCGTCTTCCCCCGCAGGATCCTCCTTCCCGCAAAGGGATCCCAGTAATCCCTTCTGTGCACCCCTTCTTCAGTAAATACCACAATTTCTCCCGGAGCCAGTCGCAGGATCCCCGCATAGGGTGTCTCTCTGGGTTCCGACACCGCCCGCAGATCCCGGATGGTATAGAACCGGTCAAACCAGCCCGTATTTTCCTTCCAGTTCTCCCGTTCGCAGGTGATCCCCGCAAGCAGCGTGGAAAAATAGACCCTTTTTTCCTCCTGAAAATAATAGACCGAACGGTTTCCCACCGCATCATTGAACAAAGTCAGGCTCCGCTTCCCCGGCTCCAGATACGCACAGGCATAGGCTCCTCTGGCCACGGCAAGCGTTTCCTCCGGATGGCTGCAAAAGCTTTCATACAGAATTTCCCCGTCCGGATGGCTGCACAGATCCCGGATGCCTCCAAACCGCTGCACCAGTTCTCCGCGGTTATCCAGGATCACATCCGCCACGAACAGACTTCTGCGCTCTCCCTTTCTTTCATAAGGGAATCTTTCTTCCACAGCTTCCCTTGTGACATCCTGTACCCCGCAGGCCAGATAATAGGTTGCCTCCCTTTTTTCCTGTATCCGGTCCAGGCAGCTCGTCCTATAGGCCTGCCGCATCCGCAGAGCCTCTTCCCACAGGTTTCCTGCACGATTTTTTCTTTGTGCCTCTGACTGCGCCGCACTCAGATCCACAATTCCCCAGATTGCCGACATACTTATCCCCTCTTTCCGGAAGCCTCCTTACAGAACCGGGCCACGGTAGTATATCCGCCGCCGTCCCCTCCGGTCACATACATTTCCCCAAAACGCAGCCAGGCATGGGCCACCATTTTACCTTCTTCCATGCCACACCCCAGATACAGGGTGGAAGAAAGTCCCTGTCGGTACAACAGTCTCTGGGCCGCCAGCGCCCGCACCAGACATTTACTCTCCCAGGGAGTCTTATCACAGACCTTTCCCACGATCCGGGCGATACGCGCCGCCTGCCGGTATCCTTCCCGGGATGCCGTTCCTGCGGATTCTTCGTTTTCTCTGCCCCAGCCCTTCCGCAGTTTCCCCGGCGGCAGGAGCAGCAGTTGCATGCGGAAGATCGCCGAATAATAATAGGTAAGTAAGGTTTCTTTTTTCCATGGGTTCTTCCAAAGAAACCCTGACGGACTTTTCATGGCTTTCTTACACTCCTTATAAATATTTCAATGGAACAGACTAATGAAAATGTAACTGCAGTCTGCGGTAGATATCCTGTCTTACACCGATCTGTGATGCATCGATCTGCCGCAGCATTTCCCGCTTGTATTTTCCCCGGCCGCAGACCACACCCCGAGCGGCCCGGATTCCCCAGGCTGCCGGAAGCAGAAATTTTCCCGCAACGGGATTTCTCGAAAGCCACGGGTAATACAACACCATATATTCATAAGGAGGGAACCAGTACCAGCGTTTCAGGGCATCTCGGCCCTTTTCTCCCTTCTCCGGCTGCGCATCGCAGAACCGGTTCCAGATACCGTTTTCATCCTTGCCATAGATTCCACACCCCTGCATATAGTCAAACAGTTGCTGATAAAACGCTTCACCGGGCTCTCCCTGCAGCCAGATCCGGGCCAGCTTCTCCATATGCTCCGTAAATGCCGTCAGTCCCAATCCCGCAAACTGCTTTTGCAGATAGTCTGCGTTCATTTCCCCACCGAATTTTTCCAGAAACACATAAATGTCCACCAGATTCCGGATACCACAGCCTCTCTTGTAAAAATGCTTTGCCATATGAGCCATCATGTAAATATAGAAATCTTCCGCCTCAAAATCATACACATACAGAAAACCCTTTCTGCGCACCGCCCGGGACAGATCCGAGAAATAGGCATACTGCCTCTCGTCCACTGTCCGGTCATACATGGCTCTGTGCGCCTCCACCACGATTCCCGGTGCTTTCCGATAGATATCATGATGCTTGATCTTCTGTTGCAGGACATACCCCATGGCTTCCAGTTCCACTGCCGCCTGCTCCATGAAATCTCCGTGGATCAGAATGTCAATATCACTCATTTCCCGCAGAAACGAAGACGGATAATAGAATTTCATCCGGGCTCCTTTCATGGGTTGACAGGGAATCTTTGCCTGTTCCATCCGTTCCTCCAGCTTCTTCAATTCCTGCAGCTGCATACCGGTAAAAAGCATGCTTCCCAGTACTTTTTCCCGCAAAAGCCCTTTTTCTTCCTCCGAAAGCCCATCTGTTTTTAACAAGGCTCCCAAAAGCAGATAATCCATATGGTTCTCCTCTGAAATCTTTACAATCTCCCTTACAGAGACGCCCTCTGGCAGAGACGCCGCCTTTCTGTCCTCCAATCCGGCCTTTACCAGTTCCGCCAGATATTCTGCCATTGTTTCCATACGTAGTCCCCTTTCCCTTTATTCTTCAGGTACGCTTTCCGTGACCGTTTCCTGTACTCCGTCAGGAGCCTCCGTCTGATCCACAAGCGTTATAAGCTCTTCCGTATATCGCAGAATATATTCTCCCCGTGAGGCAAAATATTCCTGAATCGTATCCCCGTCAGCCAGATATCCTTCCTCTGTCTGTCGCAGGCCGTAGCGCTCCGCCGTGGCTGTCACTGCCACCCGGTAAGTTTCCAGAAGCGGTGTCAGATACTCTTCTGCCTTTTCCTTCGTCAGTTCTTCCACGTATTCCCGCATTCTCTGCCGGAACGCTGTCTGAAAGTCCTTATTTTTCAGCAATCCCTGTAAAAACAGATCTTCTGCCACCCCCGGACACAGATAAGTATTCACACTGTAATTACTGACCTTATTCCGTCCCAGAGTATCCGTGGCATCCGAGAATTCCCAGTGCCATTTTCCCGTCTCTCCTTCTCCTGCCCGTCGCCACAAAGTGGTGGAAAAAGAGTCAAACTGCGAATTACCGAAATAGAGATTGGCACAGTAATAATCCAGATAGCTTTCCAGATCCATCTGCTCCAGGATCTTCTGATACGTTCCGTGTCCGGAAGTATTCCCCTCGGTCACCAGCCGGTACAGTTCTCCGTATTCCGGAGCGATCTGGGAGGGATAGCGGTTCTCTATGACCTGAATTTCTTCCGGGGAACCGCCGGCTCTTCGGGCAAAGGTTTCCGCCGTATTTACCCTGCCCACCAGATACAATCCCCAGAACTCCCCGTCCACAAACACCAGACAGCCCTTCCGCTCTTCCAGCGTAAAATCCGTGATTTCTTTTAACAGCAGTTCCTCTAAAACCTGTCTGTTCTTGGCCACATGATCCGTGCCGCCCCCGTACAGAAGAAACGTGCCGTCCCGGAAAAGCTCATACAGCTCACAACTGCTCTCCGGCACCGGATCCGCTCCCGTCATAAGAAAACTTTTCTGCCCGTAATCCAGATTTCCGTCCTTCCGCAAACTTAAAATTACCTCCCCCTCATAAGTCAGATATCTGTCCGCTTCGAAGTATTCCACATGGGCATTCATCTCTCCACCCCGGTAATAATTGGCAGAATCAAACCGCAGGTCATCCGCCGCCAGCGCATTCTCATAATCCACACCTGTGACATAATTGCCGCCAAAATAATCAAACAGCTCCACAGGATCCACAGTCAGCGACAACACCGGCAGATCCCGGTACATTGCTCTGGCCTCCATAGCCACAAAATAGCTGGCGCAGGTGACATTACTTGTCCTGCCTCCGGCATCTACTGCCACTGCCTGTAACACCACCGCTTTGTCCACGTCATTAAACGGCGCATAGTCCTGGTAGGCTGACACTGTGGAAATGGCGGAGTAGACATTGGGACTGCCGCAGACATTCGTTATCTCCACCGGTGCCTCATAGAGAATTCCGTTCTCCGGATCCGGCACCGTGCCATCCAGTGTATAATAGATACTGCTTCCCGCCGGTGCAGCGATCTCTACCGTAATATCCTCCGGATAAAACCCTCCCGGCAGGGAAAATACCGGCTGATCCCCTGTTTTGCTCCGTGTAACACGACTCCGGATCTCGATCTGCCTGCTTCCTTCCGTCTGTTCTTCCCGCTGCCCGCTGTCCTGTACCTGTTGTGTCAGCTGCTGTCTGTCATTCTCTTGGCTTTGCTGCAGCCAGATCAGAAAAGCGGAAAATCCCACACATGCTAACAGTGCCAGCGTGATTCCTATTCGTTCCCCCGTTTTTTTCTCTGTATCCATTTCTTCCCTCACTCAGTCCCTGTAATAAATATCTCTGGTGTATACCTTCTCCCGGACATTCTCCAGATCTCTGTGATAACGATTGGCCACGATCACATCCGACTGCCGCTGAAAGGCTTCCAGATCCCGTATGACCGGGCTTCCGAAAAAATCATCCTCCGAAAGTTCCGGCTCGTACAACAAAATCTGTGCCCCTTTGGCCCGGATCCGTTTCATGACGCCCTGGATACTGGACTGACGGAAATTATCGGAGCCGGACTTCATGATAAGCCGATAGATTCCTATGACCACCTTTTGCCCCGGTACACCGCCTCTACCCTGACTTCCCTGATAAAATCCCGCCTTCTCCAGAATACTGTCCGCGATATGATCCTTGCGGGTACTGTTGGCGGACACGATGGCCTGGATCAGATTCTGGGGAATGTTCTCATAATTGGCCAGTAGCTGCTTCGTATCCTTCGGCAGACAGTATCCTCCGTAGCCAAAAGAGGGATTATTGTACTGCATCCCGATCCGGGGATCCAGGCAGACACCCTCGATAATACTGCGGCTGCTTAAGTTCCGCATCTCCGCATAAGTGTCCAGTTCGTTAAAAAAACTGACCCGGAGCGCCAGATAGGTATTGGCAAACAGTTTTACCGCCTCCGCTTCCGTAGGGTCCATGATCCGTATGGGGATCTCCTGTTTTTTTGCACCCTCACGCAAAAGCTCTGCAAACCGTCTTGCATACTCCGCCATTTCAACGGACTTTGTGTCTGCTCCCACAATGATCCGGGAAGGATACAGATTGTCATACAGTGCATGCCCTTCCCGCAAAAATTCCGGAGAAAACAGGATCCTGTCCGTGTGATATTTTTCCATCAGAGACACTGTATATCCCACCGGCACCGTACTCTTGATCACGATCACCGCGTCAGGATTCACCCTCCGTACTGTCTCCACCACCGTTTCCACAGAACCGGTATCAAAAAAGTGAATTCCGGGATCATAGTTCGTCGGTGTGGAGACGATCACAAGCTCCGCATCCCGGTAAGCCACCTCTCCGTCCAGGGTAGCCTGCAAATGCAGCCTGCCGCCTGACAGATATTCTTTGATCTCTTTATCCCGGATAGGTGATCTCCCTTTTTGTAACAACTCTACCTTCTCCGGTATCACATCCACCGCCGTTACTTCATGATTCTGGGCCAGCAGAACTGCCATGGACAATCCCACATACCCGGTTCCCGCTACTGCAATCTTCATAGAAAGCTCCCGCCTTTCCGTAATCTGCAAACTTTGTGGTTTCCTCTGCGGATCGGTCATTTCCCGAAATCGCTTTATCATGAGGTATTTCAGGCAGAAATCTCTTCCCCATTGCCAACAGGGCCCGGAAATCCTTCCGGCCTCCGTAACACAACAGAAAAATGCTGTTGGACACAAGCAGACATACCAGTGCCCGCTCCAATAATTCCCGGATTCCTTCTACCGGTATCTGACTGCATACCCGGTCGGTCAGCATACAGTTTAAAAATGTTACGCTTCCATAGAAGACCAGTGTCCCCAGATAGCTTTGCCGGTCCTCTCCGTCAAACAACGTCGTAAACAGATTATGTATCAGCCACGGCATTCCTACGATGACCGTAGCAACTACCGTAGACAGGATCACTCCGTACAGCCCCATAGGTTTCACCAGCAGAAGATTCAGGACCAGATTCACTCCTGCCGTTGTCAGTGTCCGGAACCGGTCTCTGTGCCAGATCCCGGCGGCATCCTTGTAGGCATTGAACAGCTGGTTGAACTCGTAGATAAAATAATATACACACAGACAGATCACGATCTGTCCGGGCAAAATGCCTGCCTCTCCGATCCACAGTTTCATAAAGGGCTGCAACAGACACAGCAGGCAGCAGGTGCAAAGTCCTGCGATCCAGGCGATCAACAGTGTAAATTTACAGAAGTCCGCATAATTTTTTCCCCGGCTCTCGGTCAGAAGACTATTGCCGATCCCGGCTAGAGTGGAGGTGAAAAGCACCCCTACCAGACCAATGACGGAAGTAACGATGTAATAATAATTCTGATAGACTGCCAGCACCGTCAGTCCCAAAAATGTCGAAATGACCAGAGTATCCGCGGAATTCACAATGACCACCCCCACCCGGGAGGTAAACAGGTCCTTGATCTTGCCCCGGATTTTTTGCCTGGTCTGCTCTTCCACCTGTCCCTTTGGGACATAATCCGGATAATTTTTCTGTGCCACCAGTGCGGTACACAGATTCGTCAGGATCTGTGCTCCCAGTGCCGCCAGCAGATACCAGTAATAATTCCGAAAGCCCACCAGCAGCCCGGCCTGTATAAGATACTGCAGCGTCCGTACCGCCAGATCCGCCTTATTTGCCAGGTCACTTCGCTGATGAGCTGCCAGCAGACTGTTTTTATACGCAAACAGCCAGTAACTGATGACACAGGCTCCCAGATGCAGCAGATACAATACATACAAATCCACATCCGGCGGAATACTGTCCGTTTTCACCAGCGAGGGCAGAAACGGCAGCAGCACTATTCCGGCCAGAAAGATCCCCAGACCGATCAGGCGGTAATATCTGCGATACAATGACAACAGAGCACAGATCTCGTCCTTCTTTCCTTCCGCAATGGGAGCATACATACTGTAGCCCAGTGCACTCCCTACTCCCAGCTCCGCCAGATTCAGGATCTGCAGTATGGAAGTAAACAGACTGTTCAGCCCCAGATATTCCATTCCCAGATACCGGATCAGCAGCGTGCGCATGATAAAAGGAACCAGAATCTGATACCCCTTCAGGAGTCCTCCGAAGATCACATTTCTGACGGCATTTCGGGTCCTTTTCATTCACACTTTCTCCTTCCGGCTTTCTGGCCGATCCACAGATCATAGGGAAAGCTCTGTAGCAGTCCCTCCCTCAGTTCTTCCAGTTCGGGCAATTTCATGGGTTCTGTTTCCTTTGCTTCCGCAAGGGATGTTGCCGAGCGCACCTCATATCTGCCGGTGGCAAAGTACCAGTCATAATATTTCAGCATCTCTTCCTCCATCCCCTGCCGAAGGAATACCGACGGGACCCCATAGCTCTCCGCCAGAATGATCCCATGTAACGAAGACGAGTATACCACCTCCGCCTCCAGAATTTTGTCGAGGAAGGTCCGGTAATCTCCGGTTCGTATGGAAAGTCTGTCATCTCCTGTCGTTTTCCGCTTCATGTAATGGTCGATCACCACATATTTTTTCTTTTTCTCCGGTCGTCTGCCGGGATAAATCAGAGGCAGCAGGATCGCCGGGTCTCCGTAGATCTGCGGACAGGTATATCCGTTCTCCCGGAGCACCTGTGCGGTGATCGGACCTCTGACTGCCCGGATATCCAGCTTCCGGTATCCCTTTTGTGTAGTCACCCGTCCCACATGAGCGAAGGAATTGACCCCGCTACCCCAGATCACCGCATCGAAAACTCCCAGTCCCAACACGGAACCAATGGTCATCAGATGGCAGGGCTTTGCCGCCTCTCTAGACAGATCCAGTCCCAGACGGTGCAACATCCACTGCGTCACCACCGGTGCCAGCAGATCCCCCAGATTCTCATTAAAATTCCAGTACTCCAGATTTACTTTGTTCCTGTCTGCTTTTCTTCCGTCCAAGGTTTTTCGATTGCGCAATACGCCGATCTGTTTTGTCAGTTCCAATCCTCTCTCCTTCCCCTGTCCTACCGCCACCGGTACAGACTGTCCAATAGCCGGAATCTCTTATGCAGGAGCAACTCCCGCAGCAAGCGCCTCTTTCCCGTGGCACGGTATTCCCGCAGGGCATTCTGCAGCGGCAGGGAACCACCGATCCGTTTCAGTTCCGCATATTTCCTGGTTTCCTCATAGCCGGAATCTCTATAGATCTTATGCAGATACATCAGACTCTTCCCCACGAAACAGGCATTGACCTCCGCATACAGTTCCTGCTTTGCCTGAAGCGTTCGGAAGCACTGCCAGGTGCGGTCCCGGAAATACAATAAAGCCTCATAATAGTTCTCATGAAAACGGTTCACCAGATTCTCCGCTTCCTTATAGCGATAACAATACAACGACTCCGGAACCACACAGATCCCTTTGCTCTTTTCCAGCACCTGCATGGAAAAAGCCATATCCTCACAGATGGCAAATTCCTCTCCGAAGCGGATATCATTTTCCAGAAGCAATTCCCTGCGGATCAGCTTATTCCATGGCGGATTGAAAAATTCCCGCCGGAAGTCCGATAAAAACCGCTCCTCCAGATATTCTTTTCCTCCACCGCAGAAAGCTTTTTCCGGAAGGTTATCCACACATTCTTTCGTCTGTTCCACCAGATATGTAAAACCGCACACCGAAAGATCCGCGCCGGATACTTTTGCCTTTTGATATAAAGTTGCCAGGGTATCCGGGAACAGGGTATCATCACTGTCCGTAAAAAAAAGATACTCTCCTTCAGCCTTACAGATCCCCAGATTTCTGGCACTGCTGACACCGCCGTTTTCCTTGTGCCAGACCCGGACCCTTGTGTCCTGCGCCCCCAGCCTGTCACACAAGGCCGAAGAGCTATCCCTGCTGCCGTCATCGATAAGCAGCAGTTCCCAATTGGAAAAGCTCTGCCGGAAAATACTGTCTACACAGCGCTGTAATTCTTTTTCCGCGTTATACACCGGCACTACGATACTGATCTTTGTCTCTCTCATTTTTCTCCATCACACTGCATATTCTCTGCGCCACCTTGTCCCAGGAATACTCTCTCAGATACCATTCCCTCCGCCGTTCCACTTCCTCTCGGTATTTCGGATCCTGAAGTACTTCCCACAGATCCAGTGCCAGTTCCTCCGCATCCTCCCCGGAAATAAGCCTGCCGGTGCATCCGTCCTCAATGAACTCCGACATAGCGAATTTATCTCTGCCGATACAGGGCAGACCATAAGTAAGTGCCTCTGCAAATACCAGTCCATAGGCTTCAAAATAAGACGGCATACAGAAGACATCACACAGGTTATAATAGTCTGTCAGTTTTTCAGACCCCAGATCTCCCAGCAGGTGGATCTTCTGCCAGTCCGCCTCTTCTACCCTGATCTGCCTCTCCCGCAGAGCGTCCCGGATGTCCGACTCCTTTGCCCCCGCCAGATACAGCTCCGCTGACCACAGATATTTTTTCCGCAGGATTGTGAAAGCCTGTACCACCAACGGACCACCTTTTCTCACAAAATTCCTTCCCACAAACAGGATACGCCGCCCCTCCTTTGATCCCGGACGGATCCCTGCAGCATCCACATTGATGCCGCCTCCCACCGCATGGACCTTTTCCCGGGGGAGCCCGCATTCCCGGATCAGAAACTCCGAAAGCCACCTGCTCATGGTGAATACCCCTTCACTTTGCCGGTATTGCTCCAATTGTCTCGCCGCCCTGCGTTCCAGCGTCTTTTGCGGCACCTGATCATACTCGCAGTACCGATAGCCCACCGGATCTTCCCTCTGCAGCCACAGAATCGCGGGAATGGAAAGGTCCTGATAGAGATAGGATGCCAAATGCGCTCCCGACGGCCAGCCGCCAAACTGAAACACAGGCATTTTTTCGTCTGTCCTGTGCCGATGTCTCCACGCAGCATATCTCCCCGACAGCCGCAGCCGGTCCCGCAGGACCGGCCCGGGGTTCAGTCCCTTCTTCCTCTGCAGTCTCCGGAGTATTTTGCGGTACAGAGGATCCGAAAGTGCCAGATCCTGCACCTGCAGATAAGGCTCCATGGCCTGTCGCAGGGACCAGGCCGTTCCGGACCAGGTTCTCTTTTTATCTTTGTACCACAGGCATATATACAGTACTTCCGTCATAATCATCTCTTCCTTTCCGCATACAGTGCGATCTGTGTGCACCCGTCCGTGATGTCATAGCATACCGCCCACTGTGCCCCCGGCACCACCACATCGATATCAAAGGGAAAATCCTCAAAGGTCATATCCGCCGTTCTGTCCTCATAGGGCGGACACGCCTTAACAGGCAGTATTATGGTCTGTCTGGGCGTCACGATCATCAGCTTCCGTTCCTGCGCCGTATCGTTGGTCACGCTGAAATGGATCCTGCCCTCTTCATCCACGAATCTGCTGCCTACATACAAAGTATCCGTCGTATAAATATTCTCCATGGTGACCCCCGCCGTGACATTGCGATGGTAGAAGGTTCCATAACGGGCCGCATCCCCTACCGAGATATTACACAGCACCACATTCTCCAGAGAAAAACCGTCTTTTACCAGTGTGTAGATGGCATAACCGCCTCCGTTGAGAATGCAGTTTGTGAAATAGATTCCTTTGGCACCGCTCTTCTCCGGGGCAATCATGAGACAGGCATTCACATAGCTCCCCCCTCCGGGGATCGCCGGTACTTCGAATCTGCAGTTGTCGAAGGAAATATTCTCCGCTGTAAGAGAAGGATATCCGAAGATCTGTACCCCGTCAGAATGTACTGTATCCCCGCTGTCCGGATGTGCCAGATCCGCAATGTAGCAATCTCTCAGTGTCACATTGCGATAGGGATTCAACGCATCTCCGCTGCTGCCCCCCAGACGGCACCGGGTAAACGTGGCATTGCTTCCCTGAAAATTACGCAGGGTGCAGTCTTCGAACACATAGGATATCCGGGCATCCTCCCGCCCGGTAGTGACTGCATCGAATTTACAGTTCCGGAAAGTCACCGTGGTCTCCACGGCAATTTTGCCCTCATTGACCATCAACAGTGCATACCGGGAAAAATCCATATTCCGGATCTCTATCTCATTCCCCGCCTGTCTGTTGCTGTAGACCAGATCCAGTGCCAGCTGTCCTCCGGCTCCGGTCTTGTACTGGATTCCACCGTAAATCCCCGGTTCCGGGATCTCCGTCAGCTCTGTATCTGTATCCACACCGGTATTGAAACGATCCGGGATCTCTCTGGGTGCCGCCTGCGCCCGTATCCCCAGACTCATACTCAGAACTATTGCAAACAGCCAAAAACTTTTTCGCATTTTCGTTTCCTTTTTTCGTTTCTTCTCTCTATTTACCTTATGTATCTGTGCACCGCTTTGTGTTGCAAATCCGACATATTTTCCCATTTTTCCCGGGAGATCACCTGGAACAGTGCGATGGGAAGATACGCATACTTGATGGTCTGCAGCGTATCCATCCACCACAGATTTAAGAAGTACCCGCAGACCGCAAGCGCCAGACTTAACATTGTTCTGTCCTTCTTTTGAATCCCGCATCGCACCATCTCCCCCACCGCCTGCAGGATCAACAGTCCGTAGACCACCAGTCCCGGATACCCGTAGCGGATATAATTGGCCACATAGAAATTGTCAATGGAGTGGATCGTGGCCCCTCCCGGAATATACCAGGAGAAATGATATCCGGAGCCCTGCCCCAGCCAGGGGTTCAGCCAGTCCACCGTGAAAATATCCAGCAGGGCATCCCTGTAGGAAGCGCTGTTGGCAAGGGAGGTGCTGTCCACCCCGTAACGGATGGCATAGGAGGTTCCAAACATCTCATCCACCACCGTACTAAGCTGCAACAAAATATACTGTCCCGGCGGAGAATTGGGGAATAAAAATGCAAGAAGCAGAATCAAAAGCCCGGCCGGTACTATGGTAAATAACAGTTTCTTCCTCTGCTCTCCCGGTGCCAGCACGGTCAACAGCAAAAGCTCCAGTCCCATGACCGCCAGCGTGGAGCGGGATCCCGTAAGAAATACATTAACCACCACCAATAGCAGGAGAGGCAGATGCCGAAACAGCGTGAAGCAATGTTTCTCCTCATCAATGCACAATAATGGTAACCCGGAGATCAGGATCAGCCCATACGCCAGAGAATGATTGGCCGGTCCCATGATCCGGTAGGCACCGGAGCGGATCATGCCTCCGGTATAAAGTCCCCTGATGGTCTCCAGATAGGCAAAGGGTGTCTTTCTCATGACCGCCTCCACGAGTCCCAGCACACACAGAAACAAAAGCATCCGCCGGAAAAGCACCAGAAATCCATCACTTCCCAGATACTCCCGCAGTACGTAGATCACCAGAAAAGCTCCCAATAATTCAATGAACGGATAAAGAAAAGTACCTATGTGAAAACGCAGTACCGCCGTATAGAAACAGATTCCCAGATATCCTGCCATAAAAAGCCACAATCTGCAGCTTCTCACCCCTTCCCAGAACATCTTTTTCCGGGATTCTTTGCTCAGCAGAAAGAGACACAGAATCGTTATGAGCATTCGCTGTGCCGTCAGATCAAAGCCCGGCAGCCGGATTCCGAAATACTGTGGTAAAATATAATAGGCCACAAGAAAAGAAACCGACAAAAACTGTCCAAGACTCCGCTCCCCACAATTTTCAAAATAGCGATTGCTGCTCTGCCAGCCCTGCCCCGTTGTCTTCGTTTTTTCCACCAGATATCTGCTCATTGCCTCATCCTCTGACTGCCATGGCAAATTCCACCGGCAGAGATTTTTTGCTGTGATAACAATCCCGGTATTTCCATAAAAGCGGCACAATATTCCACAATTTTCGCTGTTCCATCAGCTCGATCCGAAGGGTGGTGGCTCGGATATTGCGTCTTAACAGTTCCTTCGCTTCCTCCGGCATTCCAAAGTCCTCGGCGAACCGCAGAGTGGTTTCATGACTCTTCTGCAATTCCCTGAAAAAAGCGATCCGTCTGTCCAGATCCCGCATCTTGCGTTTGGATACATTACCCGAGTGCATTCGCCGCCGTAACGTAACACTGTGCAGAATGTAACAGCCGTCCATGCACAGGGACAACTTCCAGGCATATTCATCATGCGCCCACCCGGGATACCAGTACTTCTTCGTCTCTTCCAGGAACTCTCTGCGCAGACACATGGTACAGCCCTCACTGCCGATGAAAATATGGGCCGGACTCCATGCAACATGCTCCATGCTTCCGTCCCCCCGGAAGCTTTTCAATACGCTCCGGCTGACAGAAGGAGCATCGGGATCCACTGTAAACGGTACGAATTCCGATCCCAGCACCAGTATCTCTCTCCGTTTTTCCATCTCGCTCACCATATCTTCCACCCGGTCCGGCTCCCAGATATCGTCCTGATCGCAGAAAAAGACATAATCACCGTCCGTCTCTTCCACCGCTGCACGGAAATTCTCCGCATACCCCAGTCGTTTTCCGTTCTGTGTGATCCTCCATGCCGGTGCCAGCTCGTAAGTCTCCAGATATTCCCGTACGATCTCCAGCGTCTGATCCGAGGAACCGTCATCCCGCAGGATCACCTGATCCACCGGAAGGCTCTGAAGCCGGATGGAATCCAGCTGTTCTGTGATAAATCTGGCCCCGTTATAAGTGGCCATTGCTACCGATATCCGCATATTTTTCCCCTTTTCTCTGTCCGCCATTTTCTATCCCGGTAACCCTCCCGGCCTGCATCTGCCGATGGTTCCCCCACAGATCCCGCACAATGCCGGTGTGGCGATCCGCAGATAACGCCCTTTCAGTCCATTGCCCAGATAGGGGTTCTTCCGATACTCCGGAAAATTTTCCCGAAGGAACACAAAAGTCTCTTCCCGCAGAGATTTCCGCAGCTTCCGGTCCCGCACTCTGGAGATCCGCCCCATGGAACTGCACAACAGGATCCTCGTACAGAAATATTCCAGTTCTTTCCCATAAGTATCCATCAGTTCTTTTTCCCGGTAAAACCGACAGGCATCCTGCAATACCGGAAAAATATTTCCCACCCGTCTGCTTTTATTGTCATTCATGGTAGAATCCCCTCTGTCCCGGTGATAGACATAGACTCCCAGCATTTTCGCCTGTTTTTTCACAAAGGGACGTAACTTCAAGTAGAAAGAGGTGTCCTCATAGATATACCCCTCCGGGAACCATATATCGTTGTCCGTAAGCAGTCTCCTGCGGATCAGCTTGTTCCAGGGAGCCGCCGAACCGTAAGAGCGCTTCTCTCTGCCGTCGTCCTCCAGATAATGAAAATCACATTCCACCAGATCCAGTTCTTCGGAACCGGCCCTGGTGTACATGGCCGCGTACATACGCCTGTCCACATAATCATCCGAATCCACGAATCCCACATATTCTCCCGTGGCAGCCGCAAGTCCTACATTTCTTGCCTTTCCCTGCCCTGCGTTCTTCTGGGTGATGACCCGGATGTGTTCGGGATCCCTGGCACGATATCTTTCCAGAATCTTGGGAGAAGCATCCGTGGAACCGTCATCCACGAAGATCAGTTCCAGTGAAGACAACGTCTGCTCTGTCAGGGAACGAATGCATTCCTCCAGATATTTTTCCGTATTGTATACCGGAACGATCACGCTGACTGCCGGCATAAGATTTCCTCCACACTATGTAATAAAAATTCCGGAAAATACAGACTGATCTCCCCGTGTTCCTTGTAATGTGCCACGTCCTCGCTGCAGCGGTATCCCTTTTTCGCCAGATCCCGGCGCAGATAGCGGATATGTTCCTCATAGGTGTGTTCGCTGTCGGAATAATGCAGATAGATCCTCTGGGAGGGCGCATAACGGTTGGCTGCCACCTTTTTCGGAAGATACTCATTGAGGAATTCGACCTTTTCCTTACAGACCTGTCCGGCAATATGCTTCAACGCCTCAATATTCCCGGTGTCCAGCAGGCTTTGTCCCAGAAAATACTGGGGCCCCCCCACCACCATATAGCTTCCGGGATAGTCCAGTCCGAAATTCAGTGCCGTGTAACCGCCCTTGCTGGAACCGCAGAAGATCAGGCGTTTTGCTCCGGTCTGCTCCCGTACCCGGTCGATCAGTTCCCTTACAACGACCGCCTCCTCGAATTTCATATTGCTGCCCAGATAAAAGGAACCTCTGTGATCTGACGCAAAATCATCCAACAGAAACAACTTGTTACAGGGAACTTCCTTTAACGTCCGGACATAATTGTATCTGGCCCGGATCCCTTTTCTGGTGCAGGAGCTGAAAACGATGATCAGATCCCGGGAATCCACCCGGTCCAGCATATATTTTAATGTTACTCCCCGGGAGCGATATTTTTTCTGATCCCGCAAAAGGCGCAGCTTCGTCATCATATACTCTCCCAGTTTTTTCCCTTTTTTACGAAATTTTTGAATGTTTTCCATGGTTTTCCCCCTCTTCCGCAATTAAAAAATTCTCAATATCCTTAAGGATCCTCCGGGTATTGGAATGGTATCCGGCAAAGTCCCTGCTGCCGGTATCCCGGATGCAATCCCCCAGTTTCTCACTGTCATAACAGGCACAGATCAGGTTCATTCCGTCGAATTCCCGAAGCAGCTGTACCTGATGATCGTCCACATGCTCCCCGTAGCTGGCAAGTCTCGGCACTGCGATCACTTTTTTCCCTTGTTTTACGGCGCCGATGATCACACCGGTTCCACCATGGGTAATGACCATCTGGCATTCCCGCAGCTTCCCGGTGAAGCCTTCTCTGTCCAGAAACCTGCAGTATTCATAATGCTTTGGCTGATAATCGCTGACTCCGATCTGGGCAAACACCTCCTCTCTTATCATGCCTTCCTCGATCAGCAGATCTATCCTTTGTAACAATCGATTGAACTGGAACTTCTGAGATCCGGTCGTTACAAATATCATCCTAATAAATTCCCCCCAGGCAGATCGCATCCGGATAGATTTCCTTCATCTGTGTCCATTGGACATAAAAACGATCCGCATAATGATATAACAGTTTTCCCGTCAGTGTGGCCGAAGTCACTTTGGCAAATGACTCGATGTAGATCAGCTTCCTGCCGGAGAGCTTGGCTTCCATGCACAGCGGAATCATGGCCAGCACTCCGGTGCAGACCACCACATCCGGCTGTTCTTTATGCAACAGCCGCAACGAATCCACGGTATTTTTCAACAGATAAAAAAGGCATCTCCACTGTCTCCGGTTCACCTGCTGCAGATAGTAACATTTCACCGGTGTCTTCACCTCATAGCCTGTTTTCTCCGTTACTACAAAACTTTCGTATTTTTCCATTAGCGGTTTTAACATCATCAGTTGTTCAAAGTGGCCGCCCGACGATGCGGCAAAACATATTTTCATAAAGACCTCCCGGTTTTTTTCAAACTGCTTCTCCATTTTGCTGTTTATATTCCTGCCAGTATTGCTGCAGTCTGTAGTTACAGTCCTTAGATTTTGGCGGCAGGCCGTTGAACAGGATGCCGCAGATATCCGCATCCACCTGCTCTAACAGTGTCACCGCCGCCTTTTCCCGGCTCATATGGCTGACGCCGGCCCGCACCACCAGAAGATAGGCGGTGACTTCATGGGACAATAGCAGGGCATCCGTCACAATTCCTACCGGCGGCAGATCAATAATGATGCAGTCGTACCGGCTACGCAACGTCGTAAGCAGCTCCTTCATCCGCTCTCCGCCCAACAGTTCGGAAGGATTCGGTGGATTTTCTCCTCCCACCAGCACATCCAGATTCTGCCGGTATTCCACGATCTGCGGTGTCTCCCGCAATCCCGCCAGATACTGGCTCAGTCCCAGTCTGCCCCGGAGCTTTAGCAGAGATGCCACCGACATATTCCGCATGTCTCCGTCGATGAGCAATACTTTTTTGCCCAGCTGTGCGTAACTGATGGCGATGTTGACACTGTTCAAAGTCTTGCCTTCATCCTTATCCGCACTGGTGACGGCATAGATCGGACAACGTTCTCCTTTTCCCGTGAACAGCAGGTTTGCCCGGATGGTATTATAGGATTCCTTCACGGCAAAGGAGCTGTTCTCCCCCAATACCAACACGGGCTTACTCTTCCGGTCTGGCGCCTGGATCTGCGGAATATCTCCCAACACCGGAATCCGGAATGCCAGCTTCAGTTCGTACCGCCTGCGGATCGTGGTATCCATCAGTCCTGCCAGCAGAAACAATACAAAGGATGCCCCAAAGCATCCGGCAAAGCCCACCAGTGCATATTTGACCAGACTGGTGGAACTGTAGGGTGCTTCCGGCAGTGTGGCATAATCGATCACCTCAATGCCACCGGACTTCACGATCCGGCCGATCTCCTTCGGAGCCACCCTGCCGATAGCATTGGCCAGCTCCATGGCCCGGTAAGGATCGCTGTCATAAGTGTAGACATAGAACACTGCCGTGTTTTCCACCACACTGGTACCGATTCTTCCCGACAAAGCTTCCGTTCCGTAATCCAGCCCGGCTTCCTCCAGCACCTTCTGAAGGATCGTGTTACTCTTCAGGATTAATATGTAACTCTGTACCAGATTCTTGGCCTGGGTAAATTCGGAATTTGAGATATTGACCGAAGAATCATACACGTAGTCCGGATCACTGTATACATAGAAGGATACCTCCGCCCGGTAAAGTGTACTGTTGGTCAGATATGCATAAGCGCCTCCTGCCATTCCTCCCAGTACCCCCAGGATCATAATGTATGCAATCCTTTTTTGCAGGATCCACAGGATCTTCTCCAGATGAAAATTATTCAAGATCGTTTCCAACATTGTCCTCTCCTTTTCGACAAATTCTGCTTTTCCCTAAAATGAAAATATCCACCAGGGAATTCCCTGATGGATATCTTATGCCGGACATTGGCCTGTCCGTTTTCTTCTTATGTAAACCGTATAAATAATACGTTCCATATATGCAGCCACGCCTCCGCTCATACACTCCGGAAGCACTTCCGTATATAAAGACGGCGCTAAGAAGCGGAATGGCTCAATATTTCTTTTCTTTTTTTTAAGTGCCTGTTATGATATAATGAGCGCAAGAGAGCCAACATGCTTGCATGATTGGCGAACGGCGAAGTATTTTCCCGATGTACACCTCACCACCAGCGCAATCAAAGGAGTGAACCTATATGATACAGAAAAAGAAATTCGTAAAAACCTTCCGTAACACCAAAACCGTGCAGTTAATTCTTCTTCTGCTGTTGGAAACCGCCTATGTTCTGGTCCTGACTCTGAACCCTGCACTGGGCACAAAGCTTTTCGAAGACCGGACTCTGTTTATCTTATGCACACTTTCCTGGATCCTTGCATTATTTAATCTGATATGGTTATTATACGATTTCTATAAATTACGCACTTTTGCCGAAGAAAGCCATGCTCTGAACCGTGCGGCCTTCCTGGATCATCTGACCGGTATCCCCAACCGGCACGGTCTGGACGTGGTCTTCGAGACCTATGACTCTCCGGAATCTCTGGCTCATGTAGCCTGCTATATGGTGACCATCACCAACCTGAAAGAGATCAACCAGACCATGGGCCATGTCGTAGGTGACCAGATGTTAAAAGACTTCTCCGGTATTCTGGAAAGCGTTGGTGATGCTTTCGGTGTGGTGGGCCGTAACGGAGGCAACGAATTCCTGATGATCGTCAACCACGGCTCTCATGACACCATGGAATATTTCATCGAAAGTCTGAACCAGCAGTTAAAAGAATACAACGAGGAGCACAGTAACGCTCCCATTCAGATCCAATACGCATATATTTTAAATGAAGAAGCACATGCAGAGTATTTCTCCACTCTGCTTACAGAGACATACAATAAGCTCCACGCTTAAGGAACCCGTTAACCAAGCAGTGAGACGAACGCATGAAAGACATGAACATTCCTTACATTGCCGGTCTTGTGATCCGTGCCCAGCACAGCGACTCGGATGCCTTCGCGGAATTGTATGCTCTTACCTATAATAAAGTATACAACTACACCAGGCATTATCTGAGAGATGACTTTCTCGCTCAGGACGCTATGCAGGAGGTCTACATACTGGCTCTGAAAAACATTGGAAAACTGAATGATCCCACGGTTTTTATCGCCTGGCTGAACCGCATCTGCTTCCACGTCTGCTATGACATGACCCAGAAGAATCGTCCGCAGAATGACTGTCAGGTCTTAAGTCAGGAAATTCTGGATATTCTTCAGGACCCTCATCTGGATGCCAATCCGGAACTGCACTACCAGCAGAAGGATGAGTATTCCCGCCTGACGGAAGCTTTAGAGCAGTTACCCTTTAATGAAAAACAGGTGCTGATCATGCGTTATTATAACGACATGAAGCTGGAAGAGATTGCTGCCGCCATGGAGATCAGCCGCAGCAGCGTCAAACGCTACATTGCCTCCGGACAGGAACATTTGAAAGAAAGTATGAAAGGATAACAGAATGATGTTTTTTCATAAAAAAACCAGATATGAACTGGACATGACAACTGCCAACAATGCTTTGCAGAATATCCTGTCCAGTTGCAACCAGCCGGTCAATACGATCCCTTTTGACAAGCTGGTGCTTCGCAAAAAAGTGAATGCCGCCTCCTACAACCGGCTGATCGTTGCCACGACACTGATCTTCGTGCTGACCTTTTTGTCGCCGCTCGCCATCGTTCCTCTCTCTGAGATGACTGAAAAACTGTTGGCCCCCACACCTGCGGTGCTTACACTGGATTATGTGGAAAATAATATTTTAAGTCTGAAATTCACCGGTGACAACATTCTTTACGAGGAGGCTTTTATGGAGACTGTGTCCGGGGAGATCATCGAACCGCTCTCTGTGGATTCCTCCAAGGGTGTGATCAATTTTCCGTTTTTGTCCGAGGAAGCCAATATTTATGTCCCCGTCAAAAACGGTGAGACTCTCCACCTGCTTTTTACTCCCGATAATGTAACGGGCCTGGAACAATAACAACAGGATGTAACGATTTTTATGCGGATGCCAAAATTATCTGCGCGACTGCGCATTTTGCTAATTACATATTCCATGACAATCGGCTTATGTGCCTGCGGATCCGGCTCTGACAATCTGCCTGTAGATGCCCCCGTCGCAGACACTTACGGCGAACCATCACAATCCTCCGCAGTTCCTTCTTCTGCGGATACGAATATCAGCTCTGCGGATGCCTCTTCTCCTGAAACGGAAGCCGTAGCTGACGCAGAGCCTCTCCGGGATGCCACGCCTGTCTGTCTTGTGCCCCGGGCCGACGGAACAGCAACAGCTTCCAATGATGTGGCTGTCATCGACTATTCTCATATGTCTGACGGCTATGTCTGTGCCAATTACACCGGCACCTGTCCCAAGGTCAAACTGCGCATTACCGGGCCGGATACCGTTGTCTATACTTACGATCTGCACGGTGGCGGCTATGAGACTTTCCCCTTGTCTTCCGGAGACGGATATTATGACGTGACGATCTATGAAAATATCTCCGGTACCAATTATGCCACCTGCCTGTATGCAGACCTGGATGTACAGATTACGGATGCATTCAGCCCTTTTCTCTACCCCAACCAGTACGTGAATTTTACTGCGGACAGCAAAGTGGTGGCCAAGGGACAGGAACTTGCCGAGGGTGCTTCCTCGGATCTGGAAGTGATCACCCGGATCTATGATTATATTACCCAGAATATTACTTACGACTACGACAAAGCCTCCGATCCTCCTACGGGCTATACCTCCGATGTGGATGCCATTCTTGCTTCCGGCACCGGTATCTGTCTGGATTATGCCGCAGTAATGGCAAGCATGCTGCGAAGCCAGCGGATCCCGACCCGGCTGGAGGTCGGCTATGCCCAGGATGCCTACCATGCCTGGATCAGTGTCTACACCGCTGATACCGGATGGCTGAACGGCATCATAGAATTTGACGGCAATGTCTGGACCCTGGTGGATCCTACGTTCGGTGCCAACACGGATGACAAGACTCTGAAAAAGTTCATCGGTGACGGCAGTAATTATATCCTGCAGAAAATGTATTAGTGAAAGGGAACAAAACGCCATGAAGACCACAGAGAAAAAACTACTTTCTAATGAAGAGATCGCTTCTTTTTGCAGTCAGGCTGCCATGCTGTTTCAGGCAGGCATTCCGCCCGTGGAGGGCATGGCCATCCTGCAAAGTGATGCCCAGTCTCCCGAAGGCAAGGCGATCTTCGAGGAGATCCTTACCGTATGCCGACAGGGAGAAAGCTTTCACAAAGCACTGGAAGCCACCAAGGTCTTCCCCGATTACTGCCTGCATATGATCGCTCTGGGTGAAGAATCCGGTAATCTCGATGTGTGTATGAGCTCTCTGGCGGATTATTATGAAAAAGAGGATGCCATCGCAGGCAGTATCTGGGATGCTGTAACATATCCCTTTATCATGATCGCCATGATGGCCGCTGTCATCGTGGTACTGGTCAGCCGCGTCATGCCGATCTTCGAGCAGGTCTATATAGAGCTGGGCAGTGAGATGACCGGGTTTGCTGCATCACTTTTGCGTCTCGGCAACCATCTGAACCGGTATTCCTTTATTTTCGTAAGTATTCTGTGCATATTGTTGTTACTGTACCTTTTTGCTACCAGAACCCAGACCGGCAAACGTGTCACCGCCCGGTTCCTGAACTGGTTCCCCCTCACCAGACGTTTTTATGAAAGTGTGGCCTGCGAACGTTTTGCCAGCGGTATGGCACTGACCTTAAGCAGCGGTATGGATACCTATTCCAGCCTGGATATGGTGGCCGCTCTGGTAGGCAACGAGAAAATGAAACAGAAGATCCTGAGCTGTAAGGAAGCCATTAATGCCGGTGCCAATTTTGCCGAGGCTCTGACCGGTGCCGGCATTTTCAACCACCTGTATTCCCAGATGGTATCTGTCGGTTTCCGCAGCGGTAACGTAGATGTGGTGCTCAAAAAAATAGCGGATCGTTATGAGGAAACTACCAACCGCAGACTACAATCCATCATTGCCATTCTGGAGCCGACCCTTGTCATTATTCTGTCGGTGATCGTGGGCTTGATCCTGTTATCGGTCATCCTGCCTCTTATGGGTATTATGACCAGCATCGGATAGGAGTACGATACTATGAACCGTTTTGAGCAAAAAAGTATGTCCCTCGGGCGTAAGCTGATCTATTTACTTCCCATTCTGGCCTTTGTGATATTGTTTGTTCTTTTTCTGCGGGGCATCGGCTCCGTCGGTGAATCTACTCTGAGCAAGCAGCAGGAAAGTCTGGAAACCGCATTGGAACGCAGCATTTCCCAGTGCTATGCCGTAGAAGGCTGTTATCCTCCTTCTCTGGAATATCTGGAGCAGCATTACGGACTGTTGTATGACGAGGACAGCTTCTTCATTGACTATGAATATTATGGCAGCAACCTTCTTCCGGAAGTCACTGTACTTCGCCGGACCGGTGCTCACTAAAGGAGTTTCTGACATATGAACAATAGAAATCATCAGAAGCAGGAAAAACATTTTATTGTGGATATCTTGTTCGTTCTGGCGTTGTTCGGTGTATTCGCTGTCTCCGCACTTGCCCTTGTTACCATCGGAGCAGATGTATACCAGCACACTGTAGAAGATATGGGCGTCAATTACGAAAGCCGGACGGCGGTGTCTTATATCATGGAAAAGGTGCGGCAGAACGATACCACTGACAGTATTTTCCTGACCGATCTGGAAAATGTTCCGGCGCTCTGCATGCTTTCCGAAATTGACGAAGAAACCTACTGTACTTACCTCTATCTGTATGACGGACATTTAAAAGAACTTTTTATGCGGGAAGGAGCTTCTCTCGGCGGACAGGTATTGCCTGCCGGTACGGATATTATGGACTTGCAGGAGTTCTCCTTATCCTATGCGTCGGACGATCTGATCCGGATATCCCTGAGAACCGCCTCCGGAGAGGACCATACTTTTTATATCCACGTGCACTGTAATACTACCACAGAATAGAAACCGAACAGAAAGGATTCCGAACTTATTATGAAACATTCCAGATCCAGTTTATTTTTAATGGAAATGATCATAGCGATCCTGTTTTTTTCACTGGCCAGTGCCGTCTGTATCCAGTTGTTTACCCGCTCACATCTTTTGAGCACACAGACGGTAAACCAGAATCATGCTGTCATTCAGGCACAGAATCTGGCAGAGTCCTATCTCTCTCTGGAGGGCAATGTGGCTGCCATGCAGGATTTGTTTTCCCCATCGGAGCTGACCGATGAAAACACTCTCCGCCTTGCCTTTGACAGCAGCTGGAATCTGTGTGCCGATGGTGACAGCACCCGCTTTCTTGCAGAACTTCATCATACTCCGGCCGGAGAGAATGGTATTATGGAGGCCGTGATCACCGTATATGACATCTCCGCCCCGGAATCTCCTGTTTATACGCTTTCTGTCATGCACCACACAGCAGAAAGGAGGGATTCCCATGCGTAATTCTTCTAAGAAAAAGCAATTCGGTATGAATATCGGGTCCGCTTCCATCCTGCTGGTCTTTGTGATCCTCTGTCTGGTATCCTTTGCCGTGCTCTCTATTGTCAGCGCCAATGCCGACAGCAAACTCAGTACCCGCGTACTGGAACGTACTACTGCTTATTATACCGCCTGCAATCAGGCTGAGCAGTCTCTGGCCGGTATGGATCATACCTTACGCCGTATCTATGAGTCCTCTGACAGTGAGGAGGCTTATTTTGCTTCCGTCGGTCACGGAAAATCTTATGTGATTCCGATTTCCGATCTACAGTCTCTGCAGGTCACGATAGAAATTCTATATCCCGGGACCGCAGAAGATTCCTTTTATAAAATCACTGCCTGGCAGGTGTTGAATACTGACGAACTGCAATAGAGCATGCCTTAAGGCATGCTCTATTGTCTTACTTACTGCTTATTCATTTTTCTAATAATATTATCCCTGATTCAATTCTTCCACAGTCTGGGAAAGTCTCCGGATATCCTCGTTCAGTTCCTTCAGATAATCCAGATTTCTCTGGTTCAGCTCTAATGTATTCTGCGCGTTCGCAGTTACTTCTTCTGTGGATGCGCTGATGGAACTTACGGAATCCACCAGTGCTTTTTTGGATTTTTGAATTTCGCTGATAGACTGTTCGATCTTCCGGTAATCAGAGTCCATTGCCTCGGAAGTCTCCGTAATTTTTGTAAACAATCTTCCGGTATCTTCCACCAGGCTGTTCTGTCTTGCAAAAACCTCTGTCAGCTGATTCATATTATCGGTCACTTTCTGTGAACCGTCATTGATTCCCTGAATCTCTTTGCGGATCTTCTCCAGAGAAGCATTTGTCTGCTCGGAAAGATCCCTGATCTCTCCCGCCACTACCGCAAAGCCTCGTCCCGCCTCACCTGCACGGGCTGCTTCAATACTGGCATTCAGCGACAGCAGATTCGTCTGTCTGGAAATATTGTCGATCAATCCTACGATCTGATTCACATTATGAATCTTCTCCATAAGATCATCCATTGCCTCGGTGGTCGAGGTGGAAGTCTCCGCAGTTACTTTTGCGGAATCTCCTAATTGCTCCACATTTTTTGTACCGTTTTCAATTGTCTCCAGCGTATCCCCGAGGCTGTTATGGAAACCGTCTACCGTCTCACGGATGGAATCAATATCCCGGCTCATGGTGTCAATGTATCCGATTTCTTCCTGAACAGCCTCTGCGGTGGCGCCTGTTCCCTCACATACCTGTTCCATGGCATCCGTGGAAGAAACGGACGCTGTACGAAGATTCTCTGTCTTCTCCAGAATCTTTTGCGAATTTTCTGCGGTATTCTCCGCCACCTTCTTAATCTGTTCCAGTACTGCCTTGCGGCGTTCCTGTGCGGTTTCGATCTCATCCATCTTCCGCTTCGTCATACCGGCATCTATGTAACTGATCAGACTGCCGTACAAAGATATCAAAAATACTGCGGCAAGCTGGATCTCGATATCAATCATCGGCACTGCTTCCAAAGCTCCGGTTGCTTTTGCATATCCGAGATATACGATATTGCAGGCCATAACACCGATGCTGTAAAAGGTTGTGTATTTCCATTTATGGAACAGGGGAAATATCATCAGGATCGGAATCATATATACGTATGTCATCGTAGTATTCCCGGTGAACAGAACAAAGATATACACCACAAAATAACTGATCGGCAAAAGGTATTTCACCGCCTCCGATTCCGGATCCTTTTTCTGTAAGATCATATCCACTGCCACAGGCAGTAACAGCAATAATAAAAATACCGCTGTGTATCCTCCGGTACGGTTTCCCTTCACAAATTCCACCAGATAAGCTACTGCCAACACAAATGCGATAAACGAGTATGCGATCAAAACACATCTGTTAACAGTTCTTTTCTCGGTGAGTTTTCCATGTCCGTCGATTATCATAAATTTCCACCCCTTACTTATGTATTTTTTATATACTTTTGTATGTTTTATATAATGTTATTATCTCTTTTCCTATTTTCCCTGTCAAGTTTTCACTGCAAATAACTAAAAAAGAGGTTCCCACAATATGGGGAACCCCTTTTCTTTCATTCTGTAAAACTCTGTGAATTTATTTATTTGTTGTCGGAATCTGCTCCTACCGTTGCAGTCTCTGCATTTTCATTCAGTTCTGCATTTTCCGCATCGGAATCAGTTCCGTCACTCAGATTCAGTTCTGCATCGTCCCCGTACATATCACCACCGAAATCAATGGTCTCTACAGCATCGGTGCTCAGTCTGGTATTGCGATATCTCTTCATACCGGTTCCTACAGGAATCAGCTTACCGATGATAACGTTCTCCTTCAGACCGATCAGATTATCTACCTTACCCTTGATGGCAGCTTCTGTCAGGACCTTGGTGGTCTCCTGGAAGGATGCTGCAGACAGGAAGGACTCGGTTGCCAGTGCTGCCTTGGTAATACCCAGGATAATACGCTTACCTTCTGCAGGCTCCTTGCCTTCAGCGGTCAGCTTCTCGTTCATTTCTTCGAAATCCAGAACATCTACCAGAGTTCCGGGCAGGAACTCGGTATCGCCGTTATTCTCGATACGAACCTTCTTCAGCATCTGACGTACCAAGACTTCGATATGCTTATCTGCGATATCTACACCCTGCAGACGATATACACGCTGTACTTCACGAAGCATGTAATCCTGTACGGCACGAATACCCTTGATCTTCAACAGATCGTGAGGGTTTACACTACCTTCGGTCAGTTCATCACCGGCCTCCAGTACCTGGCCGTCGATAACCTTGATACGGGAACCGTAAGGAATCAGATATGCCTTGGATTCACCGGTCTCTTCGTTGGTAATTACCACTTCACGCTTCTTCTTGGTATCACGGATCTCAGCCTTGCCGCCAAATTCAGCAATGATTGCAAGTCCCTTAGGCTTTCTGGCCTCGAACAACTCCTCGACACGGGGAAGACCCTGAGTGATATCGTCACCTGCGACACCACCACTGTGGAAGGTTCTCATGGTCAGCTGGGTACCGGGCTCACCGATAGACTGTGCAGCGATGATACCAACTGCTTCACCTACCTGCACGGCTTCACCGGTTGCCATGTTGGCACCGTAACATTTTGCACAGATACCAACGTGTGAACGGCAGGTCAGGATCGTACGGATCTTCACTTCCTCAATGGGCTCACCCTGTGCATTGACACCAACACTTAAGATCTTGGCAGCACGGCTGGGGGTGATCATGTGGTTGTGCTTAACGATCAACTGTCCGTCTTTATCATAAATATCCTCGCAGGAATATCTTCCTGTGATTCTGTCTTTCAGGCCTTCAATGGTCTCTTTGCCATCCATGAATGCCTTGACTACCATACCAGGGATCTCAGCCTGACCCTCACAGCAGTCTACTTCACGGATAGAAAGTTCCTGAGATACGTCAACCATTCGTCTGGTCAGATAACCGGAGTCTGCGGTACGCAGAGCGGTATCGGACATACCTTTTCGTGCACCATGTGCGGACATGAAGTATTCCAGTACGTCCAGACCTTCACGGAAGTTTGACTTAATGGGCAGCTCGATGGTTCTACCTGTAGTATCAGCCATCAGTCCACGCATACCTGCCAGCTGTTTGATCTGCTGACTGGAACCACGCGCACCGGAGTCTGCCATCATGAAAATGTTGTTGTATTTATCCAGACCGGACAGCAGTACGTCGGTCAGCTCTTTATCGGTCTCGTTCCAAGTCTCTACAACGGCACGATAACGCTCTTCCTCGGTGATCAGACCACGTCTGAAGTTGCTTGCGATCTTGTCTACGGTAGCCTGTGCAGCTGCCAGCATTTCACCCTTCTTCTCAGGGACGGTCATATCGGAAATGGATACGGTCATAGCAGCTCTGGTAGAGTACTTGTAACCGATAGCCTTAACATCATCCAGTACCTCTGCGGTCTTGGATGCTCCGTGGGTATTGATGACCTTCTCCAGGATCTGCTTCAACTGCTTCTTGCCTACGTGGAAGTCTACTTCCAGCTTCAGGAAGTTCTCGGGATCGCTTCTGTCTACGAATCCCAGATCCTGAGGCATGATCTCATTGAAGATGAAACGTCCCAGAGTGGACTCTACCGTACCGGTAATGGTCTCGCCCTCTGCATTTACCTTGTGCATACGCACATGGATGCGGGAATGTAAGGTCAGCGCCTGGTTCTCATATGCCAGGATTGCTTCGTTTACGCTCTTGAAATACTTACCTTCGCCGATCGCACCGGGTCTCTCCTGGGTCAGATAGTAGATACCAAGTACCATATCCTGGGAAGGAACGGCTACGGGTCCACCATCGGAAGGCTTCAGTAAGTTGTTGGGAGACAGCAGCAGGAAACGACACTCTGCCTGTGCCTCCTGGGACAGAGGAAGGTGTACAGCCATCTGGTCTCCATCGAAGTCCGCGTTGAATGCGGTACATACCAGGGGATGCAGCTTGATTGCCTTACCTTCTACCAAGATCGGCTCAAATGCCTGAATGCCCAGTCTGTGCAGTGTCGGCGCACGGTTCAGCATAACAGGATGTTCCTTGATAACCTCTTCCAGCACATCCCATACCTGTGTATCCAGCTTTTCTACCAGCTTCTTCGCATTCTTGATGTTCTGGCTGATTCCCTTGGCTACCAGTTCTTTCATTACGAAAGGCTTGAACAGTTCGATTGCCATTTCCTTCGGCAGACCACACTGATAGATCTTCAGTTCCGGTCCAACGACGATAACGGAACGTCCGGAGTAATCTACACGCTTACCTAACAGGTTCTGGCGGAAACGACCGGTCTTACCCTTTAACATATCGGACAGAGACTTCAGTGCTCTGTTACCGGGGCCGGTAACAGGACGTCCGCGTCTGCCGTTATCGATCAGAGCATCTACCGCTTCCTGCAGCATTCTCTTCTCGTTACGAACAATGATATCAGGAGCACCAAGCTCTAACAGTCTCTTCAGACGGTTATTACGGTTGATGATCCTTCTGTACAGATCATTCAGATCGGAGGTAGCAAAACGTCCGCCATCCAGCTGTACCATAGGACGCAGATCGGGAGGAATGACAGGAACCACATCCATGATCATCCACTCCGGCTTATTACCGGACTCACGGAAAGCTTCTACAACTTCCAGTCTCTTAATGATACGTGCACGCTTCTGACCGGAGGACTCCTTCAGACCGGTCTTCAGCTCTACTGCCTCTTTTTCCAGGTCAATGGCCTGCAGCAGCTCTTTGATAGCCTCTGCACCCATGCCTACACGGAACTTGTTGCCCCAGGTCTCTCTTGCATCCTGATATTCCTTCTCGGATAGCACTGCCTTGTATTCAAGGTTCGTGGTTCCCGGATCCAGAACGATATAGGAAGCGAAGTACAGAACCTTCTCCAGGATTCTGGGAGACAGATCCAGGATCAGGCCCATACGGCTGGGGATACCTTTGAAATACCAGATATGGGATACGGGAGCTGCAAGCTCGATATGTCCCATACGCTCTCTACGTACGCTGGCTTTGGTAACTTCTACACCACAACGGTCGCAGACAACGCCCTTATATCTGATCTTTTTATATTTACCGCAATGACATTCCCAGTCTTTGCTGGGTCCAAAGATTCTCTCACAGAACAGACCGTCTCTTTCGGGCTTCAGTGTTCTATAGTTGATCGTCTCGGGCTTTAATACCTCACCATGGGACCACTCCCGGATTTTCTCCGGGGAAGCTAATCCAATCTTGATGGCATCAAATGTCATAGGCTGATAGGTTGTTTCATTTTTTGTTTCTGACATTAATGGCACTCCCTTCTATACAAAGCATTAAAATTCATCATCACTGCCGTCAAAGCTATCATCGGTGTAATCATCGTCAACGTAATCGTCGTCCTCAGAGTTCACCAGCTCACCATTGTCATCAAATTCCTGTGACTGATAGCCCATCTCGCCAAGGGAGCTCTTGTCGTAATCGTCATCGTACTTACGATCACCTTCCATCTCATAACGGTAATCGGTATCGCCGTAATCGACAGTCTCCATGATCTCAACCTCGGTCTGATCCTCACGCAGCACTCTGACATCCAGACCCAGTGCCTGCAGTTCCTTTAACAGAACCTTGAAGGACTCGGGGATACCGGGCTCAGGGATATTGTCTCCCTTGATGATTGCTTCGTAAGTCTTCACACGTCCAATCACATCATCGGACTTCACAGTCAGAATCTCCTGCAGGGTGTAGGATGCGCCATACGCCTCCAGAGCCCATACTTCCATCTCTCCGAAACGCTGGCCACCGAACTGGGCTTTACCACCCAGAGGCTGCTGTGTTACCAGGGAGTACGGTCCGGTAGAACGCGCATGGATCTTATCATCTACCAGATGATGCAGTTTCAGGTAATGCATGTGTCCGATCGTTACAGGGCCATCAAAGTATTCACCGGTTCTACCGTCACGAAGACGTACCTTACCGTCTCTGGAAATGGGAACACCCTTCCATACTCCTCTGTGATCTCTGTTCTCAGACAGATACTGCATAACCTCAGGAAGAAGCTCTTCACCATGCTTGCTGGTAAAGGTCTCTCCTGCCCAAGGCTTACCGTCTGCGGTAGTTTCCTGTCCCTTTTCTTTCCACTCTGCACTTTCTGCATCGTCGAAAGGAAGGTTTACATAATCGTTGGCAAGATCCAACGTATCCATAATATCTTTCTCGTTCGCACCATCGAAGACAGGTGTTGCCACATTGAATCCCAGAGCCTTGGCAGCCAGGGAAAGGTGGATCTCCAGGACCTGTCCGATATTCATACGGGAAGGCACGCCCAGAGGGTTCAGCACGATGTCCAAAGGACGTCCGTTGGGCAGATAAGGCATATCTTCTACAGGAAGCACGCGGGAAACGACACCCTTGTTACCATGACGACCTGCCATCTTATCGCCTACGGAGATTTTTCTCTTCTGTGCGATATAAATGCGGACTGCCTGATTTACTCCGGGTGCCAGCTCATCGCTGTTCTCACGGGTAAATACCTTGGCATCCACTACAATACCATATTCGCCATGAGGTACCTTTAAGGAGGTATCTCTTACTTCTCTTGCCTTCTCACCGAAGATGGCACGCAGCAGTCTCTCTTCTGCGGTCAGTTCAGTCTCTCCCTTAGGAGTAACCTTACCTACCAGAATATCACCGGCACGAACCTCTGCGCCGATACGAATGATACCTCTGTCATCCAGATCCTTCAGTGCATCGTCACCGACACCGGGAACATCACGGGTGATCTCTTCCGGTCCCAGCTTGGTGTCACGGGCTTCTGCCTCATACTCCTCGATATGAACGGAAGTATAAACATCGTCACGTACCAGTCTCTCACTTAACAGAACCGCATCCTCGTAGTTGTAACCTTCCCAGGTCATGAAACCGATCAGAGGGTTCTTACCCAGTGCCAGCTCACCCTGAGAGGTGGAAGGACCGTCTGCAATGACCTGACCTGCCGCTACATGGTCACCCTTGAATACGATAGGCTTCTGGTTGTAGCAGTTGGACTGGTTACTGCGGGAGAACTTGGTCAGATGGATCTCTGCCTTTTCTCCGTCATCATAAGCAATGCGAATGATCTTGGAAGATACATAGGTAATGGTTCCGGGCTTCTTGGCCACTACGCAGACACCGGAGTCAACCGCTGTCTTTACTTCCATACCGGTACCAACCACAGGAGCCTCAGTGCTTAACAGAGGCACAGCCTGACGCTGCATGTTGGATCCCATCAGCGCACGGTTCGCATCATCGTTCTGCAGGAAAGGAATCAGTGCAGTAGCCACAGAGAATACCATTCTCGGGGATACATCCATGTAATCAAACATTTCCTTAGGATATTCCTGTGTCTCATCCAGATAACGTCCGGAAACAGATTTTCTCACGAAATGTCCCTCTGCATCCAGTGCTTCGTTTGCCTGTGCCACATGGTAATTATCCTCTTCGTCCGCAGTCATGTAGACTACTTCATCGGTAACGCGGGGGTTCTTAGGATCGGACTTGTCGATCTTGCGATAAGGAGCCTCTACAAAACCATATTCATTAATTCTTGCATAGCTTGCAAGAGAGTTGATCAGACCGATGTTAGGACCTTCGGGTGTCTCGATAGGGCACATTCTTCCATAATGGGAGTAATGTACATCTCGAACCTCGAATCCGGCACGGTCTCTGGACAGACCGCCGGGGCCCAGTGCAGACAGACGTCTCTTGTGGGTCAGCTCACCCAGAGGGTTATTCTGATCCATGAACTGAGACAGCTGGGAAGATCCGAAGAACTCCTTCACTGCAGCGGTTACAGGCTTGATATTGATCAGAGACTGGGGAGAAATATCCTCAGCATCATGTGTTGTCATACGCTCACGTACCACTCTCTCCATTCTGGACAGACCGATACGATACTGGTTCTGCAGCAGCTCACCTACTGCGCGGATACGTCTGTTGCCCAGATGGTCGATATCATCATCGTTGCCCAGGCCATACTCCAGATGCATATTATAGTTGATGGAAGCCAGGATATCTTCCTTGGTAATATGCTTGGGTACCAGTTCATGTACGTTCTTCTTGATTGCTTCTGCCAGTTTCTCGGGATCATCGCCGAACTCTTCCAGGATCTGTGCCAGAACCGGATAGTATACCAGTTCATGGATACCGAAATCCTTGGGATTGCAATCTACATAGTGGGTCAGATCTACCATCAGATTAGACAGTACTTTTACAGTTCTCTCTTCGGTCTGGATATATACGAAGGGAACTGCGCTGTTCTGGATGGTATCTGCCAGCTCTGCGGTCACCTTGTCTCCTGCGGATGCGATCACTTCACCGGTGGAAGGATCCACTACATCTGCAGCCAGGATCTGATGACGGATACGATTCTTCAGAGCTAACTTCTTATTGAATTTATATCTGCCGACTTTGGCTAAATCATATCTTCTGGGGTCGAAGAACATAGCATTGATCAGGCTCTCAGCGCTCTCAACGCTTAAAGGCTCACCGGGACGGATCTTTTTGTATAACTCTAACAGACCCTCCTGATAATTCTCAGCAGTGTCCTTGGTAAAGCTTGCCTCGATCTTGGGCTCGTCACCGAAGAGTTCACGGATCTCATCATTGGTACCGATACCCAGGGCTCTGATCAGTACGGTAATGGGAACCTTACGGGTTCTGTCCACACGTACATAGAAGACATCGTTAGAGTCGGTCTCATACTCCAGCCATGCACCACGGTTCGGGATCACGGTACAGGAGAAGAGCTTCTTACCGATCTTATCATGTCCGATTCCGTAGTAGATACCGGGAGAACGAACCAACTGGCTGACGATAACACGTTCTGCGCCATTGATTACGAAAGTACCGGTCTCAGTCATCAGCGGAAGATCACCCATGAAGATCTCATGCTCACTGATTTCTTCCTTCTCCTTGTTATAAAGGCGAACCTTAACCTTAAGAGGTGCTGCAAAGGTAGCATCTCTCTCTTTACACTCTTCGATAGAATACTTCACGTCGTCCCTGCAGAGTTCAAAATCCACAAATTCCAGACTCAAGGAACCGCTGTAGTCAGCGATCGGAGAGATGTCGTCAAAGACTTCCTTCAAGCCTTCGTCTAAAAACCACTGATAGGAGTCCTTCTGGACCTCGATCAGATTGGGCATCTCTAAAACCTCTTCTTGTCTTGAATAACTCATACGCATAACCTTGGTACCGGCAATCGGACGTATTCTGTTCTTTTCCATTGACATTTCACCCCGTTCTTTCAGATTTAAAGCCTATTTTGCGTCGGCAACAATGCAGTATATATAAACGCCAGTTTTTTGGCATGACAAATAAGCATGGTACCGCACAATAGTGCACTATCCATAATAGCACAATGTTAGAAATACGTCAAGGAAATATTTTGAATTATTTAAAAAGAATAGATATTTTTAAAAATTAATAACTGACAGATGCGAATAAGAAAAACCATGCACCGGCAGGTGCCGGCACATGGTCCGTCATATACTGGTTAAAAATTACTTCAGAGTAACCTTTGCGCCAACTTCCTCAAGCTTCTTCTTGATGTCCTCAGCCTCTTCCTTAGAAGCGCCTTCCTTAACAACCTTAGGAGCTCCGTCAACTACGTCCTTAGCTTCCTTCAGGCCCAGACCGGTTACTTCACGAACAACCTTGATAACCTTAACCTTCTCAGCGCCAACCTCGGTCAGCTCTACGTCGAACTCAGTCTTCTCTTCTGCTGCTTCAGCAGGGCCAGCTGCTGCTACAACAACGCCAGCTGCTGCAGATACGCCGAACTCCTCCTCGCAAGCCTTTACGAGATCATTTAACTCTAATACAGATAACTCTTTGATAGCATCGATTAATTCCTGTGCTGTTAATTTAGCCATTTTAATTTCCTCCATTTGAAATATTTTGATTGATTGTCAATTAGCTGCAATTATTATTCAGCTGTGGGTGCTGCTTCGCAAGCTGCTGCGCCGCCTTTTTCAGCCAGCTGATTCATAACACGTGCAAAATTGGTGATAGGACTCTGTAAGCTGCCAAGCAGTTTGGAAATGAGTACGTCTCTGGAAGGGATGTTAGCGATTGCAGCCATACCCTTAGCATCATAAACAGTACCTTCTACCACACCGGCCTTGATCTCAAGCTTATCAGCAGTCTTAGCGAATTGAGCCAGTACTCTTGCAGGAGCGGTTGCATCCTCGGTAGAGTAAGCCATTGCGCTGGGTCCTTCCAGATACTCGGACAGACCTTCGAACTGTGTACCCTTGAACGCAAAGTTCATCATAGTGTTCTTGTAAACCTTGTAGCTAACTCCTGCCTCACGTAAGCTCTTACGTAACTGGGTATCCTGCTCAACAGTAAGTCCACGGTAGTCTACCAGAACTACAGACTGGGCATCTTTGATACCAGCAGAAATCTCTTCTACTACAGGCTGTTTTAATTCAACTTTTGCCATTTCTTTACCTCCTTATAGATTTTGTGCCGATAAGAAGAATATAAATAGAATCCTGCTCGCAGGATTCTACGCCTGCGGCGAATCGCTTTAGCGATATATTTCACTTCGCCGCAGTGCGATCCTCGCGGAGCGTTTTGCTTTATAGGATAAAATCCTATAAAGTAAAAAAAACTCTCTGTGAAGACACAGAGAGATGATATCATCATACTTATCTCCTCGGCAGGACTTACGCTCGGTCTCCCTTGCACCTGCTGTCTTCGGCATGGTTTTACAACCTCAGATAGAATAGCATGGGAGACCTTGTTTGTCAAGGATTATTTAATAATTTTCTGCATGAATTTCAAAATAGCTCTGGGGATGATTACATACGGGGCAAACCTCCGGTGCCTTGGTGCCTACCACGATATGCCCGCAGTTGCGGCACTCCCATACCTTCACTTCACTCTTCTCGAACACTTTTGCTGTCTCCACGTTCTTTAACAGTTCGCGGTATCTTTCCTCATGATGCTTTTCGATCTCTCCAACCATACGGAATTTCTGCGCCAGTTCAGGGAATCCCTCATTCTCTGCAGTTGCCGCAAAATCTTCATACATATCAGTCCACTCGAAATTCTCACCTTCGGATGCTGCAGCAAGATTTGCTTTGGTATCACCGATGCCGTTCAGTTCCTTGAACCACATTTTTGCATGTTCTTTCTCATTATCTGCAGTCTTTAAGAAAATAGCTGCGATCTGCTCATACCCTTCCTTCTTTGCTACAGATGAAAAATAAGTATATTTGTTACGTGCCTGGGACTCTCCGGCAAATGCCGCCTGGAGATTTTTCTCTGTCTGGGTTCCCTGATATTTGTTCATGGTGTTTTCTCCTTCTCTTTTCATCTACTATACCTTTTGGAGGTAACCTTTATTCTAAAACATACGGTTTCTCCGTTCTTCGAACGTTCGAATTCGTAACCAGCATACCTGCAGGCAGCCAGTTATTGTTTCCTAAGGATAAATGTATTCTATCACAAAAACCGCCTCACTGTAAACAGTGAAGCGGCTCTTTTGCATTCGTTATCTAATTAGATTAGAGATCAGATTAGAACTTTGCTACGCTAACCTTAACGCCAGGTCCCATAGTGCTGGTCAGAGTGATGCTTCTCAGATACTGACCCTTTAATGCGCTGGGCTTAGCCTTTACGATTGCGTCCATAAGTGCATTGAAGTTCTCCTGCAGAGCTTCCTCAGAGAAAGAAGCCTTACCAACGGGAACATGCACGATGTTGGTCTTATCAAGTCTGTATTCAATCTTACCGGCTTTGATATCGTTAACTGCCTTGGTTACATCCATGGTTACGGTACCAGCCTTAGGGTTAGGCATTAAGCCCTTAGGTCCGAGAACCTTACCCAGACGACCTACAACGCCCATCATATCAGGGGTTGCTACTACAACGTCGAAGTCCAGCCATCCTTCGTTCTGGATCTTCGGGATCAGCTCCTCGCCACCAACATAGTCAGCGCCTGCAGCCTCAGCCTCATTGATCTTATCGCCCTTTGCGAATACCAGAACTTTTACAGTCTTACCAGTTCCGTTAGGCAGTACAACTGCGCCACGGATCTGCTGCTCAGCGTGACGTCCGTCACAACCGGTTCTGATGTGAACTTCGATGGTCTCATCGAATTTAGCAGTTGCAGTTTTCTTAACCAGAGCGATAGCATCGTTGGGCTCATAGAATGTAGCACGATCTACCAGCTTGGCAGCTTCGGTATATTTCTTACCATGTTTCATTATTTTACCTCCTAGGTTCCAGCGGCAATATTTTATTCATTGCCTCCCAAATATTTATAAGTTACTCCTCAACAACAATACCCATGCTGCGTGCAGTACCAGCGATCATGCTCATAGCTGCTTCCAGGCTTGCTGCATTCAGATCCGGCATCTTCATCTCAGCGATTTCCTGAACCTTAGCCTTGGAAATGGTAGCTACCTTGGTCTTGTTAGGAACGCCGGAACCGGACTTAATGTTGCAGGCTTTCTTTAACAGTACTGCTGCAGGGGGAGTCTTTGTAACGAAACTAAAGCTTCTGTCTGCATATACAGTAATAACTACGGGGATGATAAGATCCCCCTTGTCTGCTGTTCTTGCGTTGAACTGCTTGGTAAATTCAACGATGTTAACCCCGTGCTGTCCAAGTGCAGGACCAACAGGGGGAGCCGGTGTTGCTTTGCCGGCAGGGATCTGTAACTTGATATATCCTTCTACTTTCTTTGCCATTGTGGCACCTCCTATAATGTGGTAATTCGGCGCAGGCTGCCTTGTTGCTCGCCTCCTGCTCCCACTGGAACGACTTCTCGTTCCTTTCATGCTGCCACTCTCTTCACCTTGCGGTTTCTGAGAGTTTTATATTTTATCTCCGGAATTGCCCGTGAGAAAAAATATCCTTCTAAGCTTATTAAAGCTTTCTGACCTCTGCAAAGCTGATTTCCACAGGGGTCTCTCTTCCAAACATTTCTACATTGATCGTAGCTGTCTGTTTGCCATAGTCCAGTTTCTGCACCACGCCGACGGTATCCTTCCATACTCCGGCCACAACAGCAATGCTGTCGCCTTCACCAAAGTCGATGGATACATTCTCGGTCTTAATGCCCAAAGGCTTCATCTCAGCTTCTGTAAGAGGTACAGGTTTACTTCCGGGACCTACGAAACCGGTCACGCCACGGGTATTACGAACGACATACCAGGTATCATCGTTCATCTCCATGTTGAGAAGCACATAACCGGGGAACATTTTCTTGGAGACCGTCTTGCGGGCGCCGTCTTTCAGTTCTACGACATCCTGCATGGGAACTCTTACTTCAAGGATCTGTTCTGCCAGACTCTTGTTGTTCTCTATGGTCTTCTCAATATTGGCTTTGACCTTGTTCTCATATCCTGAATAGGTATGGACTACATACCATTTTGCCTCTGCCATACAATCACCCTCGCTCTATAATGATGTTAAGAAGTTTACGCCGTACTGGATAAAATAATCCAGAACCGCAATAATCACACCCACTACAACTGATATTGCAACAACCGCTACGGATTGCTTCAATGTTGATTGTCTGTCCGGCCATGAAATTTTCTTAAATTCAGCTTTTGCGCCTTTAAAGAAACTGGGGCGCTTCTGTTTTTCTGCGGAATCTCCCATTTCGACCTCCCATACTAGAACGGCTGATTATTTGGTTTCTTTGTGCAATGTATGTGTCTTACAGAATCTACAATACTTCTTGGTTTCCATTCTATCAGGATGAGTCTTCTTATCCTTGGTAGTATTGTAGTTACGCTGCTTGCACTCGGTACATGCTAAAGTAATTTTTGTACGCATTTTTCTACCTCCACGTGTTTTCTGATCTCTAAATTTAAGCATAAAAAAAAGACCTAAATCTCATCTCGCTTGGATACTATAACATAATCTGCGGTCTTCGTCAACTGTTTTCCCAAAAATCCCACTATTTTTCTTGTTTCTTCTTATTTATTATGCTATAATGATCGCATAAAAGTGGGATATTGGATTTTCCCGTCCCAATTCATCCGCAGGGAAGAAAGGAGATGCCTATGAGTGCTATCATGAACACTGTCTATAATAACTACCTGACTGCCTATGCATCAAGACAGATTACAAAATATGACACCCATAAAAAGAGTGAGCTTCGCAGTGTATACAACTCTATCGTAAAGCTGAACAAGGACACTCCCTGGTATCTTCCCACCACCAGTAAAGACACACAGCATTATGCCGTGGATCTGAAGGAAAACGCCCGCGAACTGCACAACACCATCGCACAGATCGGCGGACTGGAGACGGATGGACTGTTCCGGAAAAAGAGTGCCTACTCCACAGACGATGATATCGTGGAGGCTTCCTACATAGGCTCCGATACCACCACAGGAGCTTCTCCGGAATTTGATATCGAAGTAAAACAGCTGGCCACGCCGCAGGAGAATCTGGGTTATTTTCTTCCGGATCTGGCAGCCACGCTTGCTCCCGCCACCTATTCTTTTGATATTGCGATCAACGATATGAACTATGAATTCCAGTTCAATATTGGCGAGGGTGATACGAACCGGCAGATCACGGAACGTCTGTCCCGTCTGATCAACAACGCGGATATCGGTATCACAGCAGATGTGATGGAATCCGATTCCCGTTACGCACTTCGTCTGACCTCGGATGCTACCGGTGTACCGAACGGCAAGGCCTATCATTTTCAGGTCAGCGATGATCATACCAGCAAGACCTCCGGTGTTGTGGATTACCTCGGACTGAATTATGTCAGTCGTCCTGCCGGCAACGCAAGATTTTTTCTCAATGGTGAAGAACGAACCGCTTCTTCCAACCACTTTACAATAGGAAAACTGTTCGATGTACAGTTAAAAGCCGTCAGTCCGGAGGATCAGCCCACACATGTCGGTCTGAAAACAGATACCGAATCCATCACAGACAATATCATCCAGCTGGTAGGCAGTTATAATGAATTTATTAAAACAGCTTCCTCCTACCTGGAGACACAGTCCAGAAGCAAACAACTGATTCACGAATTCTCCTCCATAACTTCCCACTACGGTACTTCTCTGGAAAACATGGGAATGCACCTGCAGGAGGATGGTATTCTATCTGTCAATGATGAAAAGCTGCGGCAGACCGCCGCGGAATCCGGGAATGACCTGTCCGGCTTCAATGTACTAAAAGAATTCAGCAGTTCGCTTTTACACAAGAGTGATCAGGTTGCTCTGAATCCTATGAATTATGTAGACAAAAAAATTGTGGCCTACAAAAATCCCGGTCACAATTTTGCCAGTCCTTACATTACCAGCGCTTACAGCGGTATGATGTTTAACAGCTACTGTTGATTCCCTTCCGGGGAATTAACAGTAGCTGTTATTTCATTTTCTGCTTCTGTTTTCTTATTTTGCCTTTTTGGATTTGGCCTTGTACTTATCAATCTGTACAAAATCATCCATCAGCTCCAGAATCTTGTCTCTACCTGTCTGGTTCAGCTTCACGTAGTTCTGCATAACACGGTTTTCCAGAAGCTGTGCTCCCAGAGAAGCATCTCTCTCCAGAGAAGAGAAATCCACCGGGTTCAGGCTCAGCTTGTCACACATCTTGATCACTGTTCCGTACGCCATCCCTTCAATCCCGCGCTCCAATGCAGTCACCAGTGTGCTGTAGGGAATGTTCATCTCCATGGCAAACTGTCTGACACTACGATACTGTCTCAAAATTTCTTTCTTTAAAATCTCCGCCTTAGTCATATTTATTCCTCCACGTGTCCTCCAAAATTGGTACAGCTATAATATACGATTTCCCGTTTTCCATTTCAAGTAAAAAACAGAAAATTAAGAATTTCGACGAATTTTTAACAATATTTTTATATTTCTTCCAATTGATCCAGCCAGATCCTGGCACAGGCATCGGACGGCATCCGCAGATCACCTCTGGGTGACAATGCCACACTTCCCACTTTCGGTCCGTCCGGCAGGCAGGAACGCTTAAACTGCTGTGTGAAAAATCTCCGGTAAAAATTCTTCAGCCACTTGCGGATCGTCGGATCGTCATATTTTCCTTCAAAGGTCTCTCTCGCGATCCGGTAGACCTTGTCCGGTGCATAACCGCACCGCAGCATATAATACAGGAAAAAGTCATGCAGTTCGTAAGGACCTACCAGATCTTCCGTCTTCTGTGCAATGTTCCCCTCCACCGGTGGAAGCAGTTCCGGGCTCACCGGCGTATCCAGCACGTCCTTTAGGACTGCGGTAAGCTCTGCATTATTACAGGTATCGGCATAATAGGCCACCAGATGTCTCACCAGTGTTTTGGGCACTCCGGCATTGACGCCATACATGGACATATGATCTCCGTTATAGGTAGCCCACCCTAAGGCCAGTTCCGACATATCTCCCGTGCCGATGACCAGAGCATTTTCCTTGTTGGCAATATCCATGAGCACCTGGGTACGCTCTCTGGCCTGTCCATTCTCATAGGTGACATCATGGCACTCCATATCCTGACCGATATCCGTAAAATGTCTGGTGACCGATTCCCGGATATCCACCTCCCGCAATGTAGTTCCCAGCGTCTTCGCCAGCAGACAGGCATTCTCATAAGTCCGGTCTGTTGTTCCGAAACAGGGCATGGTCACTGCAATGATCCCCGACCTCGGAAGTCCCAACAGATCAAAAGTGCGCACTGTCACTAAAAGTGCCAGTGTGGAATCCAGTCCTCCTGAAATCCCCAGGACCGCTGTCTTACATCCGATATGCTCATATCTCTTTTTCAGGCCGAAAGCCTGAATGGATAAAATATCTTCACATCTGCGGTTGCGTTCTACCATGTCCTCCGGTACAAACGGGTGTGCAGCAAACTTCCGGTCCAGTTTTGTCCCAGTCAGCTGCATGGAAAAAGGAACTGTAAGATAGGGCTTCATCGGTCTCTTTCCGAAGGTACCCATTCGCCTGCGCTCACTGCTTATTTTTAATACATCCAGATCTGTGTAAAGAATTCCCGTAGTAAAACGCGCGGACTGTACCAACAGTGTTCCGTTCTCTGCGATCAGATCATGTCCTCCGAATACCAGATCCTGCGTGGATTCCCCTTCTCCGGCAGAGGTATAGATATAACCGCACAGAAGTCTTGCACTGGAAGCTTTTATCAGAAGGGTACGATAATCATCCTTGGAAACCGTCTCATTGGAGGCCGACAGATTCGCAATAACTGTAGCTCCCATCAGTGCATGCGAGGTAGAAGGCGGCTCTGCCACCCACAGATCTTCGCAGAGCTCACATCCCAATATCAGCTCCGGAAGTTCCTCACACCGGAACAACAGGTTGGATCCGAAAGGAATCACCTGTTTTCCCAGACGATATTCCGTCACCGTTTCCTCTCCCGGTGTGAAATGTCTGCCTTCATAGAACTCCGCATACATAGGGATATTTTTCTTAGGAATCATTCCCAGTATCCTACCCCGGTACAATACCGCAGCCACATTGTACAGACGGCCGTCCTTGTCCACGGGAAGTCCCACCAGAAATAACGTTTCCAACTGTCCGGTCTCTTCTGCAATCGTAAGCAATGCTTCTTTTGCTTTTTCCAACAAAAGTTCTTGCAAAAAAAGATCGTTACAGGTGTATCCGGTAATACATAATTCCGGAAACACTACGATCTTTGCTCCATGCTCCGCCGCTTCTTTTGCCTGTTCACAGATTACCTGCGCATTATAGACCGGATCCGCCACCCGGATCCTGGGTGTGGCGGATGCTACCTTGACAAATCCCTGTTTCATAAGCTTCCTCGCTTTACTGTATACATTACTGGATCATCTGTTTCAATTCATCCACGGTAAAATTATAGTTTTTATTACAGAAGTGGCAGTTCACTTCGATGGTCTCTCCATCATCGATCATGGACTGCAATTCTTCCCTGCCAATGCTGATCAGTGCTTTTCTCACTCTGTCCTTGCTGCAATTGCAGGCAAATTCCACAGGAAGTGTATCGGTGATCTCCAGATCCATTCCGGAAAGCAGTACTTCCAGCATTCCCTCCGGAGTCTTGCCGGCATCCAGCATAGTAGTAACGGAAGAGAGATTCTTGATATTCTCTTCCAGTTTGCTGATCATTTCCTCTTCCGCAAAGGGCATCAGCTGTACAATGAAACCGCCTGCCTGTCTCACGGTATTGTCTCTGTTCATCAATACCCCAAGTCCTACCACGGAAGGTACCTGTTCGGATACCGCAAAATAATAGGTCAGATCCTCTGCAATCTCGCCGGTCTGCAGCTCTGTCTGTCCCACATAGGGATCCTTCAGTCCCATATCGCGGATCACGCTTAAAACACCTGCACCTACGGCACCGCCCACATCCAGTTTTCCCTGGGCATTGGCTGGCAGGATCACATCGGGCACATTGGCATAGCCCTTTACATGACCGTTCATATCTGCTGTAACTGTCAGTCCGCCAATCGGACCATCTCCTTTGATCTGCAGTGTGATCAGTTCATCATCGCCCTTTAACATGCTTCCCATCATGGCCCCTGCGCTGAGTAATCTTCCCAGTGCCGCCGTTACCACAGGGCTGGTATTGTGAGACGCTCTTGCGGTCTCCACCGTCTCTCTTGTCGTGCAGGCGAACGCTCGGATCTGCGCATTTGCCGCGGTTGCACGTACCATATAATCCTTCATTTATTCCACGTACCTTTCTGTCTACAGCTCTTTCTGCTGCTCTTTTGCTACGATATATACTCTTTCACTGGTCTCCGTTACCGCCTCACCGGTATCGGAATCCATGATCTCCAGAATCTTCAGTCCGGCCTGTTCCACCAGTGTCCTCATCTGTCCTACGGTATAACCCCTCTGCAAATGGGTCTCGGTAAATCTGTGGAAGGTATCACCCTCTTCCTGGACGAAGATTGTCAGATCATACTCGTTGATCTCTTCTTCCGGATCATAATAATTTTCCCAGATAAAACTACAATCCTCCCGGTTCTCCGCAATCGTCGTATTGCCGATGACTTCCCGGTATTTATAATCTGTATTAAAATCAAAGATAAAAATGCCACCGGGGTAGAGATAATTGTTCACCAGCCGGAATACCTGCAAAAGTTCCTCTTCTTCCAAAATATAATTGACGGAATCACAGACGCTGATCACCGTACCAACAGTAGAATACAGATCCAGTTCCCGCATATCCTGATGCAGATAGAGGATCTCCGAACCGCTCTCCACCTTTTTCTCCATGGCAATGCCCAGCATCTCTTCAGAATTGTCCACGCCGATGCAATCATACCCTTTTTGGTATAACAGTTCTGTCAAAGTGCCGGTGCCGCAGCCCAGATCCACCACCAGATTCCGCTCGGAATCCAGAATTCCTTCCGCGTCCCGCGTAGGTCTGGATACACCATAGGACGCAATCAGCTGATCCAGACGATTGCACCACATTTCATAGGGTGTATTATCCATCAGTTCGTCATATACTCTTGCAAAGTCTGTATAGATTTCTTCCGTATTCTCCATAATTGCAGCATCTCCAGTTTTTTTAGAAAATAGTCCCCAGTGCGCCGAATACTCCCATGCTGAGCAATCCCATGATCACGCCTGCCAGAACCACACCGCACATTACTGCAATGACACTGGACTTGAAATCCATGTCTAACAAACTTGCTGCCAGTGTTCCGGTCCACGCACCGGTTCCGGGAAGGGGAATACCCACGAACAACAACAGCGCCACGAACAGACCTCTGCCCGCTTTTTCCTGCAGCTTTTGTCCGCCTTTATGTCCTTTTTCCAGGCAGAAGGTAAAGAACTTGCCGATGACCGGCTTGTCCGCACCCCATTCCAGTACTTTTCTTGCAAAAAAGAAGATAATAGGTACCGGCAGCATATTTCCCAGAATACAGATAATATAGCTGGGAAGCAAAGGAAGATTCATTCCAACCGCAATAGGGACAGCACCTCTCAGCTCGATCAGAGGAACCATAGATACCAGGAAAATCATCAAATATTTTTTTAACATGTGTTTACTCCAATTCTTTTAATTTATTTATGCCCGCTTTTCCAGATAATTTTTCAAAAAAGCGATCAATCGGTCCATTTCCTCATCCGTGCCGACTGTAATACGCAGGGAGTTGGCAATTCTCGGTTTATTCCAGTGTCTGACATAGATGTCAGCCTCACGGAGAGCCCGGAACAGTTCTTCCGCGGGAACTTCCTTATGAGAAGCAAATATAAAGTTTGCTTTCGAATCTGGGAAAGTAAAGCCCAGCTCGTTCAGTTCCTTCTTGATCCGCTCTCTGGTAGCTGCGATCTTTGCCGTGGTGGCCTTGAAATAAGCGTCATCTCTTACCGCTTCCACACCCATGACCTGTGAAGGCAGGTTCATGGTATAGGAGTTAAAGGAGAATTTTACATCATTCAGATAATGGATCAGCTTCTCATTACCAATGCAGAAGCCGATACGCATTCCCGCCATGGCTCTGGATTTGGAAAAAGTCTGTACCACCAGAAGATTCTCATATTTTTTAAGTAACGGCAGTGCACTTGTGCCACCGAAGTCCACATAAGCCTCATCCACGATCACTACCACATCCGGATTGGCCTGCAGGATCTCTTCGATCAGTTCCTGCGATTCCTCCACACCGGTGGGGGCATTGGGATTCGGGAAGATCACACCGCCGTTGGGCTGCTTGTAGTCCTCCGGGTTAATGTGCCAGTTCTCATCCAGTGCACAGGTATGATACGGAATGCGATACAGATCCGCCCACACATCATAGAAGGAATAAGTCACATCCGGGAACAGGATCGGCTTTCCGCTGTTGAAAAATGTCAGAAATGCCATGGATAATACATCATCGGATCCCACACCTACAAATACCTGTTCCGGTTTCACACCATAATATGCTGCCAACTCGTCCACCAGGGGCTGCGCATTTGAATTCGGATATAAGCGCAGTGCCGCACTCTCCATATTTTCTGCTGCCTTCCGCACCCCCGGGGCAGGAGGATAAGGACACTCATTCGTATTCAGCTTGATCATGTTCGGGCGGTTCGGCTGCTCTCCTGCCACATAAGGAACCACCTTACGTACGTTTTCTTCCCACTTCATGTTAATAACCATGCCTTTCTCAAAACCTGCAAACTTCAGGGACTTTCGTCCCTTGCGCAGGCACAAATTTGCGTGTGAAAAATTTATTTTCAGTTATCTGTTTTTTCATTCTGTCGATGTTTTAATTCTTCCGCATAGCTCCTCGCCTGTGCAGGAAGTCCCAGCTGTTCGTAACACCGGATCAGTCCCGCCAGGGGTTCTGCCCCGGAAGTCCTTAGCGCCAGTACCGGCTGTGTTTCATAAGCTGCATTATAATACCAGACAGCCGCTTCCTCAAAGTCTCCCGTCTCTTCATAGAAATACCCCAGTTCACAGCAGATTTCCGAACAGCCGTCCCCTGCGATCACCTTGGAAGTATACTTGAAAAATGTCACGGCAGCTCCCCGCAGTCTGGCGGCTCTGGCCACCACACAACAGCCTTCCGTAATCTCATCCGCACTTCTGTCGGGGGACGAAACTTCTGCCCGGAAATAATCTTCCGCTTCCAGAAAGTCCCGTGCCTCTCCCGCCAGGAACAGTTCTCTGGCATACATTCCGTACAGTCTTCTGGAAAGTCGTCTTGCCTGTGCGATCTGTTTGCGGAAATTTGCCAGATCTCTGCCCGCATGGTTCTGTTCCGGCATGTGAGTGATGACTATATCGCTGTCATAGACTACCGGTTCCAACCGTACAGTTTCATGGATTGGTTCTTCCCACACGAAGCTTCGCAGTCTGCGGAATAATTTGGGACGATATTCTTCATCAAAATTATACACTGTGCCGTTCTGTAGCTGATTGCCGTATTTCATCTGGACGATCTCGATCTCCGGAAGCAGTGTCTCCTTTAACAGTCGGAACCTTCGCCGGTTTTCTTCCGAAAGCACCTCATCCGCATCTGCGGAGTAAATGTATTCCTTCGTAGCTTTGGAAAATGCAAAATTTCTCGCCGCACTGAAGTCATCGTTCCATGTGAGATCATATATTTTATCGGTGTATCCGGCTGCAATCCGCTTTGTGGCATCCGTGGATCCTGTATCCACAATAATGATCTCATCCACCAGATCCCTGACACTGTCCAGACACCTTTTCAGAACCCGTTCTTCATTTTTTACAATCATACACAAAGATATTGTGATCATTCCGGATCTCCGTTCCCGCATTTTTTGCATGCGATGCTGTTCCTACAGCACTTTGGATAAGAATTCCTGTAATCTTGGGCTCTTAGGATTGGTGAAGAACTCCTGGGGGGTATTCTCCTCCACGATATTACCACCGTCCATGAAAAGCACCTTCGTACCCACTTCTCTGGCAAATCCCATCTCATGTGTCACGACCACCATGGTCATACCGCTCTCTGCCAGTTCTTTCATAACTTCAAGTACCTCTCCCACCATTTCGGGATCCAGTGCGGAAGTAGGCTCATCAAACAGCATTACTCTGGGATTCATTGCCAGAGATCTGACAATTGCAATTCTCTGCTTCTGACCGCCGCTTAAAGATGCCGGATAAGCATCTGCCTTTTCCTCCAGTCCAACTCTCTTTAACAGCTTCAGGGCATTCTCTTTTGCTTCTTCCTCACCCATCAGTTTCAATTTCACGGGGGCAAGGGTAATATTGTTCATGATCGTCAGATTGTTGAACAGGTTAAAATGCTGAAATACCATACCCATATGCTGACGAACTTTGTTGATGTCGATCCTGGGATCCGTGATGTTCTGTCCATCGAACCAGATCTCACCGCTGGTAGGTCTCTCTAAAAGATTCAGGCAGCGTAAAAATGTACTCTTACCGGAGCCGGAAGGTCCTACCACCACGATCTTCTCACCTGGGTGAATATGATAATTTACCCCTTTTAATACCTGATTATCTTCAAAGCTTTTATGCAGATCTTTAACGATTATCACTCTTACGCAGTCTCCTTTCCAGTTTTGCAAGCAGAATGGACAATACCTTGGTCAGTACAAAATAGATGAAGGCAATACCAAGCAGCGGTGTAAATACATCAAACAGCTTGGAGGTCATCTGGTTGGCCACACGGGTAAGGTCACTCATTCCTACGTAACCTACAATAGAGGTCTCCTTGATCAGCACGATAAATTCATTGCCCAGAGGCGGCAGAATGCTCTTGAATGCCTGAGGAATGATAATATATCGCATCGTCTGGAATTTGTTCAGTCCCAGTGATCTGCCCGCTTCCATTTGTCCCTTGTCCACAGCCAGGATACCTGCTCTGACGATCTCCGCCACATAAGCACCGGAATTGATACCGAATGTCAGACTGGCGATCAGCACACTGTTCTTACAGGCAGCCAGAATGCCGGACCACATGATCAACAGCTGTACCGTAGTAGGAGTTCCGCGGATAATATCAATATAGGCACTTGCAATCCGGGACGCTATGGTCTTCGATCCGTTCTTTCTCGTGGATAATTTCAAAAATGCCGCTATGGTTCCAATCAGGATACCAAGCAGTGCCGCAAAAAAAGAAACCTCTAAGGTTACTCCCAGTCCTTTCAGATAAAGCTTCCATCTGTCCGCTTCAATGAAGGCTGCATAAATATGTTGCCAGATATTTTGCATGTTATTTCCTATGCCTTTCTTGTGAAAATAAAGTGTACGATTGGTCAAACTGTATATGTTACCTACCTTAATATAGCAAAAAGAAGAGAATGGCACAAGCCATTCTCTTCTTTTTCATGTATATTTTGTATAAAAATTATTCACCGATGTACTCAGCTACCAGTGCATCAAAAGTACCGTCAGCCTTAAGGTCTTCCAGTGCCTGATTGATCTGATCTACCAGTTCGCTTCCCTTGGGAAGTGCAATCGCATATTCCTCGGTCTCGAAGCCGAACTCTGCGCCATCGATGATCTTAACTTTGCCTTCGAACTTGGTGTTGAATACTTCTGCAGGGTTTTTGTCGATAATAACAGCATCTACTCTGCCATTTACCAGATCGTTGACAGCATCGATGGCTCTATTATAGGTCTGTGCGGTAGCTCCTTCAATGTCCTCGGAAAGGAACATTCCGGTGGTACCAAGCTGGCTGCCGATGGTCTTGTTCTTCAGGTCATCAGCGGTTGCAATATCGGAATCTGCCGATACGATCACGAACTGTACAGCCTCGTAATAAGGATTGGAGAAATCCACCTGTTCCTTACGTTCGTCGGTGACAGTCATACCCGCGATAGCGCCATCAATTCTGTTGCCGATAGAGCTTACCAGAGAGTCGAACTCCATGTTTTCTACCTGAACTTCCATGCCCAGCTTCTCACCTACTGCCTTGATCAGAGCGACATCGAATCCGTCGGGTTCTCCATCATCTCCTACATACTCAAAGGGAGGGAACTCTGCGTTGGTACCGAATACCAGTACACCGCCCTCGGTCTTATCAGCAGCCTCAGTAGTAGCTGCTGCTTCTGTGGTGGTTGCTGCAGCAGTCTCTGCCACACTGCTCTCGGAAGCCTGAGAGCTCTCGTTTGCTGCGGAATCAGAACCACAGCCAGTCAGCATTGCTGTACACATTACAGTTGCAAGTAACATTGCGATTGCTTTTTTCATAATATTTTCCTCCTGTCTGTTTTCTACGGACGACAGTCGTCCTTAAACGTTGATTACTATAGCACCTTTTTGAAAATTGTGCAACTGTTTATGCATAAATATACACAGATCCACTCTGCAAATACAACATTACCGGGATCTGCACCCAGAAGGTTACCACTATATATGGAATAAACGGCTTCGGTACATGAAGTTTTCCATCCGGTGTCACATTTCTTCTGCAAAGCTGTACTGCAGCCAGCAATGTTAACGCCGATAACATATGGACCAGAAACCACAACAGATTCCCCTGCCAGGCACAGCCAGCCAACGCACATGCAGAAAATGCATGGCAGTCAGCCCTTCCGTACATTCTGGCAAACAATATCTGCTGCAGGAGTACAAACAATACCACCGCTGCCGCCTGCTGTATGCTAAACCTGTCAGTAATCCTGCACACTCCATCCTCCATATAAGCTTCCAACACCGGAAGACCCAGCAGTATTCCTGTCCATGGCAGGCACCACCACCATACATAATTATACACATAACTGTGTACAGCATCCATGCAGGCCGCCGCTAACAAACCTCCCGCCAGCAGGGAGCACAGGATCTCCTGTGCCCCCTGGATCACCAGTCTGTTTTCTTCCGGAAGTCTTCCATCCATTCCCCCTATAACAAGAATCACAACTGCATTGATCCAGGCCAGTCCCCTGAGAAGCCACGCTTTTCCGGGTTCCATCCTCTCGATGTCTCCCGATAGTTCCACACGCAGCAGCCAGATTGTACTGCCATAGATAAGGCCTCCCAGAGCCACCGACCACAGTATCCGGAACACGATTTCCAAGGCTCTCATACCTCCTTACCGTAACCGGGTACGCAGTTCATCCAACACATTTCCCGACACTCCGATCAAGCTGATCGTCGGATGATCTTCTAGCCTCTTGTCACCTTTATAGGCCCGCACTGTGATTTCCTGTGTCTGGTTCTCCGGAGTATATAAAGGCACCATAAATTCCAGTTCTTCCGTCTTACGATACCCCTGACTTTCGGTATAATCATAGACTTTATTCAATGTCGGATCCAGTGCTGTCATACATTCCGGGAAAATGACCTCCACCCGGTCCGCATATCCCCATGTGGTAAAGGTAAGAATTCCGCTTTCGCCGCATTTGAAGACCGGCTCCTGCGGCTCCAAAATACGTTTCACACTGCTTTCAAGTGCAAATTCCGTCGTACCGTAACAGATACGGCTCTCATTCCCCACATGATCCGAAGCATATCCCAGTACCGTAAAATCCCCGCTGAACAGCGGTTCGTCCTCTGTGATTGTAATCACGATACAGCCGTCTTCTCCGGGAAGGTAGGTCTTAGAAACAGCATTGTCCGTATTACTGATAACAATTGTAAAATGATCCACACCACTTAGAGCATCTGTGGCAGTAACACGTATGGTAACAGCTCCGTCTCTGCGATCGATCAGTGCCCGGTTCTCCAGTATTTCCATCCCCCGGATGACCGGAGCTTCTCCGTCAGCGATCAGAGCGATCCCGTTTTTCTGATCCTGCGTAGATACAGAATATATTTTATCTGTTCCATGATCCGCTTCCGCTACCGGAATCACCCGAATCGTTTGTCCGTTCCGGTCTCCACTTATGACAAATTGCTGTACTCCGGTAAGTTCCTGGTTCCGGTGTGACCGCAAAGTATAGGAATAGGAATGTTGCTGCAGCACATTGGTTCCCTCAGTCGCATAAGACAGTCCCTCCGCATCTGTCCGGATCACATCATCCGTTATCTCCGCAGACGGTGTGACAATGATATTTCTCGCCCTGCCACCGTCCTCCGTCACCGTTTCATATATTGTCCCATTCAGTTGATAGTCCGGTCTGGCTGTACCTTCCATATAAGATGCATTCGTTAACGTGAACGGTGTCTTTCCGTCCGCCCGGACATACCAGGTTTTGTCTGCTGCCGCCGGATATACATTGCCCTCTGCCTCGTTTATCTTAAGCTGTTTTGTATGAAGCTTCCACAGAATCTGTTTTCCATCCACACAAATATGTGTGGTCTCGCCTACATTTCCCGCCACATCCACAGCGGCAACATGCAGATACTGCACCCCATCCTTTACCTCCAGTTCCATATGGGGTTCTTTACAATAACCGGCATCGTCCGTTACGACGGTATCCCTGTTTTGATCCACAAGATAATAATATCCCCTGATACCGCTAAGCAATGTGTTTTTTGTGATATTGGAGTCACATAGTTTGGAAGTACTGCCCGTCAGATAAGATTCCGCTCTATGATAATATACCGTCCCGTAATCCTCCGGCTCTGTCCACGAGATTCTTATTCTTTCACTGTCCAGTGCTTCTCTTACGACGTTCTCCGGAATTTTCCCGGGAACCGCAAGATCAGTTGCCCTGACTCCCTTCAGCTGTAAAGTCTCCTGGTAGCCTATTGCTTTTGACTGCAGACACAACAGCCCGTCTCCACTCCGTACTCCACTTTCACTTTCATATAGCAGTGCACATTCCGGATTTACATAATTGCTTCCGCCATATGCCGGCTTCGAGAATAGGACCTGGCCTTCCGTATAACCGCATACAAGAGTTCTCCCACCACTGAAACTAAGTGAGCTGATTCCCGCGGTAAACCAGACATTTCCTCTTAAATGAAAATTCAGATGCACGTAGATATGTGTCGTTCCTTCCGGTAATGAGATATGCAGGGACTGCCGGAAATCACTGGCTGCCGGGTCTCCGCCGCCATGTTTATCATAAAAAGGATAATCCCGAAATTTTCCCTGTGCAATTTTTGTTCCTTTCTGATCCAGGATTACAAATTCCGACGGCTGCTTCTCATCCGGCAGCCAGTCGGTATTCACAATATTTCCACCCAGAGATCCCCATCCATCGCAAAAATATGAAAGATTCAATGTCGTATTGCCATTGGTGGGAATCCCCCGATAACCGGAAACATTCCACATCTGTTCCTTAGGATAATTCCCGTTTCTGGCCCATCCGACCCGGACTATGGCACGGCTCCACTCATCATCGTCCGTACTTGTGGTATGTCCGTTATACTGATAAGAATTTGTGCCTGAGGAATCAAAGCAATTCGATCCCCACATAAAATATTCCCAATCTCCGAATGTTGGTGTATAAGAAGCATTTCTATAGCAGTCATTCGTATGGTGATGCACGATCTTCTCTCCGGCGGTTCCTCCATAATATCCGGCTCCGCCTCCGGCCATACCCGCTTCTCCTTCCTGCTGCCCTAGGACACTTTCCATGCTGCCACCCTTGCCGCCTGCACCGCCCGGTGATGCTCCACCGCCTCCTCCTGCGATCAGCAGGATTCCCTTCCGGTCGGATACCACGGATGTCATTCCTCCTCCGTTTCCATAATTTGAAGCTCTGCCGCCTTTGTTATACCCGTTTTGACCACCCACGGCATAGGTCAGTTGTTCCCCCCTCTGCAGCCAGAATGTTCCGGAGGCACTTCCCCCACATCCTCCCCGAAAGGAACCGTAGCCCTGTCCCTGCGCCCCCATCGCCTTTATGACGTAGAGTCCGGTATACGGCACGTTATATGTCCTCGTCTTTGCTTCATAAATACCGGTCAGTTCAACGGCCGCTCCGCTGTTGATATCCGTTGCACTATTAATCCGCATCCAGGCACCGTCTTCCAGTCTCTGATAAATAAGGTACGTTTTGTTGTTGTGATCCGTCTGCTCCCAGGACAGATCCACTGCTCCTTTTCCTTCGTTTTCCTTGTAGTTATCTTTCGCCAGCAGGGTAAGATCCACCCATTGCGCGTACAATGTCGTATTTTCGGACGGTATGATGCTGTCGCCCGCTCCTCCTGCCGGCCGTCGGAATTCCGAGTCATAATACCAGCCTCCAAAGGACCACCCGGGTCTGGTGGTCTCCGGTAATGTGACAGGTTCCGGCTGATAGACTGCCGTCAGCCTGTCCACATTACCGTCCGGAGCATCAAAGATATATTGCTTTCCATCCAGACTCCCCCGGAACGGATGCACCTTTTTCCATTCGACAAACCGATTTTTCCCCTGCACCGGAGTGATCTCCGATCCGCCATTGGCACGAAAACAGACTGTATACCCATCTGGTGCGCAGACCAGTTCTTCCTGCAACAGATATCTTTCAAGATATGGCTGCGTTACAGAAAATATCTCCCGGTCATCATACTTTCCTCCATTGGCATAAAGCACAAGGGTGCTTTCACTCCGCACCCATTGTGCATATAAATTGACTACACCATGATCGTTATCTGTCCAGGTTGTCCGGTCTCTCCAATCCGCCTGCCTGAGATTTTCGATTGCAGCTTTATCCGCATAAGCGGTTCCTGAACCATCTGGCTCTGTGTTCCAGCCCGCGAACAAATATCCGGTCCTGCTGTAATTGTTCTCTGTCAGGTGTGTCACCGGAGTGACCGTCTTGCCTTCGTAGACTATGGCATCGTTGTACATATGGATACTGTCATCCATATAACCGTTATAAGATGCACCTCCCGTATTGGCCTGATAACAGACCTTATACTGATTCCAGGAAATATTTTTACATTTATGTGCCGGCAGATCCACCCCCTGCTCCAGATTGTCGCAGAACGGACAGAGATAATAGTAGCTCATCGGTTTTCTTTCGTTGCCCAGATCCAGGTACTGTATCGAGGCCGCCGCTTCTCTGCTCATATAGATATTGTACTCTTCAATGGCTTCTCCACAATCCGCACAATAGGCTTTCCAGCCGGAATAATAATACTGCATGCATTTTTGTCTGCCAAAAGATACCCCGTGCCAGTTTTTTCCGGTATATCCATTATGAATACACTGTCCCGGCCGGTGGACCACTTTCCAATATCTCACTGGGATTTCTCCATACCGTTTCTCTGTATAAATATGTTCTCCCACTACCGGATCTCTCAGCGAAGAAGAAATCTGCGTATACACAGTGGTGCTGTCATCCCGGGCATACCACACATAATTCCGGTCTCCTGCGCAGGTTGTAAATGCACGTCCATCCGGACTGAAAGAAACATAAGGACTGTTGTAAATGGTCTTTTTCGCTGCCGCTTCCGACTGTATCGAAAACAGGAGCGCAATTCCCAGCACGAGTAATCCTGCCAGATATCTCCCATACCGCATTCTCATTCCTCCTGCCTATCCGCATCCTCTGCCTTGACCACACGCAAGGAGCCCTGTGCCAGTGCAGCATAAAAGTCCGCCACCCTTTCTTTTTCCATATAGATATTTACTCTCTGTGCCGGAGTTGTCCCATCATCACCGCCGATTGCAGCTCCATTCCGGTCAAACACCTGTTGGACAAACACATTTTCCCACAACAGTTTCCCGTTTTGTTCCTCTTCCTCCTGTTCCACACAATAAATATGGATCCTGTCTCCGGCACGCAGGACACCGCCCACTACCTGGTACAGATCTTCGGCGCGAAATCCGGCTATAACAGGTTCCCGCATCTGTTCTGTGATCTCCGACAGTTCCCGCAGCATGCCTGTAGTCAGTACCATCCCCTGTTCCACTCCATATGCCGCTATTCTTCCGCTTGCCGCCTCTGTGCTTTTCAGTGCAGTCTCCGGCACAATTCTTTTGTCGATTTCCATGACTGTAATATACTGCTCTGCATTTTCCGCGGAGATTTTTTCTCCCCTGGGAATTGCTGCCGTTACCACGCATACCTGTTCTTTTTCGTATTCCGTAAGCACTCTCTTTTCTGTCTGCAGCAAAAAAACAAATACTGCCATAGCCGCCACAAACGCTGCCAGGATACTTCCGTTCCAGATTCTATTCTTCCACGCCTGACTCATCTTCCGTTTTTTCATTCGTTTCCTCTCCCATATATTCACTGACCACATCTACCAGCTTACTTTTTTCAGCAGTTACTGTAATTCCCAGAAAACCTTCCACCGGATATGTGATCTCACTGTACACACCGGTATTCTCAATGGTCTGTCCCCCCGGAGTCCTCACTTCTCCCAGGGTTCCTTCCCATTCCAGGATCCTACCGTCACCGTTTCGTTCCCACACCTGCACTTTTGTTCCCGTGACATTATAGATAATGTAATTTTGTATCTCTACCTTTCCGGAAATCAGCTTGTGACCTACTGCTTCATAATTTTCATTTAATCCCAGATTTTCGCAGACAGCAGAACAATATCCCGCATACGCCTGTTCCTGATCTGTGATATGTACCTTATGTGTGCTGCCATACTCCCGGATATCAATGACTGCCGATGCCAGATTGGACAGTGCCAATGCATCTTCCAGATACCGTGCGGATGCCTTGTACATTGCCAGTTGCAGCTGCATATACAACAAAATTGCCAGAAACAGTATCAGAAACAATCCCAGTACCCAGGAAACCTGTCCGCTTTCTGCTTTTCCTGTCTCCTGCCGGTTCTCAGTTTTTGGCAGTCGATACTCTCTTTTCCCGTATTTCATAATGTCCGCCCAGCTTTCCGTGAATCTGCAGGATAATGCGTTCCCCATATCCTGCAGGTTCCAAAGTACTTCCCTCATAATCGATCTCTGTCAGTCCTGCCGTCTCCAGTTCTGCCGTGAGGTGTGCCTGCTCCGCCGGTTCCAGGTATCCTACCGTTTCCATTTTCAGCAGATAGGCCCTCGCCAGCTGTCCTACATTCTCTTTTGCCTGGAGCAGCTGCACATTCTGCAGGTAGTTCAGCATCACTACCGTCAGTGCCAGCACACACATGCCCATCGTCAGCAGCTCTCCTATGTTCCCTGGCTGTTTCCCTCGTTCCGTCATCTTCTCTCCTATCCTATACCCCTGTCAGGATATCTGCCGCTTTGGTCTGCATCGCTGTTACAATGGTCTGTATAAACGTTGTCAGACTGTCCTTCATGACCACGCACAATAACAGTGCAATAATACACAGACCTACAGTGACCAGGATCCCGTCGATCCCCTGCTCCTGCCGTAAGGCATGTTCTTTTACTTTTCTCCAGATTCTCTGTAAATTCTTCATGTTTTGTCCCTTTCTTGTTTTGTTTTATTGGTATTTCAGAATTGCACCACTGCCCGGAACATATATCCCACACAGGCATATAAAATGATTCCCAGTACCGCCCCCAGCATTCCCAGCTGATAAAAAGTAATACTACGGTCCAGAGCACTTTTTTGCTGTTGAAGCACCGTAAGTTCCATATCCTTCAACTGCTCTCCCATGTCCTTCAACAGATCTACCGCCTGACCCGACTCTCCTGCCTGGATCAGGGTAATGCACAATGCATCGATCTGACGGTTGTCAAATTTCTGTTGGAAGTCAGACAAAGCCGTAACCAGATCCGACTGTATGACCAGATCTCCGGACAGTTCCATCAATGCCTGCTGTAATCTCTGCGTCCGTACGCTCTGGCAGCATTCCGTCAAGGCATCCGTTACATAGACTCCGGCACAGGTCTGTACCTCCAGTGCCTGATAGATCAGCTGCAGATCCGGCATCATCTTACGATTGTCCTGTCGGTTCAGGTACAGCAATAACAGTTCCGGCACATAATACAGTCCCATTGCCGCAAGCAGTGCATATCCCCAGCCGATAGTTCCCAGTGCCAGTACTGCTCCAAGAAAAAGAAACAGGCGCATCAGCAGGTATTTTACCGGTGTAATTTTCTTCCCATAGTGAAATTTTGCACCGTTTTTCCTTAATTTCTTTTCTGTTCCGGTGACCCAGTTTTCATACCTTCGGCTCTCCCGCAGCATTCCGGTAAATTCCTCGCAGGCATGCAACACCATTTTCGGCATTGTTCCCATACCCAGCCGGAACACAAAAATTCCTCCCAGCACCGCTCCCAACAGTTCGGGAATCCAGATAACTCTCCAGCTCATTCTCCACACCTCCCTGACTAGCGGCGAAAACCATACAGTTTCCGCAAAAACAGAAACAATATCAGTCCATAGATACCTGCTGCCAGATGCCCCGGTAAAGTCCCGGATACTATTTTCCAGACCGACACATCGATCAGCCGGTCCACCGTCAGCAGGGCGAATACCGACATTCCCAGAAGCAATGCCATATTGATACCTGCCTCTCGAAGCATCCCTTTACGTTCCTCTTCCATACGCAGATACTCCCTTGCGGAACGTCTGCTGCTGTCTACCAGTGTGGTCAGATCTGCCATATAGCGGATACTGATCTCCAGATTTCTGGCCAGTTCCTTTATCTTGGGATGTTCTATTCGTTCCGCCATGGACAAAAGTGCCAGTGAACTATCTCCGGTCGTCTGTGCTTCATAGGCACATTCCTCCAGTGCTCCCTTTAACGGTTCCTCCACATAACGGCTCACCTGACCCAGAACCATGGTGATCTCTCCCGCTGTCAGGCTGTAATTTCCCAGAAAATTCAGACATTTCAGCAGATTTTCATTGGTCACCCGCAATTCTTCTGCCCGCAGTGTGCTCAGGAACAGATATTCCATGGCTCCGCATATCATTGTTCCCAATAAAGCTACCTGGAATTTCCCACTGCTTCCAAGCAACACTCCAAAGATCACCGTCATTCCCAGAAGATTTCCTGCGATCCATTTCTCCGGGGTGCACGCCGGAAATCTGCGCCGCATACCGCAATAACAGAGAAATTCTGCCACCCGGCAGATCCAGGTATTGTTACGCTGTAGCTCCTGCAGCTTGTGCCGGTTTTCCAACACCCGCAGTCTTGCCGACTGATCCATCCCTTTTTTCGTCCGGGACAGCAGGCTTTTTGCTGTCTCCACCCACCGTATCCTTCCAAACAGAAGCAGAAAACCCGTAAATATTAAACAAAAGATCCATACGTATATGATCATAAGTTTCTCCTCTCATGTAATGGTCAAAACAATCTCTCATACTCCAGATTCTCTTTCTCCGCATTCCACCCCAGGCAGGCAAAGATTTCCTTCACCCGGTAATGTTCCATAAACACCAGGGTCTGAAAGCAGTCCATCATTTTCATTAATTCGTTGCGTGAATAACGACTGTCATACATTGCATAGTCCACGATCTTCTCCGGTGCCCTGTCCGCAGAGGGTGCATGTACCGTAGCCGCACAGATCTGTCCTGTATATGCCGCATTCAACAGATACAGCGCTTCTCCTCCCTTCACCTCACCTATGATAAAAAAATCCACATCCATCGTCAGTCCCGCTATGCTGATATGCTTTAAATCATAATTCACACTGCTTTCCGAGGTTCCCGGAAGCGAATGAAGGAACATCATATCCGGATGAAACAGTGTGGTCAGCTCATCCGCCTGCTGTGCCACCAGAATTGCCATATCATCCGGAAGCGTCTCCTTCAACGCATTTAACAGTGTGGTTTTACCGGAAGAATTTCCTCCGCAGATCAGGGTCGATCCCTGTCGGAACCTCTGTACCAGCAGTTCTGCCGTATTCCTGTCCAGCATCTCTTTCTCCACCAGTTCTGTCATCATGGGAAAACTCTTCGGCACCTTCCGGATACACAGATAAGGTTCGCTGTAGGTATTGACAATGGGCATGGATAAGGTAAAACGAAAGATAAAGTCCGGATGACTTTCTGTATCCGTAAACCGTTGGATCGCATTCAGGTTAGAAATATTCACCTGATTTCTGGTTGCCACATAATCAATAAACTGCCGGTACTCCTTCTCCGAGGCAAAGGCAATTCCGGCATCCATACGTTTTCCTTCTCTCTTGATCCGGATACAGTCATGACTCACCACCCGGATATCCGAAATGCTTTTGTCATCCATGAGCGGTGACAGTCTGGAATAACCGAAAATATATTGTTCAAATGATTTTAAAAGTCTTTTCCTTTTCGTTGCCGGGAAATGATAATATTGATCGATATGTTTTCCTGCCTCCTGCAGAAATTCCTCCTTGCCCAACACACCCTTTTTTACCTGGATCAAAAGCACCTGTTTCTGTGTGATAAAATCTTCTACCAGCCTCTGCAATTCTGCATCAGAGGCGGTTTCTTCCCTTTTGTTTTCTCTTTCCTCCATACATCCTCCTGTTGGTTTTTCTCAAAATAATCCATTTTGCACTAATTAATACATTATGTGATTCCTGGTCGAATATGACCTGATATTTAGAATTTTGACCTCGACTGACCTGTCGGGTAATATGCAGATTACTCCCTTCCGTGGCATCTGTCAACGCCTCCGGAACTATTTTCTCATTTTCGGAAGAATGGCCAAAGAAAAACCGCATTCTGTCAGGTTAATTTCAAAAAAACCGTCAGAATGCGGTCTGCGCATTTGTCTATTTTGTCTTTGTCTATTTTGCCATATCCGGCTCCCGTTCCTGCTGCCAAAGCAGTTTGTCGAACTCCTCCACCGGCATCGGCCGGTAGAATAAAAAGCCCTGTACATCGGTACAATTACAGCCTAACAGGAACTCCTTCTGCTCTTCCGTTTCCACGCCTTCGATGACGATATGCACTCCCAGCTGCTGCAGCATGGCAATGGTATTGCGGATAATGATCTGACTCTTATCTTTCTCCAGATCCCGGATGAATTCCCGATCGATCTTAATCTCATCCAATGTCTGATTCTTTAACATGTTCATAGTAGAATATCCGGTACCGAAATCATCCATGGACACCAGGAACCCTCGCTCCCGCAGGCTTTCCATGCGGCGATACATACCAACCTCGTCCTCCAGGAATGCGCTCTCTGTCAGTTCCAGCGGAACATACTCCGGCAGAACATCATATTCCTCCCTGAGACGGAGCAGTGTCTCTGTCAGTTTCTCATCATACGCATGCAATCGGGATACATTGATGGAAACGGGAATAAGTGTCCGGCCTTCCTTACGCAGCTTTCCAAGATAAGCAAACACTTTCTCCCAGATATATTCATCTACATTGATGATAAATCCGTTTTTCTCCAGTACGGGAATGAACTCTCCCGGTGGCACCAGCCCCTTTTCCGGATGCTTCCAGCGCACAAGCGCCTCGCCTCCGATCACTCTTCCGTCCCTCATATCGACCTTGGGCTGCACATATAGCTGTAGTTCTCCGTTCTCCAGTGCAGACACGATATCATTTTCCACCTGGCGTTCTCGCATCTTCTGACTACGCATTTTTTCATCAAATACTGCATATGTCCGATATACTTTGCCTTTGATACTGTTCATAGCCATCGTGGCGCAATCTTTCAGATAGCTGACGGCAGGAGCTCTCTCCGGTGAGATTCCGATTCCAAAGGATGGTTGTACACGGTAAGCGAACGGAAAGTCAGTTATCTTTTTTCTGATCTCCCGCACAATAATTTCCAGTTCCTCTACTTCCTCATAGCTTGTACATAAACAAAAGATATCTGCTCTGATATGGCAGGCATAGCTATCCGGTCTGTTATTCTCATACCAGTCAAAGCAGGACGCAATAAATCTTAACAATCTGTCTCCTTCGTCTCTGCCGCAGAACTCATTCACAGCCTTAAACTGTACAATATCCATAATTATGACGCTGTATTTTTTATCCGGCTGCTGCCTGATCATTTCACCGCACAGATAGAAAAAAGAATTGATATTATGCAGATTTGTCAGCCCTGTTCTGTTATTTTCTACATTTTCTTCCGCCATTTTTCTAAGAGAATACAGATATAATTCTTCTTTTCCGGCATCTGTTTTCTGCGGCGAAGATTCAATGATTTCCTCTTTTGCTTTCTGATACGTCATAGGCACCCTCCTCAAAACATAAACCAGTCCCGATGAATGCTTTTATTATACTTCATTTTGGTGATTTTTTCTACTATATGCCGATTTTTATTGTTTTTTTTAGGAAAAATGATATAATATGGGTGTCTGTAAAGTTATTTCAGAGAGGAGCGTACTTTATGTTTTTACTTTTAGCCGGCGGACTTTTGATCATCCTTTTGGCAGTAGTGATCGCCGTAGTATCCTCCGTGGTATCCGCAGTTGCGGCAGCTACCGACGATGCAGAAGACTGACATTCCGGACTTCGGACTGTCAGTTTTCTTCGCCCTAGCTTTTCTTTTTCTCATCTGCTTCCACAGTATCTTTCAATAACACTTCTACTTTCCGTGTTTTGAATCATAATTACAATTCTACCACCAGATCTGCATGGGCCAGCGTGGATTCCCGGTGAGCAATCACAATCGTTGTCCGCCCCGCCATCATTCTGTCCAATGCTTCATTTACCAATTTTTCAGAGTTATGATCCAATGCCGAGGTTGCCTCATCCAAAATAAGGATAGGTGCATCTTTCAAAACAGCTCTGGCAATGGCAATTCTCTGGCGTTGACCACCGGATAACAGGTTTCCGCGTTCCCCCACCCGAGTCTCATATCCATCTTTCAGCTCCATAATAAAATCATGTGCATTTGCAAGCTTTGCCGCATTGATAATGTCCTCCTGACTTGCGCCAGGCCTTCCATAGCGAATATTTTCTGCAACGCTTACGTCATAAAGATATGGTTCCTGAGGCACATAACCTATCAGTTGCCGTACCTCTGCTAAAGGATATTCTTCATAAGCCTTTCCTTTGATAAAGATTTTTCCTTCCTTTACAGGATACAGGCCCAATATAAGCTTGGCAATGGTACTCTTGCCCTTCCCCGATTCTGCCTTAAGAGCCACACATTTTCCCTTGGGAATATCCAAATTGAAATGCTGCAAAACATCCTGCCTGCCATCGTAGGAAAAGGTTACATCCCGGATACTGATTTCCGCATCTCCCTGGAAGGAAATCGCCGATACACTCTCATAGCGTTCAGGTTCTTCCTCCATATCCAGAAACTCAAACACTCTTTTAGCATTTGCAAGATAATTTGCCATAGACGGAATATAAAGTCCCACCTGTAACAAATTCCAGCTCATAGATCCGTATAACAAATAAACTGCTGCCAGCCTGTCCACCGTAGTGATTCCCTGACTGACCAAAACAAGCCCCACCGCAATAAACACCAACGAGCCAAGAAGTTCAAAGATCTGATTCAGTCCATCCAGCCTGGCAGACATAACGTTCCTCTTGTTTTGCTCTTTGCGATACTTTTCATTTTCTTTGATATATTGTTCTACCATCACAGATTTCAGGGAAAATATTTTAATCTGCTCTATGCCTGACAAAATATTGGAAATTCGTTCCGCAATGGATACATTGATGGTGGACATTTTCCAACTGACTCTTTGCATGGGTTCGATAAACAAGCCGTTTATCACAAGCAGTATAGCACTGGCGCCAAAGAGGCAGAGCGTCACCTGCCAACTGAGCATCAGCATTGCTGTCAGATAAAAGCTCATCATCAAAAATGGCATCAATACCCGCCGAAATCGAGAACCATAGATACCCTGGGCCCGTTCACAGTCATTAATCACCTTTGACATGAACTCGCTGCTGCCCGTCTGTTCATAATAAGAATACGGTAATCGCATACATTTGGAATATAGGGCCTTTTGTAAATCAGCGCCACCCTTTTTTGCCTCCATAGTATATACATAAAAGGACAGTGCATAAATAAAAAGCATCAGACATCCTATCCCTGCACACAGCAGCACCTCCTTTAAAAGTCCTGCAAACATATTCCTCTGTGCATAGTTTTCTACACGAAAAATAATATTTTTGAACAAGAGTGCAGTTATCATATCAAAAACAGACAAAGCTGCACTCATGAATATAATAGCCAAAAGATATCTGATAAATCCTGTCTTCATCATTTTCAACATCCGCCAAAGGATGCGTAAATCATTATCACTGTCCGCATCCCTGGGTCCACACTGTCTGATAATCACATCACTATATGCCATTTGTCCGTACCTCCCTTCTCACAATTTCCCCATTTTCAAAGACATATATCTCGTCTGCATCCGCAATAGTGTTCCGTCTGTGTGCAATAGTTATTACCGTCCGATTATGTGAAATTTCTCTCAAAGCCACCTGAATCTCCTGCTCCGTCTCCACATCCACTGCGGAAGTTGGTTCATCCAAAAGCAAAATAGGTGCGTCCTTTAAAAAGGCTCTGGCAATAGAAACCCTCTGTTTCTGGCCTCCGGACAATCTTGCCCCTCGCTCTCCCACTTCTGTGTCATAACCCTGAGGCAGTTTCATAATAAAATTATGAATATTCGCCTTTTCACAAGCCTCTATGATCTCTTCTCTGGCAGCACCAATCTTACCATACGCCACATTCTGGGCAATCGTTCCGGGGAACAAAAACACATTCTGGGACACCAGACTGATATGTTTGCGCAGTGCATTCATATCCCATTCTCTAAAATCGTGCCCATAAATACGGTATTGCCCGGCCTGTGGATAATAAAAACCAAACAAAATCTTCATAACGGTAGACTTACCTCCACCAGAATTACCGATAAATGCCACATTGCTGCCCCTTTTTATGGTCAGGCTAATATCCTTCAAAATCTGCTTTTCTTCTGAATACCCAAAATTCACATGCTCAAGTTCCAGGACGATCTCACCTTCAGGCGCAAAAACGCCTTTTCCAGACACCTCCTCTTCCTGATCAAGAATCTCCTGTAATCTTTTTATAGAAATACTGTACTCTCGGATAGAAGCAATCTGACCCGGGATATTTCCCATAGGTTTTGAAATCTGATCCAGCAGCATTGCATAGGCTAAAATTGTGCCAACAGTCATCCTTCCATGACAGACCTCATAAATGCAGAACAAATAACAGCAGAGTTTTGGTATCCATCGCACCAAATCCCCCACAACAAAATTCATTGCCAGCACCTTGGTTCGGCGTGACTCATTCCGCACAATCTCATCTGCTATATCAAAAATGCGTTTCTTCTGGAGTTCATATAAATGAAAGGTCCTGCCCACTGAAATCCCCTGAATTACATCATAAGCAGAATTTTCCAATTCATCATACAACTGCCTGCGCACTACGGCTATTTTCCCAACCATTTTGGTCAGTTTCCCTGCACTCCAAAACAGCAACGGATAGCAGATCATTGTCACCAACAACAGACGTACACTTTGTAATCCTATGTAACTGCACACAGTTATTATAGTAATTATCGCTACGAAAAGCTCCGGGATGCCCTCCGCAAATAATGCCTCCGTCTGGTACATATCCGACAAAAGTTTATTCATTAAAGTTCCCGTTCCTTCTGTATCGAAATACGGAATCCGAATCTCTACCAGCTTACTCACCAACATATTGCGTATATCTGTTTGCATGCAGATACTAAAGGTATTCTTGGAATAACTCTTGCCAAAAGCTATTGCCCCTCCCAATAGCATGAGAATAATAAATGGAATCATAAACTCCAGCAAGGCAGCCTTTTCTCCGGCAAATAAACTGTCCGTAGCGTCAGCAATTTTACTACTTCCAATCACAATTATCCGAATCAATAGATAAGAAAAAATTATATATAAGAAACAAAGATACCAATATTTTCGAATGGGATCCAAAAGCTTCGGATTTTTAGTGGTCATAAAAGGCTTCATTCGTACTTCTCCTTTAACGTAAATTATGCTGGAAACACCATCTCTTCTTTTCTCCCAAATGGTACATCAGTTTTTTGAAGAAAACCTCTGTATATACAGATAGAATGCTTGATTTTTCAGTTTTTTTGATATATTTTAGAAATAAAGCTGTTATTCCATTAAATACGCATAAGGAGAATTACCGTGCCGGCACCAATCCATCCAGACTACAATTTCAAGGTAAATCATAAGAAACGTGACAACCATTACTCTATGAATACCGCTGCATCCTATGAAAATATGTACGGCATTGGTTATATGATTTCCGGGGACCGTATCATCATTACTCCTCAAAAAACGGTAACTGTACATCCCGGCACAATTCAGTTCATTCACAAAAATCTCATACATCGTACTACTTATATTTCTGAGGGAATCTATGAAAATATTGATATAAAATTTCGGGAATCCGTGGCAGAATATATCATTTCCGTAATCGGGCAGGAGCGTTTTAATATGCTTTATGACCAAATCAGCATTACTCTCACTCCACAGGCCATCGAACAAATCGATCAGCTCGTTAAACTTATAGAACATGAATGGAATAATTATGACAATTACTCCAATACCATTATTCAGGGACTTGTTATACAATTTTTCGCAACAGCATTACGCGGAAAAACGTTTTCTTCCCAAAATGATGTCATTCTGAAAGAAACTCATTTTTCCTTAATAAATGCAATCCATTACGTTCAGTGCCACTATGTAGAGGATCCTTCCCTGAGAGAAACGGCAGAGGCAGTACACCTGTCTGATTCCTATCTTTCCAGACTGTTTACATCCCGTTTGGATACCACCTACTCCCGTTTCCTCACAGGGATAAAAATTTCTCATGCCATGGCATTACTTGTTAATACAAATCTGCCCATTATGGAGATTGCCGGTCAATGCGGTTATGACAACAGCAATTATTTTTCTGATTCATTTAAAAAAATTGTTGGTGTTTCTCCGTTAAAGTACAGAAAGCAGATAAATAAATAAAAGAACAGACTTTTTCTGTCTGCTCCTTTAACTAATTTCTTTGTGGGTATCAAGCCTTACTTAGAGGTTTTAATCAATCCGTTTACCTTTTCGTTACATACTTCTGAAATCTGCTCTTTGGTTTCTCTGGTATTGTATTATATGCTCTGAAATCTTTTTCTTGGGCATTGCTATTTTTCAAAGTAAACACAATATGCAAAATTATTTTATATTTTAAAATCCATTCAAACGTCCTCTCAGTTCTTCCTGAATTCCATATGCATCTAATTTTTTCTTTCCACCTTCTGTCTTTATATATACCTCTCCTTAGGTCAGTTTACAAGGAACTACACGCAGACCACGAAACGGGGGCTGCTGACAACAAATAAAGGCTGAGTATCAAGCACCGGGAAAGTGCGAGATATTCAGCCTGTTTTGTTGTCCGGGGTTTCCAAAGGGGCTTGCCCCTTGGCACACGACTTTGCTTGCAAAGTGTAGTGTGTTATACGCTCTGTCGGCGTTGCTGCGAAAATGCGGTTGCCACAGGAAAGGGCAAGCACATTTGAAGCAGCAGGAAAACAGGGCTGTGATTGCGTGGCGTGGAGCCGCAAGCGCAGGACTGGTTTCATCAGCAGACAGGGCGTATATGAAAGTCCCCGTTCCTCGTTCTACACCGAACTTGTGGACACACTCCCGTAAAAACTGAAATTTTAGACTATTTGTAAATAAACCTTTATATTATCCCAAGTGAAATTTTTAATTCTAATATGCGTAAAACAGATTCATCGATTCGTTCCTCTGTAATTTCTCCCTGTTTGACTGCTTCAAGTATGGCTGGAATTTGCACCTCAAAATCTGTGCAGCATAACATATCATTTCCTGCCTTCACAGCTTGAACTGCAATTTTTGTGTCTTCTGCAAAATTGCGCACACCATCCATAGCTAAGTCATCTGTAATAATAACTCCAGTAAATTTTAATTCTTCCCGCAGGATTTTGTGTACCTGTGAAGACAGCGAAGCAGGGGTTTGACTATCCATGCAGGATACCACATTATGAGAAACTAATACCATATTGGCTCCAGAATCAATTCCTGCTTGAAACGGCAAGAAATCTGAGTTCAAAAATGTTTCATAGGTGCGATTATCATAAGCAATACCTGTATGTGTATCCACATTATTTCCGTACCCGGGGAAATGCTTTAGGACGCTCCCCATACCTTCTTGAAACATGGTTTGCACAACTAAGTGGACATAAGCGGCAGTTTGCTCTGCGTTCTGTCCAAAACTCCGGTCATAAATAAAATCCTCTGGATTTTGCGAAACATCGCAGATTGGGGCAAAGTTCAAATTAATCCCCAAACTATTCAATAATTCACATTTTTCTTGTGTGTCACTTTGAATCAAATCAAAGCCACCTTCAGCATAGAGTTCTTGAGGGGACCAGAAAGGCACAGCTCGCAAATTAGGGTTTGTGCTAACACGGTTGACAGTGCCTCCTTCTTCATCTACTCCGATAAACATGGGGATTTTTGCTGCACTTTGGTAACTTTGAATATTCTGGATAATTTCATCTCTTGTTTTTCCAGAAAAGTCTCGGCTAAAAAGAATATAACCTCCAAGATTATACTCCTTTACCTTCTGTACGCTATTTATTTCGGGACAGCGTGCAATAAACATCTGTCCAACTTTTTCTTCCAGCGTCATTGCATTTAGAATTTCTTGTGCTTTCTGTGTCACGGAAGCAGAAGGGGGACTTGGCTCTGTTTCACCAGTTGTTGGTTCAGGATTTTCGGTATTCAAACTGGAATCCGTAACCGTAATGGAAAGTAATTCAACCTCTTGTACAGATGCATTCAAATCCAATTTGCCATGATATGAAACTGTCACTGGATTCCCAATCACTATTCCTGTCTCACCAGTTGAAATATTTACACCTTCTGTTCCAAAATAATATTCACGATTATCCTCACCTTGAACAGTTAGAGTATTCATTGTTGCATCTTTTACAGTTCCTCGAAGCTCTTGTGCAGGTTCAGTTGTACTTGAATTTCCAATAATTTCTATTGTTGCCTCAGACGAGTTTTCCAACAAAATATTATTTACTTTATGCAAACTGGCTATCGCAATGCCTGCACATACAAGAAGCAAGATAATCACACTAAAAATAAGCACTTTATTCCTTTTTTCTTTTTTTACCCGTCTCATGTAATCCTCCTGATTGTTTTATAAAACTACATATATTTTTCTGCAATTATTTTCCTACCTGCTCCATCATCCTCTTTGCCAACTGCCGGAACTGTTCCGCCGTTTCCTCGTCCATCGGAAGAAACTTCCCAATCTGTCCGGCAATCATAGCAGTTACATCGTCCATAGAAAGCAGCTCCTGCTTGTGGTCTTTCATGGTTTCCTGCATGGTTTGGAACATAGCGGCGGTCACAGCTTCTCCTGGCTGTTCTCTGTTGTCCAT
>OGKZ01000076.1_pt1 | contig 90620 bp, 79 predicted proteins | sample 1572571 | NCBI WGS metagenome assembly OGKZ01 (sample SAMEA2581906, study PRJEB24529) | metagenome | biome: Human gut stool | place: China | collected 2011 | reverse complement strand
GAATTGAGTATGAAAAGACTAAGGTTGGCGATAAGTATGTATATGAGTGTATGTCTAAGAACGGTTACCGTCTTGGCGGTGAGCAGTCAGGACACATCATATTCAGCAAGTATGCGACAACAGGTGATGGTATCATAACAGCCCTTAAGATGATGGAGGTTATGATTGCAAAGAAGAAGACACTTGCACAGCTTGCAGCGCCTCTTCATATATATCCACAGGTGCTTAAGAATGTACGTGTATACGACAAGCCTACAGCACAGAATGATGAGGATGTTAAGGCAGCAGTAGCAAGGGTAGCAGAGGCACTTGGTGAGAATGGCCGTATTCTTGTAAGAGAGAGCGGAACAGAGCCAGTTATAAGAGTTATGGTTGAAGCCGGTACACATGATGAGTGTGAAGATTATGTCGATGAAGTAATCGAGGTTATTAAGAGTAAGGGCTATGTAGCAGGGTAACTATGATGTTGAGGTCAACCACCACATATGAGTAAAATCATATGGGTAAATGACTTTGTGACACTGGTATCATAAATATGTATGAATAAACAATTCTCCTTGTTAATAAGATGATAGTAGTCTTATTAACAAGGGGATTTTTTTATGTCGCGAATATGTGGATATAGTACAGAAGAGCCATTAGTGTATGTGGATAAATGTGTATGCAATAAAGAGGAGGCTTTGGTGTATGCGGATAAATGTGTATGCCGTACACATGATACAGTAAGAAGAAAAAAATGTGCCAATACGCCTGCCAGATATATTTATATACTGCCAGCCGTGTTATGCATTATCTTTCTAAGTATTATGACGATGACGGGCTGCAGTAAAAATGAGTCAAAGGAGCACACAGTTATTGATTACACAGTGGTTGAGAATGAAGACCTCCCGGCAGAACTTAGGAAGCTCATAGATAACAAGAAGGAAAATACACTGCGGCTTACATACACAACAAAGGATTATACATATGTTGTAGCCGGCTTTGGAACAAAGGAAACGTCCGGTTACAGTATAAAAGTAAATGATGTGTATAAGAGTGGTGATGCAATATATGCAGATTTTGCCCTTATTGGGCCATCGGAAAATGAGGCTGTAAATGAGGTGGCTACAACACCTTATATAGTGCTCAAGTACGAAAAAAGGGATGAGCCGGTAGTATTTAAGATGTAAGTGTCAAAAGTATAAAAGTCGTTTATGCCGGCAGAAAAAGACTTTCTTACTGGGGACACTTACATTGAAATATAAAATAAAGTACTATCTGGAATTACTGGTTCATATACTACATAAAGGAAAAGTGCCTGATAAATATAAGGAGGTTTATAAGTTGGAGCTTAAGTATGACAATATTCACCAATACACTGTAAAGTGTTCAAATACTTCCCAGATAACTCTTGATGATGATTATAATGTGCCGGACAGCAAGCCGGATATAGACAGCATAGTAAAAGATTTTGGTATGGTTGTGCTTGACAGTATAAGGGTCAATCAGGATAAGGCGCAGGTTGAGGGCAGTCTTAAGTATGCGATACTCTACATAGGAAAGGGACAGGAGGAGGGAAGTTTTCTTCCTGTGAAGATGGATGGAAGCCTGCATTTTCTGGAAAATATTAATCTGTCGTGTGATGCCTCTGATACGGAGGTGACCTGCAGGGCGCGTATAGAAGACCTCACCATCAAGTCGATTAATTCAAGGAAAATAAGCGTAAAGGCGATAGTGAGCCTTACTGTAGTGTGTGAGGAAATCAATAATGTTGCCATATCATCGCAGATAACGGCAGATGAGGAGTGCAGCCTGCAGCTTCTCTATAAGGATTATGAGTATGCACAGATGGATGTAAATATGCGTGACAACTTAAGGATAAAGGAAAGTCTGTCACTTCCTAACGGCAAGGCAGATGTGGCAGAGCTTGTGTGGGATGACGTGGATGTAAAGAATATGAGTACACGTATGACTGAGGATGGGCTTAGTGTCGGTGGTGAGCTTAGTGTATTTATTATGTATATAAGCAATGATGACGGTCAGTCAGTGCAGTGGTATGAAACTTCAGTGCCGTTTACGGGTGTTATAGATGTGAGTGGTGCCGACCCTGAAAGTATATGCTATGTAGGTTTTACTCTTACAGGTAAAAATGTGGAGGTAAGGCCAGACTATGACGGAAATAACAGGGAGATAGCGGTGGAGCTTGTGCTTGATATGGATATCAAGTCTTACAGGGACTGTAAAAAGACTGCGCTTAAGGATGTATATGTTCCGGGAAGTACTATGAATATAAAGCAGTCAGAGGTGAAGCTTAAGAAGCTGCTTATAAGAAATAATACCAAGTGCCGTGTAGCCGATAACATTAAGGTTGCTGATTATATAAATCTTATGCAGATAGTAAATGCCACGGCAGGGGTGCAGATAGATGACTACGAATATACTTCTGAGGGCATAGAGGTGTCGGGTGCTGTTATGGTAAATGTATGCTACATAACATCAGATGATAATGCACCTATGGGAAGTGTCAATGCTGTCATTCCATTTACAGGTGTAGTAGCCATAAAGGAGTATGATAAGGATAATATAGAGTATATGATAAGACCTTGTATAGAACAGCTGCAGGCATCAATGAACAGCAGCGCGCAGATAGAAGTCAAGGCAGTTGTTTCGCTTGATGCAATATGCTTTGAGCCGGTAGTGCTCTCAACGATAGAGGAGTGTGAGTATATACCGGGTGATGGGGAATATTATGCTTCACTTCCTTCTATGGTCGGTTACATATCGGATGGCAGATGTAATATGTGGGATATAGCAAAGAAGTATAATACGACCTGTGATGCAATAAGAAGGGATAATGCGCCTGTGCAGAGGCTTTCTGACAGTGATGATGTGCCAAGGGGGACTAAGCTGCTGCTTATAAAGGAGTGCATGGTGGCAGAGTAGTTATAATTAGTTAAATAAAACGGGGCTGCCACAAATATACTGTGTCAGTCCCGTATGTGTCATATTAAAGCTTTAGGCATTAGTGCTATCTGTATTCTTTGAAGCGAAGTACTTATCGAACTTATCCATAACGGCACTGTATGTATCCTGTGATATATCAGGAAGAGTTCTGCCCCAGCTCTTAGTAGCTTCCTTGAAGCCTTTTTCTACGGCTTCCTTCATAGTCTTCATCTTTTCTTCATCATCACCGGCAAGAGCCTGTGCGAAGTCGAAAATTCTCTCAGATGTCTGCTTAACGCCCCAGTAGCCATCTTCTGATATGTCTTCTTTAGCCTTTGCGATAGTGTCTGCATCGGCAGTAAAGTTACCGCTTGCAAGTGCTTTCCACATATCATCAGCAGTTCCTATAGTAATACCCTGCTTCTTGAACATAGTAGTTACAAGTGACTGTAACTGCTGCATACGATTGTCAGAGTCAGCCTTGAGCTTTGCTACAAGTGCTGGATTGGCAGCATTACTTTTAACAGATGATGTTGAAGAGCTGCTTTTGTCTGAAGATGACTCATAAGTAGCTGCAACATCGCTTGTGTTTTTAGAAGCTGTTGAGTTGTCGGTGTCTTTAACGGCAGTCTTCTTGTTAGAAGCCGCTTCGTAACTTGTGTAATAAGAATTAACTCCATTTAATTCCATATTATTCCTCCATTCTAACCATTATATAAGCTGGCTGTGTAATTAATAAGTGACATCTATGTATGCCCCATTACTGTAGTAAGTTGAATATATGAAACATACACAGGAAAAAAGCCATCCGTGGCTCTTAATATAATGCCCACAGTTATGTGTAATCTGATATACCACACTTGGACATTTGTTATATATCATATATCGGAGAGTTTTGTGGATAATTAACCCGTACTTAAAAATTGGAGTGGATATCTGTAATCAGATACGATTCTGTCTGCAGGATAACTAAGCAGGCAGAATATCAAAAATTAATAAAATAAATCAGATACGCTCCTGATTACGCCTGTACTTATTAGGCGATACGCCCTTAGTCCGCCTGAAGGCATCACCAAAGTAGTTGCTGTCATTAAAGCCACATTCAAATGCAATCGTGGTTATTGACTTGTTGGTGTTAAGCAGCAGTTCGCAGGCGTGCTTAATGCGGACATTAATTATATACTCCTTAAAACCAAAGCCAGTCACACTTTTAAACTTCTTTGAAAGATATGAACGGCTTAAGTTAAACTGTTTTGCCATATCCTCAAGAACAAGCTTTTCATTGTAGTGGGTGTATATGTAAGTGGCAACCTCCTGCATAATCTGGTTATCCACGTCAATCTCTTTTATTACATTTTCTTCATACTTCTTACATCTTGCAATAAAAAGAATAAGTTCTGCAAGTGCCACGCTTACAAAGCCCGGAGAGAGCGGGTCCTGCCCCTCATTTTCAAACATAAGCTTATCAAGGATTTTCTCAATGTAATCCCTTCTCTTCTCAGGAATATTGATAACACCGGCCTGCATAACCTCTGATACGATGTCGGTTCCCACGATACCGCTTAACCAGTCTGTAACCGGAGGTTTGAAGCTTATAACAATACGTTCATTGATACCTTTTCCGGTGTAGTCAGTCTTGTGTATAGTTCCGGCAGGAACGATGACGATATCGCCGCGGCTGAACTTATATATATTGTGGCTTATAAATGCGGTGCACTCCCCGCGGGCAAGATAAAACAGCTCATGAAACGGATGTGAGTGCGGTTCTTTCATCTTGAAGGCTGAACGCTTGATTTTTTTTATCTCAAAGTCTTTCTGCATATCCTGTAACATAGTAATCCTCATTTCTGTGCCTCTTAATATTAGGCAGCTTTTAATTGTATATCAGATGTCTGGTCGTAGGTAAGTATCCTGCTGCTGACAGGCGTTGGTGTCCTGCCCTATTGGGGTGCAATTACGCAATTATCTACTTGATAGGCAGGTTAATAAGGATAACTGACCTTGTAATGCTGACATCACATAAGATTAAAAAGGAAAAATATCTGTAGTTTCACGCTAATATAGATATAAATTAGTAGAAATTACTGCTTTTTATGCTAACATATATATTGTAAAAAATAAAGAGCGAATTAGTAAATATCAGAAAGTGAGTGAGAAAAAATGGCAAAGCCAATAAGTGCAGGAAAAAGAGAAATGATTTTAAATGGCAATCTGGTAAAGGCGATACTTACACTGGCAATACCTGTTATGCTTAACAGTTTTATACAGTCAATGTACAATCTTACAGATACATTCTGGCTTGGAAAGATAGGAACAACAAGTCAGGCAGCCATAACACTTGTTTCCCCATTCCAGAATATACTTATCAACTTCGGAGCCGGAATAACAACAGCCGGAGCTATACTTATATCACAGTACTTAGGTGCAAGGGAAGATAAGCAGGCCAACTCAATGGCAAATCATATATGTATAACCTCGCTTGGATTTTCAGTCATATGTGCCTGTATATGCTGGCTGTGTTCGTCAGGACTTGTCAGATGGCTTGGTGCAGAAGGCGATATATATAATTACGGACTTACATATATAAGAATAGTTGTAATGGACCTTCCATTCCTTTTTATGATTAATCTGTTTTCATCTGTAAGGCAGGCGCAGGGCGATACAGTAAGACCGCTGCTTCTGAATATACTTGGTGTTACTATCAACCTTATACTTGACCCGCTGTTTCTTGTTGTATTTAACTGGGGTATCGGTGGAGCCGCATTTGCAACACTTATAGCGAAAATTCCAAGTGCCATCATAGGCTTTGTAATACTTACAGGAAAGAACCAGCTTGTAAGAATAAGCTTTAAGGGCTTCAGATTTGATAAGAATAAGGTTATGTCTATATTAAAGATAGGTCTGCCTACAGCAATCGGTGGAAGTACAATGCAGTTCGGTTTTCTTCTTATGTCTAGAAATGTTAATGTCTATGGGGCAACAGCTATGACAGCATATGGTATTGGAAACAAGATTAACAGTATTATAACTATGCCGGCAAGCGGAATTGGCTCTGCCATATCAACTATTGTCGGTCAGAATATGGGGGCTGGCAATGTCAGAAGAACTGATAGGTCTTACCACATAGCATTGAGAATAGGTGCTGTTTTCCTTTTTGTGTGTGGTATGATTTTATCAAGACGTTTTATAGCAGAACCTATGGTAAGGTTCTTTACATCCGATGAACAGGTTGTTCCACTTGCAACAGACTTCCTTTCTATTATGGCAATGTGCTGCTGGACCAATGCATTTTATAATGTAACACAGGGACTTTTTCAGGGCTGTGGTCATACGATGATAACTATGGCAGTTGATGCGACACGTATCTGGATATTCAGATTTCTTACACTCTGGGTATGTGCCAATGTGCTTGGAATGGGTGTTGAGAGTGTGTGGTATGCCGTTGTTGTAAGTAATGCAACTTCTGCTTTGATACTCTATATACTGTACTGGACGGGTATATGGAAGAAGTCGACTATTAAGATTGAGAAGACGGAAAATGCAGCAGCACAAGCTTCTAAGACAAATGTCGCATAGTAAGTTTATAGGATTATATTATGTTAAGGTAAAAGGGTATTTTGCCAATAAATGATGTTTATGGATTACTTCATTGTTTTGCAATTCACATAATGCCAAGACACAATTTTATATCTTTATATCATTTCCCGATGCCGGCCTATACGTTCTGGCTTCGGGAATTTTTTGATTTGTACTTGATTTTGTACAATGTGTTTTATATAATATTTGTGTATACAAAAAACTGGAGATAAAAAATATGGATTCAATTAGACTTAAGGCGAGAGCCAAGATTAATCTTGGACTGGATGTATTAGGCAAGAGGGAAAACGGATATCACGATGTAAAGATGGTTATGCAGACTGTTGGAATATATGACAGGCTTATCATAACAAGAATTCCTGAGGATGATATCAGGATTAATATCAATCTTAAGTTTCTTCCCGTCAATGAGAATAACCTGATATATAAGGCGTATAAGCTTATGAAGGATGAGTATGGCTTTAGTGGGGGAATAGATGTAGACCTCAACAAGTTTATACCGATAGCAGCAGGTATGGCAGGTGGAAGTACAGATGCAGCATCAACTATGTTTGCAATTAACAAGCTTTTTAATCTTGGATTATCCAATGCAGAACTTATGGAGCAGGGTGTAAAGATAGGAGCTGATGTTCCATACTGTATTATGAGAGGAACAGCGCTTGCAGAGGGAATAGGGGAGAAGCTTACCAAGCTTACACCGATGCCACACTGTTATATAGTAGTTGCAAAGCCGCCTATCAATGTTTCAACAAAGATGGTGTATGAGAGTCTTGACTCAGGTGCGATAACAAAGCATCCGGACATAGACGGAATTATAGAAGCTATCAATGAAGGTGATGTCAAGAAAGTTGCAGAGCGTATGGGCAATGTCCTTGAGGACGTTACGATACCGATGTATCCGGTTATCGCAAAGATTAAGAACGATATGCTGGCCAATGGCGCTTACAATGCTATGATGAGCGGAAGCGGTCCTACAGTGTTTGGAATATTTCCTGATGAGCAGACTGCGCTTAACTGTAAGGAATACTTAAAGTCGCAGGAAGATGCAAGACAGGTATATATCACGGAAACATTTTAGATAATAACAGACAATAAAACAGATATACATATGGAGGATTAGAAGATGAAGGGCGAATTAAAGATGGACGTTAATGAATACCTTCCATTAAGGGATGTTGTATTCAATACATTAAGACAGGCAATTCTTACAGGAGAGATGGAACCGGGCGAGAGACTTATGGAAATCCAGCTTGCCAATAAGCTTGGAGTAAGCCGTACACCTATAAGAGAGGCAATAAGAAAGCTTGAGCTTGAAGGTCTTGTTATTATGATTCCAAGAAAGGGAGCAGAGGTTGCACACATCACAGTTAAGGATATGAGAGATGTTTTAGAGGTGCGCTCAGCGCTTGAGGAACTTGCTGCAACACTTGCATGCAAGAATGTTACACCAGAGCATATAGATGAGTTAAAGACAGCCAACAGAGTGTTTGAGGCAGCTATCGTATCAAAGGATGTAGTAGCCATAGTAAACGCTGATGTTGCATTCCACAATATCATATATTCAATGACAGATAACCAGCGACTCATCCAGCTTATCAACAGCCTTAGTGAGCAGATGTACAGATATCGTCTTGAGTATGTAAAGGATGCAAGAACACATTCTATTCTTATAAGTGAGCATAACGATATCATCAGGCAGCTTGCCGACAAGGATGTTGAAAAGGCAAAGATTATAGTAAGACAGCACGTTAATAATCAGGAAAAGGGGATTATAAGACTGCTTAATATCTAATAAAACTGATGGATAGATGAAATTAAGAATAGTGGCATCATATGTGTAAGTCATATGGTGCCGCTATTTTTTGGCTTTTTATATTGTGTGTGTTGATTACAGGATGTTTTTGATATTAAATGTATGCCTCTCTGATATTATATTTTGTTATTTGTACAGGGTAATGGGATTATAATTAAATCTAAAATTAACTTTTTTGTACGGGTTGTTAAAGTGTGGAAAGAGTTTTTATTACTTAGTTGCAGATATGTATAAATTGACATTATATGGGAACTATGTAAATGTAGTTAATAATTAGTTGGACATAGCGGAGGGGATATAATGGGCATTGAAAATATAAGAAGAGAAGGCAGACGTACAGGTAATGCAAAAAAGAGCACAGCAGGAATTCTATTTATATTTTTAGCAACAATTATGCTTGTAATTGCAGGCTATAGGCTGTATATTGATAATAGAGAAGTACATATACAAAAAGGCATTGCATCAAACATTATCAGGTTTCATGTGAGGGCGGAAAGTGACTCAGATGAAGACCAGTGGATTAAAATGCAGGTTAAGGAAGCGGTGCTTGATTATATAAGTCCGATTCTTTCAAAGTCGCAGTCGGTAGATGAGTCAAGGGCAATTCTTACCGATGAAAGTGACGGTATAAGGGATGTTGCAGTTGATACACTTAGAAGTCTTGGCGATGAAAGTGATGTGAGCGTGTATTTTGAGAATTGTTATTTTCCGATGAAGACTTACGGGGATATGACATTTCCACCGGGAGAATACGAGGCATTCAGGGTCGATATAGGCGATGCCAAAGGCAGGAACTGGTGGTGTGTGCTGTATCCACCATTGTGTTTCGTGGATGCAGTGTATGGAGAGGTTCCAGAGGAGTCTAAGGAGGAACTTAAGGGCGTTCTCACAGAAGATGAATATAGGACAGTGTCGGGAGATAATGTCAGTTTCAGGTTTAAGTATCTGAAGTTTCTCAATAAGTATTTAGAATAAGAATAAAAAGTTCTGGTAATACGGACAAAATTATTAATTATAATACAGATGGAGTAATAATATATGAAGGATAAAGTGTATATTAAGATAAAAGGACTTGCATTGGAGGAACAGTCTGTTGATGGAAGTATCACAGAGGAGGCGGACAATGTTGAGGTTATAAGTGTGGGAAGGCACACAAGCCGCAACGGTAAGGAGTATATTAAGTTTGAGGAAGTATACGATGGTGCAAGTGAGAAGTCGCTCACTATTATAAAGATAACTGATGACAGTATTGAGGTGAGCAAAAAAGGCGCTATAACAACATGTATGGAGTTTGCTAAGAACAAAAGAACACTAAGCTGTTATAATACGCCGTATGGAAGTATTGATATTGCTATATTTACAAGTGTTCTTGACATTAAAAGGGAAGAAGACAGGATAGATGCAGCCATAGAATATACTATGGAGGTTAATAATCAGCAGATGAATACTAACAGGGTTGAAATAGAGATTACAAGTAAGAGTATAGAACTGTAGAAGTGTGATGTAAGGTGAAACTATGTGTGTATCTGTCAGATTTTGTGGAAGTCATAAGCAGTCACCGGAGTACTACAGGAAACTGTCCGGATATACATCCTGAAGACTGGCTATTTAGCATCATAGAGAAACAGGAGATTAGATATCATGGAGAAAAATCTTACAACCGGAAGTGTACTTAAGACGATAATATATTTCGCACTTCCATATCTTTTATCATATTTTTTACAGACCTTATATGGTATGGCAGACCTTTACATAACGGGGCAGTTTAACGGCGTTGACTCTATAACGGCGGTGTCAAATGGAAGTCAGGTTATGCATATGCTTACAGTTATAATTGTTGGTCTTGCTATGGGAACAACGGTTATAATAGGCAAAGCCATAGGCGGCAATAAGCTTGATAATGCAGGCAGGGCTATAGGTAATACAATAACATTATTTATGGGAATTGCCATAGTGATGACAATAGTGTTTCTTATAGCAGCAAAGCCGATAGTGCTGCTTATAGGAGTACCGCAGGAGGCTGTTGCCGGAACAGTAAGGTATCTTATAATATGTTTCATCGGAATTCCATTTATAACAGCTTATAATATAATAAGTTCCATATTCAGAGGACTTGGCGACTCTAAAAGTCCAATGTACTTTATAGGTATATCATGTGTAACCAATATAACACTTGATTATGTATTTATAGGATTATGTGACTTAGGACCATCAGGTGCGGCACTTGGAACAGTTCTTTCACAGACATTCAGTGTAATAGTTGCATTTATTTCAATAAGAAAGAGAAAAACAGGAATAAAGCTTGTAAAGGAAGATTTCATACCAGACAGGAAAGTGCTGGGGGAAATTCTTAAAGTCGGTATTCCCGTTGCAGTTCAGGACGGATGTATACAGGTGGCATTTATTATAATCACAGTTATAGCTAACCACAGAGGACTTGACGATGCTGCGGCTGTTGGTATAGTTGAGAAAATGATAAGTGCAATATTCATAATTCCATCATCTATGCTTGCTACAGTGTCGGCGCTTTCAGCCCAGAATATAGGTGCAGGAAAGTATGACAGGGCGGCGAAGACACTTAAGTATGCAACTATGATTACAAGTGTGTATGGCGTATTTATGGCAGTTATTATGCAGGTGCTTGCGGCACCACTTCTTGCATTATTTACAAAGGATGCGGCAGTTGTTGTTCTTGGAACACAGTATATGAAGGGATATATTATCGACAGCATATTTGCAGGAGTGCATTTCTGTTTCAGCGGCTACTTTGCAGCATATGGAAAGTCATATATCGGATTTATGCATAATATTATATCAATAACCTTTGTGCGTGTGCCGGGTTCATACCTTGCCTCGAAGCTGTTTGGTGATACGCTCTTTCCTATGGGACTGGCAGCGCCAGCGGGCTCACTGTTGTCGGTTATTATATGTGTGTGCGCGTATATATATCTGAAGCGAAGCGGTAAATTGGAACCGGTGGCAGCGTAGATTAAGAAAAAATAAATTATGATACAATGAGCGCAAAAGAAAAAGAAGCGGTTGCGAAGCAGACATTTACTTTTCTTGCGCTATTAATGAACAGTCACGCAAAGCAATTACGGCAGTTATCAGGGTAATCCTGATAGCTGCCTTTTTTAATACACTTGACGGGCGTTGTATACTTTCTATGTATAGAACAGTTGCGCGAAAGCATTAATCAGAATATAATAAAGATAGACTAAAAGCTGTTATTTACTGGCAGATATTGGCAGAACTTTAGAAAAAACGTGCGCAGAAATGGAGATTAATATGAATTCAACATTAAAAAGAACATGGGCAGAAATAAATCTTAATGCTCTTGCTCATAATTATAATACATTAAGAGAAAGAATAGGCAGTAATGTAAAGTTCTTAGGAGTGGTTAAGGCGGATGCATATGGACATGGTTCAGTACAGGTAAGCAGGCTGCTTGAAAAGCTTGGTGCAGATTATCTTGCAGTGAGCAGTATAGATGAAGCGATAGAATTAAGGCATAATGGCATAACAATGCCAATACTTATACTCGGATATACTCCTAAGGAAGAGGTAGGAGAGCTTATAAAGAATAATATCACACAGGCTGTAACTTGTAAGGCAAAGGCGCTTGAATACAGCGAAGAGGCAGTTAAATGTAATGGCACATTAAAGATACATATCAAGGTTGATACAGGTATGTCACGACTTGGTTATCTTTGTGATGGTGATTACTTTGACAGCGGTGTTGAAGGAATATGTGAAGGCTGTGAGCTTCCGGGACTTATGCCTGAGGGTATATTTACACATTTTGCAGTGTCAGATGAACCGGGAGAAGAGTGCAGGGCTTATACAAAGCACCAGTTTGAGCTGTTTACAAGTGTGATAGATGCAGTAGAAAAGAAGCTTGGAAAGAAGTTTCAGATAAGACACTGTGCCAATACAGGTGCGGTTGCAAAGTATCCTGAGACATGGCTTGATATGGTAAGACCGGGACTTCTTCTGTATGGATATGGTGAGTTTGCAGAGGAACTTGGCTTAAAGCCGGTTATGTCACTTAAGACAACGGTAAGCACAATAAAGACATACCCTGCTGGAACTGCTATAAGCTATGGCGGAATATATAAGACAGACAAGAAGACAAGAATGGGTGTTGTTCCTTATGGATATGCCGATGGATTTTTCAGATGCCTTTCTAACAGATATGAGCTTATGACAAGTGAGGGCTTAGTTCCACAGAGAGGCAAGATATGTATGGATATGTGTATGATAGACCTGACAGATAAGATGGGCGTTGATGTTGGAAGTGAAGTAGAGATATTTGGAGATAACAATCCTATTGAAAAGATGGCAGAGCTTGCGGGAACTATTCCTTATGAGCTGACATGCGCAGTAAGTAAGAGAGTTCCAAGAATATATATGCAGGATGGAAAGGTTGTTGAAAAGGAGTTAATGCTTCGCGGTTAGTGCGGGGAGTGCACAGATGACAGAATAAACCAGAAAAAATGAACAGGAGAGAAGCTTATGAAACGAATAGCGGCGATGCTGCTTGCACTTGTTATGCTTGTTATGACAGGCTGCGGCGGTAAAAGCAAAAACATAAGAGTAGGTGCGGCTGATATCGGTGGTGTGTATTATGCATATTCAAGCACATTTGCACAGATAGCACACGAAGATATGAGCGGTTATACTTTTGAGACCAAGACAACAGCAGGTTCGGTAGCGAACTTAAGGCTTATATCAGGTGGTTATATCGACCTTGGAATAGTTCAGGCAGATATGCTTAGTGATGCCTATAACAGCAGGGGCACCTTTGAAAATGGCGATTACCAGAAGGGGTATAAGGCACTTGCGGCACTGTATATAGAAGCATGTCAGATAGTCGTAAGAAAGGAGTCAGGTATCAGCTCTATAGATGACCTTGTCGGAAAGACAGTGAGCATAGGTGCAGCAGAGTCAGGAACAGAGAAAAATGCTGAGGAGATACTTAAGGTAAGCGGCATAACAGAGGAGCTTGTAAAGACAGTCAATATGGACTATGCAGAGGCGGCAGAAAAGCTTGCTGACGGTCAGATAGATGCGATGTTTTGTACAGCCGGAATAAGAACGGGTATAATAGAACAGATATCAAAAAGCTGTGACATAGATGTTATAAGTCTTGATGACAAATGTATTGAAAAGCTTCTGACAGCTTATCCTTTGTATGAAAAATATACAATTCCTGCGGGAACATATCAGGGACAGAATGAGCCTGTAAGCACGATAGGCGTAAGGGCGGTGCTTATAGCATCTTCAAGCCTTTCAGACTCAACAACAGAACAGATAACAAGTCTGATATTCTCACACAGTTCAGACTTTAAAAATGCAACTTCACTTGATACTTTATTCGATGTCAAGGAAGGAGCAAATGGCATGGATATTCCATTTCATGCAGGAGCGGTGGCGTATTATGCTAAACAGGGTGTTAATGTTAAGACAGAATGACAGTAACCGTAACGGATATTGTCACCCTGACTGCTTATGGGTATAAGTATGATACTTATTAAAGGGCAGTAAAAAACCTGTTATATATAGCAGGTATAGTTAATACGTTTATGAAATGGAGATATATATGAAAATTCAGTTAGATATGTATCAGACAATGGCTGTTGCTGTAGTAGTTCTGATGTTAGGAAGTTATTTACGAAAGAGAATAAGCATACTTGAGAAGTTCTGTATACCAGCACCTGTAGTTGGCGGTTTTTTATTTGCAATATTCACATGCATATGCTATGCGACAGGAATTCTTGAATTCGAGTTTGATGATATATTAAAAGAGGTATGTATGGTCTTTTTCTTTACATCTGTAGGGTTTCAGGCCAATCTTAAGGTGCTTAAGAAGGGCGGAAAGTCTATGGTAATGTTTCTTGGACTTGTAATTGTGCTTATATTTACACAGAACATTGTTGCCGTAGGACTTTCAAAGCTTCTTGGACTTAATTCACTTATAGGAATGTGTACAGGCTCTATACCTATGGTCGGAGGACATGGTACAGCGGGCGCATTTGGTCCTGTACTTGAGGATTTTAATGTGCAGGGTGCTACAACCATATGTACAGCAGCCGCTACATTTGGACTTATATTCGGAAGTATCATAGGCGGACCTTTAGGTAAAAGACTTATAGATAAAAAGGACCTTTTAAAGACAGCTATTCTTGAGGATGACAGCCTTTTAGTCGAGGATGAGAAGAAACACGAACGTCATACACAGATGTATGCAGCGGCGGTATTCCAGCTCATCATAGCAATAGGAATAGGAACAATATTTTCATGGGCACTTACTAAGACAGGTATGACTTTCCCTATATATATAGGTGCGATGATTGCGGCAGCTCTTATGCGTAATATTGCGGAGTACTCAAGCAATGAGAATTTCGTTATACATATGGGTGAGATTAATGACCTTGGTGGTATAGCACTTTCTCTGTTCCTTGGTATGGCGATGATTACACTTAAGCTGTGGCAGCTTGCAGCACTTGCACTTCCACTTGTTATACTGCTTTTGGCACAGGCACTTGTAATAATACTGTATACATATTTTGTAGTGTTCAATGTTATGGGAAGAGATTACGATGCGGCAGTGCTTGTTGCAGGAACATGCGGCTTCGGTATGGGTGCAACACCTAACGCCATGGCTAATATGCAGGCGCTTTGTGATAAGTATGTGCCATCTGTCAAGGCGTATCTTATAATTCCTCTTATAGGAAGTCTGTTTGCAGATTTCCTTAACAGCCTGATTATTACGTTATTTATTAATCTGCTGTAAAATGTGAGAGGCAAATGTAATGTTGGAATTAAGATTAATATGAGGAGGAATGCTATGTTTAATTTTTTAAAGAAAATGCGTAATAAAGATAACACTCCTAAAAAGGGTTACGACCTTTCGTATGATAATCTGGCTATTCCGGAAATTCATATAAAGGGCAATGCAGATGCAAAGCCGGGTGGGAGTGATAACAAGGTAAACGGGCAGCAGGCAGAAGGTGCCGATGGCGCAGGTGATGTCGATGCACAGAATGTCAGAGCAGGCAATGAAGATATGGCAGCAGATAATGCTGACCACCACGCACATATGCATAAGAAGACACATGTTACTTATGACGGAGTTGCAGTTCCAGAGATACATTTTAAAGAAAATGATTAAAAAAGGTGTTGTTAATTAAATTATCCCGTGGTACAATAACAACCAGCAAAAGCAAATAATTAAAAGCATTGACGGAAAAAGTAGTATATGTGTGACATCCAGAGAGAGCTGTGTGTGGTGGAAGCAGCTTATGAAGCTATTATATGAAAACCATTCCCGAGCTGTGCGTAGAAGAAGCATATACGTGAGTATATACTTTGAAGCGTTACCGTGTGGTGTACGTTACAGACCATTAAAGTGAAATATAAGGTGGAACCGTGTGAAAGCACCCTTAGGCAGGCGAAAGTGTACCTACCTGAAGGTGCTTTCGTTGCATTTACACCAGAAGTATGCAGACAAGAGCATATGTGAATTCTGGCATTATTGAAAAAATCGGACATTATTAGAAGGAGAAAAACAATGGTTAATTTCAAAGAAGACGAACAGTTAAAGACATTAAATCATTCATGTGCGCATCTTATGGCACAGGCTATCAAGCACCTTTATCCACAGGCTAAGTTCTGGGTTGGACCAGTAGTAGCAGAAGGTTTCTACTATGATGTAGACCTTGGCGATGATGTTATAAGGGATGAAGATATTCCTAAGATTGAAAAGGAAATGAAAAAGGTTGCAAAGAGCGGCAAGAGAATTGTCCGTAAGGAAATCTCAAAGGAAGAAGCTATGGAAATGTTCAAGGATGATGAGTATAAGTTAGACCTTATCTCTAATCTTGAAGACGGAACAATCTCTTGTTATGAGCAGGGCGACTTTACTGACCTCTGTCGTGGACCTCACGTAGATAATGTTAAGTTATGCCGTAACTTTAAGTTACTCAGACATTCAGGTGCATACTGGAAGGGTGACAGCAACAATAAGGTTCTTCAGAGAATTTACGGTGTATGTTTCCCAACACCAGAAGAACTTGAAGCACATCTTCAGGAGCTTGAAGAAGCAAAGGAAAGAGACCACAGAAAGATAGGTAAGGATATGCAGCTCTTTATGGTGGATGACCTTATCGGACGTGGACTTCCTATGTATCTTCCAAAGGGTTATATTATCTGGCAGGAGCTTGAAGATTATATAAAGGGTAAGGAAAGAAAGCTTGGTTACCAGCATGTTCTTACACCTTGTGTAGGTACAGTTGACCTTTACAAGACATCAGGACACTGGGATCATTATAAGGAAAATATGTTCCCAGCTATGCAGGTTGATGATGAAAGCTTTGTACTTCGTCCAATGAACTGTCCTCATCATATGATGATATATGCTAACAGACTTCATTCTTACAAGGATCTTCCTATAAGAATTGGTGAGATTGCACATGACTTCAGATATGAGTCAAGTGGAACATTAAAGGGTATTGAAAGAGGAAGACATTTCTGCCAGAATGATGCCCACCTTTTTGTAACACCGGAGCAGATTAAAGATGAAATATCTAAGGTAGTTGACCTTATATTCTCAACATACAAGGATTTTGGAATTACAGATTACCGTTGTGTTCTTTCACTTAGGGATCCAGAAAATAAGACTAAGTACCACGATGATGATGAAATGTGGAATAAGGCTGAAAATGCTTTAAGAGATGTTATGAACAGTCTTGGTATTGAATATACAGAAGAAATCGGTGAAGCTGCATTCTACGGTCCTAAGCTTGATGTTAATGTTAAGCCGGCTGTTGGTAATGAAATCACATTATCTACATGCCAGTTAGACTTCTGTCTTCCAGCCAAGTTCAACCTTTCATATGTTGACAAGGATGGCGAGAAGAAGACACCAGTTGTACTTCACAGAGCTATACTTGGTTCCCTTGACAGATTTATGGCATATATACTTGAAGAAACAAAGGGTAACCTTCCAACATGGTTAGCACCAGTTCAGGTAAGAGTAATGCCAGTTAAGACAGATAATGATGAGATTATGAATTATGCACACGAAATCGTTGATGCTCTTGAAGCTAAAAATGTAAGAGTAGAACTTGATGACAGAGCAGAAAAGCTTGGTTATCGTATGCGTGAGGGACAGATCCAGAAAGTTCCATATCTTCTTGTTATTGGATTTAACGAGCAGGAGAACAAGACAGTATCATACAGACTTCACGGACAGCAGGATACAACAACACTTGGACTTGATGAGTTCGTAGAAAAGATTGATACAGAGATAAAGAATAAGGCAAGATAATGACAGAAATGCATAATGTGCATGCTAAGAGATTTACTAATGTGTAGATATTGGCTGTAGCTATAATACTTGGATCTTAGAAACATATAATAAATAATAGGTGAAAACCAGCAGTGGCTTTCGCTGGCATTGAAGGTTGGCTTATGAAGGGCTTGTTTTGGTGCTGGGGAGGTGCTGCTGGTTTTCTTATTTAATAGATATATAATATGTTGGTTATAGACTTTTGGGATTGTGATTTATATAATTGTATTAAAATATTGATGAAACTTATATATTTGTACATAGGATGGAGGATATTGAAAATATGATAAAAATACTTTTCATCTGCCACGGCAACATACGTGTATTCGCCTGAAATGCTTGTGAAATCAATACTTTAAGAAACTGACAGGGTGAATTTGCCCCTGTTTTGCCCCTAATAATTATAGGACTACCCGATGATGGAGGTTATGAAAATAATTTCATAGAGATAATATAATATATGATATAAAAAACATAATTATTGACAGCTTGGCTATCAAGATTGCGGCTTTTAATTTATTCGTTTTGCAGTTGAAAGGACTTACTTTTTGAAATATACTGAAAGCAATGATGTGTAGATAATATATGCATAAATTGTTGCTAAAGTGAATGCGGTGTTTATACAGAAATCAGATGTTTCAGCAAGAACAAAGAAAAAAATAATCCGGATGAGTGCTTGTAGGAGATATTATCGAAAGTCTGTAGAGTGCACCGGAGTGTTTTCAGAAACTGTAGTAGCAGTTGAAATAAACTATACTTATAAGGTGAAAATATCCGTTGAATGGAGGTGGAATGTATAATTGAAATATTTATTTTGGAATACTCATAAAAATGATGATATAAATGATGTTCTTAGTGAACTTATTATCGAAAATAACATTTCCATGGTATTGTTAGCGGAATATGCAGCCAATGCAGATGAACTTATAAATAAATTAGCTGCACGAGATATAGATATGTTGCAGTATGGAAGTTGCTCTGAACGAATAAAAATGTTCGGAAGAATAGAAAATATTCAATATAGGATGGATTCTGATCATGCAGTAATACGTATTATCAATGATAAAGACATACTTTGTTGCATTCATTTGAATAGTAAAATATATTCTGACCACGAAGAGATTAGAGAAATTCATATGGATCAGATTATAAAAGACATTCAAGATGTAGAGAGGGAACTACAGTCAGAAAATACGATTGTAGTTGGCGATTTTAACATAAATCCATATGATGCTAGTCTTATTAATGCAAGATATTTTCATGGAATTCCAATATATGAAGAGGCAAAAAGAAAATCGAGAATAATTGCAGGAAAAGAATTTTATATGTTTTATAATCCCATGTGGAATTTACTTGGAGATGCAAAAGAGCCATATGGAACATATTATTACGCTGGAAATGATCCGATAAATACATATTGGAATATATATGATCAAGTAATTATTAGACCTGCATTAAGGGCACGTTTTGTAGAAAATAGTCTTAGAATAATAAAAGAAACTAAGACACGGTTTTTATTAGATAGTAATTGTCATCCAGACAAGAAAATTAGTGATCATTTACCTATAGTTTTTGAAATAAAGGAGGATTGATTATGAGCAAAAAACTTAATTTGAGCGGAAAACTAGATTTTACGGACATTGACTTAACTGCACCAGAAGTTGTTATCAATGAATTGCTAGAAGAATTGCCAGCAGAAACAAATGGCTTGATTTGTGGTAAGATTCAATCTTATAGTGGTCATGTAATGTCATACAAGACTAGAGGGATATCATCGTTAGCATTGGCCTTGGAAACCACATCAGACAGAGATGTTGATATACAGAACGATTTGGGAAAAATGGGAACAGAAATTCACAAGTTTGAATGTTATCTGTATACTCCAGAATATGAAAGTTATCGTTATAGAATGTTTTTTGTAAAGTATAATGTTTCAAATTATCCAGTAACAGTTGTTCTCGAAGAAAGTATTGCAAAAAGTATATCTGGAACAAGTGGAGAATATATTTATACTTGTGATACCCGAAATGAACTTGAAGAATTGGTTGTAAATGTTTTGACATCGAAGCGAATAATTACAGTCATGCAGGAATTGATTCGTGTAAACCAATCAAAAAGAAATTTAGAGAAGACAACGGAAACTACTACAGATGAAGAAAATGGTTAATCAAATATAATAAATGCTGTAAGTCACGGAGTATGAAAAACGCATAAAATTAAGGCTTTTAGAAACGAACCTGAATTACCCTGTTTTGCCCCTAATAATTATAGGACTACCCAATAAGGAAGAATCCCTTAGCTGAATGAATAGGCTGAGGGATTTTTCCTTATTTTAATACTTGAATACATCAAAATAATATTGAAAAAATCAATATATTCAAGTATACTTATTTTTAGTAAATGGGCTACAGAGCTATGAAACTGTAACGAGTTTATTATTAGGATAGGAAGGATCAACTATGACTGTAAGCTATAATAAATTATGGAAAAGACTTATAGATCTAAATATGAGTAAAACTCAGCTTAGAGAAAGAGCCGGGATAACAACAAATGCAATGGCAAAGATGGGAAAAAATGAGAATGTTTCGACAGAAATTATATGTAAAATATGCAAAGTATTGGAATGCCAGGTAGAAGATGTAATCGAATTAGTTGATGAAGAAGAAAAAGAGGTATGTTAGCATATATGAGTCCGTTTTATGGGACACATGCTATGATATTATTAGAAAAAAGTAAAGAGGTAATTGAATGTATACAAGTATAGAGCTTTTTGCTGGAGCCGGCGGATTGGCATTAGGAGTCGAAAAGGCGGGATTTAATACATTAGGTTTAATAGAATTTGATAAGGACGCAGCGGATACATTAAAGAAAAATAGACCAAACTGGAATGTTATAAATGACGATATTGCAAATATATCGTGTCTGGATTTGGAAAAGTATTTCTCTATTAAAAAGGGTGAGCTAGATCTCCTTTCAGGTGGTGCACCTTGTCAGGCATTTTCATATGCTGGAAAAAGGCTTGGGCTTGAAGATGCAAGAGGAACATTATTTTATCACTATGCATTGTTCCTTGAAAAATTGCAGCCTAAAATGTTCCTGTTTGAGAATGTCCGAGGATTGCTTACACATGATCATGGAAAGACTTATTCAACAATGCTTGATATTTTTACAAGAGCTGGTTATACCATTGACAAACAAGTATTAAATGCATGGAATTATGGCGTACCGCAGAAAAGGGAACGACTTATTACTATAGGAATTCGCAATGATTTGGTAGGAAAGACTGAATACAGATTTCCGAAAGCACATAGTTATAAACCGGTTCTTAGAGATGTCCTTTTGGATTGTCCGGATGGTCCAGGGGTTCCGTATGGAGAAAAAAAGAGAAAGATTTTTGAATTAGTTCCAGCTGGTGGATATTGGAGAGATATAGATCCGGCAATTGCCAAGGAATATATGAAGAGTTGTTGGGATATGGAAGGCGGAAGAACTGGAATTCTGAGAAGAATGAGCATGGATGAACCGTCTTTAACTGTATTAACATCTCCATCCCAAAAGCAAACAGAAAGATGTCATCCATTGGAAGCAAGACCTTTCACGGTTAGAGAAAATGCAAGATGTCAGACATTTCCAGATGATTGGGAATTTTGCGGAAATGTTTCGTCTCAATATAAACAGGTAGGAAATGCTGTCCCGGTTAATTTAGCATATGATATTGCAAAAGAAATCGCAAATTCGATAGATATGCTTGCGGAAAATCAGAAAGTAAAGGAGGCAATGTAATGGATTGGAAACTGAAATTTATAAGTCAGGAAAACTTTGTTAAACATGTGGAAGCGACAATTGACAAGTATGGGGAAAAACTGGAATCTTTTGATATTAAGCGGTTTAATAAGAATATTATTGATCCGATTAAGTTGATATTTGATAAAACAGTATATCAGTCAACTTGGGAAGAAATGGTGGGAAACGAGATATTCCGACAAAGGGACAAATCAAATAATAACGATATCGGATATTTTCATCAGACAATATTTCAGTACATGAAAAATTGTCATGTGCCTGAAAATGGTAAAGAAGGAGGATGGGATGTTATCTATGAAAACGCAGATGGAATTCAATTGCCAGAGGGTGATGTAGTACATAAGATTTATGTTGAGATGAAGAATAAACATAATACGATGAATTCTGCATCTACAGGAAAGACATATATGAAAATGCAGAATCAATTATTGAATGATGATGACTGCGCGTGCTTTCTGGTAGAGGCGATTGCACAAAAATCCCAAAATATTACTTGGAATCCAACGGTTGATGGTAAAAAGATTTCTCATAAACGTATCAGAAGAGTAAGCATAGATCAATTCTATGCACTTGTAACAGGAGAAGAAGATGCATTTTACCAGATGTGTATGGTACTTCCGGAAGTTATAGAGTCCGTGGTGGCAAAGGGTGGAGATGTTAAAGTCCCTCATGATACAGTTGCAGAGGAGTTGAAAAAGATTGCAGAAATTTCAGGAGAAAAATCAGAGAATCTTGCAATGGCTCTTGCTGTTTATATGCTTGGTTTCAGTTCATATAATGGTTTTTCTGGATTAATTGGTGGTAATGCATCTTTGGATGAGAATTTCCTGAAGAGAATTTACGCATATGCAAAAGGAATAAAATAATGGCAACAAATACGTATGAAGTGGTGTTATATATGGTAATGTTTTAGTATTTGGATTTATAATATAAGTAAAAAGGAAGTTTGGATATTAACCGACAAAATCAGATAGTTAAGTATAGGAAAGTGAAATGCAGAAAAAGTTTTCGGAATTAATAGAAGGGAAAGATTGTCTATTTCGTTATCGTGCATATAATGATGATACACTTAGCGCATTAATGGAAAATAGGTTATATTTTTCGAAACCAAGATATTTCAATGATCCATATGACAATTTGATATATGTTAATTCGAAGATGGTGGTAAGCGAGATAATCGGCAATATATTAGTTGGAATGGATTCATATTTAGAGAATAGAAAGTCCTTTAATGATTCGATTTCTAAAATTGCAGACATTATGTGGCACCAAGATAAGTCTAGAAAACGCATGCTTGAAGAAATGGAAAAACAGATTTACTCGGCAATAGATACCGTTCGTATAAAAATCAAGGAAAATACAAAAGTGATTTGTTTTGCAGAAGAATATAACTCTATGCTTATGTGGTCACACTATGCAGATTATCATGCTGGCTTTTGCTTAGTATATCGGAAAGAAGATATTGAAGATGCAAAAAGGTATGGGAATACTGAATGTGAAATAATTAATAAGACAGTTTTAACTCGGGTAAATTATGTTGAACAACAATTAGATATGACAAATGATGTACTAGAATATATAAGGAACAATATGTTTGATACTATGGGAGATGTACCACAGGTTGATTCTTCTTTAGCATGTGCAAAAATCAGACAGGTTATTACGGAAAAGTCTAAAGATTGGGCATATGAAAAAGAATGGAGACTAATTCCAAGGATACCCAAAATTGAAACTGAGTCCCCATTATCTTATATAGAATGTAAGCCGATGGCTGTTATTATCGGAAGTCAATGTTTCGGCAAAAATAGAGAAAAATTGGTAAAAATATGTGAGAGAATCGACGTTCCGGTTTATGGTATTTTCTTAAAAGAAAATGATCCGAAATGGCGATTGGAACTAAATGATGATGGTAACCTTGAAGTGGAACGTCATGAATACTTTTATTATAATGGTTAGTTATTAGGGCTTGCAAGTGGAAACAAAAATGATAAAAATACTATTTATCGGAAATGGAAAGATCCGTGGGATTGCTTGAAATGCTTGTGAAATCAGTACTTTTAGAAACTCACATTGTGAATGTACCCCCCCCTATTTGGTCTCTAATGTTAATATTGACATAGGATTATCTGATAAATGAAGGCTTAAAATTAATAAATTTTATAAAAGTTGATATTGTAATATATTTACATGAGGTGAATAAATGATAAAAAGGCGAAGGAAGGAAAAATATCAAGGACAAGTTATTGATGAATCTTTAAATAGAATGCAAAAATATCTTGAAATGAAGGGGGTTGCATCAAATAGAGTTGATTTGGAAAGAAAAACAGTAATAGAAATTGTCGGCACAGCAGATAATGGAAAGGAGCGATTAATCGTTCCTGAAATAAGAAATAAATATGGCAGTGATGACGTTGAATTAGATGATGGTTTTCAAATCCTGATGCCTTTTATACAAACTGGAACGATAATAATCGATATGGGCGGGGAAAAACATTATGAGGAATATGAAATACATGATGTTACAGACACAAAATTTTCATTGAAAATAAAAGACTATGTAAAGTTGGGAAAAGCATTTGCACTTATGCTTATTATTAATGTGAAGTCGATAACTAAGGTGGCTCCTATATCTACTTACACTTATGAGTGCAAAAATGTTATGGAATTTTTTATCAATCAGTATAAAGATATGATAACAATTAACTTTACAGACTATGAGAAAAAGGCAATCATTGAACCATTAATGGCAGAAAGTCGTGAATTAAATATTGTTTCAACAATCTGCAATACTATTGCTATTTTTAGAGCAATGAATTTTTAAAAAAAGAAATTTGACGAGAGTAATAAGTCATCAATGATTTATTCAAATGAGTATTTTAAAATTAATAATTGGAATGGAAAAGTAGAGAAAGTTAATCTAAAAAATGTGTTGGATGAAAAAAAAGAAGAATTATTAAAAGATATAATAAGTAATATAAATTATTCTTCGGTTATTCCTGAAAATCAAACGATTTTTATATTAAAAGAGTTGATCAAAAGGGACAATATAAATGTATTTCTTGCTGCAGTCGGATTTGTATATGAAAGCGGAATAAAAATATTAGAAAATGAATTGAATCAAATAGCTGATAAATCAAATAGTGATATAGAATTAATAATTGGGTCGTTACAGCATTTTGACTCAGAGAATCCTGGAACAAAAATTGATAAGGCAACAGTTATAAAACTTAATGATTTGATTGAAAGATTAGGAATAAAATTGTATGCTTATCAGCACGCATTTTATCATGGTAAATTTTATTATCTGCAAAGTGCAAATAAAGGATATGTAATTGTTGGCTCAAGTAATATTAGTAAAACAGCGTTTAATGATAATTATGAACTTGATGTTATCTATACATTTGAGCCTAAATTGAATAACAATTTTGTGAATTGGTTTTTTCAGTTGCGTAATAAATCCAAAGAAATAATAAAACTTGATGCAGAAAAGTTTCATTCTACAAATTGGATAAGTGAACAGGATGCTTTTTTGCAAACTGGTCGAAGTGTCGTTTCTTTAGAAAGTGTTCGAAGTCAAGTAAATCAACTTACAGATGAAGACAAGAAGTATAGAATGAATTTATGGTTGGAACATAATCCGACATATATTTATAAAGATATAAATGTGAATGCTTTAAGCAACTATATAATGATAGTATATACAATACAACATTTGGTGGTTTTTGAATCCTTTATTCCTGGAAATGCGTACTATGTTTTTAGCCATGATGATTTGGATGACTTGGTGGAAGCAATTTCTCATATGACAAAAAGTCAAATGATATTAGCAGAGTATTCAGTACAACGAGGAAACCATATACAGAACAGAGAAAAATTAAAAATTAGAATAGATAGATTTTTTGAATAGCCTATTTATCTCAAAGCAACAATAAGTTACATCAGACGTGATTCTTCATAAAAACTTCAAGTTGTATTATTAAGTGATTGGGATAACGAAGGAAGATTATCTAATTTGTATGATAAAGGAGAATTTGAATGGAACATACAGGACATATTCGAATTAATAGAAAGGTAATACCGTATCATTTAAAAGATAAAACCGTACATTTAATTCCCAACAATACATATGCTTGCTTAATACCTGGTGATGTTAGGGAAAAAGAAGTAATAAAAGGAGTAACTACAGGAAATCGAGAAGTTGCATTTGTAGGATGTCGATATAATGATATTAGCCTTGGATATAAAGCATTGGTGATATCAGATTGTAACACGGGTTTATATTCTGGAATAACAAAGTTTGATCGTATTTGTTTTGAAGGAAAACCGGTTAATGTGTTTGCAGGTCCAGGGAGAGCCTTTATATCAGAAAGTGGTTTTGACATTTCAGAACGCATGAAGTCTATTACCCCCAAAAAGTGGGAGGATATAAATATATCATCTCAAGTAAGTATTAATTCTGACAGAATTAATATAGGTGTTAATTTTAGCTTTTGGCATAATTTAAAATATGCTGAAACATCAATGGGTGATGCAATACCTAAATTTACATTAGAATTTCAAAGAACAGTGAATATAAAAAGACTTCCATATGTATATTTGATGGTATATGATTTCTTTTGCTTTTTAAATTTCTGTAGAAATATATATTTTGATAAAATAACACTTCAACAAAAAGAAAATGATAAATTTCGTACAATTGCTACAGTTTATGTTAATTCTGAAAATGATGATGATTATGATAGAAATGAACATAATTCGATTATATCTCAAGATTGCAAATCTTATTTACCTGAATTATTTAAGACTGTAGCGTTAAGACGAAATCAAAAAATATATGATAATTTTTACATTCCAAAGAATTCAAAAGAAGCGTCAGTAGTGTCGTATGAAAAATTCTTAGCTTGTGCACTAAGTTTAGAGAGTGAATATAATCGTTTGTATCCTACGAAAAGGAAAGATAATGATTTGTATGCTGATGTATATAAGGTTTTTGAAAAATCTGCAGATGAGTTGGAAACATTATTTACAGCGATTAAAGAAAACAAATTAACGCCGGAGGAATTCAAAGAAATATATTTCGGAAAGGTAAATAACGAATATAATAGCTTGAAAAAAAGTATATCAAAAACTAAAATTAGAAAAATGGATGGATATTTTGAAAAAATAAAAGATGCATTGACAAAGATAGATTATAGTCTTGCTGAAAAATATAAAAATGCATTGGTTAATAACTGGGAGTATATCCAACCTGTAGTTGATAAAATGAGTAGAGCAAATAAAGTTGAGTTTCCTTCAGCAAGTGAAGCAGGAAAAGAGTTTGCCGATTTCAGAAATGGGATTGCACATGGCAATCCACAAGAAATAGAGCCACTTTATGTGGTTTTATATGAAGTCGCAAGAGCACTTATATATACTATGGTTTTGAAAAAAGCAAACGCAGATGATGACAGCATAAAAACTGTAATAAATAAATTGTTTTAATTTATGATGCATTACATCTGTCTGTAAGATTGGTTTTAACTATCCCTTAGTCACTAAGGGCGCACTTCTATACCTACCTATACGGCAGGTGATGTGCGCCCTCATTTTATTTCGGGAGTTGCGGGATAAATCCCGGTCAAGGCTATGCCTTGCGCAGACGAGGTCTGCTATCCATACACGCGGTAAACCGCTATTTTCTCTTCTTTTTGCCACGTCCGTTTCCTTTTGCAGATTTGAATGCTGTCGAATAACGTTCCACAATATCCATAAAAGTCTTGAATTCGTAAGGATCCATTTTTGTAAAATTCATTTGAAAAAGTTTGCTGTATGTCAGCATCTGCTTTTGAGTTATGCTGTCTGCTTTCTGGACTTCCTCACAGGTATTCATGAATTCATCAAAAACAGTATCATCACTTCCGGTATTGGAATCTTTTTTATGTAATTCACGCAGATTTTTTGCAATCGCAGAAATATCATTTCCTAACAGATTATCAAAATAATTATCCTCATCAATGAGAGATGCCTTTAGTGAGCGCATATAGTGGTCACTGTCAGAGAGTGCATATTTGTTTTTTATCATTGCCCGGTTGTGCTCTATGTATTTGTTCATATTACGAATCTGAGCAGATGCCAGATTGTCAACATAGATTTCAAGGTCAGATAAAAAATTAGAAAAATGAGGATCCTTTATCATTTCACAAATCAGTCGCACATTCAGATTGCGTTCTTTCAATAAAGTTATCGTTTCGTCATCCAGGCCAAGTTCATCAATCGGGAAAGGATGGTATTCACGATTTTCTGTAATACCCAGTAAGTAATCACTGGTTACTCCGTAGAAGCTTGCCAGAGTAACAATTGCATTCATGGTAATCGCATTCTTGGTATCATCGCTCTCGTAGCTGCCTAGAGCAGATTTTGAGATACCAGTTTTTTCTGATAGTTCTACGAGAGATAGTCCTCGTTCGGTTCTTAAATCTTTTAATTTTTCCTGTAGCGTCAATTTACAATTCATATAGCAGAGTCCTTTTTATTTATAGTGATTAAATCCCTTTTATCATACAACAGAACATACGTTCCTATCAAGATGAATTTCCAAAAGAGTGGAAATTTTTATTTTTTTGTAAAAAATCCTACCTTTCGGATATACGGGAAATGCACTTTGAATTTGAGAAAATCTCTATACAACTTCATGAGCATTCCAAATCACTACCGCATCGGGGAAGTCGGGCGATGATCCAGAAATAATTCGGGGAGCCGATCAAGAGCGTGACAACGGCACAGTCCAAAATAGTCTATAAGGCTAAAGAGACCAGAGGTTACCTACCAGGAAATGATGAGGTGAAATGACAAAAATGAATTTTGGATAGGGAGGATTTCAAATGGAAGAAAATGAAAAGTTACACAAGATTCGTGTAGAACTTGAAAAAGCAAAACAAGAAAAACAACAGGCAGAGAGGCAGATTATAAGAGCAGAGAATCGTTTGAAGTATCGTGAGAATCTGAGCAGGAAGGCAAGAACACATAGATTAATTGTGCTTGGTGCGGTTATGGAACAGTATTTTCCGGAACTAAAAGAGTTATCGGAAGTACAGCTTGGTCAGATGATGGAGCATCTGGATATCAATGCACTTCATGGAGCGTTTAATAAGGCATTAGCAAATAGCAGACAGGAGGATTGCTGATGGCGATTTATCATTTTCATGTAACACAGGTTTCCAGAGGAAAGGGGCAGTCAGCAATCGCAGCAGCAGCGTATCGAGCTGGTGAAAGACTACAGGATCATTATTATGGAGAATTTGCAGATTATACAGCAAAAGGTGGAGTGGTTTACACAGAGATTATAGCTCCTGATTATGTGCCAGAGTCTTTGCATGATAGGGAAACACTTTGGAACGAAGTAGAGAGTGTAGAGAAGCATCCCAAAGCACAGCTTGCATATAGCTTTGATTTTGCACTTATGAATGAATTTTCAATGGAAGAAAACATTATTCTTGCAAAAAGATTTATCAATGAGAATTTCATTGCTAAAGGAATGATCGCTGATATGGCTGTTCATAATCCAGACAAAAAGGAAAGAGATAATCCTTATGCTCATGTACTCTGTCCAATCAGACCAATGAATACGGATGGAACATGGGGAGAAAAGCAGAGAAGAGAATACCTTTTTGATGAGGATGGAAAGCCTGTTCTTGATGGAAAAGGACATCAGAAGTTCAATGCGGTTCCTATGACAGATTGGGGAAGATCGGAAACACTTGAATCATGGAGAAAAGCTTGGGCGGATATGGTGAATGAAGAATTTCAGAAAAAAGAAATGCAGGAGAGGATTGATCATAGGAGTTATGAAGCACAGGGAATTATGCTGATTCCACAGATTCATGAAGGACCAAATGTACGAAAGATGGAGGCAAAAGGAATTCGCACAGAGAAAGGAAGCCTCAATCGTTTGATTAAAGAAATCAATCAGGGAATTCTTTTGTTAAAGGAAAAGGTCAAAGATATTATGGATGTTATTTCTGAACTATCGGAGGAAATGCATAGAAACGAGAAATCCACAAAATCAGATCTTCCACAGTGTCTACAAAAGTATTTTGCGGACAGAAATGAAACGGCTGAATCTTATAGTTATGGAAAGAGCAAGGCAAGAAAAACTAATTTGAAGAAAATGGCAGAATTGCTGGTTTATCTGGAAGAGCATCATATTTCGACGATTGAAGAATTGAATGAGCATGTGAAAGGTAAGAAAGCAGAGCTTGGAATACTGGGGCAAGTAAATCGTCGGAAGAAAGCTGATATCGCTGGAATCAAGGAAAATCTCAGATATTTAAACTGGTATGAAGAAGGAATCCCGGTAATAGCTGAGATTGAAAAAAGAAAATTCAATAAGGCAAAGGAACGCATCAAAGAAGAGAATGGCGATACGCTTCGCAGATATCATATAGCAAAAAGAATTCTCACCGAAAGATGTCTGATAGGAAAAATGGATAAAAATGTTTTACAGCAGGAAATCTGCAAACTGGAAAACGAAACAAAAGAGAACTATGTCCAGTATAAGGTGCTGTTGAAAGATATTAAACAACTTCAGGATATCTGTATGTTTTCCCGGAACCCCAAAGAACAAAAGAAGCAGAAAGCGAAGGAGGAGAACAGTTTATGAGATTATTTGAAGCAGTAAAAGCAAATGTAACTGCAAGTCAGGCAGCTGCTTATTGCGGATTTACACCTAATAGGTCAAAGATGATTTGTTGTCCTTTCCATAATGATAAGCATCCAAGTATGAAAGTTGATAAGCGATATTATTGCTTTGGATGTGGAGAACGTGGAGATGCCATAGATTTTGTGGCAAAGTACTATGGTTTAGCACTTAAAGAAGCTGCGATGAAACTGGCGAATGAATTTGGAATCGATTATGACAGGAAGATACCGGCATCTATAGAGATAAAGAGGGCGCAGATAAAACAGAATCAGGAGAGATTGCAAAAAGAGCATATTCGGGATTTGTGTAAGGAACTGTCGGAATTACATTCATTCTTAAGGGAAAAGAAGCAAAAGCCGGTAACAAACGGAAATTTTACAAGCCTGAAATCCTATATTGATGACTTTGAATATGTGGATCATCTCTATGAATATTACATTTTGGAAGCATCAGATCAGATGAAAAAACAGGATTACAAGCATATATTGGAGGAGGTTATAAGAATTGAACGAAAATACGGAAAAGAATACAACGGGCGAAGTATACAGAATGTTGGAATTATCGGAGAAAAACAAGCCGTTTAATACAATTGATAATGCAGTTTTAATACTGAATAATGATCCGTTATTTGCCGGAAATATCAAGGATAATCTTTTCAGGGAAAGAATAGAATTGGATGGAAATATGCCGTGGAGCAGGAGCTATGTGGATGTAACGGATAAGGATGATATTCATATCAGGCATTATATAGAAAAGACGTATCACTACAGGAATGATAAGGCTGTGCGTGATGCTATGCAGATTGTGGCAACGGAGAATGAATACCATCCAGTCAGAAATTGGTTGAAATCGTTGGAGTGGGATGGCACAGAGCGTGTGCGATATGCATTGCCTCATTTTCTGGGAACATCCGGGAGCGATTATGAGTATGAATGCTTGAAATTGTTTATGCTTGGTGCAATCAGCAGGGTGTTCAAACCGGGATGTAAATTTGAATATATGCTTTGCCTGGTAGGAGGACAGGGAGCAGGCAAATCTACATTTATCCGATTTTTGTGTATGCAGGACAGGTGGTTTACGGATGATATTAAAAGGCTTGATGATGATAAGGTGTATGAGCATCTTATGGGACACTGGATATGTGAAATGGCGGAAATGCTGGCGGTACTGAATACGAAGTACAATGAAGCAACTAAGGCATTTTTAAGCAAACAGTATGACAATTACAGAAAGCCATATGGAACAAGGGCGGAAGATATACCGAGACAGTGTGTCTTTGCAGGGACTTCTAATGTTATTAACTTCCTGCCACTTGATAGGAGTGGAAATCGTAGATTTTTACCTATTATGTGCGATGCATCTAAAACAGAGGTACATATTCTGGAAAATGAAGCAGAATCCCGTGCTTACATTGAACAGATGTGGGCGGAGATGATGGCTTTATATGGAGATGGGAAAATTCGGTTGAAACTGCCAAAAGAAATCGAAAAGAATCTGATAGAGTATCAGAGACCATTTATGCAAGAAGATACCTGGACAGGATTGATTCAGGAGTGGCTGGATCATATTTCAAATCAAGTGGTCTGTGTGCAACAGATTTATAACGAAGCTCTGAAAGAAATCGGAAAACCGAGAAATAGTGAAGCCAGAGAAATAGGACAGATTATGAATGGAACAGTTTCAGGGTGGAAAGCATATCCCAATCCGAGAAATATCCCTGGGTATGGAAAGCAGCGTGGATGTATGCGAGTGGAAACAAAGTCCGGAAACAGTGACGAAACATTTGTATCTGTGGATGCAACGCAGATGGAGATACCCTTCGATATTGAGAAATAGGGCATTTCAGAGAGTTGGCAATTATAAGATGGAATGAAAAATGAGTTTTAAGAGTCTGTTGCCGGACTTTGTTTCCAGACAATGTTCTGGTAAGTGGACTTGGAAAGGAAAAGAATGAACCAGATTAATTTATATATGGAGAAAAATATAACTCCCAAAGCAATACCAATAATTGTGCCAATGGCTTATCAGGCGATAGGCATGCTGAATCAAAAAATAAATGAAGCACAGATGATAACACTCGCATTTTCTAAGGAGAAGAATTCGGCAGAGGAAGCATCGGTTCCTTTGTGGAAACGGTATGCACTTAGTATTCCAGAGGCGGCAAAATACTTTGGTATTGGAGAAAAAAGATTGTATCAGATTATTGCAGAGAATGAAGGAGCGGATTTTATATTGGAGATAGGATCCCATATAAAAATCAAAAGAGATTTATTTGGTAGGTTTCTGGATAGAGCTACATGTGTGTAGGATATGTCAGAAATCTGCCATGAGAAATCGGCGATTTTATTATGTCAAAAGGACTCCCTATATGATATACTTTTCGTATCGGGTAGTCCTTTTCTGATCAAGAAAGGAGACTAACTAATATGAGTGAAAAAAGGAGAGACAGCAAAGGACGTATATTACACAACGGAGAGGTTCAACAGAAAGACGGAAGATATTGATTTAAATATTATGACAGCAAAGGAAAAGACAGATATTTATATAGCTGGCGCTTAGACAGGAATGATAAAACTCCGGCAGGAAAGCGTACAGGTCCATCACTAAGAGAACTGGAGAAAAAACTTCAGGCAGATATGTTTGACCACATTGTTACAAATGGCGGAAATCTGAAGGTGTTGGAGCTGGTTGAGAAATATGTTGCAACAAGAACTGGTGTCAGAAATTCTACGAGAGCCGGTTATAAAACTACAATCAATTTTCTCAAAAAAGATTCTTTTGGTAGTAGAAGAATCGATACGGTCAGGATTTCAGATGCAAAGTTATGGCTGATTGGATTACAACAGCAGCATGGAAAAAGTTATAGTGCGATTCATTCCATAAGAGGTGTGCTTAGACCGGCATTTCGGATGGCTCTAGAAGATGATTTAATCAGGCGTAATCCATTTGAGTTTGAATTGGCAACAGTGATAGTTAATGACAGTGTCACGAGAGAAGCCATTACACGGGAACAGGAGCGTAAATATCTGGAATTTGTAAAGAATGATGCTCATTTTAAAAAATATTATGAAGGAATCTTTATTCTGTTTAAAACCGGACTTAGAATCTCAGAGTTTGTAGGATTAACATTGAAAAATATTGATTTTACCAATCATAAAATTATTGTGGATCATCAGCTAATCAGGACAAGCAATATGACTTATATGATTGAAGCACCAAAGACAGAAAGTGGTATCAGAGAAATTCCTATGACACCGGAGGTTGAAGTTGCATTCAGGACGATTATTGAAAATCGTAAGAAACCTAAGGTTGAACCAATGGTGGATGGTTATTCGGGATTCTTATATCTGGATAAGAATGACATGCCGATGGTTGCACTTCACTGGGAGAAGTATTTTCAGCACATCTTACAGAAATATAACAATATCTATAGAGTGCAAATGCCAAAGGTAACACCACATGTGTGCAGACATACGTTCTGCTCCAATATGGCGAAAAGTGGAATGAACCCAAAGAGCCTGCAGTATATCATGGGACACTCGGATATCAGTGTTACCTTAAATACTTATACACATGTAAAATTTGAAGATGCACAGGAAGAAATGCGAAAGATACAGGCTGTGTAAACGCACAGGGGCAAAACAAGATTTTATACCCCTGTTTGTGCCCCTAATACTGACGATATTATGCCGGATTATGAGATGATATGCGATTAAATTAAAATGTAAGAAATTTGGAAAGCCAGTAAAATCAATATATACAGACTTATGCGAGGTTATACGAAGATGATAAAAATATTATTTATCTGCCACGGCAACATCTGCCGCAGCACTATGGCAGAAAGCATTATGACATATTTAGTTAAACAGGCAGGAGTTGAAGATCAATTTTACATCAACTCGGCGGCAACAAGCTGTGAAGAAATAGGCAATCCGCCACATAGCGGAACCGTGGCGAAGCTTAAAGCGGAGGGAATACCTGTAATTCCTCATAGAGCAGTGCAGATGACACTTAATGATTATGAGGAGTATGATTACCTGATTGGCATGGATACAGAGAATATCCGCAATATGCAGAGACTATCTGGTGGAGATCCTGACGAAAAGGTATACAAGCTTATGACATTTGCAGGTTCAGGTTCGGATGTGGCAGACCCTTGGTATACAGGAGATTTTGAGGCGACATATAAAGATGTAAGAAAAGGCTGTGAAGGATTGCTAAAAGTTCTTATGAATCTTTAATTAAATAGTATATTTTCCCCACCCCTGCATAAACTGTACAAACAGATATGCAGGGGTTTTTATTTGAAAACTTATATTGAAGAAAGGGTTATAGATATAGCTGATTATATAATCGACAATAATGCAACAGTGCGCAAGGCGGCTAAGCAGTTTGGGGTGAGCAAAAGCACAGCACATAAAGATGTTACGACAAGACTTTTGGAGATAGACCCACAGCTTGCAGCGAAGGTCAGGAAAATACTGGATATTAATAAGCAGGAACGCCACATAAGGGGTGGACTTGCAACCAAAGAAAAATATTCACATATGACAAGATAAAATAATTTTTATATTTTACATTTTATATTTCGCACTTTATATTGTATATTTTGCACTTTGTATTTTACAATTTGCACTTTGTACGTTATACATAAAAAGAAAATTGAATAAATCAGACATAACTACCAATAATATAACTGGAATTATAAATGTGACAGACACACATTTTATTAGTAAATATTAGTTGTTGTATTAATGGAGGTTGTAGAATGAATTATGATTCGTCTGACTTTGCAGGTGGTGTACCAATGAATGAGCCGGATGCAGTAAGGTGCTGTGCACCAGCGGCAAGTGCTTATAGTGATGGAATTCCGGCAGGATATCTTGATAATCCGTGTATTCCAGCAGGAAGCCATAACAGGTCACATAAGGTTATGGAACATAGAAAGCTTGAGATAAGAAAGGTTATAGGCAGGGAAATTCTTGACTCAAGGGGCAATCCGACAGTTGAGGCACAGGTTATGCTAAAAGACGGAACAGTTGGAATGGGAAAGTCACCAAGCGGTGCATCAACAGGTGCGTTTGAGGCGGTAGAACTCAGGGATATGAATCTTAAACGATATGGTGGTAAAGGTACGCTTAAAGCAGTTAATCACATAAATGTCGAGCTTAATAACAGCGTTCTTGCGATGGATTCGTCAGAAACATATTCAGTTGATAAAGCGATGATTGACGAAGACAAAACTCATGATAAGGCACGGCTTGGAGCTAATTCGATACTTGCAGTTTCAATTGCGGCAGCAAGAGCTGCAGCACAGTCGCTGCATATGCCGCTGTATCGTTTCCTTGGAGGAGTGGCTGGTACTACATTGCCGGTTCCACTTATGAATATAATTAATGGTGGAAGACATGCTGTTGGAAGCGATTTTCAGGAGTATATGATAGTTCCAGCAGGAGCACCTTGTTTCAGGGAAGCTTTAAGGATGGGAACAGAAGTGTTTCATTCATTAAGGGACATACTTTCACAGAGGGGATATGTTACAACTGTTGGTGACGAGGGCGGATTTGCACCTGCCATAACAAAGGCAGATGAAGTGTTTGCTGTGTTGCAGGAAGCAGTTATGGCAGCAGGATATGAACCGGGTAAGGATGTGTATTTTGCTATGGATGCTGCGGCATCAGAACTTTACAATACAGAGAGCGGATTATATGAATTTGCAAGAGAATACGCAGCTCTTGGAAACTCAGCCGATGGCGGAATAAAAAGGAGTACTGAAGAATTAATTAATTATTATGAAATGCTGGTTAATAAATTTCCAATTATTTCAATTGAAGACCCTCTTAATGAGGAAGATTGGAGTGGCTGGAAAAGCATTACAGAAAGACTTGGGGAAAAAGTACAGATTGTGGGAGATGATTTATTCGTAACTAATACAGTAAGATTAAAGAAAGGAATTGAGATGGGTTGTGCGAATTCAATTCTTATAAAGCCTAACCAGATTGGAACATTATCAGAGACATTAGAGGCAGTAAAAATGGCACATAGATACGGGTACACAGCAATTGCCAGCCATCGATCAGGTGAAACAGATGATACAACAATAGCAGATCTGGCAGTTGCTCTTAATATGGGTCAGATAAAGACAGGTGCACCATCAAGAGCCGAGCGTATCGCCAAATACAACCGACTCCTACAAATAGAAGACGAACTAGGCGAGTCCGCCACATACGCCGGCATAGAAGCTTTTGGAAAATAGTCAAACAAGACATAAAGAGATTAAATAAAAAACTGTATACAATATTAGCATATTGTATACAGAAAATCCAAAGTCTGGTTATTATGCAGACTGTAAAAAATGTCCGATATATTCAATTAACAGATAGTAAATAAAGAATAAAAACAGCATCAAGAACTGCTATATTACAAGCTGGGTGCTTTTGCAGCCGTCGGCACTTAGCGTCTGTATTTTAACCGCTTATGTGTCAGCTATGGCTGCAAGCAGTGCGAACGTGCCCGGCGGTAATATAGCAGTCCTTGCTGCATCTGTTGTCAATCCACAAATTAGCAAAACTGTAATTGAGTTATTTCTCAATCTTTTAATTGGTTAAATCTGTAATTCGGCAATATCTTCATACTTAGATGAGACATTTTCGGAACGCTTCTATAACAGTGCCGTAATATTCAAATCCTTCTTCTTAGAAAGATCAATATATTCCCCATCAACCTGCACAACTGGCTTGTGAAGTGCACTGTCATTAATAAGTATGACCTTTCCTACACGTCCGTCAGACAGACGTACATCAGTGTGAATGTAAGATGAAGCTACATTTTTAAGGAAAGGTATTGCAAATACAGGGTCAAACTTGGTAAATGCGTCTTCATACATAAGGCGTACTACCTCAAATGGACATATAGGAGCTCTGTATATACGGCTTGAAGTCATTGCATCATATACATCAGCTATTGCAATAATCTTGGCTGTTTCAGGTATTTTATCGCTCTTGAGTCCGAAAGGATAACCAGTTCCGTCACATTTTTCGTGATGGAGAAGAATAGCTTCCTTAACAGACATAGGCATAAACTTGTTCTTAACCTGCTCGTAACCTAAGTTGACGTGCTTTTTCATGATTTCGTATTCGTTATCAGTAAGATTTCCGGGCTTGTTAAGAATCTTCTCAGGTATAAGGAGCTTACCAATATCGTGCATAAGTCCAGCGAGTGTAAGCACCTTAATCTTCTCCTGATTGTAGCCAATCCATTTGCCAATGACAGAAGCGATTAAAGCGACATTCATAGAGTGGACATATGTAAGGTCATCAACGTCACGCATAGCGTGAAGCATATCAAATAACTGTAATGAGTTGTTAGACTCAGCAACGATGTCAATAGTATTTTTGACTAAAGATTTTGTGTTAACTTCATCATCAGATGAGATTAACTTCTTTAAGTCATCTTTGAAAGTGTCAATATGTTCATTGTAATGTTCTTCAAATGTCTTGAATTCTTCTGAATTACGGACAGTTTCGTAGTATTTGGTGTTCTCATCATCAGCGGCTTTGGCAGCTTCTTTAGCTCCGTCTACAGCAGAAATGCTGCTTATAGTACGATTATCTATGGCAGAATCAGCCTCAGTCTTATCATATACAGATATTTCAAGAATATGATGTCCTGAAATTCTTGAAATGAGGTCAAGATTAAGGACAGTTCCTTTTGTCAAAAGGATAGAACCATCATTAAGTATTACGTCACGGGAAAGTTCCATTCCTTCTTTTGCATCAAATATAAATATTGTAAGTTCGTTCATTAGTTAAATCCTCTTATATGGCTTGAATATTAGTAATCATATTACGATTAAATGATAAAAATATTATAAATTTAATATATAAAAAAGTCAATTAGACTTGACGTATTAGCATCAATTGTGTAGTATCTATATGCAGTTAATTAAATAATGATTATATCCCTTATTTAGAGTGGTGGAGATACATAGGATCTATGAAGCCCGGCAACCCCTTTTTAGGAAGGTGCCAACCTGAGCGAGAGAATTCGAACAATGAGAGGATTTCGAGATAAACAATCGGGGTCCCTTAGGGGGCTCCGGTTTTTGCTATTACATTTAAAAAGTCGGAAACACCAAGGATGATAAGTGATATTAATCACAGTGACTAAAGGATTAGATATTAAGAAGGAGAAAGACAAAGAATGGAAAAAAGATTATTTACATCAGAATCAGTAACTGAAGGACATCCTGACAAAATCTGCGACCAGATTTCAGATGCAGTGCTTGATGCCCTTTATGCACAGGATCCATATTCAAGAGTAGCCTGCGAGACACTTACTAACACAGGTTTCGTTATGGTTATGGGTGAGATTACAACTAAGGCAAATGTTGATATTCCTCAGATTGTACGTGATACAGTTGTAGAGATTGGTTATGATAGTTCAGAAAAAGGTTTTGATGGTAATACTTGTGCTGTTATGGTTGCACTTGATAAGCAGTCAGCAGATATAGCTATGGGTGTTGATAAGGCACTTGAAGCTAAGGAAGGTGTAGATAAGGAAGATGATGACCTTGGTGCTGGAGATCAGGGTATGATGTTTGGTTATGCTACTAACGAGACAGAAGAATATATGCCATACTCAGCAGCACTTGCACAGAAGCTTTCCAAGCAGCTTACAAAGGTTCGCAAGGATGGTACATTAAGCTACTTAAGACCAGATGGAAAGACACAGGTAACTGTTGAATATGATGAGAACAACAAGCCAATCCGTCTCGATGCAATTGTTGTTTCGTCACAGCATGCACCGGATGTAACACAGGAACAGATTCACGAAGATATCAAGAAGTATGTTATCGATGCAATCGTTGACCAGGCTATGGTAGATGCAGATACTAAGATATTCATCAATCCAACAGGACGTTTCGTTATAGGTGGTCCAAATGGGGATTCAGGCCTTACAGGTAGAAAGATTATCGTAGATACTTACGGTGGAGCTGCAAGACATGGTGGTGGAGCTTTCTCTGGTAAGGACTGCACTAAGGTTGACCGTTCGGCAGCATACGCAGCCCGTTATGTAGCTAAGAACTTAGTTGCAGCAGGTATCGCCGACAGATGTGAAATCCAGCTTTCATATGCTATAGGTGTTGCACATCCAACATCTATATGTGTTGATACATTTGGCACAGGTAAGTTAAGCGATGAGAAGATTGTAGAAATCATAAGAGAGAACTTCGATTTAAGACCAAACGGAATTATCAAGATGCTTGACTTAAGAAGACCTATCTACAAGCAGACAGCAAGCTATGGCCACTTTGGACGTACAGATCTTAACCTTCCTTGGGAGCAGTTAGATAAGGTTGATGCACTTAAGAAGTATCTTTAATAAAGATATAATTGGATGGATTAAATTAGTTAAATTATAGGAATTAATATAATTATAATGGATATATGGCGGATACATTTTAGAATTAGTAAAATGTATCCGCCATATTTTGATTTTTTGTAAGAATGCAAATGTAAATTTTCTGCTATGTAGGTTTTGTCAATAATGTGAGTTTTTCATTATTTCGGTGTTATATCAAGAATATCGAACACAAATCTAATGCTATTTTATGCTTTTAAAAAATTTTTTCTTTTTTTAGCGTTTAGGACTTTTAAAATTCTGTATTTATGTATATAATGTTGATTAGCTATGAAAAATGTTTTTGATAGCAGGTATATTAACAAGATATAATTGTTGGAAAAGTTAAAGTGTGATGCTGGTATATAGTATTTTATACTTAATATAGTATAGCATTTTACAATGTATAGTACTTATAGTATTTAATGTATAGTGCTTTAACAGAATTATGTAATAGATTGGATAATTATAGAAGATTAGGGAGGAGAACAGTATGTTATCTACTGATATTGGTATTGATTTAGGTACTGCAAGTATTCTTGTATATATAAAAGGAAAGGGTGTTGTGTTAAAAGAGCCATCAGTTGTTGCCTTTGACAGAGATACTAATAAGATTAAAGCTATCGGAGAGGAAGCAAGACTTATGCTTGGTAGAACACCTGGTAATATTGTCGCTGTACGACCTCTTCGTCAGGGCGTTATTTCTGATTACACAGTAACAGAAAAGATGCTTAAATATTTCATTCAGAAAGCAATTGGTAGAAGAATGTTAAAGAAGCCTAGAATAAGCGTATGTGTTCCATCAGGAGTTACAGAAGTTGAGAAGAAGGCGGTTGAGGATGCAACTCTTCAGGCAGGAGCAAGAGAAGTTGCAATTATCGAAGAGCCAATTGCGGCAGCTATTGGAGCAGGTATTGATATTTCAAGACCTTGCGGTAATATGATAGTTGATATCGGTGGTGGTACTACAGATATCGCTGTTATTTCACTTGGAGGTACTGTTGTTAGTACATCTATAAAGATTGCAGGTGATGATTTCGATGAAGCACTTGTTAGATATATGAGAAAGAAGCACAACCTTCTTATCGGTGAAAGAACAGCCGAAGATATTAAGATAAAGATAGGATCAGCGTATCCAAGACCAGAAGTAGTTACAATGAATGTAAGAGGACGTAATCTTGTTACAGGTCTTCCAAAGACAGTTGAAGTTACATCTGAAGAGACAGAAGAAGCATTAAGAGAAGCTACTTCACAGATTGTTGAAGCTGTACACAGCGTATTAGAAAAGACACCTCCAGAACTTGCATCTGATATTGCAGACAGAGGTATTGTTCTTACAGGAGGCGGAAGTCTTCTTTCAGGTCTTGAAGATCTTATAGAGTCTAAGACAGGAATTAACACAATGACAGCAGAAGACCCTATGACAGCAGTTGCTATAGGAACTGGTAAGTTTATTGAATTCCTTTCAGGATACAGAGAAGAATAGATTTAAGAAAAGGGGTCAGGTATGGTAAGAGGTTTATATACTGCTTATACTGGATTGGTGAATCAGCAGAAGAGACTGGACATTGTATCTAATAATCTGGCAAATTCTACAACAACAGGTTACAAGAAAGAGGGCATGACTACCCAGAGCTTTGATTCAGTATATGGGATTAAGGTTAAAGATGAGACAGTTGGTTATATGAATCAGAATATAGGCAAGATGAGTCTTGGAGTAAAGATAGGAGAAACTTACAGAAGCTGGGATCAGGGTTCTTTAAAGAATACTGAAAGTTCTTATGATTTTGCACTTGCAGGCGATGGCTTTTTCTCTATATCATTCACTAACAAAGCAGGTGAGACATCAACACTTTATACCAGGGATGGATCGTTCCAGATGAACAGCGAAGGCTATCTGGTTACCAAGGATGGTGATTATGTGCTTGGAGAGAGTGGAGATCCAATCGTTCTTCCAACAGACATATCCAAGCTTACAGTTGATTCTACAGGAAGAATATATGCAGACGGACAGTATGTAGATACATTTGGAATTGTAGATTTTGAAGATTATAATTACATAGAAGCATATGGAGAAAATCTTTACAGAGCTGTAGACGGTGCAACATTTAAAGATTCAACAGCAAGTGTTAATCAGGGGTATCTTGAAACATCTAATATTAATGTTGTATCAGAAATGGTCGATATGATTAACATAGCAAGAGAATTTGAAAGTAATCAGAAAATTGTTAATTCGATTGATGAAATGCTTGGCAAGATGGTAAGTATTTCCGAATTGTAATCACATAGGAGGATAAGATTATGATGAGATCATTATGGACTGCTGCATCAGGAATGATGGCACAGCAGACAAGTGTAGATACAATATCTAATAATCTGGCTAATGTTAATACGGTCGGTTATAAGTCAGAATCAACAGAATTTAAATCATTATTATATCAGAATCTCCAGTCGAGAACAACATCTGCGAATGGAGAATATAAGCCGGTAGCTGCACAGGTAGGACTTGGTGCAAGAGTTGCGTCAGTTACATCACATTTTACACAGGGTGCTATGAATGCAAGTGACAGCTCAACTGATTTTGCGATTAGTGGTGACGGATTATTTGCTGTACAGAATGAAGAAGGTGAGACAGTATATACACGTAATGGTAATTTCTACTTCTCAACAGCAACAGAAGGAATGATGTTATGTACAGCAGATGGTTATCCTGTACTTAGCACAGATGGACAGCCAATCGTATTATCATCAGATTACAATGCGGCTAATATTAAGGTATCATCAGAGGGTGACCTTATGTATCCAGGTGAAGATGGTAATCTTGCTAATATAGGTGTTAAGATAGGACTTTTCCAGTTCGCTAATCCATCAGGTCTTGATAAGCTTGGTGGTAACTATCTTGCAGAGACTGAAGCATCAGGAGTTCCAATGAATGAGGAGACTGACGGAGTTGCTAAGAAGAGTCAGTTAAAGCAGAATTATCTTGAAGCGTCAAATGTACAGGTGGCAACAGAGATGGTTAACCTTATTACAGCACAGAGAGCATATGAGTTATGTTCTAAGGCAATCACAACATCAGATACAATGATGGAACAGGCTAACTCATTAAAGAGATAAATAAAATAGATATGATTTGCAGTAATGACAAGGGAGAATAGGTATGGATTATTCAACATCAATAAGTACAAGTTATGCAGATACATATGATAAAACTTCATCACAGCTTAGTGATAAGCTTACAAGTACAGATTTCTCACAGGCATCAGACGATGAACTTATGAGCGTGTGCAAGGACTTTGAAAGCTACTTTGTTGAGCAGATGTTAAAGTCAATGCAGAAAATGGCTAAGATAGATGCAGATGATGACGACGACTCATCTTTATTCAGCAGTATGGCATCTATTTCAGGCAGTTCGGATTCGGCTATGAGTACAATGGGAAGTTACTTTGGCGATGAGATGATAAAGAACTACGCAGAAGTATTTACAGAGTCTAATAATGGGAAAGGACTTGGAATAGCCCAGACATTATATGAACAGATGAAGCGTAATTATTCTTCGGATTTATAGATTGCAGTGTGTTTTAAGTGGACGGTTTTATTAAACACAATGTGGTTTTAATATTAATATATTATTAAAGAGAGGGAAGCAGATTGGATTACGAGTCTGTTAAATACGTTGAAGGATTTATAGATAATATAATTTATCGTAATGAAGACAATGGATATACAGTATTTGAGATAATATATCAGGGTGAAGATGTCACCTGTGTTGGTACGTTAAGTTATATCAACACAGGTGAATTTATTACTGCGAATGGCGAATTTGTCAAACACGCAGTATATTATATGCAGTTTAAGATTTCTTCTTATGAATTCAAGGCGCCGGCGGACAAGGAGTCAGTGAGGCGTTATCTAAGTTCTGGTGCAGTTAAAGGAATAGGCAGCAAGATGGCTGAACGTATAGTAGATACATTTGGCGATGATACATTCCGCATTATGGAAGATGAACCAGAACGTCTTGCAGAGATTAAAGGGATAAGCATAGCTAAAGCAATGGACATTGCTAACCAGCTTGCGGATAAGCACGATATGCGTCGTGCGATGATGTTTCTGCAGAATTATGGAATCCAGATGAATTTAGCCAATAAAATATTTAAAAGATATGGCAATGATATTTACACAATCATAGAACAAAATCCGTACAGGTTGGCTGATGATATTGAGGGCGTAGGCTTTAAGACGGCTGATGAGATTGCTTCCAGAGTTGGAATTAAGGTTGATTCGGAGTTCAGAATAAGAAGTGGAATGTTCTACTGTCTTAATCAGGCGGCATTGCAGGGACACGTGTATCTTCCTTATGAAGAATTAAAGAGGCAGGTGTCATCACTTCTGCTTATTGACATTGGTGATTATGATAAGTTTCTTATGGATCTTGCTATAGATAAGAAGATTGTTGTAAGAACAGAGGGGGAATCTAAAAATGTGTATTCTGCGATGTATTTCTATATGGAACAGAATGTTGCAAGGGCATTGGCAGGACTTGATATAAAATGCGATGAAAATATCAACGAGGTCAATAACAGAATAGCAGGGATTGAACGATCAGAGGGCATTGTGCTTGATGACATACAAAAAGAAGCTGTTGTAAAAGCTGCACTTAACGGACTTGTTATAATAACAGGTGGACCGGGAACCGGTAAGACAACAACAATTAATACGATAATTAAATATTTTGAGATGGAAGGTCTTGAGATAAGGCTTGCGGCACCGACGGGAAGAGCTGCCAAGAGAATGACAGAAACGTGTGGTTTTGAGGCACAGACAATTCACAGACTTCTTGAAATAGTTGGAAGCACTATGGCTGATAAAGAAGACAAGAAAAATCAGACATCAAGCCTTGGAATGAGCTTTGACAGAAATGAAGACAACCCGTTGGAAGCAGATGTAATAATTGTAGATGAGATGTCAATGGTTGATATTAATATTATGAATTCGCTTCTTAAAGCAGTAGCAGTTGGAACAAGACTTATACTTGTAGGTGATGTTGACCAGCTTCCAAGTGTTGGACCAGGAAATGTTCTTAAAGACATAATAGCATCTGAGTGCTTTCCTGTTGTTAAGCTTGAAAAGATATTCAGGCAGGCGGCTGAGAGCGAGATTATAACTAATGCCCATAAGATTAATAAAGGCGATAAGGTGACACTTAATAAATACAGTAAGGATTTCCTGTTTATACATAGAAATGGACCAGATGCAATAATTGCGGCTATGAAGACTGTTATAAGTGAGAAGCTTCCAAAGTATGTTAATGCAGATGTGAGTGAACTTCAGATTTTGACACCATCAAGAAAATCATCTGTTGGAGTTGACAGGCTTAACACTGTAATGCAGGAATATCTTAATCCGCCGGACAGTGGCAAAATGGAGAAGAAAGTTGGCGATACAATATTCCGTGAGGGCGATAAGGTTATGCAGATTAAGAATGACTATCAGCTCGAATGGGAGAAAAAGAACCGCTATGGCATTGCGGTAGAGCAAGGCAGTGGAGTGTTTAATGGTGATACTGGAATTATTGATGATATCAACAATTATAATCAGAGTGTTACTGTCAAATTTGAAGATGGAAGATATGTTGATTATGAGTTTGCACAGCTTGACGAGCTTGAACTTGCATATGCGATAACTGTACATAAGGCACAGGGAAGTGAATATCCTGCGGTTATAATACCGATGTATCAGGGGCCAAGGATGCTTATGAACAGAAACATACTTTATACGGCTGTTACAAGGGCAAGAAAGTGTGTATGTATGATAGGTGATGAACGAATTTTTAACCAGATGGCAGAAAATGTATCTGAAACAAGAAGATATTCGTCTTTAGATGAGAGGATAAAGGAAATAAAAAATATTGAATAAATACGACATAATATATAAAAGGATAGCAGCGGGTGTGAAAGATATATTGTTTCCGCCGGCGTGTCCGATATGTTCAAATCCCAGGCCTGTTATTGATAACAGGAAGATGAATATATGTCCGTGGTGTCTTAAATATATAACATATATTAAAGAACCTGCATGCCTTAAATGCGGCAAAGCATTAGAGGACGATAACAGGGAATATTGTAAGGACTGCACGGATAAACAGCATTTGTTTAATCAGGCAGTGAGTGTGTATGAGTATTCAGAGGGGATAAAACAATCTATCTATAATTTTAAATATCATAATAAGCGTGAATATGCAGAGGTATACGCAGATGAAATATCAGGCAGGTACGGTGATGTAATAAATATGTGGCAGCCTGATGTGATTATGCCGGTTCCAATTCATGTATCCAAATTAAAGTCACGAGGCTATAATCAGGCAGGACTTATAGCGGAAAGCCTTAGTAAGAAGCTTAATATAGAATACAATGAACATAGTCTGATTAGAACAAGGGCCACAAGCCCGATGAAAGATCTTAATGATATCCAGAGAACTAAAAATCTTGAAAAGGCTTTTAAAATAGCTGGTAATGTTATAATATATAATAAAGTATTAATAGTAGATGACATATATACAACGGGAACAACTATTGATGCGTGTGCAGAATGTCTTAAGAGGGCAGGAGTAAAAGAAGTATATGCTGTTACACTCTGCGTTGGCAGAGGATTTTGACTACAGGTAACAAGAACGGAGGAATATTATGGAAGTAAGAAATTGCAGAGGCTGTGGCAAATTATATAATTATATAGGAGGTCCATATCGTAATCTTTGCCCTAATTGCATAGAGAAGATTGAAGAAAAGTATCTTGAAGTTAAGGAATACATACAGGATCACCATAATGCAACAATGACAGAGGTTGCAGAGGAATGTGACGTAAGCACAAGACAGATTGAACAGTGGATAAGAGACGAGAGGCTTGTAATAGCTGATGATTCTCCGATTGGAATTACATGTGAGAGATGTGGAGCATCGATAAAAAGTGGACGTTTCTGTGAAAGATGTAAGAATAAAATGGCAAATAATCTTGGCTCAATGTATGGTGAGTCTAATGCCGCTGTTGAACATATGGAAAAGAGATTATCGTCAGCTGATGCCAAGATGAGATTTCTTGATAAGAACTAATTGTATTTGTATCTAAATTAATTATAAAATGGGGTTAAGAGATAACAGATTATTACCGATAACTTAATCATAAAGCAGAGAACTGAGCTGTAATAAGGCAGTTAAGGGCTGGAATGTTTGTTACAGACACCTTTGATAATGGTTCTTACAAGACTTTGAAGATAGAAAGTGAGGCGGTAAGTATGCGTATAGATGCTTATAATGCTGTAAGTCAGATATATAAGACAAGTTCTTATTCTAAGAATAATAAGGCTGTTACTAATAAGAAAGAGAATGACAAGTATGAGATTTCAGATACAGCTAAGCTGTATCAGGTAGCGAAGTCAGCAGTGGCTTCTACATCAGATGTCAGAATGGATATGGTTAATGATGTTAAGGCACGTATTCAGGCCGGAACATATAATATAAGTTCTGAAGATGTTGCAGATAAGATACTTGACAGAATTTCAACATTAACATTTTAGTGAGGTTAAAGCATGGCAAGTTTAATAGATCTATTAATCGATGATTTGAATAATGAGGATACAGGATATAATAAGCTTCTGGACTTGTCCAATGATAAGACTTCCGCAATTGTTAAGGGAGATGTTGATGAATTACAAAAGATATTCCTACAGGAACAGAAGTTAATAGAAGAACTTGAAACCGTTGAACAGAAAAGACAGGAAGATGTGAAAGAGATATGCTCGATATTAAGGCTTCCATATGAGCAGATAAGAGTAGAACATATAGTACAGATACTTGAGAAGAAGCCTAAAGAGCACGATGCACTAGAAGAAGTATATCTCAGACTTAAAAGAACTTTGAACCAGCTTACAACAGTTAATGATAATAATAAGCTGCTTCTCAAGGAATCAATGGATATGATACAGTTTGAGCTTGATCTTGCCAGGAATTCAGTTATGGATCCACAGACTTCCAATTATGGAAGAACAGCTTATGAGGAACAGGGGATTACTGGAGCGACAGGATTTGATGCAAAACAATAAATATAATCCGGACTAATAATCAGAAGAAACGGATTGACTCTGATTATTACACAATATAGATTAAGTAATATTATTCGGAATTAAGGGTCACATTTTCAAAGGAATGAATTGGGATTTTTCTTTGAGAATGTGATTTTTTTCTGGGTTTAGGATATGGAGGAATTATGGCTAACGGAATGGCATCGCTTATGGTAGGAGCGTCAGGACTTAAAACATCACAGACAGCACTTAATACAACGGCACACAATCTGTCAAATGTTAATACAACAGGATACACAAGACAGCAGATTACATTTGCAGACAGTACGTATGTTAATGTGTTCGGAACAGGAAACAGCACAGGCAAGTGTGGACTTGGTGTTGATGTTGATGCTATAAGCAGAATAAGAAATGATTTTATAGATAAGTCATACAGAACAGAGAATGCAAGACTTGGATATTATGAAAGCCAGTATAAGGCAGTAGAAGAAGTAGAAGATTTATTTGGAGAAATGCAGGGCGTTACATACCAGACACAGATAACGAATCTGTATAACGCAATTAATGAACTTACTAAGAATCCAACAAGTACAATTGCAAGATCTTCACTTATCCAGAATGCAACAGCATTTATAGACAGGTCTGAAGCAATATATGCTGGGCTTAAGGATTATCAGGTAACTCTTAACACAGATATTAATAATATGGTAAATAAGATTAACAATCTTGGACAAAAGATATATGACCTTAATAAAGAGATAGCCAAGGTTGAATCTGGAAGTGGTGAACGTGCTAATGATTTAAGAGATACAAGAGATAATGCGTTAGATGAATTAAGTGGTTATATTGATTTTGATTATTATGAGAATGAACATGGTGAGGTGATTGTAACTGCTGAGAATGTACCATTTGTTACATCGGCACAGGTTACTGAGATGGGAACAAGACAGGTTGATAATAGTGCACTGTTAATCCCAATCTGGCCAGGTTATGACAGGGATGTATTTAATCTTTCTAATATTAATAATATGAAGGATACAGACAAGGGAGAACTCAAAGGTCTTTTAGTAGCAAGAGGTTCTATAGAAGTTAATTATACAGATGTACCTGTTATGCCGGAGAAGGAAGATTACGATCTTACAACAGCAGACGGACTTCAGGCTTATAATGATGCAATGGATGCATATAACGAGAAGCAGGAATATTACAACAAATATATTGAACCATCAGCAATACTTAGTGCGATAGCTGGATTTGATAAGCTTGTTAATGGAATAGTTACTTCCCTTAATGATATTCTTTGTCCAGAAAAGACAATAGAAACAACAAAAGAGCTTACAGATAATGACGGTAATGTATTACAGGCTGATGAGTACATATATAATGCTTCGGTTAATGCAACACTTTATGACAGATATGGTAAGGAAGTTAAAGGTGTTGCCAATGGTGATGGAACTTACAGTTATTCATCAGGTGAGAAGCTTTATGTTGACCAGGCAGGAACAACAGCTGAGACTATTGATAATATGAAGTATTCTGTACTTGATACAGACAAGGCTGGTTTCGGTATGGATAAGGATATGACTATGGGTGTTGAACTGTTCAAGAGAGAGGGGACAGAAAGATATATCCAGATAACAGCGGCAGACGGAACTAAGACTTATGTCCGCAATAATCTTAATACAGCAGATTATGAGACGGACTATACACTTGGTAAGCTTTTAGTTAATCCTGAAGCATCACAGCATGTTGACAGAATTCCATTATCAACAATACAGGGCAAGGAAGATTTTTCTAAAGCTAATGAACTTATTGATGCATTCAGCAAAAAGTTCGCATCGCTTAATCCTGATTCATATGCCAAGGCAGACTTTAATTCATTCTATAATGATTATATAGGTGAGTTTGCTACAGTTGGTAAGGTACTTTCAAGATTTGTTAATAACCAGACATCAATGGTTGATGGTTATGATAACCAGAGATTACAGACATCAGGTGTATCTTCAGATGAAGAACTTGAGAAGATGATAAAATATCAGCACGCATATAATGCGGCATCAAGATATATTAATGTTGTAAGTGAGATGATAGAACATCTTGTTACATCACTTGGTTCTTGATTATATTAATTACAGATTATATTGAATTATAATTGATGTTTAATACAACAATGTAAATAATGCACTGGTATAAAGGTGCAGAATGGAGAGTTAATATGGCATCTACATTTTTTGGATTATCAATCTCATACAAAGGACTTCAGGCGGCACAGACATCTATTACAACAACAGCACACAACCTTTCTAATATTAATACTGATGGATATACTAAGCAGAGCGTGCTTTTACAGGCATCAGATGCTTTAAGAACATATTCAACATACGGAACAATTGGTTCAGGTGTTAATGTTGTAGAGATTAAACAGACAAGAGATTCTTATTATGATGAGAAATATCGTAACAACTGTGCTAACTATGGACAGTACGAAGCTAAGAATAATTATATGACACAGGTTGAGGATTATCTTAATGAATTTCTTCTTTCAGGTTTCTCAAAGGAATACGGCAATTTCTTTGATGCAGTTAACCAGCTTACAATTACACCAGCTGACACTTCTGCAAAGAACCAGCTTATTAATAATGCCAAGAGTATGACAGATTACTTTAATACATTAGCTAATAACTTAAGAAATGTACAGGCAGATGCCAATAACGAAGTAAAGGATACTGTTGAGCATATTAATACACTTGCACAGAACATAACAGCACTTAATAAGCAGATTAACCAGATTGAGGCGTGCTATGGTGATGCTAATGATCTTCGTGACCAGAGAAATGCATTAGTTGATGAGCTTTCAAAGGCAGTTAATATAACAGTAAGCGAGACAGAAATCCAGAATGGTCTTACATCATTCCAGATAACAATTAATGGACAGTCACTTGTTAATGATTACAGTTACAGGACATTAGAGGTTGTGGCAAGAGGTGAAGTAAGAAATACAAGCGATGCAGATGGACTTTATGATATAAAGTGGAATGACGGATCTGATTTTAATATATACAGTGACTCACTTGGAGGACAGTTAAAAGCACTTATAGATATAAGAGATGGCTGTAATGGAGAGATTGAGTCTTATGCTAAGAATGATGATGGAACATACAAGACAGATATTGATGGTAATATCGTAACAGAGACTAATGCACAGGCAGGCGAGAATATTAATTATAAGGGTGTACCATTCTATCAGGTACAGCTTAATACGTTTATACAGACATTTGCACAGGCAGTTAACAGCATATTTGAAAGTGGCTATGTATCAGATGCGGATACAACTGATGCTAAGAATAAAGGTATACCACTTTTTGTTGTTCAGGATGGTTCTGGAGTTCTTACAGCAACAACAGTATCTGTTAATTCGGCTCTTTTAGAGGATGCTGATAAGCTTGCGACAAAGTCAAATGTAGGGGACGGCGAATCACAGTGCGATCTGATTGAACAGATTAATGCACTTCAGAAGAAAAAGATATTTGATGGTGGTACAGGTGCTTACTTCCTTGAAAGTATTGTCAGTGATGTATCAATTGATTCAAGTAAGGCTAAGACATTTCTTTCTAACTATAATAATATGAAGACAACAATTCAGAACCAGAGATTATCGGTTATGGGTGTTGATACTGATGAAGAAGCTATGGATCTTATGAAGTTCCAGCAGGCTTACAATCTTAACTCTAAGATGATGTCGGTTATGAACGAGATATACGACAAGCTTATTAACCAGACGGGCTTATAATTAGTTCACATAGCATATCTGTAAATGAATGGAGGAATAGTATGAGAATAACTAATCAGATGATGATAAACAGCTCTATAGCTAATATACAGACTAATAAAAGTCAGATTAATACAATGGATACACAGTTATCTACACAGAAGAAGATTAACAAGCCTTCTGATGACCCAATTATTGCAATCAGAGCATTAAGACTTCGTTCAAGTCTTGATCAGGTTACACAGTATATTAATAAGAATATACCAGATGCTTCATCATGGCTTTCGGTAACACACGATGCTCTTGACCAGAGTTACAATATAGTATCACAGCTTTACAGCTATTGTAATCAGGGTGCAACAGATTCTTATTCTCCTTCGGAACGTAATACAATTGTTGAGACACTTAATAAGCTAAAGGATTCATTCTATACACAGGGAGATGTAGATTATGCTGGAAGATATGTATTCACAGGTTATGCAACAGACAAGCCTCTGACATATCAGTCAGATGCAGATGCTAAGGATGTGGACTATACAATAACACAGAACTTTACAAGAGATGCACTTAGCAGTAAGACTGTATATACTAATGCCTATTCTAATGATGATATTATGAATCTGTCAGTTAAGAAAGATGCTAATGGCAAGATTATTACACCAAATGTGCAGACAGTACACAGATTACAGCTTGCTTATTCAGAGGTTGATGCTAATGGAACATTTAAGATTACAGACAGTCAGGGCAATACGGCTTCAATAACTAAGAACACAGACGGAACAATATCAGTAACAGATGCAGATGGTAATGCAGTTACAGGTGTTACAACTAATACAGATGCCAATGGTAATATAACAGGCGTTACAGGTAACTTCTTTAGTGATGGAAGTGGCAATGCAGTTACAGTATCATTTACATCAGATACTAATTATATACCAGGTGATGATGAGATAGTTATTAATTCACAGGTTGGTGAAGTTCTTCTTGGAGAAAATGTATATAAGGACGTATATACAAGCAATTCATTCTCAGTGCAGTATGATAAATCTAATTTTAAAAAGGGTGATGTTAATCCAACAATGTATTTTGACTGTGTTGATAATGTTACAGGCGTTACTTATGTTAAGAAGGATGAAGATATAGAGTATAATATTAATTTTACACAGAAGTTAAAGGTTAATACTCAGGCAGATGAAGCGTTTAATATATATTTTGGAAGAAATATAGATGACCTCACATCAGCAGTACAGAATGTTCTTGATATAGAGAGCCAGATGTCAAAGGTTGAAAGTATGATGAAAGAGGAAAGATATTCATCAGATGCAGACCAGAAGAGTTTAAGTGATATTCTTGAAGGACTTACTAAGCAGCAGGAATTAGCAAAAAGCCAGATGACTAAAGCTTTTGAGAGTGGTATCGGGCAGATGCAGGGATATCAGGAACAGATTTCTAATGCCAAGGCTGATGTGGGTAACAGAATTACAAGACTTGACCTTACTAAGTCAAGACTCACAGAACAGAAGACTAATTTTACAAGTCTTAAGTCTGAGAATGAAGATATTGACCTTGAGGAGGTTGTTATATCTTATACTTCTGCCCAGCTTGTATATAATGCGGCACTGTCAGCAGCAAGCAAGGTAGTACAGCAGACATTACTTGATTTTATTGGATAGAAAATGATAATCAAAGCGTTTTAATGGAGGGTATTAAGGTGAAGGTAGATACTAGATGGTTTGGAACGATTGATATTGATGATGAGAAGATTATAACATTTGACCTTGGGGTTATTGGCTTTGAGGACTGTAAAAAGTTTACACTTATATACGATGTGGATAAGGGAGACGAGGCATCAATAATGTGGTTACAGTCATTAGATGAGCCAGAACTTGCTCTTCCAATGTTAAAGCCGGAGCTTATTAAAGAAGACTATGATCCGATAGTTGAAGATGAGATGTTAAAGGCTCTTGGAAGTGATATTAAAGAAGCTGATCTTATAGTGTTTTGTGTACTTACTGTTCCGGCAGATATTACTAAGATGACAATTAATTTCAAAGCTCCAATCATTGTCAATGCTGATACATTAAAGGGTGTACAGCTTATAGCCGACAACAATGATTATGAAGTCAGATATCCTATTTATTCAATTCTTGAAGAAAGGAAAGGTGAGTAGAATGCTGGCATTATCAAGGAAAAAAGATGAAGCTATAATAATTAACGATGACGTAGAAGTCACAGTTATCGAGATTAAAGGAGATCAGGTTAAGCTTGGAATAACAGCACCTAAGTCTGTTCCAATCTACAGAAAAGAAGTATATGTACAGATAAAGGATGCTAATAAGGAAGCTACACAACAGGCAATTGATGTTAAGGCACTTAACCAACTCTTTAAGAAATGATAGTTACATTTGTTATAACAATTGTAATGATTTATAATGAATATAATTAATATATAATATTATATTATGGCATTAGAATGCCGATATAGGGTTTAGAAACTGAGTAAAGTGCAATAAATACGGGAAAAGGATTTCTTTACTGCACTAGGATATATATTGCAGAATTGTAATATTGGTTAATATCGGTTTGAGAACATTTTTTATAACCACACGGAGGTGAAGGATAATGGGAATTGATAAAATGAGCATAGCTGCCAATTACCATAATCAGGCAGTTCAGGCAACACAGATTAATAAGGTTAATGTTCAGACTTCTTCTGATACAGCAGCAAAGGAGATGACAGCAGATAGTAAAGTCAGTACAGCATCGACAGTGCAGATAACCAATACACAGAAGAGTGGTACTGACAATGGCGAATCTAATCTTGCACAGCAGAATGAGAAGAAAGAAGCAAGTATCAAGGAACTCAAAGATATACAGAAAGTAATTAATAGAAATACAATAGCAGAATTTGGTTATAATGAGCCAACTAACCGTATTACTATTAAGATTAAAGATAAGGACACTGATGAAGTCATCAAGGAGATACCATCAGAGAAGGCTCTTGAAATGCTTGCAAAAGCCTGGGAGCTTGCAGGTATCCTTGTTGATGAGAAGAGATAGGAGGTAACAATATGCCAATAAGATTATCAGGTATGGTTTCAGGTATGGATACAGAGTCACTTGTAACAGCACTTGTATCAGGATATCAGTTAAAGAAAGACAATCTTGTAAAGGCTCAGACTAAGCTTTCCTGGAAACAGGAAAAGTGGAAGGCTATGAATACAAGCATATATAGCTTTTATAGTGGAAAGCTTTCATCAGCGAGATTGTCTAATGCTTATAGTTTAAAGAAATCTACAGTATCTAATTCAAGTGCTGCTACAGTTACAGCAAGTTCAAGTGCTGTAAATGGTACACAAAGACTTAGAGTAGAACAGCTTGCAACTTCAGGTTATCTTACAGGTGGTGAAGTTAAGAATGCAGATAAAAGTAAGACATCTAAGATAACAGGTTCAAGTAAGTTGTCAGATATAACAGGAAACTCATCACAGGGTAGTATTACTGTATCAGTAGATGGAAGATCTAAAAATATTGATATGACATCAGATATGACAGTTAATCAGTTTGTTGCTAAGTTAAAAGATGCGGGAGTACAGGCTAGTTTTGATGAGACTAATCAAAGATTTTTCATAAGTTCCAAGACATCTGGAGAAAAAGGTGATTTTAAACTTGTTGCTAATGATAGTGCAGGATTTGAGTCATTAAAGAGTCTGGGATTATATACTAAAGATTCAACAACAACTGCAGAGTATCAGACTTGGGCAGATTATTATGATGAGTATAATAATGCATCAGATGCTGATAAGGACAATACAGCACTTGGAAAGATAATAGCGAGTGCATACGACAAGCAAAAGACAACATTTGATACAGTTGCTAAAGAAAAATTAGCGGAATATAACAAAGCCAACACAACAGTTAGTTCATTTAAAAAGAAATATGCAGATTCAGGTAATGATACGGAAGTATATAAAGGCGAACCAATAGATCGCGCGAATGCTATGTTGAAGGATAATAAGGATTCTTTAGCTGCTATTGAAAATACGGAACAATACAAAAATGATAATGGTGAGTTTGATGAGAGTTTACTTACTGATGATGTTAAAAAAGAATATGATAATCTGAAAAAATCAATAAGCTCATTAAAAAGCGATATAAAGAATTATACGACAGCAGAAGAGACAAAAGATAAGTTAGTTAATGAAGGATATGTAATTGTTACTACTGATGACGAGGGCAATGAAAAGGCAACTGCTATATCAAGTGATGCAACAGGAGCGGCAGCAGATGCTATTCAGGCTACAGTAGATGACCGCAATGCAGATCTTATGACTAATCTTACAACACAGTATGTTACTAAGGCCGAGAGTAGTAAAAATATACTTGCTAGTACAGATGATGAATCTGAAGGCGCTAAAAGAATTATAGGTAAAGATGCAATTATATATTTAAATGATGCTAAGTTTACTAATAATACAAGTACATTTTCTATTAATGGACTTACGATACAGGCTACATCTGTAACATCAGATGAAGTTACAATTACTACAGATACAGACGTAGATGCTATTTATAAGTCTATAAAGGGAATGTTTACAGAGTATAATAATCTGATTAAGTCAATGGATGAAGCCTATAATGCTGCAAGTTCTAAAGGCTATGAACCTCTGACAGATGATGAAAAAGAAGCAATGTCAGATAGTGAAGTAGAGAAATGGGAAACAAAGATTAAAGATTCCCTGCTTAGAAAAGATGATACTTTGAGTAGTATTATTAATACTATGAAGAATGATATGGCTGCCTCATTTACAATCAATGGAAAAAGTTATTCGCTTTCTAGCTTTGGTATATCTACACTTGGCTATTTCGCATCAGGAGAGAATGAAAAAGGTGTATACCATATTGATGGTGATTCAGAAGATACTGCAACAGCAGGTAATGAAGATAAATTAAGAGCAGCTATTGCGCAGGATCCAGAGTCAGTTGTAGCTTTCTTTTCAAAGCTGAGTTCAAAGTTATATACTGATTTGGGTAATAAGATGGCATCATCATCTGTAAGTAGTGCATATACAGTATATAATGATAAACAGATGAATACGCAATATTCAGAATATAACACTAAGATAACTGAAGCAGAGAATAAAGTTACAACTTGGGAAGATTACTATTATAGTAAGTTCTCTGCGATGGAATCAGCCCTTGCTAAGCTGAATTCACAATCATCTTCTATGTCAGGATTATTTGGCAGCTGATAAAATAGTTTTGACGAACGTAGTGATAATATGTTAATATATTAAGAAGAATACTTGTGAATTGTTTAAAGAGAGGATTAGTTATGTTATATAATCAAAATGTGGCACAGCAATATAATCGAAATAAAATATTAACAGCTTCACCTGCGGAACTTACATTATTATTATACGAAGGTGCTATTAAGTTTTGTAATATTGCTATTGTAGCCATAGAGAAAAATGATCTTGAGAAAGCTCATGATAATATTGTAAAAGCAGAGATGATTATAGAAGAATTTCAATCAACATTAAATCATAAATATCCAGTAGCTGAGGATTTTGATAAGCTTTATAGATATATATATGGTTTGCTTGTGGATGCTAATATGAGAAAAGATAAAGCATTGCTTGAAAAAGCAACAGATGAAATCAGAGGTATGCGAGATACTTGGAAAGAAGTAATGACGCGTGCAGGAGTACAGAAATAAATATGGAATCACAGAATTATCTTAGAATAATGATTGATAGCTTACAGAAGAAAAAAGAAATTTTGCAAAGAGTTGTAAGCTACAATGAAGAACAGCAGCGTATATTGGAATCAGATACATTTAATGGAGATTTGTTTGAGTATAATATGCAGAAGAAATCGGAATGTATAGATGAACTTAATTCATTAGATGAAGGTTTTCAGTCAGTATATGATAGAATTAAAGCCGATGTTGAACAATATAAGCAGCGATATAAAGGTGATATTAAGGAAATGCAGGAACTTATAAAAGAGGTGACGGCATTAAGTGCGACTATACAGGCTCAAGAGGCAAGGAATAAAGTCGAGGTCGAGTTTAAGTTTAGACAGTTAAGAGAAGATGCTAAGACAGCCAAAAGAAGTGTCAGTATGGCTAATAAATATTATCAGAATATGAGTAAGATAAGCAGTGAACCACAATTTATGGATAAAAAGAAATAATATTCACAAGTTATAAATATTTTAAATTTGTTTATATTAGGACTAAAGTTAATTATAATATGTCCGATATAATATATAACAGGATAAAGTCCTGCAATCAAATAGTGGCAAGGAAGCCACTTAAAATTCAAGGAGGAAACTATTATGGTAGTACAACACAATCTTTCAGCAATGAACACAAACAGACAGATGAATGGCGTATCAAGCGCATTATCTAAGTCTACAGAGAAGTTATCATCAGGTTATAAGATTAACAGAGCTGGTGATGATGCAGCTGGTCTTTCTATTTCAGAGAAGATGAGAAGTCAGATTAGAGGTCTTAACAAGGCTTCATCTAACGCTCAGGATGGTATTTCACTCATTCAGGTAGCTGAAGGTGCTCTTAATGAGACACATTCAATCTTACAGAGAATGAACGAACTTGCTACACAGGCAGCTAATGATACTAATACATCTACAGATAGAGCTGCTATTAAGCAGGAAATTAACCAGTTAACATCAGAAATCGACAGAATTTACTCAACAACACAGTTCAATACAATGAACTTATTAGATGGCGATTTCAAGAATAAGAATCTTCAGGTTGGTTCTCTTCAGGGTCAGACAATTACTGTAAGTATTGGAAGTATGAAGGCTTCAAAAATTGGTCTTACAGCTGATAAGCTTAAGGTAAGTTCTAATGCATCTGCTGGTGTAGCAATGAAGGCTATTCAGGATGCTATAACAAAGGTATCTACAGAGAGATCTAAGTTAGGTGCTATTCAGAACAGACTTGAGCATACAATTAACAACCTTGATACAACATCTGAGAATACATCAGCAGCTGAATCACGTATCCGTGATACAGATATGGCTACAGAGATGGTTGAGTACAGCAAGAACAACATCCTTACACAGGCTGGACAGTCTATGCTTGCTCAGGCTAATCAGCAGACTCAGGGTGTTCTTTCACTTCTCGGTTAATTATAATTACTACTATAAGTATAAGGGGTCGGTGCATATACACCGGCTCTTTTACTTTATAAAGAATTTTATATGTTGTATAGGAGAAACTGCGTAAATGGTATTTGATAATAAATATTTTGAAGATGAAGTGAGGGATGGTTTCTATGTTACCTCAGATATGAAACACGCATGGGCAGCACAGCTTGAGATATTAGCAGACGTTGATAAAGTATGTAGATTGAATAATATTGAATATTTTGCTGAGTGGGGTACTTTGTTGGGAGCGGTAAGGCATCATGGATATATTCCTTGGGATGATGATATGGATATATGTATGAAAAGACAAGATTATAATAAATTTCTACAGATAGCAGAAAGAGAAATGCCAGAAGGTTATAAGTTATTTAATATTAATAGTGATAATGATAATGATAATATGCTTACAAGAGTAATTAACGGGAGAACAATAGATTTTAGCAAAGAACATTTGGCTAAATATAATGGGTTTCCGTTTGTAGCCGGTATAGATATATTTCCATTAGATTTCATAGCACCTAACAAAGAAGAGGACGATTTTCAATGCGAAATTATAGATATTGTTAATTCTGTTGCGAAGTATATAAGAAAAATTCAAGAATCAAATATAGAAATAACAGAGGATATAGCCAAAGAGATAGAGCAACATATAGAACAAGTAGAACAATTGTGCGGGGTATGTATAGATAGAAATAATGATATAGTACAACAGCTTAATATATTAGTAGATAGATTATGTTCATTATATAGTGAAAATGAGGCGGAATATTTGACTATTATGACAATGTGGCAGGCAAAAAGAAAATATAAATTTCCTAAACGATACTATCAGAAATCGGTCAGAATTCCATTTGAAAATATGGATATACCAGTTCCATATGCATATGATGAAATATTAAAGAAAAAGTATGGCAATTATATGAAATTAGTTCATACTTGGGATTCACACGATTATCCATTTTATGAGAGACAAGTTAAAATATTAGAAAATAGAAGAAAAGTCAAATTATGGGGGTATAAGAGCTCATATAATGAATATAGACAATATAAAGAACTGATTAATAAATTTAGAAAAGACAAGCAGAAAATAAAAGAAGCAAGTTTAAAAAAGAAAGTAGTATTTATGCCATACAAAGCAGAATATTGGAATATGTTAGATGGCTTATGGCAGGAATATAATAATAGAGATGATGTCGAATTAAAAGTTGTTCCAATACCTTATTATTATAAAAAATATGATGGAACAATAGAACAGTATAAGGATGAAGCTGAATATCCAGATTATATTAAGGTAATATCATATAAGGATTATGATTATAAAGAGGATATGCCAGATGAAATAATAATACAAAATCCATATGATAATAATAATATGGCAGGGACAGTGGATCCTGAATATTATTCTCAGAGATTAGCATTATACACAGATAAGCTGATATATATACCATATTTTATAATAGATGAGATAGATGATAATGATATGCGTGCATATAAAAGTATGGATTCATATGTAACAATGCCAGGGGTAGTATATGCTGATGAAGTTATTGTTCAGTCTGATAATATAAAGAAGGCATATGTAAGAAAGCTTACAGAGTATTATGGTGATGAAACATACAATGAATGGAATAGAAAGATAAAAGAGAGTGACTTCACTTTAATAAATACAACAAATTATAATTACATACCATTAATATGGAAAGAACGCGTTAAAAGAAATGATGGAAGTATAAAAAAGTTAATATTCTATTATATAGGAATGAACGGGTTTATAGAATATGGTGATAAAATGATTAAAAAGATTCATAAATCTATGAGATATTTTAATGAGATGAAAGATGATATTGAAATATTATTAGGATTCGAAGGAGATGTAGAAAGTGTTATAAAAGATAATAACAGTCTTTTAATAGCCTATAAGAATCTTTTGAATCAGTATAAAGAGAATATTATTCCGAATAGGCTTGTGAATACAGCAGTTAAAGTATGTGATGCATATTATGGAGATGCTTGCGCAATTGCACAGCGGTGCAGAAATGAAAAAAAACCTGTAATGGTACAGGATGTTAATGTTTAGAATATAGATGATGGTATTTTTATGATATTTCTCAAACATATGAATTTCGTAAAGCAGGGTATAAAACAGTGTTTATTAATAGCAAAGAACCAATAATATTGTTGTATGAAGTAACGATTAAAAGAGTCCCTGATAATTCATACGATAGGTATGCTGGAGTATTTGGGGATAATTATATTAAAGGAATTGCTTATTTATTGCATATTCATACATATTGTTATATAATTAACATAGATTGGCGGAGATAAAATTATTTAGTCTGTATGGATAATTTTTTAATAATGCCAATAAAAACTTCAAGGAGGATAGTGTATGAATAATTTGTTGCAAAACAGTATATTGCAAGGAAACAATGATAAGGTTATAAAAACTATGAACTTAAATATCACAGGAAATATAATAACGTGGCAGGATTGTCTTGTGCAAATTAGTAATGTTTCATATATTACAGCCAAGGGAATACAACAGGTGCAGTTTCCGTGGATAACAATTCCTGCACTAGTTATTGGAATTATGTTATTTAGATTAAGCTTTTTGGTAGCATTAATAATAGTAATATGTAGTTTGGCAGGTATTGTTTTATGGTATAAAGAATACGATGAAAGAAGTAAATCTATAGCTTTAGTTTTAGCAATGAATTCTGGAGATAAGTTGGTATTAATATTCAATGATAGAAGTTTTTTAGCTAAGGTAATGGATGTATTGAAGAAGATTATAACTGATGGAGGAATAGGAAAAAATAACTCTATTTCAATTGATTTGAGTGGCTGCCAGTTTAAGGGAGATGCAACATTACTTAATAATTTAGGTGTAAAACAATAGATTTTATAATTATATGTTTAAAGGAGAATGGCATATGGGTATAAAAATAGATATGAGTAATATGACCATAGATGGTAATGCAAGAATTTTAAATGATGCAAGTTTTAGTAGTGGTGATGTCGATATAAAGATGAGTGGTACGCATATAGATGGTGATGCTATATTGATGCAAGGATTTGTTGTGAATGATTTTTATAATCAATTAAATGAAAATTTACATAAAATGGATGATAATTCATCAGAATATCAAAGTATAAAAAGAATATTACAAATACCACAAAATGATAAAAAATTATTAGCAAAGGAAGTGACAAAACATATTTATACATTTTCTAAAGGAGTATTAGAAAATGTACTTGCTAATTATTTAAGTAGAGGCTTTTAATATTCGTTAGAAAATTTGTTCCATCAGTATTAGACAAAGTTAATCTAATACTGATGGAATTTTTGTTGAATGACTTCGCATAATTTAATATTATGTTAATAATATAAAAAAGCTAAATATATTAAAAAATAGGTCGATATATACTAATATAAGGATTTAGGATGAATCCCCAATGTGCATGGAGGCATTATATTATAATAACGTGAGATTATAGCCACCTGCATCATAAGATGTAGGTGGCTTTTATATTTTTATTTAAGGTGGTGTGTTAATAGATAACATTGTTATCATATGTAGAGTTATGAATGAAAGAAATGTAGTAGAATTTGAAACAGTTGCTTTTGTAAATGACATTATTGGCTATGCATCTGATTATGAAACTAATGCTTTATATAAGGTGAATGTACTTAACGAAGAGTGTTCTTATATTAGGTCATTTCCTAATGAAGATATAGGAGCAAAAAGATTGCATAGTTTTGCTATTTATTGCAACTCAGAGGTTTATTTTATTCCAATGTTAGGGGAATATATATCAATTTATAATATTGAAACTGAGAAAATAAAACAGATAAAAATTCCTAAAATATGTATGGAGAGAGATACATATAATCATAAATTAAAATTTTCTTCAGCAATATATAGAGATGGATATATATATATATTACCATTTACATATCCTGGGATTGTAAAGCTAAATACAGAAACAAAAGAGATTAATATTATTTCAAATTGGGTAACGGAAGATGAATGCTTTTATAGAGGTGGAATGTGTATAGATAATGATTATATATATATTCCAAATGGAAGAAATAATATAGTTCTTGAATTTAATATAAAAACAGAAGAGGTAAAATTATACCGAGTTGGAAAAAATAACAATGGAGCGGTATGTATTAGAAAATGGAAAGAGTATTTTTGGATTGTGCCAAGATTAAAGGGTTCGGTTGTTTGTTGGGATGCGAAAAAAAATCAGGTTATATATGAAATTAATGAGTATCCAAATGGTTTTGAATTTGAAAAGATACTTTTTTCAGAAGCTGTTATTTGGAATGATAAAATGTATTTAGTTCCAACATCTGCGAATGAAGTACTTTCTGTTAATGCAGATAAAAAGAAGCTAGATATTGAAAAAAAATGTATAAAAAATAGCAAAGAAATCTTAGCGAGTATGTTTGAAACAAATAATGATTATTATTTTGTAAATATAGATAATTTGGGAAATATAGTAAAACATTATAAAGTCAGTAAAAAAAACGGAAATATAGAATGCTATGGATTTAATATTTTAAATAAGTATGAAATGATAGATAATTATTTTGATAGTTCAATTAAGCAAAATAAGGTTATGTTAGAAAATAAAAGATTTCAATTAGATGATTTTTTAAAATTAAATATAGAGAGAAGGTAGATTAAATGAATTATGCTATAGTATTAGCTGGAGGAAAAGGTCAGCGTTTTGGAAATGGTAAAATATCAAAACAATTTGTTGAGTTAACAGGGGTTCCTATGATTATATATTCATTACGAACTGCGGAGAAAAACAAAAATATAGATGAAGTATGTGTAGTAGTAGAAGAAAAAGCTGAGGAAAATGTTAAGAAATGGTTAAAAAAATATGGTATTTCTAAAGTTAAATATTTTGCTCATCCAGGTAAAGAAAGACAGCAGTCAGTCTATAATGGACTTATGGCAATACCTGCAAAGGCAAGAGATACTGTTATGATTATGACGTCTGTATGCCCATTTGTTTCGCAAAAAACAATGGATAAACATTATGAAATGATAAAAGATTATGATGCTACCATAACAGTTGTAAAAGCAACGGATGCTATAACATTCAGTAATGATGGAAAAAGAGTAAATAGGACATTACAAAAAAGAAAAATATATATTCAACAAGGACCTCAAGTATTTAGATATGGTGTTTTGCTTTTAGGACATAAGATGTATATGGAAGATGAAGAATATAGAAAGATGGATGTAACTGAGGATAGTGAATTGGTTTTAAATATAGGAGTTGAGTGTTATATGGTTATGGGAGACCGTTTTTGTATAAAGGTTACATATCCAGAAGATTTAGCAATTGCAGAATCACTTCATCCACTTTTCTTACAACAAGAAGAAAAATATAATAGCAATACTGATTTAGATAATAAAGGAGAATAAATATGAATAATGAATATTTGATAAGTATAGATGCAGAAGAAATAGCCAATTCTAATATTAATTGGGAAAAATTAAAAAATAAAACAATATTAATATCAGGTGCAACAGGCTATGTATCTCAATATATTATACATGCAGTGTTAAAAAGAAATGATTTATATAATACAAATATCAAAATAATTGCTTTTTGTAGAAATAAGGAGAAAGCAGATAAGAGATTTTCTGGATATTATGATAGAAAAGATTTTGAATTACTAGTGCAAAATATTTTTGAAAAGATAGATTTAGAAGAAAAAATAGATTATATAATTCATACAGCTAGCCCTGCAGGGTTAGTAATAAGTAATAGAAATCCAGTTGAAACTTTTAGAGTTAATGTTTTTGGCTGTGATAATTTGTTGCAATTAGCAAAACAAAAAAATGCTGAATTTTTATTATTTTCAAGTGTTGATGTGTATGGAAAAATGGAAAATGGACATTTTGTTGAATCAAAACTTGGTCAGTTGGATACTATGGATGCGAGGAATGTGTATGCTTATGCAAAGAGAGCATCAGAAAATTTATGCGCTTGTTATGAACAACAGGGAGTTACTGTGAAAGTTGTTAGACCAACTCAGATTATGGGAGGAGGTATAGCATTAGATGATGGAAGAATACATATAGATTTCATTTCACAAATTTTAAATAAACATAAGATAGTTTTAAAAGGAGATGGTACACCGGTTAGATCTTTTATATACATAACAGATGCAATTACAGGTATATTAAAAGTTATAACAGAAGGACAAAACGGACAAGCATATAATATATGCAATGAGGATGCAGAAGCTTCTGTTTTGGAATTTGCTAAGACAATGGCTAAATGCGTAAAAGAAGAAATATCAATAGAATTTGATATGGAAGCAAGAAAGAATAGTGCGGAAGTAAAGCATGCAGTATCTATAGTTACAGCTAGCTCGGATAAGCTGAAAGCATTAGGATGGAAAGCAAATGTAACCTTGGAAGATGCTTGTAGAAGAATGATGAAATATTATGATATAGAAACTGATGTGTAATTTAAATATCATTAAGGAAGAGATTGAATAAATGGAAAAAGAATTAAATAAGGCTCATAAAGATGCGATAGAGTTATTAAAAATAGTGGACGAATTCTGCATAAGTCAGAATATAATTTATACATTGTCGGGAAGTTCTCTGATTTTATTAAATAAAATTGGATTTGAACGTTGTTTTCCTTCATTAAACATAGCGGTTGAATATGAAGGATTTTTAAAGATAATGAATTATTTAAGGCAATATTGTGAGGAGAATAATGAATATTCTATTCATAATTATGAGAATTCAGAACAATTCTATTCAAGTGATGTTTGGTTTGTTAAAAAATCAAGAGTAAAATTAGGTGAAGAAAGAAAAGAAGAAGAGTTTTATTATGGAACGCATTTAGCAATTACACCACTTTACTATGCAGGAAATACTCTTAAAGAATGGAAAAATACTAATAATTTTTATAAAGAAAATATCTTGCCATTGTATTTTAGAGAAATGCTGAAAAAAAAGCCAATAGGAACATATATAAAGCTTATACCTAGACGAATTAGAACAAACTATTATTTGAAAAAAAGAGATTATGATAAATTTGGCGAGAATATAAAAATTTTAGAAAATAAGAAAAAATCGGATTATATATATTATCCAGAGATTTCTACAAAATTTACAGGTATTAATTTAACACCATCAGTATTTCCGAACAAAATCGGCGAACTAACATATTCATCTTTTTGGTCTAATGTGGAGCGAATTAATTTTTATGGTGTTGAGTGTTATTGTGTAAAGGAAAAAGAAAAATTAATAGAATTATATTCTAAAGCTTGCATAGATAATATATTAAAACCTGTTAAAAGCGATGTTTTATTAGCAGGTGGAGAAGAGTTAAGAAGAATACAATTAATACAAATTGAGTTATTAACAGAGTTTGATAGAATATGCAGAAAATATAATTTAAAATATAACATTAATTTTGGAACATTAATAGGTGCTCTTAGGCATAAAGGATTCATTCCTTGGGATGATGATATTGATGTTACAATGTATTATAAAGATTGTGATAAGTTGTATGAAATAATGGAAAAAGAACTTGATCATAATAAATATTTCTATCGTTGTCCTCAAACGGAAAAATATCATCATATAATTTTTAATCATTTAGAACATAATGGAACAACATATACCAAAGCAGGTAGAGATAAACTAGAACATAAAATAGGTGTATTTATTGATATTTTTCCAATGTATCCTGCCGCACCGAATGCATTTATGGATTTCTTTCATACAAGAGTGTGTCGTTTTTGGAGAACATCATTATGGTCAACGGTCGGAGCAGATAGTGAGAAGAATCCTTTAAAGAGATTTTATTATCGTAAATTAGCAAAAATGGGAACACAATGTTGTAGAGCTAATTTTTTAAAGTATGCTACAAAATATGATAATAAAAAAGGCAGATTGAAATTTTGGACTTCAGTAGATAGAAGTCCTTATAATGTTGATCTTGTAAGAAAAGATAATTTTGATGATGCTATAGAGGTCCTATTTGAGGGACATAAATTTTATGCACCAAAGCATTCGGAAGGAACATTAGAATTCTGTTTTTCAAAAGATTGGAGATTATATCCCAATGTAGATATGAGAACACCTACACATGATGTTATGGTAGATATTGGAGATTTATATTCTTATAATTAAGGAGAACCGTATATGAAATATGGATATTTATTTTATCAAAAACCAATAATTCCGGAAATGCCAAGTAGACCCGTTAATTTAGGTGATCCAATACAATCTTATGCAGTGAAATTATTGTATAAAGAAATGGGAATTGACGATGATGATATTATTCCTGTGCCTAGATATGATATGAAAAACTATGATGGTGAGGAATGTATATGCGTTGTTAACACTTGCTCTACATATGAGGAGTTAGCGTATGATTCCCATTTTATGCCGCCTAGTAAAAAAATACATGCTGTGCCATTATCATTACATATCAATAGAAATATTCCAATGGAAGAATTGGAGTTTTATAGACAATGTATAGATGTGGGATGTAGAGATGTGTATACAAAGGAAAAGCTTACCCAATTAGGTGTTAATTCATATTTGACAGGTTGTTTAACACTTACATTTTCTAGGAGAACACCAGAGCAGGAAAGAAAGGCTGACAAGATATATTTGATAGATGTTCAACCGGATTTTAAAAAGTTGATACCTAAAGAAATTTTAGAAAATGCAATAGAATTATCAAGTATATATAGATTTAAGATTAATCATAATTCCAATAGAATGACAGAAGATGAAGCAAGATATTATCATAAAATGGGAGAAGATAGAATAGAGCTTTTAAGAAATACAGCAAAGCTTGTTATAACATCAAGATTGCATGCAGCATCTCCTTGCTTAGCTATGGGAATACCAGTAATTATGACGAAACATGATGATAGATTTGGCTTCATTGATCGTTTTTTAAAAGCATATACAGATTGGGATACAGATTGTATTAACTGGAATCCTCAACCAATTGATATAGAATATGAGAAGAATATAATTAAACAGCATTTTTTTAGTCGAGTAAAATATGAAGCGAATAAGATTAATTTGAATGCAATGTGGAATGAAAAAGAAAATGGTTCTTATAAAGAATATGAACCGCAGGTGAAGTTCGCGCTGCAAAGTGTTAAATTTCCTAAATCAAATTTGAAATATGCGATTTTAGGTGTGATATCAAGTGTTTCATATTTTATACCAGAGATAATGGAACAGTTATATCCTAATGCGGAACTTGTATGTGGTATAGATAGTTATGTTAAACAAAGTTTTTTCGGCAAAAAAACTATAAAAGTTGATGAAATTTCACAATTGGATAAAGATGTTATTATAATAACAGCGGTTCCTGGAGCATATAAGGCTGCCTTACCATTGCTAGAAGGTAGAATGCATATAATTATAAAAGGAAAATATGCCGAATGTGTAAATTTTGACAATATTATTAATTAACGAATGTAAGATTTAGACAGGAGTAAATAAGATTTATGAATAGTGGAGCTGTTAATAATTTAAAAGAAGTAATTGAAAAAAATAAATTACAGAAAAAAATTATGATTTGGGGCTGCACGGATAAAAGCGATGAAATCGTGTCATTATTTATTAAATGGAATTTTTCAATTATAGGATATATTGATAAAGAGGCTAAAAATATATGTCAGTATAAAGGGTATAAGGTTTTTGAAATAGATGAATTAGAGAAAGAACGATATTTTGTATATGTAGCATTAAATTCTAATTATGATGAAGTTATAGAAAAATTATATTTATACGGATATAAAGAATTTCTGAATTATTGGTATCCTAGAAGATTGGTTAAATTGGATGGAACTAAAAATTACTATGATTTGTATGGTAATTCTTTAACTACCGATAATGTAAAACCAATAAATATATTTTTAAGAGATGGCGGAAAAATGACTATTAAGTCTAAGAGCCTTAATTCCACATTAAAAATAACATCAGAAGGGAATTCGAAGGTTTCTATTGGTGATAGTGTTGTATTTGGAAATGAAGTAGAAATATCTAGTACCAATGGAGAGATTGATATTGAAAATAGTTGTAAATTTGAAAATAATATTAAATTGCGTGTAAGTTCAGGAGGGAAAATCTCGCTGGGAAAACATTGTACAGTACAAAGAGCTTGTATATTTGTAGCATCATTTAATGCTAAATTGTGTTTAAAGGACGATTGTATGGTATCATATTATGTTCTTTTGAGAGCAGGTAATAGTCACAATATAGTAGATTTAGATTCTATGAAAAATTTAGATGATAATACATTGAGAGATGTTAATATAGGTGAGCATGTTTGGATTGGAATGAGGGCAACTGTTATGAATGGAGTTGTTATTGGTTCAGGTTCAACGATAGGTGCTAACTCGTTCGTGTGTAAAAAACAATTTCCTAATAATTGCTGTTTAGCAGGAAATCCTGCAAAAATTATAAGGAATAGAACAGCGTGGCTTAGAGATGGCGTAAGTATGTGCGAGGATATGGAACAGTACTTAGAATATATATATGATTGATAGTTTTGATGTATCGGTTTGGCTGAATTAGTAAGTAAGGAGAAATTATGAAGAAGGTTGTTTTTTATGGTGCTGGAGAATTGACAAAAACATTTTTAAAAAATGGTACAAATGATTATGAAATAGTAGCTATTTTTGACCAAAAATGGGAAAGCATAGAATGCATTTTTGGACACAAAGTTATATCACCAGAACATATTATGGAATATGAATTTGAATATGCTATTATTGCGTTGGATGATTTAAAAGCGGGAATGGATAAAATTATAGGTGAAGTTAAAAATTATTTAATTGAATTAGGCGTTCCTGAATGTAAAATAATATTGCAGAGTTTTAAATCATTGGAACATCATATGAATAGATTTCCAAGAAAAGAGTATCTTGTTGAATTGAGTGATTTAATGAAAAAAGATAATATAAGCGGAGATGTAGCAGAGTGTGGTGTGTATAGAGGATGGTTTGCATCAATTATTAATGAATGTTTTCCAAATAAAAATCTGTGGTTGTTTGATACATTTGAAGGATTTGATTCAAGAGATGTAGCGAATGATACAAAATCAGCAAAGAAGGCTATTAAAGCAGGAGAATTTGATAGATTTAACATAACATCTGAAGAGATAGTTAAATTAAGATGTATTAATAGAGAAAAGCTAATTATAAGAAAAGGCTATGTTCCAGATACTTTTGTTGGAGTTGAATCTAAGTTTTGTTTTGTTAACTTAGATATGGATTTATATAATCCACAATTAGCAGCTTTAAATTTTTTTGCTAAAAGGATGGTTCCAGGAGGAGTGATTTTGGTTCATGATTATTATAATAAAATATTTACAGGAACAACAAAAGCAGTAGATGAGTTTTGTCAAAATAATAATGTGAATAAATATCCTATAGGAGATGGCTTAAGTATAGCGTTACAATTTTAAATTTAAATATCTAGAGAACATAAAGTGCACCAGTTATAAATGCCTCAATTAGGTATAATAACTGGTGATTTTTAATAAATATAATTAAGTAAAAAATCAAAAATTATATAATTAAATGTTTAATAATCACTATTTTGTGGTATTATTTGTTTATTAAATAAAATATTATTTATGACTATTAATAAACAAAATACATTCTGTGTAATGATAATGCGAATAAAATTCGAATGTATTTACTAGTTGTAAATTAATGAAAGGAATGCTAATGTATGAAGGCAATTCGTATTACGTTTAAAAGAAATAATGATATTACAAGCAGAATTGTATCAATGTTTTTTCGTACAACGGGAATATACGTAACAGATAGATTAATTTATAAGGAAGGTGTTGTTAATGAAAAGTTAGACGAAAAAATTAAATGTTTAGGTGAGAAATCTGATGAAGAATTGGAGCTTCCAAAGAAATATCATTACGATGCAGAAATATATTATATATCTAATTTAAAAGATTTTGATGTAATTAAAAAAGTGATAGAAAATATATATGAAGAAAATGTTATTATAATGTATAAATCAACACCCAAAATTAAAGAAGAAATTGGTCAATATGGTATTCCTATTAGTGAAAAGAGGATTTTACAGCCTTTGTTATTAAAAATGAAAGAAAATAATTTATTAAATGTAATAGAGTATCGTGATTTGGATTTAATAAGAAGTATATATGAAGAAAAACAATACTTTAAAACATTAATGAAAAGTAAATATTTTTTTAATGCTGAGGATTTTTTTGAGTCTAATTGTAGAAATTTTAAGGAAACAATTAAATGCATTATAGATACGCTAAAAAGGAAAGGCATGAGAGCATGGGCGGATAAAAGGTATATATATTCACAGTATGCACTTTTAAATATTATATATGAACTGGATATGTATTGTCGTAGAAATGATAGTGGAATGATTTATAATGTAGATAGTCTTATTAGTGTTATAGAGAAAATTGATAAAATTAATATCGATAGAATGGGAAATCATACGAAAAGCCTTTTGGCACAAGTGTATTACGGTTTGAAAGAGGATGCTAATACATCTTATGATTATTGTCTGCAATGTTGTGAAGAAGAAGAAATTAAATATAATGCCTATTTATATAGGGAAAAAGGTGTGTATTGGCAGAATTATGTTGAAGATTATGAAAGAGCCATTAAATATTATTTAAAAAGTATAAGAATTTTCCCTGAATATTTTGGAACATGGTATAAGATGGGATTTTGTTATTATCAGCTTAATAAGCGAAATGAAGCCTTAGATTGTTTTAAGACAGTAGTACAAATATTTGATGATATGTACGGTGTTTCTAAAGATAAATATTTTTCGTACCTTTCGCCAAAAGATACAGAACATTTATTTCTATCACTAAGACAATGTGCAGATCTTATATATGAAATTGAAGCTAATATAGACGAAGCAATAGATTATGATTTAAAAGCTATTAAATTATATAAAGAGATAAAAAATAATAAATATTTAAAAAAAATAGCTTCTGATGAAATTAGTGAAGATGAATTAAAGGAAAAAGTGCAAAGTAATTTGGATATTTATGAGGCTTATATACATTTAACCAATTTATATAAAAATAAAAATGAGTATGAAAAAGCATTGGAATATGAAAAAGCATTGGAATATGAAAAGTAGCACCTTATTGGATAAAGATACAAAGAGAGGATGAAATGTTATGAAAAAATTAAATATTGATTCAGCAAATAAAATAAAATGTGAATCTGTTGAAGAATTTGAAAATTCTATATTTTCAGGGGTATATCAAAGTGCCACACAAGTAGTAAAAGAAATTATAGAAGCAAACAATCAATATAACCAAAGGTCAGAATATGGCATTGAAAAGTTTTCTAACGGAAATGAAATAAGTAATGTTGTATCATTTCTTGGAGAACGTGGAATGGGAAAATCTTCGGCAATGCTTTCTTATGCTTATTATTTGAAAAATTTAGATGGGTATAAAGCAAATATTCCTGAAAAGTTTAATATATCACCCCAAAATAAAAATCCCGAATTTTATGTTTTATCTAAAATTGATGCTGCAATGATTGGAAAAGGCGAAAATTTACTTGATATTGTTTTGGCAAAGATGTGGGATGAATATAATAGCAGAGTAAATGATATAAATATAAATGAATATGCAGTGAAAGATACTAAAAATAAATTTTCAGAAGTAAAGAAGTCATATAGTGAGTATCAGAACCTTTCAGAAAGTTCAAAAGTTTTAGCATCTAGTTCAAGTTTATCAGAGTTACATGCTCTTTCAAGAAGTCTTAATTTACGTAAAAAACTTGATGAATTAACGGAATGTTTCTTGAGAGCTATGCAATTAGATAATTCAGATAAATATTTGTTAATTTGTATAGATGATTTGGATATAGTAAAAGATGATGCCTATGATATATTGGAACAGATAAGAATGTTTTTGACAATACCTAACGTGATAATTTTTATTACAGCGGATATTGAAAGACTTTTATTGGACATTAGTAGTTTGTTAAAAGAAAAATTAACCTATTTAAGTAGTAAAAGCAATGAAAATATAAATATAGTTCAAAAATATGCCAGAGATTATCTTGCAAAGACATTGCCAATCAATATGAGGATATATATGCCTTATTTGATTTCAACTGATGGAGAATTACCTATATGTAATGATGAAATATTATCATTGGTATATGGGGAGACAATAGAAAATGGAGTGGATGAGAATACATTTGTAAGAGATGTAATAATAAAATATGGAAATATAGTATTGTATCCACAAAATATAGTGTATTCAACTGAATATAAATCATTAAGAAATATTGTTAATGAAATAGATGAAATAGAAAATATTATACAGATAGGGGAAGCAGAAGAATTAATATTTCAATGGATGCTTAAACAAGTAATGATTGCATACAATAGTGAAGATATATCAGAGCATTGTAAAAATGCAATTAAAAAATTATTAAAGACAGATGTGGGAAGAATTAATAGAAATATTATTAATGAATTAAATAATATCTCCGATATCGAAAATACAATATCTAGATATGGGGATGCATATTATTATGTGATTGAAAAAATAAGTGTTCTTGAAGATAAAGAATACATATGGATGGTGGAGTGGATATATTCAGTATTAATAAGAAAAATGATATATGAGAACAGGCTGAATGATATAAAAGAAAAAATTATAAAAGACAATATATTTAATTTGAATTCAAATAATAATTCTATTGGATGGAGAAAAGAACAGTCAATAGTATCGATTTTACATATGACATTAACATATAGAGAAAATATATTTGACTTTATAAAAGATAATATTAATGCTTTAATAGTGGAATATAAGTTATTATTGTTATTTAATATAGATGATATAATTCAGTTGTTGGAAATTGAAAAAATCATAGTTAATTCTGAAGAAAAGCAAATGGAAAAGGAGTCTTTTGGAGAAAATACAAGTAAAGATACTATTGAAATTAGATTTAAAAAGATAGATGGGAAGTTGTCGTTAGAAAATTTCTTTGAAAATATAGTTGATTATGATAAGAAATGGACAGAGTTCGTAGAAAAGATAATAAATGTTATTACAGACTATATAAGAGCTGATAAAGAAATCAATATGAGTGTAGATAATTTAACAGCAGGACAGAAAAAGGAATTAAATGGCAATGTCAATATAAAAGATTTTGAAAAATGGAAAAAAGAATATTGTGTTAATAATATGTATGATTTGCTCCCAATTCAAAATGTTGGAGTTATGAGTAAGCTTATGAAAGAATTGCAAAGCCCGTCTTTTGATGTAATAAATAATAGTACTTTTATGGAGTTATTAAATACAATTATTAGGGTGTATAGTGATGTAGAAAAACAATACGATATAAACAGATTAAATTATAAGCAGTTAATGTATTCAGATAAACTAAGGAATTTAGTAGAAATAATGAACATTAAAGATATACCTGATGTAGAATTTAAGAAAATATCGGGAACAGGTGATGGAGTACCAACGACTAAAATTTAATAATTAGTGAGGGGATAAATTGGATAACTTAAGAGCAGTTATAAAAAATTTATTTTGTTATATTTCTCCACAGGAAATATTAAGAGAAAATACAACATATGATAATATTAATAAAGACACGTTTGTTAAGCTGGGTAATAGTTATATTAATAAATATAATAGTGATGAAATTCATAATATGTATGATTTCCTGGAAAATGAATTTAAATGGCAGAATCGAAAAATAAAAAATGTTCAATCACAACAGATGGATTTTAAAACGAAAAGAGCTCAGCAACAGACAGATTTAAAAATGAATGTTTTTGATGCGCTGACTACATTTAATTATAGCGTATTGGTAGAAGAAAATGGTTATCCATTATGTCAATATCAAAATCTTTTAAGATGGAGAGAAATGATTACAGCAATAGAAGAAGATATTTTTAATACATCTTTTTTAGCAATGCAGGATGTATTGAGTGGAAGAAAACGTGTAGACTTTTTTTGGAAACCTGTTATTGGACATAACAATTATGCATTAAATAAATTGGTTTCAAGAGGAGTGGCTGAAAATCATTTTCATTTAAAAGGAAGTGCACCACAATTTCATTTATCTTGGATAAGTTTGATGAATAACGTAGCTAATATTGAATTTGAAAAAGTATTAAAAACTTATGATCATAATAAACTTCAGAGAAATATTAATTATAATGTTGAGTATAATCAGTATAGTTTAGTTGCAATGTGGAAACAGGCAGCATTGATACGATTATTTCTATTTTCCGTATTGATTGATGAAAATTTAATATTTGAAAATGTATTTATAACATATGAACAATGGCTGGAATGTTGCAGTAATGATGATGATAGGGAATTTATTAGAAAAAAGCAGGGGGATAATAACAGTAAAGAGTTAGTTGATGTTAAGTGTTATTTTAAAGATATTAGTGAAGATTCTATACATAATATTCAGTTAAAATATGCTGAAAAAAAGATAAAGCAACTGTTGGAAGATTATGAATTGCTTGATGAAAATATTTTATGGGTTCAGGAAAATATTGATATAATATTGGCTTTAAAAGGAAAAAACGAATATGATTATACATTATATAAACCTTGGCTGGTAAATAATCCGAGAAATGGCCTTAATGAGATTATTTCAGGCGAAAGATGGTTTATGTATTCAATATTTAAGAAAATTTATTCAAAAGATAAAAAGTGGGAGAAATATGCTAACTGGTTTTATCTGTATTTAGTGTTAAAAACTAATATTAGAATGGAATTAGTACAGGCTAATAGAAGTGTTGGATTTTCTAATTTTCAGGATTATCAAAATAGAAAAGAACAATTAATAGAAAATACTATTTATGAAAAAGCATATATTAAGATGGCCGTTAGAGATACTATTATGAATCAACATATTGTTAGTCTGGAGGCTAGAGTATCTCCTAAAGATAATGCATATGAAATGAAAAAAGCAATTAATAAATATGATAGCGCAATATGTGAAGGATTGAGTGCTTCAGAAGCAAAAAAATTAAAAGAAAAATATTTTTTTGTAGTTCATTTTATAAAAGATAAAGAAGAATATCAAAAAGATTTGTGCAGACATTATTATAAAAGAAGTGAATTAAAACAACAAGCAATGGCAATAGCAGATATAAGGCAGGAAGGAAATTTAGAGGGTGAGAGGATACATGGAATAGATGCCTGCTCAGCGGAAATAGGCTGTCGTCCAGAAGTATTTGCACATACTTTTAGATATTTAAAAAATTATTCATCGACACAATGTTTTCAGAATGGAATAATTAGTGAAGGGTTTATAGAAAATAAAAACATAATGGCGACATACCATGTTGGTGAAGACTTTTTGGATTTACTAGATGGTTTAAGAGCTATAGATGAAGCAATTGTATTTTTGAATTTAAAGTGTGGTGATAGACTGGGACATGCATTAGCATTAGGTGTAGATATTGATGACTGGTATAATTCAAAGTCTAATAGGATATTAATTAGCAAGCAGGATTATTTAGATAATATAGTATGGTTACATTCCAGAATTCGAAAATATAATATAGAAGATTGCAAAGATGCAGAAATATATATTGAAAAAAGGTTTAGTGAATATTTTAATGATATATATCGTGGAAATATTAACAAATATTTAAAAGGATATGGTAATAATGAAAACTATAATCAGAACTGTTTTAATAGTAATGTAAGTATGGGAATAAATGAGTATTATGATTCCTGGAAGCTAAGAGGAGATGATCCAGAATTGTATAGGACAGGAGAATTTGCTCCACCATTAATGCAGCTTGATGAATGGGATTATTATGCAATTAATAGAACATATCCATTGAATTATACTATAAGATATAATCCGGAAGTTGCTTTTTTGTATTATATGTATCATTATGATTGGGATGTTATTAATACAGGAAAACAAATGATAGAAGTTAAAGTTAAATCGTGTATAATAGACACTATTAAAAAAGTTAGAAAAGAAATGCAAAAAGAAATTGCAAGAATGGGATTAGGAATAGAAACAAATCCATCTTCAAATTATCATATAGGAACATTTAGAAGATATGATAAACATCCTATAGTTGATTGGTATAATAAAGGTCTGGTATATGATAACACGCTTATTAAAGAGTGTCCTCAATTACAGGTATCTATTAATACGGATGATCAAGGTGTTTTTGCAACTTATATTGAGAACGAATACGCATATATGGCATTAGCATTAGAAAAAAGTAAGGATAATGATGGAGAGTTTGTATATAATCGAACGGATATATTACAATGGCTGGATAATATAAGAAAAATGGGAATAGATCAAAGCTTCAATACAAATGACTTTTTGTAAAGAATATAGAAAGTTTTAAACAATTACAAACATATATAGAACTTATTATGTAAGAATGGAGAATATAATGCAATATTTTATTGAATGTCCAGAAAAAATAGAAAGCGGAGGACCGGAGCTTGCACATCAGATGTGTAACAAATTAAATGAATGGGGATATGATTCAAAGATGTATTATATAAAACCAGATATTATTGAACCACAAAATGTAAGCGCAAGTGCTAAGTATTTGAAGTATAATACAGAACATACCCTATCAATGGAAGAAGTGGAAAAAGAGTCAAGTGTCTTCGTTTTTAATGAGGGTGGAACCGGTTTAATACCATATTTTAACAGATGCCATAAAGTATTGTGGTGGATGAGTGTAGATAATTATATATTAAACACACAGGAAAAAGATATAGATATAATACGTTCACAGATAGAAATACATTTAGTTCAGTCAAAGTATGCATATGAATATGTTAAAAATACATTAGGCATATGTGAAGATAGAATAATGTATGTATCAGATTATATTGGTGATATATATATGACGTATATTCCGGAGATGGACAGAAAGGATATAGCGTTATTTAATCCTAAGAAAGGATTAAATGATATAATGCCATTAATTGAAAAAACAAGCTCCTGGTTAAAGTGGATTCCATTAGTTAATCTCACGGAGGAAGATATGGTTGCTTATATGCACATATCTAAAATATATGTTGATTTTGGTAATCATCCAGGAAAAGACAGAATACCTAGGGAAGCAGCAATATGTGGGTGTGCAGTTATAACTAATAAAAAGGGAAGCGCAGCATATTATGAAGACATACCTATTAAAGAAAAATATAAAATTGCTGACACAAATAATTTGATTGATATTGAGGATTTATTGCATTATATATGTGATAATTATACAGAAGTTCAAAAAGATTTTGATGAATATCGTTGTTTTATAAGAGGCGAAAAAAGCCAATTTAATATCGACATTAGCAGGTTTGCTGATAGATTTTCAAATTGTGACAGGTGAAAAATAAAAAAATAATGAAATTGGTCTAATAAATTTTAGAATAAGACCGATATATAATATAAGTTATTAATTGGCTTGCTAAAAATATTTATTTCAAATATAATATATTATTATATTTTACATAGTTAATAGGATATTGACTAAGGATATAGGATTAAGGGTAATCAGGGAGGATTATAAAATGGTAGTACAGCATAATTTATCATCAATGAATACAAGCAGACAGATGGGAACAGTTACTAATGCTCTTTCAAAGTCTACAGAGAAGTTATCATCAGGTTACAAAATTAACAGAGCTGCAGATGATGCAGCAGGACTTTCTATTTCAGAGAAGATGAGAAGTCAGATTAGAGGTCTTGATAAAGCTTCTTCAAATGCATCAGATGGTATTTCGCTTATTCAGGTAGCAGAGGGTGCGCTTAATGAATCTCATTCAATATTACAAAGAATGAATGAGTTAGCAACACAGGCTGCTAATGATACTAATACATCAGTTGATAGAAAAGCTATAAAGCAGGAAATGGATCAGTTAGCTTCAGAGTTAGATAGAATTTCATCAACTACACAGTTTAATACAATGAATCTTCTTGACGGAACATTCAAGGGAATGAAGCTTCAGGTTGGAGCAACATCTGGACAGACTATAACAATCAGTATTAATGAAATGAAGGCATCCAAGATAGGCCTTACATCTGATAAGCTTAAGGTTAGCAGTAATGCATCTGCTGGTGTAACTATGGAAGCGATTCAGGCTGCGATAACAAAGGTATCAGAACAGCGTTCTAACTTAGGTGCAATTCAGAATAGATTGGAACATACAATTAACAATTTGGATACTACAAGTGAGAATACATCAGCAGCAGAGTCAAGAATTCGTGATACAGATATGGCTGAAGAAATGGTTGAATATAGTAAGAATAATATTCTTACACAGGCAGGACAGTCAATGCTTGCACAGGCTAACCAGCAGACACAGGGAGTACTTTCTCTTTTACAATAATTTTATAAGAATTAAATATGTTATAATTAGAATATTAAGAGTCCTCATAAGATATGCTATATCTATGAGGACTTTTGTTTAATATATTAGTATTATCTATGCAAAGGATTTGAACAATTATGGTTTTTGATAATAGTTATTTTGAGGAAGAGGTTAGAGATGGGTTTTATGTTCCAGCAGAAGTTAAACATGCTTGGGCAGCAGAGTTAGAGGTTTTATCTGAGGTTGATAAGATGTGTAAAAAGCATAATATACAGTATTTTGCAGATTGGGGTACATTATTGGCAGCTGTAAGACATGAGGGATTTATACCTTGGGATGATGATTTAGATATAGTTATGAAAAGAGAAGATTATCAGAAATTTATGAAAGTAGCTAATGTAGAACTTCCAAAAGGTTATTCAGCATATAATTATAATAATCATGATGATTTTTGGTTATTTCTGGCGAGAGTTGTTGGTAAACCTAGAATTTGTTTTGAAGATGAGCATTTAAGACAATTTCACGAGTTTCCTTATATTGCAGGAGTTGACATTTTTGTTTTGGATTATGTATCCAGGGATAAGGATAAAGAAGATGAAAGAAATAGACAAGCGTTATATTTATTAGCTATAGCGGATTATATTGGTGAAGGTCATTGCGATAATAATATGAAAAAAGTTTTATTGCAAAAATTAAATAAAGAAAATGGCATTGATATACCATTTTCAATGCCGAACAGCAAAATAAGAAAAGCATTATATGGAGCTGTGGAAACTTTATTTGAAAAGTTTACCAATACTGATTCAGATGAGCTTACGCAGTTATTTCCATTTGGCTTAAAGAATAATAAATTTCGTTTTTCAAAAAGGTGGTATGATAATTCGATAGAGTTAAAGTATGAAAATATGACAATTCCTGTACCAGTTGTGTATTCGCAGGCACTAAAGAAAAGATATGGAAATTATATGAAATTAGTCCGCAATGCATCTGGGCACGATTATCCATTTTTTAAAATGCAAAAGGAACAGCTACAATCCGTACTGGATTTTGATATGCCTTCATATAGGTTTAATCCATCAATGTTACTTGCAAAACAACAGAATGAAGAAGGCTATAAAAAGTCTATTAAGATTATATTTGACAAGTTAAGGGAAATGAATGAGTCAATTGTCTTTAAGTTAAATGAGAATAATTTACCACAGGAAATAATAACTGACTTACAGAGTGCACAGCAATGGGCTATAGATATAGGGTTATTGATTGAGAAGGTTAAGGGGGAAGGGACAGAAGCTGTAACTAATCTGGAAACATATTGTGAATTATTATATTCGATATCACAAATATTATCTGAATATGATTGCAGTAAGTCAAATGATAGTTTATCTGAATATGGCAATAAACTTAAATGCACGTTGACTTTAGTTGAAAATTATATAAATGTTATAGAAGCTAAAAAGGATGTAGTGTTTGTTGTTTATAAAAGTACTCAATGGAAGTATATAGAACATATATGGAATAAGTATAATAATGATGAGAGATATGATGTGTCGGTTGTTGTTATACCATATTATTACAAAAGATATGATGGGTCATATATTGAGATGGTATATGAAATTGATAAGTTCCGATTTATTGAAAAAGAATGTACTGTTTTAGATTACGATAATTATGATGTGAAGATACATAGACCAGACAAAATATATATTCAAAATCCTTATGATGAATGGAATCAATCGTTAACTGTTCCACAGGATTATTATAGTAGTGAATTGCGTAATTATACGAAGGAACTTATATACATACCGCCTTTTGAATTAAGAGAATTTAATGCTGATGATTATAGAGAGTATTATAATATGCAATATTATTGCACAATGCCAGGAGTTGTTAATTCAGATTTCGTACTAGTACAATCGGAAAATATGAAACAGGTATATGTTCAAAAATTATGCGACTGGGCAGGAAATGATACAAGGCATATATGGGAAAAGAAAATAATTGTAAATGAGGATGCGTATTTAAACGCAAGAAAATATAAACAGAATAGTAATGAATTAGATAAAGCTTCCATAAAAGATAAACGTAAGAAAAATATTGTTTTTAGTATTCAGATAAGTGAGCTGATATCTTATAAAGAAAAGATGTTAGAAAAGTTAAAAGATGTAGTTAATATATTTAAAGAGAATAAAAATAGCATTAATACAATATGGGTTGTTGATGGATTGCAGGAAGAATATTTGGAGAATAATCAGGGTTATGAGCAGTTGAAGGAAGATTATAGTGATATAAAGAAAAGGTTTATGACTGCTGGATGTGGAGTATGTATAAAAAGAAGTGATTATTCTGTGGATTCAATTGCTGATTTAGGAGATGCCTATTATGGATGTGAGGGACATATTGCTGTTGGGTTTATGATGGACAATAAGCCGGTTATGATTATGTCGATAGAATAAAGTTTAAATAACATAGTAAAGGAAATGAAGTAAATATGACAAAAGTAAGTGTGATATTGCCAACCTATAATAGAAAAAATGAACTTAAGGCATCAATAGACAGTGTATTAAATCAAACATATACAGATTATGAATTGATTATAGTAGATGATGGTTCGACAGATGATACATATAATCATATATCAAAATATTTGTCGGATGATAGAATTCGATATTATTACAAGCAAAATGGAGGAGTGTCTTCTGCAAGAAATTACGGTATCTCTAAAGCTAATGGAGAATATATAGCATTTCAGGATTCAGATGATATATGGCATAAAGATAAGCTTGAAAAACAGGTTTTGAAGTTAGATGAATTGAAAGATTATGGCTTGGTATATGGAAGGATAGGATATAAATATAATAATGATTATATGGTTGTGCCATCTGATGAAATGCTTTTTGAACAGAATGATGGTGATATATATGCTGATTTATTATATAAAAATGTTATTGGTTGCCCTTGTTTAATGGTTAGAAAAGAATGTGTAGAAAGTGTTGGAGGATTTGATGAAAAATTTCCAGCTTTAGAAGATTATGATTATGTATTAAGATTATCTAAAAAGTATAAGGTAGCATTTATTGATGATGTTCTGGTTGAGGCAAGCATAATGAATACCGGTGTTTCATCTAATGCACTTAATCATATATTGGCAAGTTGTAAAATACTGGGTAAATATAAAGATGATTTATTAAGGTTGAATATTTTTAATCATAAAATAGAGGTAATATTATATGATGCAAAGATGCTTGGGATAGAGGATAAAATAGAAAAGTTTATGGAGATGGCATTGCTTAATCCTGATATATAATGGTGTTCATTAAGAAAATATCGTAGGTCCTTATATAAGACCTACGATAGTAAATATTTCATTAAGACGTGTCTGATAATTATGGAATTGGCATACCTTGCGATGTCCGTTATTGGCTATTTCCATTCTTATATCATCGTGTGCAAGATAATAGCTGCATTTGTTAATTAAATCTTCCTTTGATTCAAAATATACGAAATCAACGTCTGGCGTAAAATGATTAAGAAAATCAGATTGGTAATTGGTCATTAAAAATCCGCCAGCGCCCATTATATCCATACAACGTAGTGGAATACCATTTTTTATACTGCGTAGCGTTATATTAAGGTTTATTTTACTGCATTTAAATACATATGGCATATGATTATAAAAATCAATTGCTCCTTTGTTGATTACATTAGGCATTTCAGGTGTTGAATTATGAGTGTAAAGTGTTGTTTTAAAATGTTTGGATAGTTCACTTAAAAGTGATAATCGTTCATTTTGTGCAATTTTTCTGGCCAGAAAATAATTAGCATAGGCATAAGCAGGAGTTTCTATGCCATCAGAATGTGGTGTATATGGCTCTACTTTTTGAAGTTCAGATAGTATATTATCTGATAACATATCTTCAAGAAGGTTCGTTCCATATATATTTTGCTGCGCAGCTATAACTGCATCTAAATACCCTCTTGTAAAAGGTGTTAATTTATCGTATATGCGGTCATAAAAATTGCCTTTTTCGTTATACATTGATCCGACAAAAGATATATCGCTGTCAAATAATTGATGTATATTATCATTTGGATACATTTTATTTAGACGGTCGGTGTTTGCAGCCAATGGCATATAATATACTGTGTTGATTCCACCATTTTTTAATTCCCAATATTGAGCACTGTCAAAAAGAAAAATGTAATTACAAGGATTTGTAATAGTATATGAATATAAGGCCATAAGAGGACTGTCATATATCCACGAAATGTATGGGATATTATATTGATTACAGCAATTGGATACTACAACACTATAGTTGAAAGTAAATACAGCATCATAATGACATTTGTTTATTGCATTATCGAATAACTGATTAAAATCTTCACTTTTACGTTCTAATATAAGTGGAGTTGATATAACTGTGAGTTCGTGTCCCATTAATGGCAGTATTTCTTTTAAGTCTTCTACTCCAAAATGTTTATTTTCAAATTCTAGGAATTTCATTAATTAGTACCTGATTAGAACCTTTCCGTATATTTATCATTTATTTTAGTTTATTGTTCAGGAAATGCCATATCAATCATTTGAATAAGGCGAGTGTCATAAGAGTGAAATTGTTTGACTTTTTTATAGCCATTATCAGCGATTTCCATTCGTTCGTCAGTATGTTTTAAGTAATAATTACATTTGTTGATAAGATCATCTAAGCTTTCATAGGTGACAAGATCTTTTCCGATTTCAAAAAAATCTGGTAATTCAGCTTGATAATTAGTTATAAGAAATCCTCCACATCCAAGTACATCGAATATACGAAGAGAAAGACCCGAACGTATAGATTTTGCAGTTATATTAATATTTATTTTACTGTTGTTAAATATTAAAGGCATTTCCGTAAGGGATTTGGCATATCCTCGATTGTGTATTTTAGGCATTGATGATGTATCACTTCTTGTATATATATCAACATTAAAAGTGTTGGATAATTTTTTTAAAATTCGCAGTCGTTCTTGTTCAGCAACTTTAACGCTTATATAGTATTGTGCGGCGAGAGCTTTATTATTAGTGTGATATCCTTTAGGGAATTTATAAACATCATTAATGGAGTTTAAAAGTCTGTCAGCGAATTCGTCAGATATTACATCTTCAATAAAATTGTAGCCATATATTTTAAGTTGTGTTTCTATTAGTCCATTAACATAGCCAGAGTCGTATTCATTTAGATGCGCACTGTTGAATGGACATTTTTCTTGGTAAGTAGAACCTATAAAAGAAATGTCGCTTGAAAATTGTTTGCGCTGTGCGGCTGAAGCATTTTTAATGACTTCATCATTTCTGTTAATGTTTGTGGCAAGAGGAATATGAAATATGTGTTTGGGATTATAAGAATGAAATTCATTATAAAGCATTTTATCAAAAATAAATACACGGTTAAATGGATTAGCAATTGAGTTAGAATATAACTCAAGTAAAGGACTATCAACAATAAGACTGATATAAATTACTTTCGCTATATTACATACATCTGATAACCAAGGAAAAAAATTAATTGAAAATACGAAATTATATCCACCGTCAATAATATATGGAGAGGTATGTTTTACACATTCAGCAGGTGTAAGATTTTTGTCGTACATTTCCATACATTCCTCATATACATCAAATCCAAGTCGTTTAAATGACTCAACAATGTCAGGTTCACAAATACTTCCATAACGATATAAGTATATTTTCATAAATTCCTCCGAGAATAAAAAATTTTACGAATATAATATTTGTCTTTATAGAAAATATATATTGTATTAAATATAATTTTTTTTGATGTGAAAAGCAATATGTAATAGCTAATTTTGCGGTAAAATACTTTATGACATAATGAGCGCAAAAGCGCTCGTCTTAAAAGTTCCTTGCGGAACTTTATATGCGTTGAAAAGCTGCGCAAAAATTATAATATAATGTTGTATATTGAGTAATGTTTGCTTGCGGATATTGCCTAATAAAGAGTATAATATCAATGTGACACCAATATTATGCGATTGGAGAAATTATATGGATAAGATTAATTCATTTTATAAGATGTTAAAATACAATGCTGAGAAGTATCCGGATAAAGAGGCGATTATATATGACACGATGACGGTTACTTATCAGAAGCTTTTTGAGGACTCATATAAGAAAGCACTTCATCTTATGAGGTTTGAGGGCAGCAGGATTGCAATATATGGACCAGCTTCATACAGATGGATAGTTAATATGTTTGGAACAATCCTTGCTGGTAAGGACGTTATGCTTGTTGATTTTTTTCTTCCCCAGAATACAAGAAATGATATATTAAAGAAGGTTGGTGTTGATTATATTTTATCATCTACTAACCAGTATATACTTGCAGACAATGAGGCAATTATAATAACTGATGCGGAGAAGGATGAGGTAAATGGCCTTATATATAATGAAGAAAATGTAAAAGAGGGCAATATTCTTATGCTTACAGCCGTTCCACAGGAGTGTGACAAGGCGGTTGTGCTTACAGTTTCCAATATACTTAATACAGTAAGTGCAGTTAATGAATGTTGTATGTGTGCACCAGAGGATAAGGTGCTTGCACAGATTGCACTTCATCATATATTTGGATATATATACAGTCTTATATGGCCAATCCATAATGGTGCGTGTGTATGTATTGGAAGAGGCTTAAGACATATAGATGCAGATACTTATTATTACAATCCTACAATCCTGCCTGGAACACCATCTATGATTGAATATCTGAAGGGAATAAAAGCACTTAATGAAAATCTTAAGACTATAATTATAGGAGGTGCAAGCTGTCCGTTCAGATTATTTGAGGCGTTAAAGGACAGGGATTTGAAGGTATACAATGTATTTGGAATGACAGAGGTGTCAGGATGTATTGGAATTAATGATACTATGGATGGCACTTACAAGATATTTGCTAGTTCTAAGGTTGCAATTGAAGCTGATGGTGAGATTGTGGTAAGTGGTGACTGCGTTATGAAAGGTTACGATAAAGATGAGGCATATACTAAGCGTGTCATCAGGGACGGAGTATATCATACAGGTGATATAGGAAGAATTAATGATAAAGGGCGTCTTGTACTTTTAAAACGTAACCCTGAGATTATTCTTCTTCCAACAGGAGAGAAGATAAGCAGGACAGTTACAATAAGACAGATTAGTGCACTGGATGGAGTTGCAGAAAGCTATGTTACTTTATATGATGACAAGCTTACAGCAGTTATCGTGCCAATAGATAAAGATGTAAGAGAAGAAAGATTTGTAAGGCTTATTAATAAATATAACGAAAAGAAGGGTTACCGTTGGGAAATCCAGAAGACAATCATAAGCAAAGCTCCACTTCCAAGAATGGATAATGGAGATATTGACCAGAATTCAATAGAAACACTTATTGCTAATGAAAAGTAAGGTGTTAAGTAAATGCGGTGAGTGCCGATATATTTATTAGACTAATTAAGGATGAGAGGTAATGTCATGGAGGATATGAAGAAAGAACAGTTAGAAGTATTAAATGAAGCAAAAGGATATTGCACAAATGTACTTCACTGTATAGATACAGTTGTTCCAGAACTTAAAGGCGACAAGAAGGATGATACAGATGAGTATCTTAGAATGACTGTTGACGGAGTTAATGTAGCTCTTGAGATGTATAATGCAACAAGAGATTTAACAGCAGGTGTGCAGCCGGCAGTAGATGAGGCTGATGGTAATAATGCTGTTAAAGAGTTATCAGCTGCATTAAAGTTAAGTGATGATTCAGCTAAGGCTGATGCTCTTGTAAAGGTAAGAGCATTCATTGCACAGTTTAAGGACTGTGCTGAGGCTGTCTGCAAGTAATAGAATATATTGATGGATTATGTATTGATAGATTAATCCAGTTCAATACGCCCTGATATATAATATATGTAATTTAATAAAAGATAAAACCCCTGTTATAGAAGAAAACAGCAGATAATGAATTGTTGTTTTCTTCTATAACAGGGGTTATTTATATGTTCTTCCAGATATGGTTTCTATCAACACATTTTGTCCTATAACAATTTTTGTCAAACACGGTTGCTGTAAACACATCTTGTCTTATAAGTCTAAATATATCCGTTAAACATCATTCCGGTATAAGCCGAAAGGTTATAAGGATCAGGGAATGACCTTAATGGATTCTTGTATGCAATAATCTTATTGTTGACATAGTCCATAGGGTTGAGTGCAATATCCTCAGCCTTTTCTTTAATGGAATTCTTAAACGAATTAAGGCTTTCATAAATGTGGCTTAAGGCGTCTTTGTTATCAGCGTTAATAATAACTTCCTTGTCAGCACTTATAGTTCCGTCTTTATTAAGCGAAAGTCCGCTGTCTGCAAGCTGCTTCTTGTATGAGCGTGCAATTGATGCGATTTCATTCTGGAGCTTTTCTGTTCCCTGAAAATGATTATTATTCTCATCATTAGTAACAGAGATAAGGTTGTTGTAACCAGCTACAAGTTCGTTAAGACTTTCCACAATAGAGTCTGCATCTGCCTTGAGGCTTATTGTTACAGGTTCTTCTGTTACCTTTGATAATTTGACATCATAGGCTTTGTTGATTGTTATTGAATTGCTCATAGATGAGCGTTCATCACCATCAACATCAAATATGGCGTTGGATGGATATTGTGTAACCCTGTCAAGTCCAAGAGTATCAATGAGCAGCTGGTTGTTAGCATCATCTGACTTTATGGAGAATATAACAGGAGTTGTTCCATTAATGCCGGTTGATTCTGATTCAATATTAATAGCTGTATTGCCTAGACTATCTTCCTTGATATTAGCTGTAAGTCCGATGTTGGAGCGGTTGATAAGTCTTGCAATCTTGTTCTGTATATTATTAGTTGTCTCGGAGTTGTCCACTTTAAACTGGAACTCATATATAACATCATTGATTGATAAATCAAAAGAATATTCGCCAGGTTTTATATGCTTTGAACGTGGCTGTAGGTAGTTACCTGTATTAAGCTGTGAACAGGCTAACTGTTTAACATTTATATCAAAGCTTTCATCATCTGATGCTGCACCAAAGTCGGTAATGTAACTGGCATTGACGGCAGAAGCATTGCTTGATACAGCAGACTTCTTAAATGTCATTGTACCATCAGCACCGTCAGATAAATCCTCAGTAATATTCTCTAACGCTCTTGCATGTTCTTTTAAATCAATGGCGTATTTCTGGGCAGCAGTTGATAAGTCTAATTTGTACACAGGAGTCTGGCTGTTAATCTTAACAACCTTGCTATATGTGTTCTTAAGCTGAGTTCTTGTATGTGAGTCATACTTGGAATTAGATTTGTTCCCGTACTGGGATAAATAATAGCTGTATACACTACTAATCATAACAGTCACCTCCCTGTCTGTATGTATAATTGGTATAATGTGTATCGTCACAAAATATTTAATATATTACTATAATTACATATAAAACACATAAATATATAACTTTAACTGTCATCAGTTGCAGATACAGTAACTCCATTTGCTATATCCATAAACTTTATTATATTTTATAAGGAATGGCTTGATTTTGCAATATACATATAGTAGAATGTTTAAGGTTTTTTGAAAATATTTATATAAATAATGTATAAATTATAAAAATCTGGTTGACGAAATATCAAAAAATATGTTATATTAGGCTGGCTATGGAAGCGGTCTTTTTTTTATGCCCGAAACTTACCCAACAGTTCAGGTATTAAAGAAAAACCAATTGGTGTTAATAACACCTGCAAAATAAATAATTGGAGGTGGAAGTTGTGCGAGTAAAGATAACATTGGCATGTACTGAGTGTAAACAGCGCAATTACAACATGACTAAGGAAAAGAAAGCTCATCCGGACAGAATGGAAACAAAGAAATATTGCAAGTTCTGTAAGTCACACACATTACACAAGGAAACAAAGTAATTGGTATCAGTGAGGTATTAAGATGAGTGAAGCTGTTAAGACAAAAAAACAGAAAAAGAGCTGGTTCAAGGGCTTAAAGGCAGAGTTCTCTAAGATTATTTGGCCAGACCAGAAGTCACTTACAAAGGAAACCATCGCTGTATTGGTTGTATCCGTATTATTAGGTGTAATTATTTCAGTTGTGGACTTGATTGTTCGCTTTGGAATTGAATTCATTGTAAAGTAAGGAAAAGGTGATCAGATGGACGAAGCAAAATGGTATGTGGCTCATACTTATTCTGGCTATGAGAATAATGTAAGGGTTAATATCTTAAAGACAGTTGAGAACAGAAATCTTCAGGACCAGATCTTTGACGTGCTTGTTCCCGTTGAAACAGTAGTTGAAGTTAATAACGGCAAGCCAAAGACGGTTGAGAGAAAGATATTCCCAGGTTATGTCTTTGTAAAGATGGTTATGAACGATGACAGCTGGTATGTTGTCAGAAATACCAGAGGTGTAACGGGGTTCGTTGGTCCTGGATCAAAGCCAGTGCCATTATCTCCAGCTGAGGTAAGAACATTCGGCATCGATGATGAGAATGGTTCAGTTGAAGAAACTAAGCCAGTAGTAGAATTTGCTGGTAAGGTTGGTGATCAGATACAGATTCTTTCAGGAGCATGGGAGAATACAGTTGGTCAGATCACAAGCATTAATGAGGGCAAGCAGTGTGTCACTATTAATGTTGAAATGTTCGGTCGTGAAACACCGGTCGAAGTTGACTTCACAGATGTGAAGGTACTGTAATCAAGGTAATGTATTTCCGTTACCTGTGGGAGGCTTAATAGCCGCCATAAACCACATTTATAATTAGGAGGTGCCACAATGGCAAAGAAAGTAACAGGTTATATTAAATTACAGATTCCTGCCGGCAAGGCTACACCAGCTCCACCAGTTGGTCCAGCACTTGGTCAGCATGGTGTTAACATTGTAGAATTTACAAAGCAGTTTAATGCAAAGACAGCAGATCAGGGCGACTTAATTATCCCTGTAGTAATCACAGTTTATGCTGATAGAAGTTTCAGCTTCATCACAAAGACTCCACCTGCTGCAGTTCTTCTTAAGAAGGCTTGCAATATTAAGTCAGGTTCAGGCGTGCCTAACAAGAATAAGGTTGCTACAATTAAGAGAGCAGAAGTTCAGAAGATTGCTGAACTTAAGATGCCAGACTTAAATGCAGCTACAATCGAAGCAGCTACTTCAATGATCGAAGGTACTGCTAAGAGTATGGGTATTGTTGTAGAAGACTAATTCTATAACGAGGCTTTGAATAAAGATTGCTAAAGGTCTTTAAAGACATTTAGACAAGATTTTATTTTATAATTTGTTGATTTTCATAGAAGAACATGTGGCTGAGAATTAATCTCGGGATTGTTCAATATGTGGGAGGAAAGATGAAATCCTTCCGATAATACCACTAGGAGGTTTATATAATGAAAAGAGGAAAGAAATACGTTGAGGCAGCCAAGAACATTGACCGCCAGACATTATATGAAGCAACTGAAGCTGTTTCTTTAGTTAAGAAGAGTGCAGTTGCAAAGTTCGACGAGACAATTGAAGCTCATATCAGAACAGGTTGTGATGGACGTCACGCTGAGCAGCAGATCAGAGGAGCTG